>Ga0115011_10000484_pt1 | contig 32338 bp, 40 predicted proteins | sample TroAtlMetagenome_2_FD_88705 | JGI IMG/M metagenome (GOLD analysis project Ga0115011, IMG submission 88705) | Marine eukaryotic phytoplankton communities from Atlantic Ocean - Tropical Atlantic ANT8 Metagenome | ecosystem: Environmental > Aquatic > Marine > Oceanic | place: Tropical Atlantic... | reverse complement strand
AGCATAACATTATTTTTTTAATTTGTCAAGCTTTAACATATCATCATTCGTAATTCATCATTTACATAACAATCCATAACCAAATGTATTCTATCGGTATCTGATAAGTTTTCAACAGCGTGTGCTTTTCTAACATCTGTATAGTAGAATTGTCCAGTCTTTAGCTTATAATCTTGTTTAAACTTATTATCATCCCATATAGAAAATGTCACCAAATTATTCGTTCTAACTGGCATATGTATTCTAGTTATCTGACCATCTTCAATACCAATATCTTTATCTATTTTGTCTGTATGTTTATTAATAACTTTGCCTGCTGTTAATTTCATAAACCTAACTCGTTCCATTCTACAAGGTATGGTTTTTAATATGTTTAATATAGGTTGCATTTCTGGTGCTTGATATAGTTCAGTCCATTGTAGTTTCGCATCCGTTTTCTGTTTGGTCTTTAACACCCCAGGTTTGGTTACATCTAAAGGATCATTACTATATCCTTTTAATGCAATAGCAGTCCAAGTATCTCCCTTTGTGTATTTTGTTTTAACTTTCTTAAACTCTAAAGTATCTAAATAATCTGCAACTGGTTTTAATACTTTAGGTTGTACTGGTTGAAAGTACCAACCGTGATCCTCTAAAGTAAAATAATTCATTTCTTTGAATCCTGTACCGTTAGGTACAGCACTTAATTTTATACCCTTATCTGTAACCCAATTCATTGTAGTATTAACCTTCTTAATTTCTTATTAGATATACAGTCTATTAATAAATGTATTCTATCTTCTTCACCCACATTATTCACACAATGCCAACCCTTAACATCCGTATAGTAATAGTGTCCTAAGTGTAAATGCATTTTTCTTTCTGGTCCATCAGGTCCTTGTGGATAAGCACTAAATGTAGCACCTTCATTTGTTTTTAAAGGTACAGCTATTCTTGCAATCTCACCATCTTGCAATCCAAAAGATTGATCTATTGCGTCTGTATGAGGTTCTAAAAATGATCCTGCTTTTAATTTTGCAAATCGTATTCTTTGAAACTCGCAAGGTAGTGGTTCTAATATTTCTTCTATTATTTTAAATACATCACCATATCGAATAGAGCAATCTTGTAATTCACCGCCTTCGTGTAAATACTCTACTTCAAATTCATAACCATCATAGACTTTTTCTTTTACAAAACTTTTACTTAATGCAACATTAGGACCAGTAAATACTGTATCGCCATCTACTGCAACTCTAGGGGCACATTCTTCAGCAGGTTTACCACACTTTCTAGGATCACTTGAATATCCTCTTAGTGATAACATAGCCCATTGTCCATCTTTAGTATTCTTCGTGTTTACTTCACTCCAACCTAAACTATCAAGATGATTAAAAACTTTTTGAAAATCACCCTCAAATGGAGATATTATTAACTCTCTAAGACTTGGCTTTATCCCTAGCGGCATTCTTTATATCCTTTTTCCTTTTCTTTTCTGCTCGTTCTAATTTCAACTTTCCTACTAAACTTGTAAATTGTATACCTTCCATATGATCGAATTCGTGTTGATATATTCTAGCTGGGTGTCCGTGTAAGTATTCTTCAACAGTTTCTTTTTCGTTATTCTCATATTTAACCTTAACCCACTTAGGTCTTTTAATGTCTAAAAATAACCATGGAAAAGTTAAACAACCTTCTTTCATTAAAATTGTTTCATCACTTTTCTCAAGTATCTCAGGATTCCAACATTGTCTAACCTTACCTTCTTCAATCAAAGGATGTCCACCCATAACAAACATACGAAAAGGTAACCCTATTTGATTAGCAGATAATCCTATGCCCCCATATCGTACCATTTCTTTTTCCATAGCATTTGTTATATCTTCTCTTTTATCATCCCCTAGTAGATTATCTGTAAATAAAGGTATAGGTTTATTTACTATCTCAGCTGTGGGGTCTACTAGAAAGTGTTTGCTCATTTTTCTGGTCCATCCCAAGTTTGAGTACCTGATTCTTGACCATATTGAACTCCATCTTCCTTGACAGCTCTAGTTTCATATGTTCTATCTCGTCTAACTGCAATAGTGCTATTACCAGTATTAAATGAAAGGTATCTAATCTGTATATGTTTAGGACTATCTACAACCCATTTAACAAAATCAGCAACTTCTTCAGGCGTACAGAAACAATAATCATCTATGAATGGTTGGAACATTGTTGTAGCTTGTGTCTTAACGAACCCAGGGGAAACATTTGATACTCTACATTTATGATCTTTATTAAATCTTTCTGATAGATACTGACTTGCAAAGTTTAATCTTGCTTTATCACTTACATAAGGTGTCCAATGTTCATTGAATCCCATTTGTTGAAAGTGTGTATGTGATTCACCTGAGGTTGAACTTAAATTAATTATATGTTTATCTAAGTATTGCCATTTCTCGTATAGTTGATATAATATACTACATTGAGAATTGGGTGCATACACATTGTTTATAAAGACATCTGGATCTTCTTTATTTAACCAATTAATTACACTCTTGGTTCGCATTACATTGATACCAGTACTGGTGCTGGCACCAACTATTTCGTGGCCATCTTTTCCTAAAAGGTTGCAAATAGCTTTACCTATCCCTTTAGTGTGTCCTGTTATCGCAATTTTCATAATTTCTCCTTATGCTACCCTTGTAAAGTTTTTATATTTTTCATATTTAATTACTTGGGTAAATTTATCTATTAGTATATCTCCTTTATGTGATATAACAAATACATTTTCTTTACTTAAAGAGTTTATTATTTTCATAAACTCTTCGGTACCAGACGAATCAAGTGAACTATCTAACACCTCGTCTAGTATTAATAAATTGGTGTTAGTAGAGTTTTTAATCTTAGCAATTTCTCGCCAAGTAAATAGAATTGATAAATCAATTCTTAATTTTTCACCTTCACTAAAATTATTATAGTTAAAGGAATCTCTATATCGAGATTTTATAGTTTCATTAAACTCCTCATCTAGGGTGAAGTTTACATAAAAATCCAACCTCTGGAGATTTTTATTTATAATCTGATTCATAATTGGTAAGTATTGTTTTATTATTTTAGTTTTAATACCTGTATCAGTCATTAATTCTCTAGCAGTATCTAAGTATAGTTTTTCATCTTTTAATTTTACTTTGTTAGATTCTGCTTCACTAAAAGAATTCTTTAATTGTTTTAAGACCCCTTTAGCTTCTCCTGTACTTTCTTTTTCATCCCTTAAATCGTCTATTTCGTTCTGTACAGATTTAATATATCCTCCAATATTTTCAATAGAAGTTTTATATCTTTCAGCTAACATTTCTTTTTCTCGTATTGCCACAACTGTATCTTGGATAGTTTTCATTCTAGTTTCTATTTTTTGTATATCTGTATTCATTTTGGACATACCGGTTTCTATTTCATCTATCTTCTTTTTCTTTTCCTCTATTTCTTTAGATTTAAATGTTTCATCTATTGTTTGTCTGCAAGTAGGACAATCATCATTCTCCTCAAAAAACTTTAATATAGTTTTGTGTTTAGAGCAATTATTCTCTAACTTAGCTTCTAACTGATGGAACTTCATATGTTTTTTCTTAACATCTGCTTCATCAAATATCTTATCTCGTAAAACTGTAATCTCTTTTTCTAAGTCCTTTATATCTTCTTCGTATTGTTTCTGTCCTGATTTCTCTTTGTCTATTTGTGCTTGTTTAGCGTCAATAGATTGTTTATTTTTATATTGTAAGTCTTGTATATGTTTATCTTGATCTGTTATTTTTTCTTCAAATAAATTTACTGAGAACTCAGCACTTCTTATTTCTTCATCTTTTGCTTTATTCTTCTCTCTTAATAATAAATTCATCCTAGAAAATATTTCAATATCTAATATCTCCTCAACAACCTCTCGCCTATGCCTTGCCCTTAATCTCATAAATGGTACAAAACTAGAACTACCTAATATAACAACCTGTGTAAATGATCTAAAGTTTAATCTTAATATGTTATCTTCTAGGTGTTTCTGATAATCTTTTGAAGCTGCATCCTGATTTAACATTTTACCATTACACCAGATTTCAAACAAGTTAGGTTTTATCCCTCTAATTATTTTATAGTTATTAGAACCTATAACAAACTCTATTTCTACAATACAATCCCGTTCATTAATAGTATTAACAATTTGATCTTTTTTGATATCTCTAAAAGGTCTGTTAAATAAACCAAAACACAATGCGTCTAACATTGTAGATTTACCCGAACCATTATCACCTATAACAAGGGTTGTACCTCCTGTGTTTAGTGGAACTTCTATATATTGTTGACCTGTACTTAAAAAGTTTTTATATCTTACTACTTTAAATTCAATCAAACTTTGTTACCTCATTACCAAAATTATCCCACCCTTGTCTTGTATTTCTAGCAAACATTTCTAAATAAGGTCCTTCTAACATCTTCTCTATTCTATCGTAAACCTCATCTGGTTTTCTGCTATGTTCTCTCCTTTGTGATACGACTAATTGTTTTACTGACATATCTAACCTTTTAGGTTTGCCTATTGTACCTAATAAACACATTTCAGGATTTGATCTAGTCCAATATCCCATACCTGTAAAATATCCTTCACTCTTATTTGTTTTCACCCAGGTAAATCCTACTGTCTTGTAAGTGAAACCCCAAGATTCCATAACCTTAAAGGCATCCAATAAAGTTGGATCAGTAACCCACATAAGAAGAACACAATCTTTATCAGCGACATCACGAACAGGAAGATTGCAAATATCGTCAATCGACATACAATCATAATGCTGAATAGCATTCCTACCCTCACCCTTTTTAGAATATGATTTAAAGTACCAAGGAGGGTCTGCATATATTACCTTATATTTCATCCGTCATTTGTTTTTACAGCACTATCCTGTGCCTCTACATAAGATTCTCTTATAATAGTTTTTAGTCTGTCCTTATTTAAGTCTATTGGTAAAGCGTCAACATAATTATCAACTAATGTAATTGTATCTTCACTTCTCTCAACAATATCATCTGATACATTACCTGCATCCAAATCACTATAATCCTCAATAATTTTCAGCTCGTGCATATTGACTCTATAAAACCTGTCAAGCAATCTATCTAACATTTCAGGATTAGTTTTATTAACTACAATTATTTTTAAATGTTTTTCTATGTGAGGTGTAATATCGTAATCATCATAATTTGTATCTCTATCATTATAATACAACTTATCGTGTATTGTTAATGGATTTCTAATTGGAGTAAGTTCTCTAGTATCTGTATCCCATATATGAAAGTGTTTGGGGTCGTCATAATCTGACCAAGTTAATTCATACTGACTACCCAAGTAAAATATCTGACCATCATCTGACTTTTTATGAAAGTGTCCTGACATAACTTTTTCAAACTTAGAAAATAAAGATTTATCGTGACCGTGTGCCTCAACCATACCGGCGTGCATTTCAAACCCATTGATATCTAAATGACCAAATGCAATCTCAGCTTTTGTAGAATTCACTAGATCAAATGTTTCTGTTTCATTTTCGGGATTGATCCAAGGTATAAACAATGCTTTCATACCATCAAACTCTACCTCAGTTGTCTTAGTGTATATCCAAGGTTCGTGTTTGCCGTCTGGTGTAGTACATAACTCCTCAGGACCATTTACTTCGTTTGTACTTCTAAAGTAAGTGTCGTGATTACCTAGAATAATATGTGTATCAATCTTTTCTTCCCATAATTTCCTCATAAACTTGCGTCTGAAATTATAAGCAGTTTTAAAATTGATAAACTTTCGTCTATCTAATATATCGCCTAAGTGGATTAGTGTAGTGATATTGTGTTCTTTAAGATACGGAAAGAATATATCTTCCATAAATTTGTGAATGTAGTTATCAAAAACTTCACTATCACCTCTGGCTCCGAAGTGTGAATCGTTAAGAAGTGCTATCTTCATTACATAAACTTTTCTAAGTTTTTCTGTTTTGCTTTTTTCTTTTGTTTTTTAGTTTTAGGTTCTTCTATTACATTACCTTGATTAGCTTTCAAGAATTCAATCATCTGGTTTTTATATTGTCCATCGTCACCATCCAATTGTGTTAAGAATGACTCTGTATCAGCGTTCTCAATAATCTTTTGTTTAACTAAAACTTGTTTCTTTTCTTTTTGTATTCGTCTAATAAAAGCATAATATATTATTTGTGTAAAATATGCAAATGGATTATCTGACTTTTCTGGATTAAAATTATCCATATATTGTAAACAGTTCTCTATCCCATCTGAAATCATATCATCCCTAAATGTGTAGTTAATAAAATTTGGTCTGTATGCTAAATGGTTTGCAATCTTTAAAAAACATTCACCTATATAATTCGTAACCATAGGTCTTTTTCTGTTTGAATCTTTTGCTTTTATAACTTTAGTACGAAACTTGGTCATTTCAACAAGAAACTTTTTATTATCTACATAGTGCTGGGTTACTTTTTTCTTTCTCACAATTTAACTCCTAGTGTTATTAATATTCCCAATAATAACATTATTATAATTAATAGTTCAAGTGCCATAAAAGTATGGTACCATATCCACCTAGTCTTATATGCGTTATCAATACTCAGTTCATCTGGATCTGGTTCTTGATAATCGGTAATATCAGTCTTTGGATCTTGTTTCCAAAGTGTGTTTATTATTCTTTTAAACATAGTACCATTATAACAAATTTATCATCAAAGGTCAAGCGTTAATTGAAGTCCTTTTAATGTATTAGGAACCCATACATCATCAGGATTTGTATGAGATATCCATCCAGTCATTATATACTTATCCTGTGTCGGAGATACAATACCTTTATGCATATGTGTCCAATCAGAAGGCCATATTACAGTTTTTCCCTTAACAGCTTTAACTTTTTTGTCTTGGTATTTAAACCATGTTTCACCGCCATCGGTTACTGTATTTAGATAAGTCATAAAAACCAAATGTCTCCAACAAAAGGGTTCACTTGTTCCTTGTCGTTCACAATGTAGATGATGATATCCTTGACCTGGGGCATAATGTTGAAGATTAATTCCTTCTTTAATTTGCCATACTGTTTCTTGAGAGTGTTCGTATTCTTTACCGTATTCATCTATACAAGGCCGTAAGTATTCTATATATTTGTGAGCTATATGGCAAAAGGGAAGTGCTTCTGGTGGGAGGTCATTGGAAAAGAATAAATTATGATTAAGTGTAAGGTCTGTTGAATCTTTTATAGTTGTATCTGTTCTTTGGTCAAAAGTTCCTATTTGACCTTCAACTTTTGTATAATATCGTTTAGGGTCAGTTTTTTCTCTTTGAAAGGGGGTTGCATTAAAGAAATCTACTAGTTCATCACAAAATTTTTCATCTATATAATATTCACCTATAAAACTAGGATTAGTGCTTGACATAATATGGTTCCGCTGTTATAATACCCTTGTGGGTTCCTTCAGAATTAGTGTATAGTCTTTTTTCTTGGATAGAATAAATCATAATCACTATCTGATAATTCTTCCCTCATCATTTCATCTGAGTCATTTGCCATCTTTTCAATGATATCCGCAGCTCGTTTAATATCCTTGTCTGTGAGAGGTTGCTTTTTTATTTTAGCTCTTTGTCTTACCTTATCACTTATAACTTTATAATAAGACTTCATATCTTCAGCTACATTGGATATAGTCATAATTCTTTCCTTTGGAATAGAAAATACTGAGTCATTGGCAAATTGCATCCATGGTCTTAGTGAAGTAAAATCTTCCACTAACCCCATACCAACAGGTTTACTATTCATTAGTATTTCCAATGGGTCGGTAATTCTTAAAAATTGAGATTCTTCGTCTGTTAGATTTATGTTTCCAATTATCTCAGAACCATCCGACAACTTAACTATTCGTAAACTTGTTTCTTTACTCATACTATTATATTTATATTGGTTGCTACCTGTGCCTTAACATCTGTCTGGTATATACACCTATGAGGTATTTTACCGTCTGCAATAACTAACCTATTTGCTTTTTTCTCAACCTCACCCTCATTCTCAAACCAGGTCTTACCATTTGAACCATTTATATAATATATCATAGTCAAATAATCACAATCTAATTGGTGGTCTATATGTGTACCAGCTGTATTATCTGTTTCATGCCACCAAGTATATAGATTAGTTCTAATATTTAAAATTCTTTTTACAGGAAATTTATCTAATATAGGTTTACACATTATATCCCAATATGGTTGTTTTGTGTTAGGTACTTGAGATGGACTTTGAAACGCAGGATCAAAATTATTTATAGATAGTGTTTCGTCACCGTGAAACCAATATTGAAATAATACTGATTTAAATTGATTAGCCCAATAGTTGTCATCTTGTCCAGGTACTTCAGTATTCTTCATACCGTAAGTCCATTTAAAGTCTGTACTAAAAACTAAATCAAATTGTTTTTTCCACTCTTCCTTAGTAAGAAAATCATCTATAACTTCAAACCTCATTATGATTTTAGCTCCACACTATGCATTTCATAGTCAAACTGTTCTTCATTATATATTTTCATTCTCTCCTGAAAATGTTTAAGGGTATAGTTCTCACGCTCTCGGTGAGTAAGATCATCTGATATATCGTAAAGCGTAGCGTGGGTTTTGGAATCTCCGATACGAAGCCCACGACCTATTGATTGCAAATTCCTTATACGAGATTTGGAAGGGCTTGCAAATATAAGATTGTGTAAATTCCTAATATTAATACCTGTGGAAAATGTTCCGTAAGAAGCGATGATAATTGCGTCATTCTGTTTTTCAGTAATTGCACGAATTCTCTCTCTTTCTTCAGCAGCCACTCCACCATGTACGAAAAATAACTTTCTGTTGTCATCAATTTTTTCTTTTATAGTATTATATAAAATCTCACCATGTTTCTCTACTAATTGGTAAAGGCAAAGTATATTACCGTCAGATCGTAAACAAAGATTAGTAATGAAATTATTCCTACTTTGTGATCCGACAAGGTATTCAAGTTCTTCCTGATAAGTCTTGTCATATAGATATCTACTATTCTCCTTTGTATGTTTTAAAATTAAACATCTTACAGTTAAATTAGCGACTTGTTTTCTTTCCATTAACTGTTTAGTAGAAGTAACCTTATTTGCTATTCCAAACAGACCTTCGAGGACGAGTTTATGCGTTAATGTACCATCTAGCGTCCCAGTCAGACCTATCCTGTACTTGCAATCCACAAGTTTAGTCATAATGGTCGTCAATGATTTACTCTTAAATAAGTGTGCCTCATCTCCGAACACAGCACCAAAGTCGGAAAAAAAATTGTCGTTCATATTATATATACTTTGCCAAGTACTCACCACGACTTTTTTGGTTGTCATTTTGTCATACTTTGCATATATTCTATCAACATACTTTTTAACATTCCAACCATAGTCTTTAAAGTCACCATACATCTGTTCAACAAGTGAAGTTGTAGGTACTATTATAAGAATTCTGTTTCTTTTTTCATCTTTTAGCAAGTGTTCATAGTATCTTATTAATGCATATATGATAAAAGACTTACCACTTGCAGTTGGACTTACTAATAATGTTCTATTAAATTTCAAAGCTGTGTGTACAGCGTCAACCTGATAATCTCTAGCCTCGAATTTCTGACCTAGATTATTGCAAAACTTCTCTACTATATCTCTATCTGACTTATTAACAACCCCCACACCAGGACCTGATACTAAAGGTATATCTCGTTCTTCACAATACGCTTTAATATAGGGAAATAATCCCAAATACATTTCTTTTGTTTTTTGAGAGAATAGTCTGATCTTGCCATCCCACACTCTATTACGATATGCTGGCATAAACTTAAACCCTGGAACCTCAAAGGTAAAGAATTCAGACATTTCTCTAGCGACATTAGGTTCAGCGTCTATTGTTAAATAGACATCATTTTTCTTTTCTACAATTACGGTCACATCCACCATCCCATAAGAGTAAATCTTTTGCCTGAAGTTACCTTCTCAACTGAATGTGGAAACATAAAATTTGATGGGAATATTAAGATTTCTCCTTGTTCCATTTCAAATGATTCCCCACAAAGATTAAAATTACCCCCTTTAAATTTAGAATTCAAAAACAGTAATGAAGTTATATGAGGGTAACCAAACTTTTGTCCGTGAGAATGATGAATAGAATCTACATGGTTCTTCATAAACCCACCTGTACCATAACGATTCATCCTAAAAGCTGTATTAGTTTGTACTTGACAAAATGGGAACTTTTGTTGATACTCTTTAACAGCTTTAAGAAGTATTGATTTAAAGTAATCATAACTACGAGTCTTTGGCGCTATCCACATTTCATCCATTTGAACTTTTTGTGTACCTGTCTTACCAAGAGAAGATGAAAAGGTTGATTGTTTCCAATCCTCTTCATTGTCAAAATAATATACTACTCGATCTAAAGTTTCATTTTTAGCCCCACCAGAACAGCGATAAATGTAATTAGAAAGTGGCTGATTGTAAGTCATTTTTATTACCAACTAATCCTTTCAACATAATATTAAAAGAGATACCTATTCTATTTGTTGCTGATTTATTAATATCAACATAGTGTTGAAGCCAAGCAGGAAAGATATACATAGTTCCTGTTCTAGCTTTATATGTAAGAATTGAAGCTGTATCTACTGTCATTTCTCTTTGAGGGTTAATCACCCAAGACTGAGGTCTAGGGTCTGTAAAAGTAATTCCGTTATGATCGTCTAAGTCTGCGGATACATAAAAGATACCACTTAAAAAATTATTAGAATGTGTATGAGGTCTATGACCTTCACCTACTTTACTAACATTTGCCCACATATTAGTAATTTCAAACTTATCAGTATTTAACTTAAAGTCTTTAAATATTTCAATTACATTATTGTTGATTTTATCAACTAAAGGTTTAAACTCTTCCACCTCATACAAGTTAGGTTCACTTTGCCATTCAACAGCGTTCTCCTCGTAATGGTCTAATATCCACTTCTTGATATCTCTTAAACCAAAATTACACTCTTGGTCTATATAAATGTGTGTTGGGAATATTCTCTGGTGTTCAAGGACCATAGTTTCTTGCTCCGTTATCAATTCTTTCCAACGAATGTTCTCTATCATATGTTTCCCAATCTACTTGTATGGGATCCATAACATCTAACATCTGATGGACTTTATCTTGAGGAAGCGAAGAGCAAGTATATACATCTAATTGAACTAAAGCTGGAGTTTGCTCATCCCATATATGCATAGCTATATGAGAAGTTTCTATTATACCCACAATGGTTACACCTTTGTTTCCAGGTGTATCTACATAACCACAAATGGGATTTTCAGGTAAGTCTAATTTAACCATACCTATTTCTTTAACTAAATCATTCCACCAAAGTTTGGTTTCATCTGTATCTTTTAATGGTCTATTAACTAATGCTCTAACTATTATATGTTTATGTTCAATCATATCGCACCACTCGTAAATCGTCTCCACTCTATTGCATTTTTAATAGTGAAGGATCTATTATTTAATATTCTTAAAACCTGTTCTAAATAATTAACTATTGCCTCTTGATATACTACCTTTGCTTGTATCTTTTGTATATCTTCATCAGCATTTATATAAATATGAACATCATTTTTTAAAACTTTTAAATCAAAAGGTTTATCCTTATATACAGCAGGATCAGATTTACCTGTATAGTACTCCCACTTTTCTCTTTGTACAGTTCTTTCTTCCCATTGAGATTTCTTCAATAGTAAATTAAACTTATTAAAAAGTTGTAAGTATTTGTTATGTAGTATTGGAGTTTTTAAGGATTCAGTATCTAATTCTGTATCATCAATAACCAAATCTTTATCGGCTTGAGCCTGTATTTCGTCTAAAGTCATTCGTACCTATCATATATTCTGTTAATTACATTGTTTGTCCTGACAAAACAAGCACATTTTGCCAAATCTTTTAGTCGTCTTGCACCAACATAAGTACAAGTTGATCTCACACCACCTAAAATATCTTCTACTGTTTCACTAACTGGTCCTCTATCAGGCAACTGAATTACTTTACCCTCATTACCTCTATAACCATCTTTTCTTTTACCGTGTACATCTCTAGCTCTATCGGAACTCATACCATAAAATTCTCTCCTACCCTCTTCCATTTGTATTTCAGATTCATTATGACCAGCGAGCATTCCTCCTATCATAACTAAGTGAGCTCCTCCACCAAGTGCCTTTGAAATATCTCCTGGAGTAGTACAACCACCATCAGCCATAATATGACCACCAACACCGTTTGCGGCGTCTGAGCATTCCATTATTGCTGAAAGTTGAGGAACACCTACACCAGTCATAGTTCTAGTAGTACAAACTGACCCTGGTCCTATACCTATCTTAATAATATCAGCACCTGCAATTAATAATTCTTCAGTCATTTCTGCTGTGACCACATTACCTGCAGTAATAATCTTTTCTGGGTATTCTTCCCTAACAAGTTTAACAAAATCTACAAAATTTTGATGATAAGCATTTGCAACATCTATTGTAATCATTTTAATATCAGGAAAAGAATTTAACACCTGTACCATAGTGGCATAATCAGGTGCATCCTCATCCCATATTCTATTAGTACCTGTACATACAGAAACATTTTGTAATCTAAGTCCTGTACCTGCAGCTTCTCTCCATTGTTCTATTGTGGTATCTTTAGTTATAGCAGTAATCATCTTATAGTCTTGTAAGACTTTTGCCATAGAAAATGTGCCAACACCGTCCATATTAGACGCAACTATTGGTACACATTTGAATTTTCTTTGGGAGTTTCTGAATACGAAATCTCGTTCCATATCCACATCACGGCGTGATGATAAAGTAGATCGCTTTGGTTTTAATAAAACATCTTCAAAGTTTAATTTAAGGTCTTGCTCAATTCTCATATCATTATTATAACACCTTTACGGTGGAAAGTCAAGTATTATGTTGTACTTATTTGATTTATTGTATATCCTAAATAGTTAAAACTTGCATTACAAGTTATGTAATCTACATCTGTTCCACCAACACTATATTCCAAACTGGATATGCTAGTTGGATAAACATTTTTAAATCTTATTTCAGTTTTTGGTATATTCTTACTATTCAATATAGTAATCGTGGCGTCTGAATATATACCTGTATCAGGTACAGGAGCAGTAACCCGTTCAGTAGTGGAGGGTTTGACCTGTGCAGGATTACCAGACGCCAATAGGTTTGCAAATTCATCGTGGGATTCTGCAAATCCTAAGCGTGATATCCATGTATGTAATTCATTAAAATTATTTAAATTTTCATCCACTAAAAATGACAAGTTCAAAGGGTCAAAAGTTATTTTATCTCCAGGGATTGGATAATCGTACATTGAAGAAGGCACAGTTGCAGTACCTAATGAAAGTCCTGGAACATTAACAGTTTGACAAAAGTATTCTGTCAAGGGTAAATAGTTTATCATAAACTTAAACTGAGTTTGTGCTGAATAGTCTAGTTTAGTTGGTTGTCTGCTAAAGCTTGTTGTTTCTACTGCCATTATGCTGCCTTATTAATCTTCTCTAATTTATTTATACCTTTTTGAGCAATCTCGTCTGCCTCTTTAAACTCTTCACCTTCATTTCTTAATTCTATCATATCAACAAATTGCCCATAAGTTTTTCGAGTTCGTCTAGTTATGATCTGAGCGTTTAATAATGTTTTAACTAATACTCTAAAGATGTTATTAGTTTGTTTCATTTCAGTTCTTATAACTTCATACATATCAAAATGTCTTTTGGATTCTTCTAATACCCATTCCCAATCTAGACCAACAGAAGCAAAGATATCTTTTTTCTCTCTAGGGTTTGCGAGATTAAATACTAATTCTAAAAATAGTCTTTCAGACCAATCTTCTACTTCTTTTCTCTCACTACTATTTAGTTGTGGAATGGTTCTATCTGCCCATATCTTTCCAAACTTATGATGAAAGGCCTCATCCGACATAACTAACTGTAATAAATCTTCTAATAGGGGATCGTTAGTATCTTTATGTGCCATAGAAAATGCACCCATAGCTAAACCTTCTATTAATAGTTGCATACCTACAATCTTTTTATACACTTCATCACTTGAAACAATATCATCTAAAACTCTACCTAAAGTATCTCCAACTTTATATGGTTTACCCCAGCGTTTTTCAATGTACTTAGTAAATGCTGCCACATGGCGAGCTTCTTCCCTTGTTTGATTAGCTGCATACTCTTGAGCACCTGGATCTTTAAGTATGTGGCATAAACTAGCACTTAAAGATAATGCACCTTGCTCACCGTGTAGTATTTGAGATAACACCCAACCAAAAGATTCATTTGCAAGTTTTATCTTTTGTTTTTCTGTAAGTCTTTCTGCAATAGTAGGTACTTGTAATTCTAAACAAAACACTCTAGGGTCTACTAGATACTGTTTTTCCATATCAAAATCTTTGTCAAAACTTATATACTTTGTATCATTAGGATCCCAGAAATGTTTATGCGTTTGACTTATAATCTTATCAAAGATATTTGTACGAGTACCATATCTTTCTTCTTCCATCATTGGGGTAAAATGTCTAGGGTGTGTGGCATTGTATGCAGAATCTTTTGTAAGTCTATTCTTGCCACTTCTAAGACTTTGATACCATCTACGAGATTTAAAGACAGCATTCTTTGATAGGACTATAAGTAAAAATAAATTTTCTTTAATGTTCATACTATTATTTATATCCGTAAAAAAAAGGGGGATCAAAAGACCCCCCTCTTTATTCTGTTGCTAGAGCAACTAACGAGATTACATCAAGTTAGTAACCTTAACTCTCCTATAATAGAAGTTTTGGTTTGCAGCCGCAGGAGCGGTTACATCAATACTACCATCAGCAGATGAGTTAGCAAAAGGGTTTTGAACCATTCCGTATCTAGTCTTGAACCCGATTTTTGGTTGGAAAGTATCTTGACCAACTGCTCTCACCATTTGTAGTGGAACATATGGACAGTAGAATAATCCAGCGTCATAAGGTGAAGTACCTTTATAACCAACAACATAGTACTGACTAGCAGCAACATTCGCAGCATATGGATCAACATAAACTTTGAATCTTCCGTTAAGGACACCAGCAAAAGTATTTGCAGTATCATCAACAGCTAATGAGCTGTCAAGTGCCGGAGCGTAATCTAAGATACCAGCCATTTGAAGAGCAGAAGCAACATCAGCACTTGTAATGATGATATTACCTTTTCCTCTACGAGTTTTTTGACCGATAGCGTTAGCATCTCTTTCCAGTTGGAACATTAAACCTTTGAATTTCTCAACAGACCAACGACCATTTGAGTCAGTATCTAAGTCAAAGATACCAGCAGTAGTCGTATTAACTTCCGCACCTTTATTAGCAACTAAGTAAATAGTTCTAACAACTTCACGGTTGATCTCTGCAAGAATTTCAGTAGATAAAATGTTAGCAAGTTCTGTTTCTGCGTCTAAACCATGGATTGCTTTTAAGTCTTGAGCAAGTTCCATAGTGTACTCAGCTTTAAGAGCACGAGATTTTGCAGTCACGGTAACTTTATCTATTGAGAATGCCATTTCAGCAAATGCGTTTGCAGCAGCGTCACCTAATGCCTCAGCTTGAGCTGTAGTCATACCAACACCAGTAGAATAAGTACCAGCAGATGGGCTGTCGTTAAGAGCAGCAGGGTTAGTTGCAGCGTAACCAGTTCCTGGAGTTACCAGGTCACCAGCAGCGTCATTCGCAGCGTGGTCGGTGTCAGCTTCATTGAATAAAGCCTCTCCACCAGCTTGAGATGTGTACCTAGAACGCATAGCGAAGATAAGTCCAGTTGGACCTGTCATCGGTTGTACGCCACAGATATCGTAAGCAATCATATTAGGTAGAGCCCTACGAACAAGCGATATGATAATCGGATCCCAACCAGCATTTACGCCACCACCAATGTTTCCGCCGGATACATTGTTAGCAGGTGCAGCTTCCATTAGGTTGTCCTCTTTCATCGCTTTTTCTTGGTTCTCTAATACAACTGTGGTAACAGCTTTTCTGTAAGTATCTTTGATCTCACCTAGATCAGGATGCTCAAGAACGGGCTGCCATTTTTCTTGTAAATTTTCAGTTTGAAACATTGTTTCTCTCCTTGTTAATTAACTTTGCCTAACTATACTTTAATTTTAGTTAGTGTATTAGAAATAGCGGCGGTGTAAGCAGCCATAGATGCATTACTACCATTCGTAAGATTGGCGTCACCCACCACGGAATCAACATCAGCTTGCGCTTCAGTCGGTTCACTTTTTGTTTTAGGGAAATATGATTCTTTTAAAGTATCTAATTTCTTACTAAAATCTTTTTCGTCTTTGAATTCGACATTCTCAGAAAGTTCTTTTAATTTTTCAACTTCCGTGTCTGCAAGGTCTTTAGTAGATTCAGAAAAGATTTTTTCTTTACTGTATTTGCCAAGTTCTTTAGCAAGCTCTACATTTTTTTCCATAGACTCGTTTAGTTTATCTTCAAGTTCTTTCTGTTTAGAAGCCATATCTTCTAAGACATTATATTTTTCTTCAGGAACATCAATATAATGTTCTTTGAAAAGGTTTTTCAGACCAGAAATAAAATCTTCGGCTATTTCTGAACGGATGCCAGATTCAACTGCAAGTTGATTGTCTTTAACCCATTCTTCAACTACATAGTTCAAGTATGAATCAACTTTTTCGACAATTTCTTCTTTTACAGCAGAAACTTTTTCTTCAACATCTTTATCAGCTTTTGCTTGGATTTCTTTTTCTTTTTCTGCAAGGCGTGTTTTCACAGCAGTTTCAAAAATAGTCGCAGCCTTTTCCTTAAATTCTTCGGACAAGTCAGCGTCAGCAGAAACTAGAGCTTCAACATCTTTAGATAGATCAATAACATCCTCAGTTTCAGTATCTTCAGCAACTACTTCTTCAGCTTCTGTTTCAACTTCTTCAGACTTAGGTTTGTTGTCTCCTTCAACTTCACCGGATTTTGCGTCTTTATTGACCTGATCTTCTACCTTTTTCGATTTCGTACCAGCATCGGATGGTCCTTTTCTTGCGTCATCTGGAGCGACAACAGCAGAACCAAGATCCTCAGCCTCGTTTGATAGTGGAGTAGGTTCAGCAGGCGTAGCATTTTTCTTCGGTGCGTCTTGCGCCTCAGTTATTTGCTCTTCTACTGTTTCCACATCTTTAACTTCAGTATCAGACATAGGGTCTCTCCTTGTTATTATTTTAATTCTAGAATTAAATTGTTAGAACTATTTATAAACTCTAGGATTTAGAGTTTGCGTATAGTACGCACAATTTAAAACTTTGATAAAAAGTCTTTGAAAACTCTCGCTTTTGCTTCAGCTAGTTCAGCTTGGCGAGCATTCTCGATTTCTTGTTTATATTTTTCAACTTCCATACTTTTCAGTACTCCGTTGTCCCATACCCACTCTTTACCTTCCATAATACCTTCTACGAAAGCGTCAGGAGCAGATGGGTCTGCAACTATATCAGCTGCAGTTGCAAGATAGAAGTCTGAGTTAATAACATTTTTGCCATTAACTTGTTTCATTGACCCCATACCTCTTGATGATACGCCTAATTGAGCACCTTCGTCAATTAAATTTTTGACGATTTTACCGTAAGGTGTATCCATGATCTTAGCCTCACCGATGAAATTTCTTCCTTCTGGTTTTAAACTAGTAATCATATGTGAAACTCTTTCGAGATTCACAGTCGGTCCGTCAGGATGTCCTAACTCACCGAAAGCTCTTTTCTTTTCTACAAATTCTTTGTTGTATCTACCCACTTCTTTAGATAGTACTTCAACTGGATAAACTCTACCATTACGATTTTTAATATCACCTTGTAGAAATATACCACGAATCTTATAATCGTTACCGTTACCATTACCTTTTGCTTCGGTAATGACTTCGATATTTTCAGTAGTTTCTGTAATCAGTTTCATTTATCTTACCTCTACTATGATAGTATAACTATCACCGTTGTTAAAATTTCTTGTACTGAATAATACATCACCAGCAGGTGAAGTATCAGCAGTCAAAGTTGCGTTGTTAGCGATTTCATTACCATCAGTTCTTAAATCCCAAGAACCTTTCCCTGATAAAACAACCGCAGTAGCATTAGCAGCAGAAGTTCCACTACCTGCCCATAATATCTCTACAGCACCTTTTGGGTCCTGTGTGTTAATAGACCAATACAACTTAGATAATTTCTTAGTTGCGTCCTCGGTCATATAAGTTAATGCCGAAGCGTCCATTTTAGTAACCAATGTTTCACCACTACCATCAGATAGATTAGTGAATTTTATTGTAGTCTTTTGACCACTTACATCAGCAATCGTTTGACTAGTTACCGTATCAGCCATTATAAATTCCTATGCAGTAAATGATTCGTCTTTTCTTAACTCTAAGACAATGAATCCTGTTGCAGAAGCTCCAATTGATTCTAGATCACCACTAGTTGCACCAGCATTGGTTGCATTATTAGATATTGCAGGACCATCATATTTTCCTGTACCTGCAAGTCTAATTGCGTGTGTATCTGTTGAAGAACCTTTAAACTGAATTTCTACTGAACCAGATAATGCCCACCAAGCTCTTACGATACTTAATGTAGCTCCGTTTGCGTGTCCTGATAAACCACTTGCGTCTAAAGCCGCTGAAGTAGCACTATCAGCTGAATGGTCTAAATGAACTACAACAGTTCCGCCAGCAGTACCTGCTCCTGTTGGGATTGCGTCATCTCTTATTGTTCTTGTTGCGAATGCCATAATTCTCTCCTAATTACTATTTATACTAGCGCAAAGTTTCTTTATCCAAATAAGTCATTATTTTGTCTTTACTCACACCATATTGCTTTGCGACTCTATCAATATTAGTGTCTATTTTCTCAATCGAATCACTCGATTTAAACAAATCATCTATCGCTTTTTTCATTCTAGGCGATAGTTTATTATATTCGGTAGATACTTTGTGTTGTACTTCCGTTAATTCTCTTTTATACTGACTAAACTTTTTCAGCATCCGCAGCACCTGTTTCACCAGCGTCACCTTCAGCACCTTGAGTCATCATTGGATCAGGTCCTGGTTCGGCAATTTCTGGTTTTGGATCACTCGGTACATCACTAGTAACCTCAATTTCTTGAGGAGTTTCGTCAGCTGGTGCTTCTGGTTCGTTCAACCAAGAACCAGCAACATCTGCTCTTTTACCATCTAAAGCATTTGAAATTTTTCCTGCAAGGGCGTCTTTAAATGCTTTCTCAGCACCAATATTATCTCCTTGCGATAGAGAATCTACCATATCTTTAACATAATTAACATCTTGAACTTCCGTATTAGGAACTTCTTTAGTTTCTGTTTCACTCATCATTTTCTCCTTTATTTAATATATCTTTTTCGATTTCGTGTTCTTGCCCTTCTCCTTCTAAAGGATCAGCAATCATTCCATCCTGAACTTCTTGAGCAATCTGACGGTCAATATCTTCAATTTCCTCATCAGTTTGTCGTAATACATTCTTTCTTAAATACTCTACTGAAAAATATTTACCAACATAAGGTGTTACCTCATTTGCAAGAGTTAATCTTTCTCTTAATATTTCAGCATTTTTCAATTCAGAAAAATGTCCATCTTGTAAGAAATCGTATTGTATATGGGATTTAATTGCATCCCAATCTTCTATTGTAATTATTCCTTTTAATACCAATTGTGTTTTTAGTAAGTCTTGGAATAATCCTGTAAATCGTTTTCTTAATCTTTGTACAAATTTAGAAAACTTAACTTCATCTCTAGTTATTTCAGCAGTTCGACCTAAGTTAAATCCTTGGTCATTGTCCAATCTACTTGTTGGAACATGGAGTGCTTTATAAACTCTCTTCTGGAAGTATTGAACATCTTGTATCTCGCCAAGATTTTGTCCTCCAGGTAGAGTAGAAATTTCTGTACCTCTACCGCCTTCTCTCCTAGGCAGCCAGAAGTCCTCGAGCATAGACATATGTTTTCTATCATCTCGCATTTCTCCTGTTGAGGCGTCATAGACAAGTTTATTTCTATATCTTGCCATAACATCTTTTAAGTAAGCTTCTGCTTTTACTTTAGGCAGATTGCCTACATCAATATAAAATATTCTTCTTTCAGGCGCTCTTACTATTCTGTAAATAACAACAGCGTCCTCTATCATTCGTAATTGGTTAACTGGTTTAATTGCTTTGTGTAGATAACTTAATACTACATTTTTATTTTGGTCAATTACACCAGAAGTACAATATGAAATAGCATCGGTAGTTATTTTAAGTCCCATATTAGAATTAGGTGAAGTCATACCTTTTTCATTATAGACATACCATTCATTAACCGATTGTGTCATTTCAACACCCGTCTTGTTAGCTCTATGTTTCTTTATCTCTCTAACTTTACGAATTTTGCGTGGGTCAATATATCTTAATTCTGTAAGACCAGCTCTAGGTTTATTAGGATCAATAACTTTATGATAATAAACTCTTCCGTCTATATACCATCTTTTAAAGATATCGTGTCCTTTTTCCTCAAACTGCATTAGTTTAAGAATTTCATCAAACTCATTTCTAATTTTTTCTTTAATCTTTTTAGATAAGTCTAAGTTGTCCATAGACAAAGAAACCGATTGGTCTCTTTCATCTGCTACTATTGCTTCATTTACTATATCATCAATAGCAGTATCAACTTCAGGATATATTGAAATTTCTCGATATCTTCTAATTAATTCTTCTTCATTTTTCGCACCACCTTCCATGTCGAGGTACGATCCGAAGTAACCACCAGCAGATACCGTGGTAGTGCCATCATCAGCCGTAGGGACGGTGAAACTCTGGGGAGTTCCACCATCCTTAGCTTTTTGATTAGCTCGTGTTATTTGAAAGCCAAATAATTCAGCCATTAGATTTCCTTTTCATAATAATTTCTACTAATTATTTATGTGTTAAATTAAGTAGTAGTATCAGTTTCAAAAAATTGATATCTGAATGTGCAAGTGAAAGTTTCAACAGCGTTGTTGCTATCATATGCAAGATCAATAGCAGATAGTGATGTTGGGAAAAGACCTCTAAAAGTGTAAGTCTTTAAGATTCCACCATTTCTATCTAGTTGGTCAACAAAAGCGTCAACCTGATAATCAGCCGGGTTTGTTAACCCTTCGTTATCAGTCATATTGTTCATTCCATTCAACCATCTTTCTAAAGCGTTTCTCACTAAGAAATCGGTGTCGTTTAGAACTGTAACCGTCCAAGGTTCAAACTCTCTATCTCCTACGATATAAAGTGTTCTACCTCTAAAAGGTATCGGTGTCTCCCCTACTGTACTACCAGGTAACTGAGCAGCTTGGCATAAGAAAGCCATTTGCTGTGTTTCGCCACCAACGGCAGAATAACCAGGGAAAGGCATTGTTACCTTGAACTGATTGGCTCTAGCGCCCCCACCAGAAAGACGAGCTTTAAAGTCATTAATATTAGGCATTGTTTATTCTCCTCTCTCTAGTTAAGCACCCGCAACTTCAGAAAAGGCTACGCCTGATCTTGTTGCGATAAAGTTTAAAGTTATGAAGTTAATTGATCTGTTAGGTTTAACAAAAATGTCAGCCCTAAACTCATTACGATCAATAACATCGCCAGTATTGTTAGTGTCATCACATACTACTTGGAAGTCTGTGATTCCTCTACGACCTTGTACATCTCTTAGGAAAGGTTCTACAAGATTTCTAAATTGTGCTCTAGTGAACTCGTCATTGAATTCAAATAGTTGGAATTTAGCAGCAGTAGAAATTGCTTTCTCTATTGTGATGAATAACCTTCTAACATTGATACGATCAAATGCACTTGGTTTAGATTGTGCAGTTTTATCACCGAACATTAGAGTACCTTGACCTGGTAAAGTTACCACAGGATTTACTCTTGCACGATATAGCGTATCTCTTTGAGTTTTGTTAGGGTTAAATGCAAGTTTAACTGAACCACGAATTTGACCTCTATTCATACCAGCAGGTGAGAACCAAGCGTCAGCAACATTGTCCGTTCTAGCACATAAACCAGCAATATCTCCGTTCAATGGAACGAATCTATATACATCATTGTACTTGTCATACATATATTTGTGACCACTATCAATCACAGCATAAGAAGATGAAGATAATGCGTCAGCAAAACCTTTAACATTTTCAGTCTGTGCAATAGGATCAGAAACATTTACAACATCTGCTCTCGCAGGTGAAATAAATGCGACACAATCTTTACGATATTCTGCGATATCAATTACAGCTGTTGCTAAAGTAGCTCCAGTTGCGTCAGCAGAAGTTTCCGATGGACCAGTCATTAATAAATTAACATCTACTGTTTCTCCATCTTTGAATTTATCGTAACCAAGCGCTAACTCAGCGTTTGTTGGTGCATTGTCATCAGTACCACTTGTTAGTGAATTGGTATAATGAGCAGTTGCACTCGAACCAACATTATCAAATGCCTGTCCTGCTTTAGCAGCACCAGCGTTTGCTAATGTACTTTCGTGATCCATCCAGTAAATGTAATTACTGTTGTTGTAAAGAACATCAGCGTAATAGTTAGAAGCTCCACTTGCGTCTTTAGCGTCAGAAGCTTGTGAAAGTCCTTCAAAGAGTTCTAAAATTGTTCCAGCAGTACCGGAAATTTTACCATCTTCGTCTATTACTGCAATATGCAATTCATCATTAGATCCGTTGTTATTAGAAACATCGGTTGTAGTACCCGGAGCAGCGTCAAACTGATCGTGATATTTCCAGTATCTTTTGATTTTTGCGTTGTCAACGATAGCGTGTTTAGCACCAGTTGAACCGGTACTATTGTGTCTTTTTATTGTTAAATCGTTTGAGCTAATTGCCGTAATTTCATAATACTCTCCAGATGGAGCAGCATTGAAATTGCTAGAAGCGTCTCCAAACTCAATCAGATCACCAACTACAAATTCAGAACCAGTATCAACAGCAACCGTAGTAGCGCCAACAGCGATACCTGATCCGTTATTTACTAGTGAAGTAGCAGTAGATGAATAAGCGTTAGAGTTTGTACACATAGAAACTTGTAAACTGTTTCCGTGAGTTCCAGCAGTACGAGCAGCCCAAGAACCAACAGCACCTTGTCCACTTGCGTAGTTATCAAGATAGTGTTGAGTATTCTTAATTTGTACAGCGGTACCTGATACACAAGCATTTACATTACCTGTTGTAGCACGAACCACCTTTAGAGTATTACCGTACTGAAGGAAATTAGCAGCCGTGAACCAATGTTGGTATGTATTACCATCTGGTTTACCGAAAGTATCTACTAATTCTTTTTCAGATGAAACCGTGACGATCTCATCCATAGGACCTTTATCAGATACAATAACTACGCCACCGATTGAAGTTGCGACAGCAGGTATAATATTTGTTAGGTCTGTTTCTTGTACGAGAACACCTGGTGATAATTGGAATGCCATAGTGATTTCTCCTTAATAATTATTTAAATTACCCTTATTTTTTGTCAACCCTTTAAACTATTTATAACTATCAAAAATTAGACATTATCTAACGACATCAACGGGTGACCAGACATCGCCATATTCATCTATTTCAGACTCAGTATCAGATAACCCGTCATCCATGAAACCAAACGGAGCCATATCTTGCTCTAATGCGTTTTGTTGCTCAGCAAATAAGGCATTTCTCATATCAATATTGACTAATTCTTTAAAGTATTGTTGATTTGCGACCCAGGCGAATATTACTAGACACATAACTAAATCATCATTACAACCATCTTCAGCTTCGTAAGATTTACCCTTAGATATAAAGGTTGACAACTCAGCGATGGTATCAAAGTCTTGTATTATCATCTTATCACCTTCTAATAGTGATTTTAAGTTAGAACACCCTACTCTCTTTGCAGCTTTTGTCATTCTAAGACCTAGAGAAGATCCTCTACCACTAAATCCACCACCTAATATTTGTCCTGATCTACCCTTTTGCGTACACATTAACATATTATCATATTCACATTCAAACTGTAAAGCGTCTGCTACTTGTTGTCCTAAATCATTTGTTTCTACCAATACATATGCCATATTATATTTTCTACAAATTTCATTTATGATATTAGGAAAGACAACAGGTTTAATTTCATTACTTCTATATTTCGCAACAAGTCTATATGGCATTTCGCTTGTATCAAATATTGTAAATGCTGAGTAGTCATTGTTAGTACCTCTCGATACATCAACTGTACAAGTATAAACATGGTCTTTCTTAGGCATTTCAAAAATATCTATATCACCACTTCTTTGTGGATCAATATGTGCTAATGCTTTTAATTTAGTTGGGGCAATTAATGTATTAACAGAACCTAAGAATTCACATTCAAACTCAGTTTGAAATTGTTGCTCACTTGTATTCTTAATTGTTTCTTCTTTCCACTTTTCATCTCTACCTGGAACTTCCGACCAATGTACTTCAATAGGAACATAAGTATTGTTTCCATTGATAGCATCGGTCCATATCTTATAAAACATATTCATTCCGTGTGGTGTAGATACCATCATAATTTTTGATGACTTACCAGAAGAAATTGTAGGATAAACTGAACTAAAAAATTCGTCAGCAATATTGTTAGGTATATAAGCAAACTCATCTAAAAATATTACATTAAAAGAACCACCACGAATAGCAGATGATGAAGTTGCAGCTGCAACAATCTTAGAACCATTTTCTAATTCTAATGAACCTTTATTCCAATTCATTACTCCTTGTTGCATCCATTTAGGCATATGTTCATATGCAAGTTGTAAACGACCTAATAGATCACGAGCAGTTGTTGATTTGTTTGCAAGTATAGCAACATTCACATTCTCATTAAACAAAACATAGTGTAATAGATATGCAATAATGATTGTTGATTTACCAGATTGTCTAGGTAGTTTGCAAATTGTAAATCTGTTATTGTGAAAAGTATCTACCATCTTTTCTTGAAACTTATACATTTCAAATGGTACAAGACCTTTATCAATGGTAACGATATTAATAAAGTTTTCTATAAAATAGTTTGGACTCTCAATACATTTCTGCAACTCAACAATTTGCTCTTCAGTAAATTCTGAAGAAGTAAATGCTTTCTTTAAATTGGGGTTACCTAAATATTGTTCGTTAGGATTAAGGTTTGCTTTTTCCATTATTTTTCTTTAGAAGTTTTTGTAATTCATTTGTTGAACCTACATATAAAGCATTGGTCACATTCTTAGGTGCATTGTTAGGTACTTCTTTAAGTCTTTTTAATCTACTTTGTAAACCTAATAGGTCTTGCGATACTTGACTTACAGTAGATATTAATTGCCCTGCAACTTCATATGTTCTAGGGTGTTCACTTTCTTTTGCAAGAGCTAGAATACCATCTATTGCTTCAGTACCTTGCTCAATTAATTTATATAGGTTTGCTCTTCCGTGTTCAAAATCGTCTTGTGGATCTGCTGGTCCTGGCACTACCGTAACCTCTTTTGGTTCAACCTTTTTAGGTGCCAATATATCCTCAGCGGTGACCTCTAGGATTTCGTTTAATTTATCATCTATTTTACTCATACTATTATTTATGCTCCTTAAAACCTTGTTTAACTCTCTCGCCTTCCATAAATGGTCTATCCTTCATATAACTGTTTATCTTTTTACCACAAAAATACCAACAAACATTAGGTGCATTTTTTGGTTTATTAATTAATATGTCTGCAAATTCTTTCCATTCCTCAGATTGTACAACATCTTCTATTTTATCTACATTACTAATATGGAATTTATCTTTCATTAAAGGTTTAAATTGTTCTTCTTCATATCCCTTTTCTTGTACAGTCCAACAACACGGCATAATATAACCTTGAGAATTATATCCGTATGCTTTACCCAACCATTCTGATAAATCTTTTTGGTTTCCTTTACCAGCAAACATACCATGGTCTAAACACAAAGGTTTTAATTCTTCTGGATCTCTAGGACCAGTAAGAACGACATCACCTTCTTTCGTAAGTTTTAAATTATTTCTAGACATTTAAATTTCCAATTATTGCAAACTTTTCATTATCAAAATAATAGTCAGTATTAGTAGGTCTTAAAGGATCTTCAGGTCCGTCAAACCTCGCTGATATATTTATTTCAAATTCAATACCATTATCTTCAGCCATCTTCCTAGCTTCTTCAATATGATTCTCATTATATTTAAAAATAATAAATTGCCAACGGGTTCTAATTCCCTTACTAACACATAACTTAGCCATTTCAAATAACTTTTTTCCATCTTGATTAACTCTATGTATATGACTCTCATAAGGTAAACCATCTAAACCGAATATCCATTCACCTCTACCAAAATTATCAAAAGCTTCATTATACCATTTTACTGGTTTATGAGAAGCTGCGGTATGAACCAACATATACTTATCTTTTTCTTTTGCTATTTTTATGAAATCTATAAAGTAAGGATTGAATATAGGATCAGATATTTGACCACAACATTGTATCTCGTCAAAGTAATCTACTATTTTATGCCATTCTGGTATAGTCATATCTCTACCAGGAACAGGTCTGATATCTTTATAACTATTCTGGCGTTCACACTTAGGACACTCTAGAGTACATCTAAAGCCTATATCTATGTTTATTCTTTTTCTTGAGAAAAATTTATTTGTCAAGTCCTGATTGTTCGTCATAATTTAAACCATCATCAAAGAAGTCCAAAGTTTCAGTATATGTGTAATCATCATCATAGTCTGCCGTTGTAGGATTAGGAGTTATGGTAACTCTTTCTGATCTTGATGGACTTTCTGTACTCATCTTTGTATATAAATCAGCAGACGCCTTACGAATAACAGCACCACTTGTAATTGGACCATAAAGATATACTTTAGCAGTAAAGTTCATAGTGTATATAATTCTTCTATTAGAAGTCATATCACCATCGTAGGTATCTTCATAGTCAACACTATTTAATACAAAAGGAATATCTCTTTTAATATCCATTGTTTGACTTTCAATAAATGTAACCGTATAATCAGGTTGAAAGAAAGGTAGTATTTGCTCTATTATTTGTAGACCATCATCTGAGTTTGCTGTAAAAGAATAAAGATTAAATCCTACATTGTAAGGGACAGGAGCAAATTGTTTAAATACTTTATTATCGTCAGCACTTTTTGCTTTTTTATACTTTAGGTTTTTATTAATCTTACGACTAGGATCATAACTGATCCCAGTCATTTCAAAAGACAATCGAGGTAGAGTGATTGCAACTGAATCTTCGCTGCCAGAACCTAAAGTTGTTTGTTGTTGTAGTCTGGCTAAAAACTTTTCTCTTGGTGCATACATTAAAGGCACCCTTAAACTTGATACAGCATTACCATTAGAGTCATATCTTCTTACACCGATAGTATTAAATATAGTGCCGAAAGCGATAACTGTATTTCTTAAATGTTTATTATAAAAATATTGTCCAAACATTAGAAGTCCTTCCCGAAGTGATAATCAGTTTCACCAAATGGGTTTCGTTCACTAAAATCCAAGATATCATCTGTACTATCGCTAGTAGTGGTAACACCAGACGCAGCTTCAAATTTATGCGACTGATCTACTACTTGTTTTTCACCAAGTTCAGCAGGTGCAGTTTCCAGTAATATGAAGTTCTTATCATCAGGTATATCTGATTCCATCATAATTGAACCACTAGAAGCAGTTCCAGCTTCAAGATTAACTTGATAATCAAGCATATTAGTTGAAAGATTATCCTCAACGGCGTCAATTTCTGTATGTCCAACAGAAACTTCTTCCGAAGAATATTCCCACTTAGTACATCTAAGTTTAAAAGTAGGTAAATCGTGTACTTGGTAGAACGGTGCTTCGTGTTCTACAAATTGAATTTCAAAAAACGCATTAACTCTAGGGAACCAAACTAAGTCACCTTCATTAGGTCTTGAATCCTCAATTAAGTTATTATCTATTTCTGTTGTTTGTAACCATCTTGTTTTAGAAACAACAAGTGTAATATCATCTCTTAATTCTAAACCAAATTTTCTAATTATTTCCTGTTCGCCAGCAAACCCGTCAGTATTCTCAACATACATTTCAATAGCATAAGCATCCGTAAATTTAGAAGAAGTATCTTCCCCTAATACTGAATCCTCATTTACTACGGTTCTAGGTAAATAGTAAACATCTTGACCATAGATTTTTAATTGCTCTATGATTAAATCTTCATATAGTCTTTGTTCACTAGTTGTTCCGTGATCGAAATATACATTAGTTGGCATTTTATCCTACCATATAACTGATAGGTGTTTCAAAGGTAGATCGGATCTCTTCTTCCAGTTTACTTTTTTCCTCTAATGCCTGTGTATATATTTCAGCACCATTCATTGAAACCCCACCTAACATCTGAACACCTTGAAATTTTGATAAATTAGCTCCCCATTGTTGTTTAATTAAAGAAGTAGCATACCTCTTTAAAAAGATATCATCATAGATATCCGTATATGTAGCTGGGTCTAATTTTCTATAACATTCTATAATTATGTACTCACCCGCATTTATATCGTTTGCCCAATCCATATGAATATACAATCTATTATTATGCATATTGAAACTAATTGGTTTTTCACCTATTAAGATATGATCTAAAAAGTCTAAGTGCCTCATAGTCATTTCATAATGTAATATAGAGGTAGAAGAAAAATCATAAAGATCATTTAATCTCATTTGATATCTAATATCAAACATATTTAAATTTGATTTATCATTGAATGGAAATATGTTCATTACTGATAAAACAGCAGACGGCATTACAATATAATTAGTTTGATTTGTGAACGAATTTGATACAGAACCATCTGTACCTGTTCCAACACTTTCTGTTGCTCTTGCTCTTGTAATATCTGCGGAAGTTACCTCATATTTCATATACATTCTTTCAACACCGTCATAATGGTATTGAGCAAAGTATTGTAGTGCTTCGTCTAATCTATCATCAACCTGGTCATCATCCACATTAACTTCAATAACAGGTTTACCTAAAGCTCTTAAACAATATTCTTTGAGAGTTGCTTTTGTATTTGGCACAGCCATAAGTTATTCCTTTTTTTCTAATTCTTCTATTTTTTCAGGACTAAAACCTTGCTCAGTTAAATCATATACTCTATTAGGTTTAATCTCCACTTTATCAGCTAACTCTTTTATTGCTTCGATCAATAATGGAATTAACTTATCATACCAAACTGTTATATATTTTTCGTCTATCGGTGCTTCTGTAATTACTTCAGGTAAAACTTTTTGTACTTCCTGTGCAATTACTCCTACTTGTACTTCATCATTATCATAACCAAGTTCTTTAGCAGTTTTATTTTCTTTAAAATAAACACCTCTTAATTCTCTTACTTTATCTAACGCATTATCTATTTCACCAATAACATCTTTTAATCTTTCATCTGAATAGTAAGCAGTAATATTATTTGTTGCCCTAATCTCACCAGCAGTAGTTGATCCTGCAGTACCGACCCCCAATGAATTAACTTGAGCGTCTGAGTTAGTTGTAAATCCGCCAGTTGGTCCAGTAGGTCCAGTAGGTCCAGTTGGTCCTGTACCCCCACTTGGTCCAGTAGGTCCATCAGGTCCAGTTGGTCCAGCAGGTCCCGTTGGTCCAGCAGGTCCAGTAGGTCCCGTTGACCCATTTGATCCATCATCACCATCACTACCAGCAGGTCCAGTCGGTCCAGCAGGTCCAGCAGGTCCAGCTGGCCCAGCAGGTCCAGTTAGAGCTGCATTTGCAACCGTAATCTTTTTCATCGCTCCTGAATCAGAAGTATCTGATACCAGGATTAAATCATCTGAAGCACCACTCGTAATCGTAGGTTGATCTGTTATTACATCAATCTTCGACTTACCGGTAGCGCCATCAATAGTAAAACTTCTAGTTCTTGCCATAATATTATTCTTTCGCCTCCGTTGTGGTTACTAAAGCAACCCACCTATAAGTGTGAGAGGCAATACCTGTAACCTTAACATAAATTGTATCATTTGTTGCGTCAGCACCAACATCTGCTAACAAAGCAGTATTATCTTCACTAACTATAACCTCGTATAAAGTACCGACATCAGCAACCGTGCCAGCATTATTATCTATAACACCTTTAAAGTGATAACCAGCACCAACACCATCAGCGTCAGTTCTTCTCGCAACAACATCAACACTATACATTACAGTTGAATTAGCTGCGACTGATATTCTAGTATTACTAACACCACCTACAAAGATTTCTGTTTCAGTAGCGTTTGAAGTAGTACCTGTTAAAAGATATGTACTACTAACAGCATTTGAAGTTGCACCTGTGATACCTTCACCACCTAATGAAACTATAGCATCGCTAGAGTCTCTAACATATATTTTTTTATCGGCAGTATTAACTGCCATTTCTCCAACTACAATATCACTTGTACCTGGAACACTACTTGCGGTTTCGCTTCGCTTTGGTTTTATTACTGTCGCCATTATTTACCTTCGTGTGTAATCTTGTTAATTCATTACTTAAATTATTATTCTGTTCTTCTAATTCAGACACCTTCGCCTGTAATAAAATATTCTCACCCATAAGACTATTCAGTTTTTTTGAGTAAGCAGTTAGAACATAATTTATATTTACTTCACCCGTTATAGTTTGGGCATCTTCAAATTTTGCCATTATTAAATCACTTTCTTAATTAATTATTAAAATGTGCCTCCATCTACATCACCAAAAGCAGGAGCAGAAGCACCGTTTGAAGTCATTACTTGACCAGCAGTTCCAGCAGCAAGTACAGTTATTGCACTAGTACCGTTTGACATTAACATTCTATTTGCAGTTAAAGTATTAGCACCTGTACCACCGTTTGCAACAGGAAGTATCCCGGTTACTTTTGCAGTCAAGTCAATACTACCTGCCAACATAGCATTTGTAATACCACTTGCCTTAACTCTCATTGTATCTGAATTAATTTCTATGGAACTATCATCAACTACAGCTGCTAATGTATTACCTGTTTTTGATAATCCATCTCCAGCAGATATTTGACCAGCACCTGAGAATTGTGCAACAGTTAAATCTGTTGTTCCTACAGTTGGGTTTCCATTATGTGTAAATACATAACCATTATCAGCATTTGCAGAACCTTGGGTTACGAACACAAAAGTACCACCAGCTATCTGAGCAGAAGCATCGGCGTCTGTAGCTCTTGTTAATACAAAAGCTGCACTACCAGAACCAACAGTTGTTACCGTATAGATACCATTTTGAGCGGCGTCTGCTTGATCTTTAATTAAAACTCTATCAGCAACCGTAGTAGCAACTCCATCAATACTTAAAGCGCCATTTGCGTTTGCAGTTAATGTTGCACCAACACCACTTGAACCGTTTGCATAAGTACACGCCGCAAGAGCAGCTGCTGATCCAAGTTTAACTGAATCTTTAATATTTAATCCTGTTTTAACAGCGTCAACATACGCTTTCGTAGCACCATCTTGAGCACCAGTTGGGTCAGCGATACTAGTAATTCTATTTGCTCCAAAAGAAACAGTTTGACCAGCAGCAACTGTAAAACCACCATCAAAATCTGCACTAGGAGTAAATGTAGCAGTACCCACAACAGCGATAGCGTCTCCAGAAGCATTACCAAGATCAACTGTTCCATTTAAAGTAGTATTACCGGTTACCGTAGTATTACCGGTTACAGCAAGGTCTTGACTTAATACAACATCACCATCTGACTCAATTTGTATTGCGTCTGTATCACTTGTTGAACCAATATATCCTGAATTGCCTATTACTAAGTTTCCAGTAAATGTACCAGAAGCAGCTGTAAATGCACCATTAGTTGATAAATTTCTAAGTGTTCCTACATCTTTATTGCCATCTACTACAAGCGCTTTACTTGCAGCCGCAGTACCAGCAGTAATATCTTCTACTTGCTCAAGGTCTGTTTCTACCATTGTAGCAGAACCGATTGTAAATCCAGTACCTGTTATAACACCGCCTGCTGTAATAGTTCCTGTATTACCTATATTTCTAATACCTGAAACATCCTTACTTGCGTCTAGGACTACTGCTTTAGAAGCAGCTGCAGTACCAGCAGTTATGCCATCAATCATTTCTAATTCTGCTTCTGTTATATCAGCAGAACCAATAGAAAAACTTGTACCAATAACTGGTGTCGT
>Ga0115011_10000483_pt1 | contig 32341 bp, 32 predicted proteins | sample TroAtlMetagenome_2_FD_88705 | JGI IMG/M metagenome (GOLD analysis project Ga0115011, IMG submission 88705) | Marine eukaryotic phytoplankton communities from Atlantic Ocean - Tropical Atlantic ANT8 Metagenome | ecosystem: Environmental > Aquatic > Marine > Oceanic | place: Tropical Atlantic... | reverse complement strand
GCCCGGCGAAGGAGGTCACGGGGGCGGCGTCGGGCTCCGCCCTCATGCGGGTCCCCGATCTGGCCTGCCGCATCATGGAGGCCGTGGTCGGGGCCGTCAGTCGGCCGGTCACGGTCAAGATGCGCCTCGGCTGGGACGAGACTGACCGCAATGCCGCCGACCTTGCCCGCCACGCCGAGCGGATCGGGGTGCAGGCCGTGACCGTGCACGGCCGTACCCGCAAGCAGTTCTACACCGGCACGGCCGACTGGCAGGCGGTGGGCGAGGTCAAGGACGCGGTCTCCATCCCGGTCGTGGTCAATGGCGATGTGCTGACCCTTCAGGACGCCCGCAATGCCCTCGCCCAGTCCGGCGCCGATGCCCTGATGCTGGGCCGGGGTGTCTACGGCCGCCCGTGGCTGGCGGCCCGTCTCGAAGCCGGGTTGAACGGCGATACGGGTCCGGATGCGCCCGGGGGGGACGACCGGCTGGCGCTGGTCCTCGACCATATGCAGGCCTCGCTGGACTTCTACGGCTATCCGCTGGGGCTCAGGATGTTCCGCAAACACCTCGGCTGGTACATCGAGCAGGCCCCCTGGCCCGAAGACCCCGCCGACCGTCGTGCGGCCAAGGCCCGCCTGTGCCGCATGGATGATCCCGATCAAGTGGCCCGGGCCCTCTCGGAGCTCTGGCGGGGCCAGTGACGTAAATCCGCAACTAACCTGTTGATCATCAGCCACAGGTGTCGGATGGTGCCGGACGCATGACCGGTCCTGTGACAGCAGACGAAATGCCCGTACGCCGACCGCTGGATGCGGCTATCGGCGCCCTGCGTGCGGGGATATCCACCCCGGCCGGTCGTCCCATCTTCGGCGTCGCCTATGCCGTTGCCTTCCTCATCACCGTGGCGGCGATCTGGCTGGTCGCCGTCGCGCCGGAGGCCGGGGGGGAAGGGGGAGCAAGGGCGGCCGCCAGCCGGGCGGTGCTCTATATTCTGCTCGGCAATCTGGTCCTGATCCTGACGCTCGCCTCCGGAGTCGGGATCCAGGTTCTCGATCTCGTCCGCAATCGCAAACAGGCGGGCACGCGGCTGCACCTGCGCTTCGTGACCCTGTTCTCGCTGGTGGCCGTGGTTCCGGCCATTCTCATCGCCCTTGTGTTCGGTGTCCTCGTCAACCGCGGCGTGGATCAATGGTTCAGCGTCAACGTCAGCGCGGCAGTCGAGAACGGTGCGGATATCGGCCGGGCCTATGTCCGCGACGTGAGCCTCGAACTCGAGTCCGATCTGGCCACCATGGCCAATGAGCTGACCGCCCCGGAAGCCCGGGAGGATTTCCGCAACAGCCGTATCCGCTTCTCGGGCCTCCTCGCCCAGACGGCGGACATCTTCGGCTACCCGGCCCTCTATATTCTGGACGGACAGGGGCGGGTGCTGGCCAGCGGCGAGTTGCCCGGCGCGCCGCTCTATGTCGGTCCGCCGCGCAGCGATCTGGAGATCGCAGCCCGGGGCGAGATCGCGCCCAGCGGTGTGACCGAGAACCCCGACACCATCCGCACCCTCTATCCGCTGACGGGCTATGGCGACGCCTATCTCTATGCGGTGCGTCCGCTGCAGCCCGGGCTGATCGCCCAGATGCGCAACAGCCGGCAATCCATCGACGCCTACCGCGAGGCCCAGGAAAGCCGGGCCCGGATCCAGACCGCCTTTGCCCTCAGCTATCTCGAGACCGCCCTGCTGGTCCTTGTGGGCGCTGTTTGGCTGGGTATGTCCGCGGCCAGTGCCATTTCGGTGCCGATCGGTCGTCTGGCCCAGGCTGCGGACCAGGTCGCAGGCGGGGATCTTTCGGCCCGGGTCCAGGTCGATAAGGAGCCTCACGAAATTGCGGCCTTGTCCAATGCCTTCAACAGGATGACGAGTGATCTTCAAGCCCAACAGGAAGCCTTGCGGGCCGCCAGCGAGGATGCCCAGGGTCGAAGTCGCTTCATTGAAACCGTGTTGTCCGGGGTCAGCGCCGGGGTCATCGGTCTGGACCGCAAGGGCCGTGTCTCGGCCATCAACGCCAGTGCCATTGAGCTGCTGGGCCTGCCCGACACGGACCTCACCGGTCGGGAACTGGCGGCCTTTTCGCCCGAGCTCAGCGAACTGCTCAGGCGGGCCGAAGCGCACATCGAGGAAGACATCGACGTCACCCGCGACGGCGAGACCCGGCGCCTGCGCGTCCGGATCGAGGGCGGGATGGGCGGCGAGATGGTGCTGACCTTCGACGACATCACCCGGCTGGTCACCGCCCAGCGGAATGCCGCCTGGCGCGACGTGGCGCGCCGCATCGCCCATGAGATCAAGAATCCGCTCACACCGATCCAGCTGTCAGCCGAGCGCCTGCGTCGGAAATACCGCCCCCGCATATCGGACGACGTCGAGACCTTCGATCGCTGCACCGAGACCATCATCCGTCAGGTGGGCGACATCGGGCGGATGGTGGACGAGTTCTCGTCCTTTGCCCGCATGCCGGCGCCCCGGTTCGCGCCCGAGAACCCGGCAGAACTGCTCCGTCAGGCCGTCTTCGCCCAGCGCGTGGCCGTGCCCGATGTGGAGATCGACCTTCAGAAAGGCCTGCCGCGCCATACACTGCAGTGCGACGGGCGTATGGTCGGCCAGGCGCTGACCAATATCCTGAAGAACGCCGGGGAGTCCGTCGTGGCACGCCGCGCCCTGACCGATGAACCCGCGAATGGTCCTGCCATCCTGGCCCGGATGGACGTCGACGACGGGACCGTCACCTTCATCGTCGAGGATGACGGCATTGGCCTGCCCGAGAAGGACCGGGACCGGTTGACCGAGCCCTATGTCACCACGCGGGAGAAGGGCACGGGCCTCGGTCTCGCCATTGTGCGTCGCATCTGTGAGGACCACGGCGGCGAGCTGAAGCTGGCCGATGCCGAGACACTCAAGGGGGCGCGGGTCTGTCTCGTATTCCCGCTCAAGGCGCCCTCGCTGACCGGGTCGGCGCCGACCGCCCCCTCCACCTCCACCGCCCCGGCGGCTGAATAGAGAGAAGCCATGAAAAGCAACGGAGCCGACATTCTGGTCGTCGACGACGAGGCCGACATCCGCGATCTGGTCGCCGGCCTGCTGGAAGACGAGGGGCACGCGATCCGGACCGCCTCCAACTCCGATGAGGCGCTGGCGGCCATCCGGGCACGCAAGCCGTCCCTGGCCCTGCTCGATATCTGGATGCAGGGCGGCGGTATGGACGGGCTGGAGCTGCTCGACATCATCCGCACCATCGACCCGGACCTGCCCGTTGTCATGATCTCGGGCCACGGCAATATCGAGACGGCCGTCAGTGCGCTGCAGCGCGGCGCCTATGACTTCATCGAAAAGCCGTTCAAGTCGGATCGGCTGGTGGTGGTCATCCAGCGCGCGCTCGAGGCCGCGGCGCTCAGACGCGAGAACCGCCAGCTGCGCGCCCAGGCCATGACCCCGACCGGGATCATCGGGCGCTCACCCGCCGCGGCCGCCCTGCGCAGCACCATTACCAAGGTCGCCCCGGCCAACAGCCGCGTGCTGATCTCGGGCCCCCCCGGTTCGGGCAAGGAACTGGTCGCCCGCCAGATCCACGAGGCCAGTCCGCGCGCCCGGTCCGAGTTCGTGGCCATTGCCGCCGCCGGCATGACGCCCGAGCGGCTCGACATCGAACTGTTCGGGGAGGAGGGGATGGACGGTCGCCCCAGCAAGATCGGCGTGTTCGAACGCGCCCATAACGGCACCCTCTACCTCGACGAGGTCGCCGACATGCCGCGCGAGAGCCAGAGCCGTATCCTGCGGGTGCTGGTCGAACAGCGCTTCCGTCGCGTGGGCGGCGAGCAGGACGTCCAGGTCGATGTCCGGGTCATCACCTCCACCTCGCGTGATCTGAAGCAGGAGATCGACGAAGGCCGTTTCCGTGAGGACCTGTTCCATCGGCTGGCCGTCGTGCCGATCCGCGTCCCGCCGCTGTCGGAACGGCGCGAGGACATTGCCGAGATGATCGAGCACTTCACCGAGACCATCTGCGTGTCCCAGGGGCTGCCCCGTCGGCGTATCGGAGAGGATGCGGTGGCCGTGATGCAGGTCAATCCCTGGCCCGGCAACGTCCGCCAGCTGCGCAACAATATCGAGCGCCTGCTGATCCTCGCCACAGGGGATCCGTCCGAGCCGATCTCGGCCGACATGCTTCCCCAGGACGGCCCGGCCGACAACGGCACCCTGTCGATGGGCAATGAGCGAATCATCGCCCTGCCGCTGCGCGAGGCGCGGGAGGTGTTCGAGCGCGAATATCTGGCGGCCCAGATCATGCGCTTCGGCGGCAATATCTCGCGCACGGCGGGCTTCATCGGCATGGAGCGGTCGGCCCTGCACCGCAAGCTCAAGTCACTGGGTGTCTCGCCCGCACGCGGTGGCGATGACGAACCGGAAGGTGACGACGCCTGATGTCCCGCATCGCCTACGTCAATGGTCAGTACCTGCCGCACACCGGGGCCGTCGTCCATATCGAGGATCGGGGCTTCCAGTTCGCCGACGGCGTCTATGAGGTCTGGTCCGTGTTCGACGGCCGGCTGGCCGACTTCGACGGCCACATGACCCGGCTGCAGCGCAGCCTCTCGGAACTGCGCATCCGGATGCCGATGAGCCCCCAGGCCCTGACCATCGTCCTCAGGGAAACCATCCGCCGCAACCGCGTCGACAACGGCATCGTCTATCTGCAGATCACGCGTGGCACCGCCCGCAGGGATCATCCCTTTCCGTCCCCGGACACCCCGCCCAGCGTCATCGTCACCTCGCGTCGCGTCGATCAGGTGAAGGCCGAGGCTACGGCGAAAAAGGGCGTCGCCGTCGTCACCCGCCCCGACCTGCGCTGGGGCCGCTGCGACATCAAGACCGTCGGCCTCCTGCCCAATGTGCTCGCCAAACAGGCCGCACGGGAGGCCGGGGCCTATGAGTGCTGGCTGGTCGACGAGCTGGGTCTGGTCACCGAGGGCACCTCGACCAATGCCTGGATCATCGATGCCGAGGGCGTCCTGCGCACCCGCGACACCCAGGCCAACATCCTGCGCGGTTGTACCCGCGCCACCCTGATGCAGATCATCAGGGAAGAGGGCATTCCCTTCGAGGAACGCGCCTTCACCGTCGAGGAGGCCAGGGCGGCTCAGGAGGCGTTCTTCACCGCCGCCGGCGCCTTCGTCCTTCCGGCCATCTCGATCGACGGCGTCAAGATCGGCACCGGCAAGCCCGGCCCCGTCACCCGCCGCCTCCGCGAAGCCTATCTCGAGGCTGCCCGCGACGGAGCGGTCTAGGCGCCCTGCGGTTGCCGTGGCGGATGCCGATGACTAAGGTCACCCCGTCGCGCCCATCGCGGCTCCGGTGCTCCCCTGCCGGACAACAAGCAAGAACAGGATCAACCTGCCATGTCGCAAGACAAACGTCAGAACCTTCAGGACACCTTCCTCAACACGGTCCGCAAGACCAAGACCCCGCTGACCATCTTCCTCGTCAACGGCGTCAAGCTGCAGGGCATTGTGACCTGGTTCGACAATTTCTGTGTGCTGCTGCGTCGCGATGGCCAGTCGCAATTGGTCTACAAGCACGCCATCTCCACCATCATGCCCTCGGCTCCGGTCGACCTGCGCGAGCCGGAAGATCAGGACTGATCCACGCGGTCCGGAGTGCTGAGGGAGCCTGTGGTCCTGTCCGTGCGTTCGCGGACAGGACGCTCTCGTCCATCCAAGGCCCGGAACCTGCGTGTCCTCACCGCTGATTGACCATACCGCTCCGCCCGTTCGGGCGCTCGTGCTCCACCCCGACCGCTCCGCCGGCCGGGCAGGAAGCCGCCGTCCGCAGGACCGGCTGGACGAGGCCGTGGGCCTCGCCCGGGCCCTGGATCTCGACGTCCGGGGACAGGAGGTCATCGCCCTGCGCCGCACCACCCCCGCCACCCTGTTCGGTTCGGGCAAGGTCGAGGAAATGGCCGCCTTGGTGCGCGCGGCCGAGGCTGAGGTCGTGGTCATCGACGACGCCCTGACCCCCGTCCAGCAGCGCAATCTGGAAAAGGCGTGGGAGGCCAAGGTGATCGACCGCACCGGCCTGATCCTCGAGATCTTCGGCAGGCGCGCCCGCACGCGCGAGGGCCGGCTGCAGGTCGAGCTGGCCCGTCTGGAATACGAACGCTCGCGCCTCGTCCGCACCTGGACCCACCTCGAACGCCAGCGCGGCGGCACGGGCTCGACCGGCGGTCCGGGTGAAACCCAGATCGAGCTGGACCGACGCCTGATCGCCGACCGCATCGTCAGGCTCAGGGCCGACCTTCAGGACGTGCGCCGCACCCGGGGCCTGCACCGCACGGCGCGCAAGAAGGTGCCGTTCCCGACCGTCGCCCTGGTCGGCTACACCAATGCCGGCAAGTCGACCCTGTTCAACCACCTGACCGGGGCAGAGGTCATGGCAAAGGACCTGCTGTTCGCCACCCTCGACCCCACCCAGCGTCTGATCCGACTGCCGCAGGGGCGCTCTGCCCTGATCGCCGACACCGTGGGCTTCATCTCCGACCTGCCGCACGAGCTGGTCGAGAGCTTTCGCGCCACGCTGGAGGAGGTCGCCGAGGCCGATCTGATCCTGCACGTCCGCGACATCTCCAGCCCCGAGACAGACGCGGAGGCAAAGGACGTCGAGGCGGTTCTGGCGCGCATCACCTCCGGAGAGGGCGACGAGGCGGGCCGGCTGCAGGTCCGCACGCTCGAGGTCTGGAACAAGATCGATCGCCTCGATCCCGAAATTCGCGCGGCTACGCTCGCCCGCGCCGGGATCGAGGGCGCCGTCGCCGTTTCGGCCCTGACGGGCGAGGGGCTTGAAACCCTCCGTCAGGCCATCGCAGGACGGATTGACACCGACCCCGAGATCCACCTGACGCTCGAGCCCCAGGACGGCGAGGCCCTCGCCTGGCTGTACGCGCACGGCCGCATCACCGAACGGACCGAGGACGCCGAGGGCCGTCTCCAGATCGCGGTCCGCCTCTCCGAACCCGCACTGGGCCGGTACCAGCGGCTGTTCGCTCCGGACTGAGCCGGCCCGGCCAGACCCTTGCAGCGCTCGGGGCAGCGTCCACCGTTTGCCCCGAAAGCCTCCCGTAATGGCACAGATCATCGCCGCTCGCCGTCCTCCGACGGACCTTCCCGACCGGGAGGCCGACGCCTGGCGTGCCTTTCAGGGACAGCAGCCGGCCTTTGCCAATCCACTGATGGGGCCGGACTTCGCGCGCGCCGTCGGCCGGGTCCGCGACGATGCGGAGGTCGTCACCTATCACAGGGGCGACGAGATCATCGGCTTTCTGGCCCTGCACCGGCGTCCCGGCGGCTTTGCCCGTCCGCTGGGCGCCCCCTTTTCCGACTATCACGCCCTGATCACCGGGCCGGCGCCCGGCATGGATGGTCCGCAGGCCCTGACGTTGGCGGGCATCGGCGCCTTCCGGCACATTGGTCTGGTCGATCCGCATGGCCTGTTCCCGCCCGTCGGCACCGGGCCGGATGCCTTTGCCATCGAGACGCCCGACGGCCCCGAGATCCATCTGGAAGCCATGCGGGCCGCCAGTCCGAAGAAGTTCAAGAACTGGCGTCGTCTGTCCAACCGCCTCGCCGAGCTTGGCTCCCTGCGCTTCGACCAGAGCCGGTCACGCCACGACCTCGACGCCCTGCTGACGTGGAAGTCCGAACAGTTCGGGCGGACCGGCCTTCAGGATGTGCTGCGCCCGCAGTGGGTACGGGCCCTGATGTCGGACCTGTTCGACACCGACACCCCGCAGTTCCGCGGCCTCATGCTGACGCTTCACGCCGGCGATACCCTCGTGGGCGGCCACTTCGGCGTCTTCGGGCAGGGCACCTATCACCCGTGGATCGCCTCGACCAATCCTTCACTGGCGCATCTGTCGCCGGGCAATGCCTTCCTCGATCAGGCCATCCGTGCCATGCCCCGACTGGGGATCACGACCTACGACCTGGGTCCCGGCCACGACCACTACAAACAGCCTTGGGCCTCGATCCGAAAGCAGGTCGGCGTCGGCCTGACCCTCGTTGAGGGACAGGGCAGGGGCCTGCTCACCCTGGGCTCAACGGGCTGGGCGTCCGGCACCGACGGCGCGCCCCTGGCCAAGGTCCGCCGCCGTCTGGATCATATCGCGGCGCTCGATCCCACGCCGGCGGGCCGGGCCGTGGCCCTTGTCCAGGCCATGCGCGCCATCCCGCGTCGCTTCTCGCCCGGTGCCCTGACCGAGGGCTAGAGAGGTCCTGCCTTACGCCGGCTCGACCACCACGGCCGTGCCATAGGCCAGCACCTCGGTGATCCCCGGCATGATCTCATTGGCGTCATAGCGCATGGCCAGGATGGCATTGGCGCCCATGCCCTTCGCGTCTTCCAGCAGCGCCTCATAGGCCTCCTGCCGGGCGGCCTCGGCCAGTTTGACATAGGCGCCCACGCGCCCGCCGACCATCGACTGCAGCCCGCCGATGGCGTCCGAGACGATGTTGCGCGAGCGCACGGTGATCCCGCGCGTCATGCCCAGCACCCGCACCACGCGGTGGCCGGGCAGGTCATTGGTGGTGGCGACGATCATTGGGCTCTCCGGTCCAGGGTGCGAAACACATAGGGGTGGTCGTCCTTCTCGCCCGCATCATGCGCCTCGGACGCCACCTCGACAAAGACCCCCTCGTCAAAGGCCGGAAAGAGCGTGTCGCCCTCCGGTTCGGCCTCGACCTCGGTGATGTACAGCCGGTCGGCCCGGTCCATCACCGCCTCATACAGCTGCGCCCCGCCGATCACGCAGATCTCGTCGACCCCGTCCTCGCGCGCCTGCTCGCGCGCCATCTCCAGCGCTTCCGACAGGCTGGTGCAGACCACCGCGCCCTTGGCCTCGAAGCTCTCGTCGCGGGTCAGCACAATGTTCAGCCGGCCGGGCAGGGGGCGCAGCGGCAGGCTCTCCCAGGTCGTCCGCCCCATCAGGCACGGCTTGCCGATGGTGATGGCCTTGAACCGCTGCAGGTCGCCCCGCAGTCGCCAGGGCAGGTCACCATCCCGCCCGATCACGCCATTCCGCGCCCGGGCCGCGACGAGGGACAGACGAGGGCGGATCATGCGGGCGCCTTCTCCAGCCAGTGCAGCCACTTGCGCTGCATGGCCGCTTCCAGATCGATACCGGCGCTGTCGCAATAGATCAGCAGCATGCCCAGCACATCCGCCGCCTCATCGCCCAGCTTTGACGCATCCGCCGCGCCCCGCGCCCGCCCGCTCATCCGCAGATGCTCGGCCGTCAGCTCGCCCAGCTCCTCCTGCAGCTTCAGCAGCGCCCAGTCGCGATCCCGGTCGATGTCGTGCTCCGTCGCATAGATGTCGGAGATGCGCAGGACGTCGGCCTGCAGCTCAGTGATTCTCAAGACCACCGGCCCCCATTCTCAAGCGTCTTGTCCGCCTTCGCGATGGCGGAGAACAGGTAGTTCTTGCTTTCGTCATCTATACCCAGTCCGCCGTCCACCCTGAGGGCTTCTCGAGCCAGTGCAATCGCTCTCTCGTACAATTCTACCTTCACGATGCCCTCCGTCCGATCTGCAATGTGCCCGAGCTCACGGACAGATATTTCTGCTAAACCGCTGAAATCATGCGGGAGCCAAATCCAGTCTTGAGTGTTTATCGCGGCGCCCGCCAATAGCGCACGGGTAGGACCGGTCAGAGAATTGAACTCGCGAATTCTCTCAGATCTATAGGCCGCCGCTCGCAAATGGCCCCATCCATCAACGCCGATGATCAAGATGAACAGGAAGGTCGAAAGCAGGAAGATCGCCAAAGCCAATAGCTTGGCAATCTCATAGGTTGGAGACAGAGGCAGAGTTGCCTGAGCGGCGATCAGCGCAAAAACGCCTGATGCCAACGAAAGAGCCAACCAAGCTATGCGGGGCCGAGCTAGCAAGCTGCTGAGAACGGAGGCCAAACTGGCCATCACACCGCGACCACGGCCTTGATGTGGGGCCAGGGGTCATAGCCCTCCAGCGTCACGTCCGACAGTTCATAGGCGAACAGGTCGTCGCGCGGGGCCAGGGTCAGGGTGGGGAAGGGGCGCGGCGCCCGCGACAGCTGCTCCTCCGCCTGATCCAGATGGTTCAGATACAGGTGCACATCCCCGAAACTATGGACGAATTCCCCCGGCTCCAGCCCGGTAACCTGGGCGATCATCAGGGTCAGCAGCGCATAGCTGGCGATGTTGAACGGCACGCCGAGGAAGATGTCGGCCGAGCGCTGGTACAGCTGGCAGCTCAGCTTTCCGTCGGCGACGAAGAACTGGAACAGGCAGTGACAGGGCGGCAGGGCCATGTCGTCGACATCGGCCGGGTTCCAGGCCGTGACGATGTGCCGGCGGCTGTTGGGATTGGTGCGGATGCTCTCGACCACCTTTTCGATCTGGTCGATCACCCGGCCGTCGGGCGCGGTCCAGCTGCGCCACTGCTTGCCATAGACGGGGCCCAGCTCGCCCTCGGCATCGGCCCATTCGTCCCAGATGCGGACGCCGTTGTCCTTCAGCCAGCGGATATTGGTCTCGCCGCGCAGGAACCACAGCAGCTCGACGATGATCGAGCGGGTGTGCAGCTTCTTGGTCGTCAGAAGCGGAAACCCCTTCGACAGATCAAACCGGATCTGCCGACCGAACACGCCGAGCGTGCCCGTGCCCGTCCGGTCCCCGCGCCGCGCGCCGTTCTCCAGAATGTCCCGCAGCAGGTTCAGATACTGATATTCGGGATGCGCGGGATTCGCCGCCGGTCCGGCATCGTCGGTCAGGATCGGGGCGAGCGCGTTCATGGCATCACTCTGCCCGATTCGGAGGCAAGGGGCAGGTGTGCCGAATCAGCATCCACAGAAAACTGGGCGTCGGGCCGCCCTTCTCCCCTCGGGGGAGAAGGTGTCTGGCGAAGCCTGACGGATGAGGGGGAGGTCGGCTTGAGGCGGATAGGTCGACGCTCTGGCACCCTCTCGCCCCCTCATCCGAGCCGCTCACGCGGCCCACCTTCTCCCCCGAGGGGAGAAGGCACGCTGAGCCCGGCCGCGCCAGCATGAAACTCGCCAGCTAATTGCCGAATGCCTTCAACACCCCCGCCGCTTCCCGGACCGTTCTGCCCATCCTGGTCCCCGCCGCACCCATACTGTCCGGTTGCCGAATGCCCGGTGGCGGGAGGTGCCCTCAGTTCAGACGTTTCAGACGGTTCAGACGGTAGTTTCGCATCACCTCCCCATCTTGATGGGGAGGGGGACCACGGAGTGGTGGAGGGGGCGGCGCTGCCGTGTCCTGCAAAGCCGCTGTCTGCACCCACAGTCATGGCTACACGCGGCGCCGCCCCCTCCGTCACGTCGGCTACGCCGCCGCGCCACCTCCCCATCACGGATGGGGAGGTGATGGCCCCCGCAGTTCAGACGGTCCAGACGGTCCAGACGGTATTTCTCACCCCCCGAACCCGCCCTCATCCAGGAACGCCTGCTCCTCCGGCGTCGTCTCGCGGCCCAGGGCGGCGTTGCGGTGCGGAAAGCGGCCAAACCGGGCGATGATGTCGCGGTGGATCTCGCCCCATTTGCGGTCCTCGGGGTCATCCCCGATCAGGGCCATGAACCGGTCCTGGTCCTCCAGCCGCTCGGAATGCTCGAACGGCAGCAGCAGGAACTTCCGCAACCCCGGCTCGGTCTGTTCCAGATGCCCGCGGGCCACCGCGTCGGTGGCCAGGCTCAGGGCCAGCGGGTCGGTGGCGAACTGGTGGGCCGTGTCGCGAAACGCATTCCGGGGCAACTGGTCCAGAAGGATGATCAGCGCCAGCGCCCCTTCCGCCGTCTCCATCCAGCCGTCCAGCTCGCGCCGCGCGCCGGCCATGTGCGCCTCCAGGAACCGGTCCTTGAACGCCGTGTCGAACGCCTCATCCCTGGCGAACCATTTCTCCGGCCCGGCCGCTTTCCAGAAGGCGATCACGTCAGAAGGGGTTATGTCTTGGGTCATGAACCAGACCCTATCCGCCCCGCTCCCCGTTTTCCACGACCGAGACTGCGACCTGTCCACCATCCGCGGCAAACGCGTCGCCGTGATCGGCTATGGCAGTCAGGGGCGGACCCATGCGCTGAACCTGCGCGATTCGGGGGTCGCCAACATCGTCGTGGGCCTGAAGGCGGGTTCCCGGACCCGGGCGGTGGCCGAGGCGGACGGCTTCAAGGTCCGGACCGCCGGCGAAGCGACGGCCGGGGCCGATGTCGTGGCCATCATGGTCTCGGATGAGGCGCACCGCGATCTGTGGGCCGACGAGATCGAACCCGCTATCCGCCCCGGCGCGGCCCTGATCTTCGCCCACGGCCTGTCGGTGCGGTTCGGCCTGGTCCAGCCGCGCGCGGATCTCGATGTGATTCTGGCCTCGCCCAAGGGGATCGGCCCGCGCATCCGCGACCTGTATGAAGAGGGGCAGGGGGTCTTCTGCCTGTTCGGCGTGCATCAGGATGCGTCCGGCGAGGCCCATGCGCTCGGCCTGTCCTATGCCGCGGCGCTGGGCTGTGGGCGGAAGGGCATTCTCGAGACCACCTTTGCCGCCGAATGCGAGAGCGACCTGTTCGGCGAACAGGTGGTGCTGTGCGGCGGGGTCAAGGATCTGGTGGACGGCGCCTTCATGAAGCTGGTCGAGGCCGGCTATCCGCCCGAGGTCGCCTGGTTCGAATGCTTCTATGAGCTGAAGCTGGTCACCGACCTGATGTTCGAGCGGGGCATCGCCGGGGCCTTCGCGCGGATTTCGAACACCGCCGAATACGGGGCCTATCTGACCGGGCCGCGCGTGCTGGGCGAGGCGTCCAGGAGCGCCATGGACGAGGTGCTGGCCGAGGTCCGCTCGGGCGCCTTCGTGAAGACGCTGATGGCCGACTATGACGCCGGCTCTCCCGACCTGCTGGCGCGCAGGAAGGCGCTGGCCGAACGCCCGATCGAGGCCGTCGGGCGCCACTTGGCCGAGGTGGCTGGCAGATTTAAGGAATAGGGAGGGGGAAGGGGCCGGAAAGCCCCCGATCAGCGCCCGGGTCGCGCTGAAAGGAAAATGGTCGGAGTGAGAGGATTCGAACCTCCGACCCCTGCGTCCCGAACGCAGTGCTCTACCAGGCTGAGCCACACTCCGACTTGAGGAGGGGGCTTATACCGAGGCCGGACACGGCCCGCAAGCCGGGATCGGGCCTATTTCTCAGCGAGAGGGAAACCGCTGCACAAGAAGCGAAAAGGGGGTGTTGCATCGCCCGCAGGCTTGGCGTATCTCGGCGCCTCTCGCGGGCCCGCCCGCGACGCACCGGCCCTGCTGGGGAATGGTGTAATGGTAACACTACGGTTTTTGGTACCGTCATTCTAGGTTCGAGTCCTAGTTCCCCAGCCACCGCCCTCGCGGCTCGCCTCCATCAGATTTGGTCAGGATGCCGGCCTCGACGGCCTGCCCGTCATGGGGCAAGCTGAGGCCATCATCGGGAGAGGCCAATATGTTCAAATCCATCGGTATTGCAGCGACTCTGGCGGTCATGGGCGCAACCCCTGCCCTGGCACAGAGCTGGGAAGCGGTGTCCTCCAACGACGCGGCTGTGGCGGCCGTGGACTGGAGCTCGATCAACATCAACGGCAACCGCCGCGAAGTCACCTTCGCCATGGTCTCGTTGCAGTCCGGCGCTGTGCCGTTCGACTATGCGGTCTCGACCATCGACCTCGACTGCGCGCAGCTTCGCTATGCCACCATCCGTTCGAAATTCTATGACCGGAGCGGGCGCACCGTGGTCGAGGATTTCGTCGGTGACGGCAGCTGGACGCCCCTCGCCGTGGGTACGATCATGGGCGATGTCCGCCAGGAGGTCTGCTCCAGCGATGCCTCGCGTCCCGGTTATTTCAACACGGCGCAGGAATTTGCGACCGGCGCCTGGCGGGTCGCCGCACAGAGCCGGTAGGCGCTACTGCAGCGGGCGGGTACCGAGGGGCAGGTGAACCTTGAGGGTCAGCCCGCCCCCGGTCGCCCGGGAAATCGCGGCCTGGCCGCCCAGCACGCTCGCGAGACCTTCGATCAGGGCTACGCTCTCCCTGTGGGTCTCGTCGTTTCCTGCGGGCGTCGTAGCGCTGACAACCATGCTGATGTGGCCGGCCGAGGCGGAGAAGGCGACTGCGGCGGCCTGCCCGACGCCTCCGGGCTCATAGCTCCGGATCACCTCGCCCATGACCTCGTGCAGAACGATGGCCAGCGGCAGGTGAAGGTCGTCCGGCAGCGGCGGAACCTTGCCGTTCAGGGAGAGAGTCAGGCCTCGCGCCTCGCAGAGACGCTGCCAGAAGGCGATCGCCTCATCCATATAGGTGGCGAAATCGGGATCCCCGGTTCGCGCACCCCGCTCGACCATGAGAGTCACGGCGCTGACGAGGTCGCTGATCCAGTTCATATGGCGACGGCCTTCGGGATCCTTCACCCCGCGCAACCGGATCGAAATCAGCGTCTGGATCAGTCTCAGCTCGCGCGTCGCAGGCGGCGGGACCCTGTCGAAAGGTTCGATTGCTGACACGCCGTACTCTGCTCTGAGACCGCCCCCGGTGCGGTTGCATAGCAAAGCTCGAACCAATCGGATACAGGTGCGTTCCAACTGTACGCAAGCGGACAATTGCGGACTTTCGTCGGGGTGCTGTCCCGTTCTACGGCCCGTTAGGATTGTTTTTGAACCTCGTCGGACGTCGGGACATCAGGGTATTGGTGGTCGAGGACCAGCCCATCCTGGCGATGGAGCTGGAGTTGATGCTGACCGACTTCGGCTGTGACGTCGTGGGACTCGCCATGGACAGGCCCGGCGCCCTGATGCTGGCGGAGCGTCACCGACCCCAGCTGGCCCTCGTGGACGTCAATCTTCTCGATGGACTGACCGGGCCCCACGTCGCCCTCGAGCTCGTCGAACGTCATGGCGTGGCCGTCGTCTTCATGACCGCCAACCCTGAGCAGATTCCCGAGGGGTTCTCGGGCGCCCTCGGGGCCGTGAGCAAGCCTTTTGACGAGACGACCCTGCGGGAAGTCGTCGACTTCGCGCGCCGTTTCCGCTCGTCCGGCGACATTTCGCGCCCGCCCCGTCGCCTCAGGCTGGCGCCCTGGCTGGGCACGCCTCCGGCCGACATCGCCCCGCACTAGGGTCGGTTCAGACCTTTTCCCAGCCCTTTTCGATGGCCCAGATGGCGAAGGCATAGTCGTGGGCGACTTCCTTCAGATAGTCGAAGCGCCCCGAGGCCCCGCCGTGGCCGGCCTCCATATTGATCTTGAGCAGCACCGGCTTGCCCGAGGTCGTCGCGGGGCGCAGGCGCGCGACCCACTTTTCGGGCTCCCAATAGGTCACGCGGGGGTCCGACAGGCCGCCGGTGGCCAGCACCGCCGGATAGTCTTTGGCCTCGATGTTGTCGTAGGGGCTGTAGCTGGCGATGTAGTCATAGGCTTCGGCATCCTCGAGCGGATTGCCCCACTCGGGCCATTCGGGCGGGGTCAGCGGCAGGCTGACGTCGCTCATGGTGTTGATGACGTCGACGAACGGCACCTGACCGATCACCCCGGCCCACAGGTCCGGCCGCATGTTGTTGACGGCACCCATCAGCAGGCCGCCCGCCGAGCCGCCCTGCGCCACGATGTGCCCCGCCTTGCCGTGCCCGGTCGAGATCAGATGCTCGGCCGCGGCGATGAAGTCGGTGAAGGTGTTCTTCTTGGTGAAGCGGCGGGCGTCGAGGAACCAGCCCCAGCCCTTGTCCGAGCCACCCCGAACGTGGGCGATGGCATAGATCCAGCCCCGGTCCACCAGCGACAGCCGGTTGGTCGAGAAGCTGGCCGACATGGGAATGCCGTAGGATCCATAGCCGTACAGCAGCAGCGGGGCCGAGCCGTTCACCGGGGTCGTCTTGCGGCGCAGGATGGTGACGGGCACCAGCTGGCCGTCGCTGGCGGGGGCGTTTACCCGCTCGACCACATAGTCCTCCGGGTTGTGACCCGAGGGGACCTCCTGAACCTTGCGCAGGGTCCGCTCACGCGTTGCGAGGTCGTAGTCATAGGTCGAGGTCGGCGTGGACGGCGAATTGTAGGTGTAGCGCATCACCGAGGTGTCGAACTCGGACGCCCCGCCCAGATTGAGCGCATAGGCGGGCTCGTCGACGGCGATCTCGTGCTCGGTGCCCGCGCGGTCGCGGATGACGATCCGGGTGTTGGCATCGGCGCGTTCCTGGCGGGCGATGAAATCCTTCACCAGCGAAATGCCCTCGATATAGCGGCCCGGAGTGTGGGGAATCAGGTCCCGCCAGTGCGCCTTGCCCGGCGTGGCCGTCGGGGCCTCGCAGACCTTGAAGTCGATCGAGTCGTCGGCATTGGTGTGGATGACCCAGCGGTCGCCCCAGTGGTCGGCGTCGTACTTGCGGGCCACCTGACGGGGCTCCAGCACGCGCGGCGTGCCGGTGATGTCGTCGGCCGGGATGTAGCGGGTCTCGGAGGTCTCCTGATCGCCGATGCCGATGATCATGAAGCGGTCGTCGGAAGTGCGGCCGACGCCGATGAACATGCCTTCGTCCTGTTCCTCATAGACCAGGGTGATGGCACCGCCGCGGGCCGGGCGGCGGAAGATCTTGTCGGGGCGGCCGTTATGGTTGCGGTTGGTCCAGAAGATCCACTGGCTGTCGGGCGAGAAGGTTAGCCCGCCCGAGGCTGAGTCGATCGGCTCGCCCACCAGCTGTCCGGTCACCAGATCCTTGACGTAGATGCGGTAGACCTCGGACCCCTGCGCATCTTCCGAATAGCCGAACAGGCTGTGGTCAGGGCTGTGCGTCGCCTGCCCGACGTCGGAATAGGCCTTGCCCTCGGCCAGGGCGTTGGCATCGAGGAGAAGTTGAGGCTGGAGCTCGACACGTTGCATTTCGTCGGGATCAGGCATCGGCATTCGCATGTAGCGCGGGTGCTGATCTCCGACTTGGTATTCGGTGTAGTACATCCAGGGGCCGTCCGGCGATGGGACCGAGCTGTCTGCTTCCTTGATCCGCCCCTTCATCTCCTCGAACATCGTGGCCTGCAGCGGCTCGGTCGAGGCCATCATGGCCTCGCGATAGGCGTTCTCGGCCTCGAGGTGTTCCTTGACGTCGGCCTTGATCAGGGTCGGATCGCGCAGCACCGCCTGCCAGTTGTCGTCCTTCATCCACTGATATTCGTCCACGCGGACGCGGCCCAGCTGTTCGATGGTGACCGGGATCTTCTTGGCGACGGGGGGCACTGGCATGTCGGAGAGGGAGCCTTTCGGAGAACGGGCAAGGGTCGGGGAGGCCGCAGCCGCAAGGGCGGTGGCGGCGGTGGACGCGATCATCTGCCGACGGTTCATGACAGGCTCCAGCAAGGGACGGAAATCAGGAGTCGGCACCATGATCGGCGCCGCGCGAAGGCGTCAAATGAACAAACGGCCATGAAGGGCTTCAGGGCGCCAGCACCGCCGGGGTCATGCGCCGCAGCAGATCGCCGCCCTGACCGATCGCGGCCAGACGGCTGGACACATGACCCAGCACATTGGCGGCATAGACTTCGTAGAGCGTGATCCGGCCGTCCAGCCATTCGGCGTCGCTCTCGCCATTGGCTTTCAGCGTCTGGGCCGCCAGCGCGCCGCGGGCCAGGAACCAGCCCCCGATCACATCACCCATCAGCTTCAGATAGGCATCGGCCGCGGCCAGCACGTCAGCGGTGCCGTCCTCGGCCGCCTTGCGGTCCAGCAACCAGAGCGTCGCATCCTCGACCGCCGACAGGGCATTGGCCATCCGCTCGACCGGCTTGCCGTCATAGAGGGAGGCCAGCGGCGTCAGGACCGTCTTCATCTCCTCGATCAGCAGGCGCGCCGAGGCCCCGCCGTCCTGCGACAGCTTGCGGCCCACCAGATCCATGGCCTGGATGCCGTTGGTCCCCTCATAGATCGGGGCGATGCGGGCGTCGCGATAGTACTGGGCCGCACCCGTCTCCTCGATGAAGCCCATGCCGCCGTGAACCTGGATGCCCAAGGAGGCGACCTCGACCCCCATGTCGGTCGACCAGGCCTTGGCAATCGGCGTCAGCAGGTCCTCGCGGCCCTTCCACTGCCGGGCGACGTCCGGATCGGACGAACTGCGGGCCAGGTCGGCCGCCATGCCGGTCGCCAGACAGATGGCACGACCGGCGGCGACCTTCGCCTTCATCACCGACAGGGTGCGGCGCACATCGGGGTGGTCGAGGATCGGGGCCGAGGCCTCGCCCGTCCAGACCGACCGGCCCTGACGCCGCTCGGACGCATAAGCAAGGGCGTGCTGATACGCGCGCTCGGCTATGCCCACACCCTCGACGCCCACAGCGACGCGGGCGGCGTTCATCATCACGAACATATGGGCCAGCCCCTCATTCGGCCGCCCGACCAGTTCCGCCGTCGCCCCCTCATAGGCCATGACACAGGTGGGGGAGGCGTGAATGCCCAGCTTGTGTTCGACCCCCACGGGGCGGAAGGCATTGCGTTCGCCTCGGGAGCCGTCGGCGTTCAGCAGGTATTTGGGCGCCAGGAACAGGCTGATGCCCTTCGGTCCCGGCGGGGCATCGGGCAGCCGGGCCAGCACCATGTGGACGATATTGTCCGTCATGTCGTGGTCGCCCCAGGTGATGTAGATTTTCTGGCCGCTGAGGCTGTAGGTGCCGTCGCCGTTCGGCGTGGCGGTCGCGGTCAGGGCGCCGAGGTCCGACCCGGCATTGGGCTCGGTCAGGACCATGGCCCCGGTCCACTCGCCCGAGATCAGCCGGGTCAGATAGGTCTCTTTCTGCGCCTCTGTGCCATGCGCCTCCAGCGCCTCGATGGCGGCCAGCGAGAGCATGGGGCACAGGCCAAAGGCCATATTTGCCGAATGCACCGGCTCATAGGCGGCCAATTCGAGCGCCTTGGGCAGTCCCTGACCGCCATGGGCGACCGGGGCGGCGAGGCCCATCCAGCCGCCCTCGACAAAGGTCTGGTACGCCTCGGCGAATCCCGGCGCGGGCACCACGCCATCGCCTTCCAGCCGGGCCCCGGTCCGGTCTCCCGGCACATTGAGCGGCGCCAGCGTGCCCTCGGCGACCTGACCGGCGGCCTCCAGCACGGCATCGACCAGATCGACATCAAGGTCCGGGAAAGCCCCTGTGGCCTGCAGGTCCTCGAGCCCAAGGACGTGCTTCAGGGTAAAGCCCAGGTCGCGAAGCGGGGCGCGGTAGCTCATCGGGACTCCCTTGATCGAGCGGGTGGGGATAGGATGGTTCAGACACTTGGCCGCGATGGCCGGATTTGCCAAGTTTGGTCAACTGCCGTCACGGAAGGGAAGTCATGGCCGAGCCCCGCAATCGATACTCGCAGCTGTCCCTGATCCTGCACTGGCTGATTGCCGTTCTGGTGATCGGGCAGATTGCCCTGATCATGGCGCACGATGCGACCGAGGGCGATCTCAGCCGGTCCCTTGTCATGCTGCACAAGTCGGTCGGCCTGTCGATTCTGGTGCTGACTCTCGTCCGGCTGGGCTGGCGCATTGCCAATCCGGCCATCCCGCTGCCGCCCGAACTGCCGCACTGGCAAAGGCTTATGGCCCGGGCGACCCATGTGCTCTTCTACGTTGTGCTGATCGGCATGCCACTGGGCGGCTGGGCGGCCTCGTCGGCAGCCGGCCGCGACATCGACTTCTTCGGCCTGTTCAACTGGCCGCTGCTGCCGATTTCCGGCGGGCGGGAGGTCGCGGGACAGTTCATGGACGCCCATGAGATGGCGGCCAAACTTCTGTACGTCCTTCTGGCCCTGCACATCCTCGGGGCGCTGAAACATCATTTCGTCGACCGCGACAATGTGCTGCACCGGATGCTGCCCTTCATTCCGCGCCGCCCGTGAACCAGACGATTCCGGAGGCCGCGGCGGCTCTCCATCGTGGTGATCTGGTCATCCTGCCGACCGAGACGGTCTATGGACTGGCCGCCGATGCCGCAAACCCCGAGGCCGTGGCCCGAATCTTTGCTGCCAAGGGCCGTCCGCGCTTCAACCCGCTGATCGCCCATGTCGACAGCATCGGGGCAGCTGCGCGGGCGGGCGTGATGACGCCGGTGGCCGGGACCCTCGCCGCGCGCTTCTGGCCCGGCCCCCTGACCCTCGTGCTGCCGTCCCTGCCGGACGGTCCGGTCTGTGATCTCGCGCGGGCGGGACTGAACAGTGTGGCGGTGCGCGTCCCCGGACATCCGCTGGCCCGTGCGGTCATAGCGGCCTTTGGCGGGCCCGTGGTGGCGCCGTCGGCCAACCGGTCGGGGCGCCCGAGTCCCACGACCTTCCGCGACGCGGTCGAGGAAACGGGCCCGTCGGCATCGGTGGCGCTGGACGGTGGCGACTGTACGGTCGGGCTGGAGAGTACGGTCGTGTCCCTGCTGGGGGATCGCCCGCGCCTGTTGCGGCCCGGCAAGGTCACACGGGCGGAGATCGAGGCCGTTATCGGCGCGCTGGAAGACGAGGCGGGCGACGGCCACCGGTCCCCGGGCCGCCTGACCCTGCATTATGCGCCCGACGCGCCGGTCCGGATCGCCGCCGAAGAGGCCCGCCCGGGAGAGATCCTGCTGGGCTTTGGCCCCGGTGTCGGGGAGGCGCGCTGGAGCCTCAGCCCGACGGCCGACCTGACCGAGGCCGCCGCGCGCCTGTTCCGTCTGTTGCGCGAGGCCGACCGCGAACGCCCGACCGCCATCGCCGTGTCGTCGATCCCTGACTCAGGTCTGGGCGAGGCCATCAACGACCGTCTGCGCCGCGCGGCGGGCTTTGTCGGCTAGAGGAAGCGCGCCTTCAGATCGATGCTCGGCGCCGTCCCGACCCGGACGAGGCAGTCCTCCAGCCAGGCGTCGGCCGCCGCCCGGCCCTTGTCCTTCAGCCGGTTGAGGAAGGTCCATTCCGTGTCGAATTTGGACCGCAGCGGCAGGTCTGACAGATGGGCATCCGCCTCGATGGCGTGCAGGCGCAGCTTGCGATAGCCGTCGTCGCCCGTCTGGTTCAGGCGTCCGGCCTCGATCAGGTCCTGGACGAAGGCGACCGCCCGCAGCTCCGCGACCAGCGGGGCGTTGAAGACGATCTCGTTCAGGCGGTCCATGATCACATCCGCGTCGCGCGGGGTTTCGTCCCGCCGGAACGGGTTGAGCGGCAACAGCAGGATGTCATCGGGTGTCGAAGCATAGAACAGTGGCCATAGCGGCGGATTGGCCAGATAGCCTCCGTCCCAATAGGGTTCGCCGTCGATCTCGACCGCCTGGAACAGGTGCGGCAGACAGGCCGAGGCCAGCAGCACATCCACCGTCAGCTCCGAATTGTCGAACAGCCGGACCCGCCCCTGCTTGACCGCCGTCGTGGCCACGAACAGCTGGATCTCGGATCCCCGAACGGCGTCGAAGTCGACAACCGTGTCCAGAACCCGTCGCAGGGGGTTCAGGTTGAAGGGGTTGAACTGATACGGCGACAGGGTCATCGCCAGACTTTCGGCGGACCGCCACAGGGGCGTCTCCTTCATCCAGGCCGGGCTGAAGGTCGCGCTCCAGATCGAGCTGTCGCCGAAGACGTTGCGACCGCCGGACAGGTTGATTTCACGCCATAGCTTGTCCAGCGACTTGCGCGCGCCGTCGAAGCCGCCGGCTTCCAGTCCCGAAATCAGGGCGGCGGCGTTCATTGCGCCGGCCGAAGCGCACGTCACCGCGCGGAAATCCAGCGCCCCCGCTTCCAGCAACCGGTCCAGAACACCCCACTGGAAGGCCCCATGCGAGCCACCTCCCTGCAGGGCCAGACAGACCGGCGGGGGAGGGGCCTGATGCACCATCCGGCCTATTGCGCCGTCCAGCCACCGTCGATGGAAAAGGCGGTCCCGTTGGCCGACGCGCCCAGATCCGACACCAGATAGAGGAAGATGCCGACCAGTTCATCGGTCGTCACGAACCGCTTGGTCGGCTGGGACTTGAGGATCACCTCCTCCAGCACGCGATCCTTTGAAATGCCGTGGGTGCGGGCCTGATCGGCGATCTGCTTGTCGACGATGGGCGTTTCGACAAAGCCGGGGCAGATGGCGTTGCAGGTGATGCCTTCGCGGGCCAGCTCCAGACCGACCGTCTTGGTCAGGCCGATGACGCCGTGCTTGGCGGCGACATAGGCGGACTTGAAGGGGCTGGCGACCAGACCGTGGGCCGAGGCGACATTGATGATCCGGCCACGGCCCTGGGCCTTCATGATCGGCACGGCTGCCCGGGTGGCATAGAAGGCCGACGACAGGTTGATCGCGATGATCTGCTCCCATTTGTCGGCCGGGAATTTCTCGATGGCCTCGACGTGCTGGACCCCGGCGTTGTTCACCAGAATGTCGAGCCGCCCCAGTTCATGCCGGGCAAAGGCGACCATGTCGGCCACCTCCTCGCCATGGCGCATATCCGCAGCGTGATACCGCACACGGACGCCGCACGCGGCCTCCATTTCAGTACGCATCCGCTCGATCTCGGACGGATCGCCCAGTCCATTCAGCACCACATCGCCCCCGCGCGCGGCGACGGCCCGGGCCAGGGCGAGCCCGATCCCGGAGGTCGATCCCGTAATCACCGCCACCTGGCCGCGAAGATCGTTCATGTCGCGCGGGCGGGCCTGTTCGGACCCTGCCGTGTCGCCGCGCTTTGGCCACTGGAACATCGAATGCCTATTCGTGAGTGAAACGTCACGTGATCTATAGCGGCTGATGCTGCGGCGCGCCACGCGGCGAGGTCAGGAATTTCCTGATCGGATGAATATCCAGTCGCTGTCGGTCGATTGTCCGGCCTGGAACCGGTACCCGTCGCGGTCGAAGGCCTTGAGGTCTTCGGCGCGGTCGATGCGATTTTCGATGGCATAGCGGGCCATGGAGCCGCGTGCCTTCTTGGCGAAGAAGGAGATGATCCGGCTCTCGCCATCCTTCTCCTCGCGGAAGTGGATGGTGATCACCGGCAGCTCCAGCGCCCTGGCGTCCACGGCGCCGAAATACTCCTGGCTGGCCAGATTGACGAGGGTGGGGTCGGCATGCCCCTCCGCATCGGCATTCAGGGTCTTCGAGATGCGGTCGCCCCAGAAGTCGTAGAGGCTGGACCCGCGCCGGGTCTTGAGCCGGGTTCCCATCTCGAGCCGGTAAGGCTGGATGCGATCCAGCGGGCGCAGCAGGCCATACAGACCGGACAGAATGCGCAGATGGTCCTGCGCCCAGGTCAGGTCGTCCGGGGCAAGGCTGCGGGCATCGAGGCCCTGATAGACATCGCCGGCGAAGGCCAGGGCCGCCTGCAGCCCCTCTTCACTGTCGGGATCCAAGGCCTTGAACCGGGCCTGATTCAGTCGGGCCAGATCGGCCGAGATTCCCATCAGTCGGCGCAGGTCGGCCTGGGTCTGGCGCCGGGCGGTAACCGACAGGCTGCGGACGTCATCCGTCATCCGGTGCGCTGTCGCGGGCACATCGGTCGCGGGATCGGAGAAGTCCAGCCGCTTGGCCGGAGACAGGATCATCAGCATGGCGGGTCTCCCTCTGACCGGGGCTGACTTAGGCAGGTTCGCCAGGGATTGAAACCGGCGGCAGTCCGTCGCAGGACGTCAGAACAATATCCCCGGGTTCAGGATACCCAGCGGGTCCAGCGACCGGCGGATGGCACGCATGGCATCCAGTTCGACCTCCGACTTGTAACGCCGGGCCTCGTTGGTCTTGAGCCGCCCCAGACCGTGTTCAGCCGAGATCGAGCCATCGTAACGCGCCACGATGTCGTGGACGAGTCGCGATCCGGCCTCCCAGCGCCCCAGAAACGCTTTCAGATCTGCGCCCTCGGGGCACAGGACGTCATAGTGGAGGTTGCCGTCGCCGACGTGGCCGAAGACGCTGATCCGGGCACCCGGCTCGAAGGCTTCGACCGCCGCAGAGGCCTCGTCAATGAAGTCCGCGATCTGCGAGACCGGCACAGAGACGTCGTGCTTCCAGCCGCCCCCCTCGGGCTTCAGACCGGCCGACTGCTCCTCGCGCAGGCGCCAGAAGGCCGCCGCCTGGGACTCGTTTGCGGCAATGGCGGCGTCCGTGATCAGTCCGTCCTCGAAGGCCCCGGCCAGCAGCCGCTCCAGCGCCTTGCCCGCCTCGTCCGGAGAGCCGGAGCCCAGCTCGATCAACACGGACCAGTCCGGGGTGCTCTCCAGGGGCTCCCGTGTGTCCGGGATCGATTTCAGCACCAGTTCGGTGCCCAGCCGCTTCATCAGCTCAAAGGCCTCGACCCCGCCGCCCGATTCGGCCCTGGCCCGGGCCAGCAGGGCGACGGCTTGCTGCGGCGTATCCAGTCCCACGATGGCGGTCGCCCGGCCACGCAGGACCGGGGACAGCTTCAGCGTCGCGGCTGTGATGATGCCCAGGGTGCCCTCGGCCCCGATCAGCAGCTGTTTCAGATTGTAGCCGGTGTTGTCCTTGCGCAGCCGCTTCAGGCCGTTGAACACCCGGCCGTCGGCGAGCACCGCCTCGATGCCGAGCACCAGATCGCGCGCCATGCCGTAGCGCAGCACCGACGTGCCGCCCGCATTGGTTGACAGGACCCCGCCGATGGTCGCCGTGCCCTCGGAAGCAAGGCTGAGCGGAAAGCGCCGCTCGACCGAGAGGGCCGCCTGCTGGGCTTCATAAAGGGTCACCCCGGCCTCGACCGTCAGGGCATCATCCAGCGGGCTGACGTCGCGGATGGCGCGGAGGCGGCGCGTGGTCAGCAGCACCTCGCCCATCGGGATCTGGCCGCCCACCAGTCCGGTATTGCCACCCTGAGGCGTGATGGCCACCCGATGCCGCGCGCAGATGGCAACGGCAACGGCGACCTCGGCGGTCGAGCCCGGCTGCAGCAGCAAGGGCGTGTGACCCTGCCAGCGGTCGCGCCATTCGCGCAGGTGTGGCGACAGGACTTCAGGGTCCTCGCTCCAGCCTTTCGGGCCGAGGGCCGCTTTCAGCTCGGAGATCGCCGCGGGGGAGGGGACAGCCATATCCGCTTGTCTCAGATGCCGGGCCCGGGGAAAAGGGTTCATGGCCACGCCCCCGCCGACCGACTGTCCGCCCATGACTGCGCCGGTGGCCGCGGTCGGCGTCATCTGCCTGCGCGGAGACGAGGTGCTGCTGATTCGGCGGGGCCAGCCCCCGCGGCTCGGCGAATGGAGCCTCCCCGGCGGGCGCGTCGAACCGGGCGAGACCCTGCGGCAGGCCGCCCGGCGCGAGCTGGCCGAGGAAACAGGAGTCACGGCCGAGCTCGGCCCGCTGATCGACGTGGTGGACGGGATCTTCCCCGAGAGCGGTCGGCACTATGTCCTGATCGACTTTGCCGCCCGCTGGCAATCGGGCGAGCCTGTTGCCGGAGACGATGCCGCCGACGCCCGCTTCTGGCCCCTCGAGACGATCGAGACCCACGTCGCCTGGGCCGAGACGGTGCGGGTCATCCGGCTGGCGGCGGCCCGCCTCGCGGCAGAGTGATGCACCCCGGTCCGGTTTCTGTGGCGGGGCGCCGGATTACAGCATAGCCTGCGACAAACACAGGGAGACGCGTGGCTGATGGAAATGCTGGATATCTTTGGAATCGTGGTCGTCGTCTTTGCGGTGATCCTGTTGTTCAGCGTGATCAAGATCGTGCCGCAGGGCCGGGAGTTCACCGTTGAGCGTTTCGGTAAATACACCAAGACACTGTCGCCGGGCATCAGCCTGCTGACCCCGTTCGTCGAGCGCATCGGGCGCCGCATGAACATGATGGAACAGGTCCTGGATGTTCCCCAGCAGGAGGTCATCACCAAGGACAATGCCATGGTGAAGGTCGATGCCATCGTCTTTATCCAGGTCATGAACGCCTCGGCGGCGGCCTATCGGGTCGAGGACCTGAACTACGCCATCACCCAGCTCTGCTCGACCAACCTTCGGACGGTGATCGGCTCGATGGAGCTGGACGAGGTCCTGTTCCAGCGCGACAGCATCAACAGCCGCCTGCTGACCGTGATCGACGCCGCGACCGAGCCGTGGGGCGTCAAGGTCAACCGGATCGAGATCAAGGACCTGACCCCGCCGGTCGACATCACCAACGCCATGGCCCGGCAGATGAAGGCCGAGCGCGAACGCCGCGCCGTCATCACCGAGGCCGACGGCGAGAAACAGGCCGCCATCGCCCGGGCCGAGGGGGCCAAGCAGTCGGCGATCCTCGAGGCCGAGGGGCGGCGCGAGGCCGCCTTCCGCGATGCCGAGGCCCGGGAGCGCGAGGCCGAGGCCGAAGCCAAGGCGACCGCCATGGTGTCCCAGGCGATCGCCGCCGGCGACGTCAACGCCATCAACTACTTCGTGGCCCAGAAATACGTCGAGGCCTTTGCCGAGCTGGCGCGCAGCCCGCAGCAGAGGACCGTCATTGTCCCGGCTGAAATGTCCGGACTGGTCGGCACCCTGGCCGGCGTCGGCGAACTGGTCGGGCTCGCCCGGGATCAACAGAACCGTACGCCGCCCCCCGCAGCCCCGCGACCCGCCCCGACGCGCCCCGCCGGTGGCGGGTCGGTGCCCCGGACCTGACGGCAGGACAGACGCTCATGGACGCGCTCATCTCGCTTCACGCCACCCAGCCCTGGTGGATCTGGCTGGCTCTCGGACTCCTGCTCCTCGCGGTCGAGTCGGCCCTGTCGACCGAGTGGCTGCTCTGGCCGGCCGTATCGGCGGGCATTGTGGCGGTCCTTACTGCCATCGGCCTGCGCTACGGCTTCGCGGTCGAGATCATCGCCTTCGGTCTTCTGACGGCCATCCTCACCCTCCTGTCCAATCGCATCGTCAAGCGGGTGAACCCGGCCGACGTCCCTGACATCAATGATCGGGACTCGCGGCTCCTGGGCCAGCCGGCCGAGGTGATCACGCCCTTCCTCGACGGGCGGGGCCGTGTCTTCATTTCGGGGTCCGAGTGGGCGGCAGAGCTTGATGGGGATGGCGCGCCGGCGGTGGGTTCCCGCGTGATCGTTGACGCCGTGCTCGGTGCCCGCCTCAGGGTGCGCATGCCCTGAACAGCAAAGGGCCCGCCCCTCAAGAGAGAGGGCGGGCCCCGAAGACATCGGATCAGTCCGAAGTTCAGGCCTGGACTTGCAGTTGTCCGGCCGAGGTCTTGCCGCTGCGCTGATCGCGCTCCAGCTCGTACGAGACCGTCTGGCCCTCGTTCAGCGAGCCGAGGCCCGCACGCTCGACCGCCGAGATGTGGACGAACACGTCCGTGCCGCCGTCATTGGGCTGGATGAAGCCGAAGCCCTTGGTGGTGTTGAACCATTTTACAGTGCCGGTAGCCATGTTGAGACCTCCGTTGGCGTTGACCCGGAGAAACACTCCCCGGGTCCGTCGTGTCTGAGGTAACGGCTTATCTCGATGCGTCGCAAAGTAGAAAAAGGGCGTTGCGCAGAGATGTTGACCCGCCCTCTCTGCGCCTCAACCGGGGCGAAAGCAAGGCCCGGGCCGAAAAGGCGCGAAGTGATCTGCACCGTCGCGGCTCAATGCGGACGGGCGGCGATGTCGAATGCGACAGAGATACGTTCGCCCTCGCGCCCGGTGGGCAGGGTTTCGTGAGGCACGAAGGACGGGAACAGAAGCAGCAGACCGGGCTTCGGGGAAATCCTGCGAAGGGGCCAGGGCGGCTTGACGCCGGCCCAGTCCGGCAGACCGCCCAGCACAATCCCGCCCGGCAAGGCGTCGGCATCTCCCGGGGGGGTGTCCGGCAGGCTGACATAGTAGACCCCGGTCAGCCATCGGCCCGGGTGGTGATGAAGGCGCTGATAGCCGTCGCCGCGGAAAATCAGGGCCCAGGGGGTGAAACTGGCGCTGCCCGGCCTCGCGGCAACGAAAGGGTGATCCCCTGTCAAACCGGCCGCATAGACGGACACCGCATTCCGGATGGCATCAAGCAGCGTCGGCGCGGCGACATCGGCGGGCGCAGGAAAAACGCGGGTTCGCAGCCCGCCGCGGCTGGCATGGCCGACGGGATCTGCGTGCAAGTGCGGGTTGGCGAGGATTTCGGCCTTCAGCGTATGATGAAACACCTCTGCGTCCGCAAATGACGCCGGCGTCGGCAGGACTGTCGCTTGCAGAAAGCGGTCTATCCCCATGACGGCCGCCGCCTCATCGTCTCGTCCCAGCTGGGCGAGGGCCACGGCCTTGTAATAGAGGGCGTGCGACGCTCCGGGGGCTATGGACAGCACCGCACTGGCCGTCCCGAGCAGGTCCTCCGGCTTGCCTGTCGCTCGCAGGGCGCGGGCGTCGAGAAGATCGACATGGGCCGGATCGAGTTCCGCCACAACGTCCTCGAACGCAGCGGCCTCTGCCTCGCGGCCCTGCCGTCTCAGAACGGTGAAGGACAGCAGGCTGGCCCAATCCCGGTCTGGCCAGGTCCGGGCCATGGTGAGGGCAAGGTCCATCTCGCCCGCACGAAAGAGGGTCTGGGCCAGCTGTGCATCCAGAGCCTCGTGCCGGGGGAACAGGCCACACGCTCGAACGAGCACAGACCGGGCTTCGGCTTGCATGCCGGCACTCTCGAGCGCCTCGGCGAGGGCGGCATGGACCGGCGGCTTTTCAGGAAAGCGGTCTACCGCCTCCTGCGCGAGGGCGACCCGAGCCAATTGACGCCGCCGCGACGCGGGAGCGGCCCACCGGATAGGGGTCACTCCAGGGGGTCAGGAGTTGATGGCGGCATCGGGATTGGCGAGGTCACCCAGCTCTGCCCACTCGGTCCGGAGCCTCACCAGTTCGGGTTTCTGCCACTCGGCCCCCTCGGGGTTGCGGAGAGCAGGAGGACCTTCATCCTCCAGATCAAGGGCGTTCATCGTAATACCTCCCTGTTGGATGCCCGGCGGACAGGCGGGGGAGGAGACCCCTATCTGCCCAGACAGTCAAGGTCGCCGGGAGAGGCGACCCGAGGGCGGAGAACGCCCGATATCGGCACGGTCATGCGACATTTTGGCCGTTTGACGTAGATCAAGGCGCGCTGGGCGCTCGCGGCGCACCCACCCCTCTGACGCTGGATCGCATGGTGCGACTGTCCACCGTCGGGGATGTCCATGATGACCTTCAGAACCGCTCTCATCTCCCTCGCCCTGACGGCCGGCGCGGCTGGTGTGGCCCATGCCCAGACGGCCGAGCCGTGGAGCCCGCCGCGGGCCGGCGACTGGATCGTGACCGGCCGCCTGACGCAGGTTGCTCCCACGACGGAGGACCGGATCCTCACGTCCGCAGGGGCCGACACCGGCTTGCGCGTCGATGTGTCCGACGACATCAAGCCCACGCTCGGCTTCACCTATTTCCTGACCGATCACGTCGCGGTCGAGGCCATTCTCGGCACGACCCAGCACGAGATCCGCGCCCGGGGCGGCGCGACGGACGTGGCTGTGCATGAAACCTGGGTTCTGCCCCCGGTCGTCACGGTTCAGTATCGTCCGCTGACCGAGGGCAGCTTCAGCCCCTATGTCGGGGCCGGCGTCAACGCCATGCTCTTCTACTCGGGCGAGGACAAGAACGGCTTCACGGTTGATCTGGACGACGGCCTCGGTCTGGCGCTGCAGGCGGGCGCCGACATCGGCCTGACCGGGCCCTGGAGCCTGAATGTCGATGTGAAGAAGGTCTGGTTCAACACCGATGCCGAGATCAACGGCGGTGCCCTGACCAGTGACGTCGATCTGGATCCGTGGGTTGTCTCGGTCGGGTTTGGCCGGAAGTTCTAGAGCCTAGAGAAGAGGGCGCTGGACAGGTGCGGGCCCCGCGGGCCCGGCCTGTCCGGACCGCCGTTGAATTTCCGCCCCCGCACTGAAGCGGATGTCGATGTCCCGGTCCCGGGCCAGCACGGCCAGGGCGGAATCGCTCAGGGCCGACCAGGGTTGACCGCGACTGGCCCCCGACGGCACCCGCGGCAGCAGGCCCGGCTGCCGGCTCCAGTCCAGCAACTGCTCCAGCGACACCGTATTCAGCATGTCCCGCAGATGGTGGGCCGTGACATAGGCATCGGGCAGGGCCCGATGCGCCGGCAGACCAAGCTCATGGTCCAGTCCTTCGGGCCGTCGCAGATAGCGCAGCATCTGGTTGGAAAAACGGGGCAGATCGGGCCACAGGCGCAGGGCGCATTTCCAGGTGCAGATCCAGTCCGCCGCGCCTGACAGGTCGGGCGTGCAGAAGCGTTGCTCGAAGCTGGCCCTGTGAGCCGCCAGAACGGACCGTGCTCCATCCGGGCGCAGGACTTCCGGCGCGATGTCCCGCCAGTAGCCGGCGCCCTTCACCCAGTCGTCGAGGATGTGATGCACCGCCATAGTGCCGGGCGAGATCGGGCGCCCCGGATCGACAAACCGTGCCCCGCGCGAGGTGTCCGAGACCTGCCAGCCGCCATCCGGTCGCCGCACAACATCCTGCCAGCCGATTTCGCAAACGTCCGATGGGCTGCTGCCGGCGGTCTCAAGATCAATGACGCGGATGCGAATGACGCCTGCCTCGCTCATCAGATCCCGATGCCATGCCGGGGTCCTTCAGGGAACCTCCAACCGGCAGCCCTCCTGATTATCCTTCGCCCCCTGTTCGGGATGAACTGTTGGCCCGGAGCCTTCCACTATGAAGCCCGCGCCTAAAATCGTCTTTCCTTTCAACGCTCCTTTCGTTTCCCGCACCGTTCTGCGCGACCGGGTCGCGGCCCGTGCCACACTCCTCCCGTCCCGTCGCGTGGAGGGCTCGTAAGGCCTGCGACCTTGTGAGCGGCGGGAGCGGATGGAGCGGGGTTGAAGGCGGTGCTGTCCGGCTGTCGGGTCTCAGGGAGGCCTGGGGAGTGGGGCGAAAGGCCCGCCGTCAACACTGGGTCGAGGGGGATACTCGATCGCCCGGGAGGTGTCGCAGGACACCCCTGCCCGCCGGGGGCGCTGCGGTAAGGCCCGAACACGGCCACCCGACGCAAGCTTCCGGAAAACCACCGCGCGGAGCGTCTGTCTTCGTCGAAACGGTAAAACACATCGTCTCCGGACGAAGGCCCGGCGCTCCGCCTGCCCTCCAACCTCTGCCGCGCACGGCGAGAGGCGCGTCCGCTCATCCCCGTTCGGCCACCTTCGCCGCGGTCCACAGGGCGTCCATCTCGGCCAGGTCCGACTGGTCCGGCGTCCGGCCCTCCTTCGCCAGCTCCGCCTCGATGAAGGCAAAGCGGCGCACGAATTTGGCGTTGGACCCGCGCAGGGCATCCTCAGGCTCTACGCCCAGCTTGCGGGCCAGATTGGCGACCACGAACAGCAGGTCGCCGACCTCGTCCTTCATCCGCGCGCTGGACCCGGCGGCGATCTCGACCTTCAACTCGGCGACCTCCTCGTCCAGCTTGGCGAACACCTCGGCGGTCGAGGGCCAGTCGAAACCGACCCGCGCCGCCCGCTTCGTCAGCTTGGCCGCCCGGGCCAGGGCCGGCAGGCCGACGGGCACATCGTCCAGCACTCCGTGCTGGGCCCTCGCCTTGCGCTCGGCGGCCTTGATGTCCTCCCAGCGCGCCTTCTGCGACACCGCATCGGCCTTCGCCGCCTCATCCCCGAACACATGGGGGTGCCGCCGCTCCAGCTTGTCGGCGATCGCCCCGGCCACGGCGTCGAAGTCGAACAGTCCGGCTTCCTCGGCCATTCGCGCATGAAACACCACCTGGAACAGCAGATCGCCCAGCTCGGACTTCAGCTCGTCGAAGTCGCCGCGCTCGATGGCGTCCGCGACCTCATAGGCCTCCTCCAGGGTGTAGGGGGCGATGGTCTGAAACGTCTGCTCCACATCCCACGGACAGCCGGTCACGGGGTCGCGCAGCCGAACCATGATGGCGCGCAGACGATCGAGGGGGGCAGGGGGCGTGTCGGTCATGCGCCGGACCTAGCCGGCCCCGCCCCGGGCCTCAAGCGCCGCCCGGATCTCGGCGTGCCGCTTCTGGTCAAGCGGATAGCGCCACAGGGCCCAGGCCCCGACCACCAGACACAGGGCCGGCAGTCCGGCAAACATGGCCTGCAACCAGAACAGCGCCGTCTCGCTGTTGGCCCCGCCCAGCGCCGGGTCAAACCCGGTCAGCCTCAGCCCGGCAAAGGTCATGACCGACACCGCATAGCCCAGCTTGGAGGTCGCGGTCAGGATCGAGAACAGCAGGCCCGTCCGGTCCTCGCCCTGCTCCAGCCGCACCTGATCAGCGACATCGGCCATCATGGCCCTGAGCAGCAGGTCGCCCGAGGCAAAGGCCAGACCGACCAGCGCCACCATCAGACCGGCGACCACCACCT
>Ga0115011_10000480_pt1 | contig 32487 bp, 33 predicted proteins | sample TroAtlMetagenome_2_FD_88705 | JGI IMG/M metagenome (GOLD analysis project Ga0115011, IMG submission 88705) | Marine eukaryotic phytoplankton communities from Atlantic Ocean - Tropical Atlantic ANT8 Metagenome | ecosystem: Environmental > Aquatic > Marine > Oceanic | place: Tropical Atlantic... | reverse complement strand
GATACTAACTATATTGACTATGAAGGCAATAACGAATACCTGTCAAACACTCACTCAATGTTAGATTCTTTACCTAGCAACTGGGAAAAGGCCTCTTGGTGGGCCGGTGGAGATATTAGTGACCTTGGTGATAATGGTAAATGTTTGGCACAAAATGCTATAGGTGAGTGTGGTGTAGCATTATGGGATGGCGATGCTTTATCTAGTTCATATTCTGGCGGTAAGGTAGTCATAATTACAGATATAAACTATGCTTCTCAATCATCTTATTATACAAATGACAATAAAGAATTAATGAATGCTTTAATAGCTGATGTAATAACCAGTACACTTAATACTCGATCAGCAACTTTATCAGGCATAACTTCTACGCAGCAAACGTTAGTGACGAACACCCAAGCTACTACCCAAAATAATAATAAAATTTATATTAATCAAAGTGGTAGTGGTACTGTAATAGCTATAACGCAAGACGGTGAAGACAATTTGGTCATAGGTCCAGATTTAACAGCAGCTGGTCAAATCGAAGGTGATAATAATGAATTAGCTATAACACAAACTGGTAATAATAATATTGTGGGAATAGACATTGATGGTAATTCAAATGATGTCGATATTACCCAAAACTTAAATCAAAGCGCAATAATCGATATAACAGGTGCTTCAAATACTCTTAATTTAAACCAAACACATTTATCAAATTCGGGTGAGCATTTTGCCAAAATTACAATTGCTGGTAATAGCAATGTCATGGACCTTGACCAAACAGAAACGGGGGATAAGATATTATTTTTAGATGTTGATGGTAGTAATAATGTCACTGTAGACCAAAAAGGAACAGGTGATATGTTTATGGATATCAGCTTAACAGATAGCCACACATTAGATATAACCCAAGACGGTTCAGGTGACCATAATGGTACTTTAATTTTAAGTGGTAATCCCACCACAATAAATTTGACACAAGACAGTAGTTCAGACCAAAATTATCACTTATCACAAGTTTGTACTACCACTACGTGTTCAGCAACAGTCACCCAGAATTAGTATAAATAGAGTTATGAAGAAAATCTTATCGCATTGGACCATCGCATTTGTTACACTTATAGCATTAACCTATATAGGTCTTCAAGACCCGTGGGCAAAAGAAATTCTACGCCTAAAATCATTCGATTATGTACTCCAAAATGAAGAGAAGACACCTTCCCAAGCAGTATCAATAATCACCATAGACGAACAGGCTATAGAGAAATTTGGCCAATGGCCATGGAAGCGAGATGTTCTTGCACAACTTATATTTGACCTTCGAAACGCCCAAACAGGCATTATTGTTATGCCTATATTGTTTAGTGAAGAGGATAGAATGGGGGCAGATGATGTGTTTTGTGAGGCATTAGGATATGGTACAGTCATTGCACAGGTTGGCACAGCCCAAAAGAATACGAGTAATGCAGTCCCTCGAGGTGTTGCAAAGATAGGTGACCCCCTCCCATATCTCTTCGAATGGGACGGAATGGTCGGCCCGCTACCTAAATTAGCTGAATGTGCGGCAGGTGTTGGCGTCATTAATACGGCTCCAGAAATAGACGGCGTGGTAAGGAGAGTCCCCCTATTAATGAAGATAGGCGAAGAGGTATATCCTAACATGGCCATAGAGACAATACGAGTAGCTGTTGGCGACCCATCATACCAAGTCAAAGCAGATGACGCTGGAATTACAGCCATGAGAGTACCTGCATATGCCACTATTAATACGGATACGAAGGCACGTGTATGGGTAAGGTGGAACAAAGAGTTTAAGACTATATCAGCTGCAAGCGAGGATTTTTCAGCAGCCGCAGGCACTACAGTCATTATAGCTATGACGGCGGAAGGCCTCGGGGGTGTGGTATCAACCCCTACAGGAGAGCAATATGACTATATAATATCAGCTCAAACTCTCCAAACAATCCTCGATGGGGAGACAATCAAACGGTATGACCCCTTAGTAGAGCTCCTTGCGGCCTTCGCTTTAGGGGTACTAATCATACTCATAACCAGATTCGCACCTTATTGGATAATCGGTGTATCACTATTAGGTACTTTTGGGGCTGGAATCTACTACATGCAGTACCTGTTTGATACAAAACTTATCCTTTTAGACATTACTTGGGCCTTATTAACCTTCTTTGTGGTCGGCTTCCACTCTACGTTTAACAGATTTATCCTTGAATTTAGGCTCAAGCAGCAGATTCGAAAGCAATTCGAGCATTACCTTGACCCTAGGCAGGTGAGGGAACTCCAAAAGAATCCTGACTTACTTCAGTTAGGAGGCGCTCGAAAGGACATGTCATACCTCTTCATGGACATCATTGGCTTCACACCCATTAGCGAGTACTATAAGAATAAGGATGACCCAGAGGGGCTGGTCATACTTGTTAACGAATTCCTAGACGAAATGACTACTATTATATTAAATAATGGTGGCATGGTCGATAAGTTCATGGGCGATTGCATCATGGCAGTGTTCGGAGCTCCCCTTGACATGCCAAATCATGCTGAAATGGCGGTCAAATCAGCTATCGAAATAGAGGCTAAGACCCTTGAACTAAAGCAAAGATATAAAGATAGAGGCTTGCCAGACATTAATGTAGGGACGGGAGTCAACACTGGACCTGCTATTATAGGCAATATGGGTAGCTCGACACGGTTCGACTTTAGTGTCATTGGCGATGCAGTCAATCTAGCAGCAAGGTTAGAAGCTACAGCAGGTAGAGGGGACTATAAAGACTCCCCAACCATATATAGTTCAATGACTAAGGACCAATTACCAAGCACTTGGAAGAGCAAAAAGATAGGTGATATAAAGGTAAAGGGTAAGGAAGATGTCATTACTATATACAAAAGCCTATAAACTTATAGGCATATCAATCACTTATTCAATAAAATAGAACATCAGACAGTAGTATATGCTAACGGGTGATAACTGTGCTAGAGGTGCATGATGTCGACAGTAGTGTTCCGACTTATCTGATTTAAGGTGGCTTCAGTCGCACACTGAGCTCCGCTCCACTCTACTAAGGTAACCACTCAAGGTAATCAGAGCTCACACTCAACAGCAGCTAGCAGTGTTCTCTCCTTGTTCTGAGGCATTGTCCTTATAGTATTAGTCCTTTGCTATGGAGAGCGCTCCAGTAAAACGCTGTGGTCCTTACCTTTATATAATAGATTAAAAGCTGGACACGCGGCAAACGGTATAACCTTATTATATAATAGATGAAGCGAAAATTCTCTCATCCACGAGCTCTAAGGACCTTTATATACTGCGGAGGAAAGCCTTACGGCATAAGGACTACAGTATACTACTGAGGTCGCAGCACCATTCCGTTATATTAAAAAATAATAGAGAGCTATGGGGGTACGTAAAACGAACACCTTCGCACTCACGCGCACACTCACATCACACACACAGGCCTCGTGCCTGTCCGCTAAGGTTCGTTAGTTCCAATTACCTGAATGGTATTCGTCTATTCGGCGTTCAACCTCTAGTATTCTATTTTGTAATTCATAGAACATAGGAGTCATGTCAGGAGACTCCATTGCCGAATCTTTGAGTTGATATAGTTGTTCCCTCAATCCTTCTAATTGAATCAAAGAAGCATATTCATATTGTTTCTTTTCGAGGGATTGGGTAATACCTTCTATCATTGTTAAACTCTTTTGGACTTGTAATAGTTCCCTTTGGAAGTCCTCTATTTGATAGCCTACTGTACTCTTATTGTTATCTATTTTGAATCCAAGCTTTTCTAATTCATTGTCAAGTTTATCTTTATTGCTTTCTAATGTCATATCCATACTCGATTCTAACAGGTTAAGTCTCTCGTGAGCGTCTTCTGCGAGTTGGGTATTGATTTCGAGCGTGGTCTGGAGTTGGGATGCTATCCTAAGTCCACCATATACACTACCTAAGAGCGCTATCACTAAGGGAATGTATGCTAAGTACTTCACCCGCGTACATCCTCTAATGCTGTAGGTGTTATTACTGGGATAGTTTCTGATATATGTATCTCATGATATACGCCTTCAATGTCTCTTCGAAGCTCTTCTATCTGAGAATTTAATTCCCGCATCCTTATTTCGTTATCATTTCGAAGCGAGTCTATCTGATGTTGGTAGGATACCCGTTCGTAAAACCTATCTTTTTTATCAAGTTCATTACTCATTATGAGAAAAACAGCGACGGGTAAGAGTAAGTATTTCATCCATGTCATAATTTTTTGGTTTGCATTGATTGATTTAGTGTCCATTCTTTCTTTCCTCTCGCTTCATTAGGTTCTTTAAGTTCTTTATTAAACTTTTTTTGTGGGGATTGTATCTGTGTTTCATTTCATGTAATTTTTCTTTTGTGTGTTTCAGTTGTAACGCCTTACTTATATCTCTATATGTAGACTTTTTCATTTAACAGTTCTCCTTATTCTTTAGCTCTCCTTGCGTTAAGCTCTGCTTTCATTGCATCGTATTTATCTTTACGTCTTTGGTCTACCGCAGCCTGTTCTGCTTTCCTTCTTGCTCGCCTTTGAGCTGCCCAAGGACCGACTACGTTAGTGAATATTAAAAACCCGATTATAATATATAAAACTGTTGTGGTTAGATTTTGTACTATGTATGCTATCATTTGTTCTTGATTCCCCTCTTCGATTTCACTTATTGCTGGCTTGTCATCTGGTAATACCTCATCGATTGCTATCGATGTAGCAGCATTAGCAGCGGCAGGTATTGGACCTGCAACAACATAAGTGACCGCAGTGGTGGCTGCTGTTTTAATAAGATTCTTTGGGTCCAATGAGTTAAACCCACCAAGCATTGAACATCCGCCTATAGATAATGCCAGCGTACCGGCTAATATTTTCTCAATCATATATCTATTTATATTCTTTTTGTATTAAATTCAATAAAGTTGCAACGGCCTCTTTAGTTACCTTTACATTCATTACGAGCCAATAGCTTGGGTCATTAGATGAATTAAATAACTGGTGTTCCTTTACTGTATCAACAAAATATAGTCTCCCTTCTTCAAAATGTAATACCCTATCCTCTATTAAGAACTGGACCGCAGGTGATTTAGTATTCTTTAAAGCTATTATTAGTCTAAAGCTCTTTAAAGTAATAGCATCTCTATGAGGAGGGAAGTATCCTCCAGGGTTGAGCTTAAGTATATGTGTTCTAAACAACCAAGGTTTAAATAAATTTAAGACAGGTTTAAAGTAATGATATGCTGGTGTTGGTACATTAAAGTCATCTTCTATATATGTAGTGTTATGCTCAGTATTGTATTGCTTAATTGAATCTAAATCGGGTATGCCAGTAACACCACCATCTAATGATGTTAATGATAAACCCCACCTATCTATATTTGTTCTAGGATTATATCGTACATACTCGAATTTCTCTTCTGTAGTATCAACCGACTCCTCAGTCTCTAAAAGTTTATAACTGGTAGGGTAGTAATCTCCAAGCGCGGTTAAGTGATGATAGTTTAAAGTATGGGGATGTGCCTTATCTAAATATTCTTCTTCTGTTAAACTATGCCAACCACAACATCTACCAGTAGGTGAACGACCACAGCTACATGGATATGCATCATGGGGTGGAATACCTTTAATGTCTTTCATAATATTCTAACATACCTTCAGCCACTGACTTTCTTCCCATATAATAATAGGTGCCATTGATATTATATACCATATCTTCTGTAGCCATCCAATCATCATATATACAGATGTCACCCTTAACAAATAGTTGGCCATTAGTTATTTTTGTTTCACAATATTCTGTATCACCTAATATAGTACCAGTAAAGTTTATCTCATCACCAGGTCTAAATACTTTTTGAATAGCATTAGGTCCTATCTCAGACATACCCCAGTTAGCTATAACAGTAGCACCTTTCTTAATAAATGCTTCTATCTCTGTGGATAGTATAGGGTCACTACCCATAGCAATAATCTTTCCAGTTAAGTCTGCTGTCTGCCACCCTTTAGTCATCATAACCATTTGACACATCTTAGGAGTTAGGAAAGTATGAGTGTAATGATTGAATTCTTTTAGAAACTTATAAGGATTAAACTTTGTTATATGTATGTCACACCCTATGGTATAGGCTGGCAATGTTTGTAATAACAATCCACCAGCATGATTCATAGCGGTGCATGTATATATTCTACTATCTTCTGCAATCATCTGCGCTTCAATAGCAACCTTATTGCATGCTTTTAAATTATCAGGTGACCTATGAATTCTTTTTGGTTTACCTGTTGTGCCTGATGAAACTATATTCAAGCCTGTTACATCATAACGCTGTAGTCCATAATCCATCTTTAGTCCTCTTTATATATTCTTCTTGCAACCATTCAGTAACTTTACCACTCCTATGGGTTTTGGTTATACCACCAGAAGATGATGCTAAAAAGATTTCATCAGCCCAGTTCCACATGTCCTGTTTCATATCAGTTCTAGTAAACTGGCCAGGATTATCTTTACATATATCCTCAACCACATCCATAGTGATTCCCCTTAGGACATTTCTTTTTGGTGTGTATATATAATTTTCCCAAACCAATCCTACATTAAATCCTGGACCTTCTGTTATGAATCCATTATGGTCTTTTAATATAATGGTATCATAAGTATTAGACCTAGCCAATTGTGCTTTAGTCATTTCTATCCAACCCATATTCTTATATTGCTGGCCATAACAATTATCAGGAACTCGTACATCCTCTGAGAGTTCAACCTTCATTGGTGCTCCATCTACTCTTAAAGGATAACTTGGTTTTATATACATTGCAAAATTAACAGGTGCATTCTCTATATCCCTGGGATTACCAGACTCTGGATATCCTCTCCATGCAATGAACCAAACAAAGGCGTCACCACCTTCAGTTACCATTAGATTGCGCTTATATAACTCTTCAATAATTTCTAAGTAGTATACATCTGGTAATTTGAGTTTATAATATTCTGCTGAGGCAACGAATCTATTTAGATGTTTATCAAGAGCAAAAGCTTTACCATTGTATATAGGCATAACATCATATGTTGAATCACAATGTATAAATCCAAAGTCTAATATACTAGGACCAATTTGGTCTAATGGTATGAACTCTCCATTCTTATATCCTATTAAGTTATTCATCAAAATGTATCTTCTTTAAGTCTGGGTCATGGGGTAATTTTGACTTAAGATATTTAAGCCTTTTAATTCTTGCTTTAAGTAATTTAAAATCTATTAACCAAGGGAAGAACGCATGTATTAAAGAACCAATAGCTGCAATGAATAACCATAAGGCTTCTATAATAGCAAATTTAAAATGCCACCAGTAACCTCCATTACCTCCGGCTTTTATTTTAGCTTCTTTTAAATGATTCCAATTAAACCAATCACTCATATAATTTACTCCTTCTGTCTATATATCTATTTATATTCAATTCCCAAATCGTTTGTTTGGTATAGAATAATTCCATATCACATATGTAGTTTAAGTAAGCATCTTTCTGATTAGCTAATATACTCATTATTCTATGATTACGTAAAGCTTTACCTGAATGTTCATTACTTATATTAGTACTTATATACAAATGTTTGGATGGGATATAATCTATAAAGACTGGTATAAAATCTCTTTGTGTTATACTATTCCAATCTCCTTTGTTTAATCCTTTATAAGGAGATGCTCCAGGTAACTCACATCCTCTAAATAATATTCTCCATGCACCTTCATGTATCTCTGGACATTTATGACAACCAGCCACAGCAACTATCTTATGATGTTTAATTGCACAAAAATATTCTCCATTCTCTTTACACCAATCAAACTTCATTGCCTTAAGGCTAGCGTTATTAGTATAACCTAATCTCTTTGCCGATTTACAAAACAGTTCTAGTTCTGGTATTAACTTATCAGTAATAGGTACTACTATCATTCATTCACCGTTATTCCATATCGTTTATTTGTAATACCTTCTACAGTATGTAATACATCTACTTTTAATTGATGCCACCTATTAGGTTCAATATATTCTCTATGTATTTCTTTATAGTTATCATCATACCAAACTGTTTCAACATTGTCTCCACCAGTATTTAAAATATAATTAAAACAAGTATCCCTAGCAATATCTTTATGTATTGGAATGCTGGGTCCTATACATTGATACAGATAAGCATTAAAGATATTTGGAGGAAATGTTTTATATAACTCATTCATTAATTCTTGTTCAACATCATGAGCACTATAGGTAGGTCCTAAGGAGAAGTGCGCCCATTCATTTTTTAATGTTTGTACTTCTTCTAATTTCATATGTGTACTGGGTGCAGGTGCATCTATATATTGAACATACATATTTCCACTAGTATATTTAAACATTATCAAATGCTTCCTTTACTTTATTGTAAGCATCCTCATCAAACTCTAAACCAAACTTATCACACATCAAAACAAAATTATCTATGTTATATAAATCTTCTATAGTGTCTATAACAAAATCATCTAAGGATAGATTGATTCTATAGTTTGCTTCAGTATCATCTAATAATGTTTTAACTTCTTCTTCAGTATATAGTTCACTAATAAGTTTTTTAGTTTTACCAACCCTATAGTACCATGTCGTTTTCATGAACCTATCATAATTATTATCTAATACAACTAGATGTTTACCATTCATATACTCACGACTCTCATCTAAATTACTTGATGTAACATAAACTAAATAGTCACCACCATTTCTAAAGCTAGTAGCTTGTACTTTCTCATGTAATTCCTCAGGTTTTTCTTCATAACCACTTCGTCTAGCATATTCTAATACTGGCGGTATCGTAGAGTTATCAAGAAATCTTCTATCGAAATGCCAGTTAGATATATCAGAATTTAATATTCCATTGCATGGTTCCCAAGGTGTTGAACCATTAGCTTCATGGTCATACCATAAAACATTTTTACAACTAGCAATAAGCCTACCTATACGATGACCTTTCGATCCCATGTTTACATTAATTATAATTAATGGATTCATAATAATATCTCCTTTACTTCTTCCCAAGTGTTATAACAATCAAATTGAATTTGGTATCTTATGTGTGGTGATATACTAACCGAATGAAATTTATCTCCAGTATTTAGGAATGTAATAACTGGTTTGTATTCATGTACGTATGATATACCTGAGTCTTTTGACTCGTGTAAATTTAAATATGATGGGAATGATAATGGTAGTATTATACCACATGGTCTATTAACATCTTTATGCATCGGGAGTTCGGCATCTGTAGCATCACACTTTACTAACCAACCTTTTAACTCGCTCTTCTCTGGATAATTGTCAGGTGTAGACTCAGGATTTGATTGTCTAATATCAAAATCTTTTAACAACTCAAGATAATGTTTTATTAATGGTTCTTCTAGAAACATTTCATTTTCACATGTATGTTGGGGTGTTCCTTTCCCATAAACATTTATATAGTTGTGGAACTTATACTGCAATGCTAATCCTATACATTCTTCAGGATTAAATGCTGGTCCTTCTATTATAAATTCATTTAAGAATTTACTATCTTTCCACTTGTTCTCGTACATACCATTTTCTTTTTATATTTATAGTCCTCACTTACTGTGGTCATACCATGTAATAAGTTATCTCTTGTGAATGATGCTCTTCCCATACCAGTTGTAGTGAATTCAATTTCTACTTTATCTTCTTTATGATTAATAAAATCATAATCAAATTTAATTCTCCAAGGATAACGCACATCTCCTCTAAACATGCTAGCATCATTAAATTTAATTAACTCTTTAGGTATATCAAATTGAGATGCGAATATTTCTATATCATCTTTAACTAAGTCTCTATCATCTAAACTTAAGGTATCTTTAAACCCTACATTTTTTAATGCAAGTGTATACTCATAATTATTAGTTCTAAATAATAAATGATTATTAAAGTATTGATTTAACACACCGCTTCCTTGGGATATATACTCATAAAATTTATCATAGAACCCGAGCAAATCTATGATGTCATTCATCTCACAATAGTTTGCTATCTCTCTTGTAAAGTTAAACTCATGTCCAAGTCTTGTACACCATGTCCATGCAACAATATAAAGCATCTCTTCCTTGTTCATCCATTTGGTTCCAATAACTTGTTCCATATATTCTCTAACAGGTCTATACTTAGGATTAGCAACACCAGGAAATTGAACTAACGCATGTTCAATTCCATTTTCTTCTCGGCTTTTTGCTGATGCTAATTCGGCTCCTGGTAATAATGCACAAGCATATATATCACAATTTACTCCAGACCTAACTACATCTATATATCCATCCTTCCAACTTTCAACTGTTTCACCCGGATTACCCAATATTAATTCTGTACTATATGGTAAACCAATATCTTTACATTTACCTATATAATATTTAAAATCACTAACACCCATTCTTCCACGTTTAATTCTTTCTAACACTTCATCGTTTCTACTTTGTATACTTAAACATATTGATTGTAATATATCTGCATCATATAATTTCTTTGCCATAGTAACAAATTCTGATTTATGATTCTTAGCCCAGTTAACAAAGAAGTTTTTTGGATATCCATGTTTCTTTTTAGTTGCTATAACCATATCAACAATCTTATCATCTCTATCTTTAAACAATCCAAAGTTATTATCAACATAATAGAAGCTTCCTAATTTATGTTCGACCATCCAGTCAAGTTCTTCTTGTATTTTATCAAATTCTTTTTTATAAACTTTATTATGATTCCTTGCACCCAAATCACAGAACGTACAAGCATAAGGACAACCTCTTGTGGTTTCCATTATTGGTATATGATTCTTTTGTGGATTAGGAAATAGTCCTAATAGGTATGGTGATGGTATTAAAGATAAATCGCTTATCCTATCTTTACCAACTGAAGCATAATCTAAATTCCAAGTCCAACCGCTATCAAGATTAACAGACACATTAGGTATCTTTGCCATCTCCTCTTTAGTATCGCATTGGAGAATTTTAGTAAAACGTTTCTCACCTTCATAATAACAAATAACATCAACGTAGTCATGCCTATTCCACCACTCTCCATGCTCAGCACCATTATGAGTTTCTGGGACAATGCCAGATTCAGGCGTGCCTGGTGGGTCTAATGGCAGGTGTGGTCCACCATATACTATTAAACAATCAGGATATTTTTCTTTAACTAGCTTAGCTATCTCATCAGTATAATTACAATTCCAAACATAACACCCAAAGGCAAACACTTTAGGATTGTCAAGTGTTTTAACTAAATCCTTTGGTGGTACCTTCTCAAAAAATATTTCTTTCATATCATACTTAGCATAAACGTCAAGGTGTGTTTGAGCATAACTCCAGACTGTAGCTACAGCGTATGGCATGAACTGAATATTGCCAGGCGTTATGGTTAAACTAAATTGAGCTAAATATATATTATCCTTCATACGTGTCAACTACCCATTCGCTATTCTCCTTCAATGTATCTTCCATAAAAAATAAATTTACTTTTACTCCGGGTTCTTCCTTTAATAGCTTAGGCATTGTGTCCTTTACTCTTGTGAACTTAACTGGTACTTGATATTTTTCAATCTTACTTGTAACATAATTATAAAAATGTTCTGGACTAATATCACCTGAATAAACACAGGCTGGCATAGTATCTCGTTCATCACCAGTTTCTACTTTATACAAATAGCAATCATTAACTTTCTCATGTCTTCCAATAAATTCTGCTATCTCATATGGAAACATATTTGCTCCACCTCTTAAAATAATTACTTCATTGGCACGACCAAGAATATTATAGTTTCCTTCAGGTGTAATTTCTGCTAAGTCTTCTGAATCCCACCAGTCATCTCCTGGTGTATGTAATCCACGGGTTAATATAGTTCCCTTATCACTTAATTTAACTTCACCACCAGATAATATTAACCAGTCAAGTTCTTTACCAACATGTCTTATGTCCTCACCGGCTTTAGCAAAGTTAACCATGTAAGTTCCAATTGAACCTTCACCATATACATTCATCCATTGTTTAGGTCCAAAGAATAATTGCCAGTCTTCTTGTTGTTCAGTGGTTACGATACCGCCAGTAAATTCTACAGTATTAACTTTATAGAAACCTGAATTAACATCCATGATTTTTTGAAATGATAATGGAAATCCAAAAGTCCATGTAGGTTTTTGAAACCAACATGCCTCATCATACTCTTCTGGGTCTTGGATAACATGAACCCAACCACCCATTATGAATGTATTATAAACAACATCTTGTGCCCAAGGAATATAAGGTTGCATTATGTTTAAGACTCTATTAGTATCTGGGTTAGCAAAATCTGGATTACCTTTAAGTCTATATGCATTACAATACTCGGCGCCATTACCCCAATTGTTTTCATCTACTTCATATGGACCACTATAACATTTTGGTATTCCATATTTGTTCGTAGTACCAGAAGAATACTCACACATATATTCTTTCTCTTGAGTAGTTGATTTTTCATAATGCTTATGTTCTAATCCTTTTAAGCTTCCATCTTTATTTAGTCTAACAACTACGTTAGCATTATTCTTTTCTAACCTAGCAGCCTCTGTATATTCTGATGCGTTCCAAGGTAAGGTAGTACCACACATATCCATTGAAGCTGCAACCAACCATATCCAAGTCTCAACACAATTCTTTCCTTGTACACATATACGATGTCCTACACCATAACCATTATCGTTTAATATTTTTTTACAATCAAGAACCTCATCAACAAATTGGTCATATGTAAGTAACCTATTCTTATCAGAGATTGCTGGCCTATCGTTCCTAGGTAATAAGTAAAATGGTCTCATAGTTTAATCCCATTTTCCTAGTACCATAAATCGGGTATAGTAATCCCATTCATGGCCATGTTGTTTTCTAGTTTTCATTGTCATATGTGCTCCACTTTTTATATTTACTCCAGCCTTTTCAGCTAGCTCTTCGCATGTATCAACGCAATTAATATGGTCTTCCTCATCTCTTTTATTATTACTTTGTAAACATAATAAAGTTCTATCAGGATTAAAATAAAAATCTTTCATTCCTTTCATATCTTCCATATGTTCACATGAAGTATTTATTATTAAATGAGCTCGACGTTTCCTATGAGTTCTTGTCCATTCAAAATAATCTCCTTTACTATCACCGAATATTCTAATTTGATTAGCATCTATATCCCACATATTTAAATATACACTAAACACCTGTGCTGCAAATGGGTCTGGGTCAAAGTAATCTATTCCTCTAATCTCTTCTCCATATTTTAATATTAATAAATCTACAAGAGGAAAACCAAACCAACCACCAATAATTTCAATTTTAAATTTACCTTCTTCATCACGTGGTATATGAATCTCATTAAGAAGTTCCATAAGCCAAGTCTTACTCTTTAATTGATTAGGCGATATGCTTTCAATAAACCTATCCATTTTATCTGGGTGATTTCTTTGAAACCATTTGAGCATATTGTAATAAAGCTCATCGTCTCTATAAGCTAGTTGCATCCGTACACCATATAGTATTTTCCTTTCCATCTATTGATTTCATTGAAGGACCATACTTCCTTTATTTCGTTTTGTTCAATTAATTGTTTATTGTTTATAACAGGATTACAATCACCATTGTGATGTTCATTATCTCCTATCAATACAAACTCTTTACCTTTATACATCTCACCTAAAGGCCACATCTTTTCACAAGCATAATTTATAATAAGGTCTTCTGTTAACTCTAAATCAAATACCACATCAGCCGTAACAATATCTTCACCTGCTCGTTGCGGGTCAAAATCATACATAGTACATTCTAAAAATGGTAAAGCATTAAGTGCTTCGTATAAATTTCTTTTATCAGCTGGTCCAACAATAGCACATGTATTCGCATCAGTGAATGTAGTAACCTGAGTGTATATCCATCTATCAACTGGTTTCATAACTTCTCCACATTTCATAAGGCCATTGACCTTCTGTCTCATCTAATTCATAAGCATCAATACCCATCTTTTGTATTCGTATATGTGATGTATTAAACAATGTCATTCTAGCTTCTTCCCTATATGTATATGGTGGGTCACTAAAATTAAAATTATCTACTATACCTTCTTCCCAAAAATTAATTGTATCTTTTCTATAGTGTTGATAATATAAGTATTTGTCTAGAGACTTATAAGTAAAAAATAATTTTTCTTTATTCTCATCAGTATAATCAAATAACCATTTAGCATCTTGCCATGCTACAAAGCTTGAGTTAACATGACAATCAGAACATTTACCAAACCACTTATGTGCATTCTCTCTTTTCATATTCCAATGATTTAGAATAAAGGTTGGTTTGGGAAAGTCTCTATTTACTAATTCAGTTATATCTCCATGAATTAATAAATCTAAATCTACCCACAACTTTGTACCTTCAATAGGTAAATCAAATAATGTTATTTTCTCTCTAGTAAATATTTTATCTTGACCATATTTTCTCCAAGACTCTGGTCCAATTTGATTATAATCTAATAGACCTATCTCTGGAAGAATGCCGGTGGGATTGTCAGTAATACATGTAAAATTAAAAGGAGTAGAGCAATACCTCCTAATAGAACCATACAACCTATTAACATATTCAGGACCATACTTGTCTCCCCATTTAAACGTAAAGAAGTTTAATTTCTTTTGCCGGTCCAACTTCACTAGGAAGTCCTCCGTACTCATTAACATACCATCGTATAACATTTTTATAAAATTCCTCCGAATTGTGTTCTGCTTTAAATTTTCTTATCCAAATATTGTTCGCATTATGTGAGCTTATAACTAGCGCAGCTTCCAGCTGGAGTTCTCTATTCTCATATGTATTTATAAGTGATTCTATACCGTCCATAATGGAATCATATTTCCTGGTTTTCTTTTGGGTATTTTACTATCTGCTGAAGATACACATGCACTTGTTGTACATATCTTAGGTCCATCATATAATTTAAACCCTGTTTCTATTTGACCCAATGGTTCATCATGGCAAGAGTAACTTCTTTTGATTGTACCATCAGGCTCTCTTATAATAATACTTCTATATCCTGAAGAACATTCCCATCCTTTAAAATTATTAAAGTTAAATGCATTGAATCTTTCTGCTTGGTCCATATACCATTTATTACCTTTAGTGTCGGTGAATTGTATTTCAAAATGAGCAGGTACTTTACCATACTTATTATCTATTGCGGTGTCTCTCCACTTATAGTGTGTTCTCTTTACTTTAGCTTTCTCTTGTGTATAACCTCTTTGTGGCATACCATTATGTAAAGTCTTTAATTGTTCATCGGTATATCCATCTACAACAAAGGAAGCGGTAGGGTCTGATTGAGGTTTAAGAGTTACATTTATATTTCTACTATGAAAGTATAATGCCTCATCATAATATTGTTCAAAAAATTCTGGTACCATAACTATATTAATAGTAATTTGTATATTATGTTCTTGACAGAATTCTAATTTATCTGCAAACTCTTTTACTTTCTCTGGTGTATTAACATGTTCCCTATGATAAGATGCTGTGATAGATACCCTATGCATATCTTTAGAAGCTTGGTAATATTTCTCAAACCAATTCATTGGCCGAGAAACATTTGAGGTCATGTGAAGGGAATGAAAATTGCAATTGCTAACGTCATCATTAAGATGCTGAACAATATCAAGATAGCTTGGATGAAACGTCGGCTCTCCTCCGGAGAGGCTAAAATGAAAGGAGTTGAATCCTCTTTCTCTTGCTTGTCTTTTGATTTCATCTATAGTTCCTATACATGCTTTCAGAGGTCTGTGGTCCTTCCTATCTGACCGCGCATATGGCCAACAGTATGAACATCGGTAGTTACAAAACCTGCCTAAGAGCCAAGACACTGTAAACGTATCTCTATCCAACATAGAGCGAGTACCAAAATGTTCTATGTCATCAAAGGGTATTTGGCTGAAGTCATACTCACTCCATTTTAAATCTTTTACTGCCATTGCGCTGCGAATGGGTCAAACTGTCTATTACATTTAAGAGCACAAACCTTTAATCGATTAGGCCCAACTTCCCATGCTTCCTCTATTGAATTAAAAAATGTATTAATAATTTTTTTTATTGATACTTCCTTAGCATTAATATTATATTTATTTATGTGTTCCCATATCTGAGCTTCACCTGGTTTCTGCCACCACTTATACATTTGGCCTGCTGTCCAACAACAAGGGAATACATATCCCTCTGCAGATATATATATTTCTTTTTTTGTTATTGCTTTACAATCTATATTAGCTACATCTAAATAATTATCCATACTACCAAACTTAGCTTGGACTTGGTCAAATTGTTTATTAGCTTTATTTCGAAACCTTTCCATTGTTGGCGGTTCAAGTAATTGAGTATTCTCATCATGTCTATCATGAGCTTGATGAGAAGATTTCTTTTTAAGTGTAGCTGATGATATATATCTACCAGACTTTTTAACAACAAACTCTTTTACACCAAGTGATTTAGCCCACCACTCAGCTTCGTCTAATTGGTGTTCGTTATGTTTGAATATAAGGAATGTCCATTTAGCATTTCCACCAGCATCACAGAACGCAGCCATGTTTTCTTCTACCTTATTCCAATTTACTCCCTGTCTATATAGATGATTGGTATCTTCTAAACCATCAACAGAAAATTCTACTTTGTTAACAACCTTAGCTAACTTAGCCCACCAGTCTGGAGTTCTTGCTCCACCATTTGTTATCATACTTAAATATATCTTAGGGTTAACTTCTCTTAACCATTGCATAATTTCTAAAGCATCCGGTGCCATCATTGGGTCACCATGATTACCACACATATATAAATTATTAAGTTGACGAACAAACTCTTCTGGCATTATCGTTTTCATATCAGATAATGATAGGTCAGCATTGGTTAGATATTTATTATCCTTCCCACCATTCTCATTCCTATCACACATAGGACATCTAGCTTGACACTTCTGTGTAGGCTCTAAATGAACCTGCTTTATATCACTATAGTTATACATTATATAATATCTCCCTTTGACACTTGAGGTAATATGTGGTCTTTTTTATTTCTTGGACAATGTTCATGACATAATTCAACTTCAGACATATGTTCTTCTATCCATTTAAACATTGGACCATTAAGAATTTCTTGTATAGAATGATGATGTATATTATGCCATTCTTTATTTATTTGAGATTTATCCCAAAGGTTTTCTAATTCTTCTCTTTCACCATACCAACAACAGGGAGTAACGTATCCTCCAACTGAAACATATATGTTACCTCCACTTTCATGGAAGTGTGTGAGTCCCATCAGTGCTTGACAATTGGGATGAGGTCTATATTCAATTGTAATATCTTGACTCATAATTAAATTGCGATCGGTCATTAACACGATAATTTTCTGTTACTAAAAATTGTTCAAACCCTTCATTATATGCAAGCTTTTCTGCTTCTTGTATCTGATGTTTATTCCAAGGGAATACTATAAATTGCCAAGTCGCATTACCACCGGCTTTAATATAAGCTTTATAATTGTTTACAAGTCTATCCCAATGTACACCAATTCTATACATGTGATTAGTATCTTTCAATCCATCTATAGCAAATATAACTTCAAGGTGTTGTCTGTCACCAATATCACCAGGCCATGATAAACTAAGTTCGCCCATTTCTCTCCAGAATTTTTCATCTCTTGTCCCGCCATTAGTTGAAATTTGAACAGTTGCTTTATTTTTTGGTAACACATGAAAATATTTTGTTATCTCATATATTTCTGGATTTATTGTTGGTTCATCTACGTTACCACAGAAATGAATTGTATCACAACTATCCCATTGACCAGGTATAAAAGTTTTTTTAATTTCTTCTAAAGTTAGATTTGTATTATTTAATTCTTCAGGTCGATATGCTCTTTCACATTCTGGACATTTGGCATTACAATAGTTTGATAATTCTATTTGCAGTCTTCCCATCTGATTGGTAGTAGGCCATTGTTGAGGTTGCCGTATCATACAAGTCTTCCAAAAGCATAATAACGTTCAAGGCAAAAGAAACATTCTCCACAATGTATAGGATAACCATCATCATCTAATTCTTTAACAGATTCACATGAACAAGTGTTTGGATATAGTTCTTCTAATACACCAGCTTTTCTATATGCTTTAGCAACATCCTTTTTATCTAATAGAACAAATGGAGCATGCACATCTTTCTTTTCTAAATCTGTTTCCTCATCACGTGTTGTATCTCTAGTACGAATATGATATTCAACAGAATGCGAACCATGTTGTTGTTCATAATAAGGTAAGCCATGATGGGTTTTAAAATATTCTAACATACCAGGAATATTACAATTACATGAAATGCCAGAATATATATCATGCAAAACACTAATTCCATAATCATCTTCTAATCGTTGAGCTAATAATTCTTGTCCAGTTACATAACCTTTATCACTATGTGGAATTGTTTGTGTTATATGTTTAACTGGTTTAACTCCAGTTAATTCATATACTTTATCTATGACCCTTGCAGCTAACATTGGGTAATATGGTTTTTCATCAGTCCCTAATGTTATAACATATATTTCTGCATCAGGATTTTCTTTACATACATTATAATATACTATTGCAGAGTCTGCACCACCTGATAATTTTATTCCTATTTTTTTATTCATTGACTTAATAACATCATCTCTTTAAATCTTGGGTGAACATCTTCTATATTTGTATTTCTTTTTGAATCTTTCATTCTAGTTGTATAAACAAATCTATTAAATAATGTTTCATCATATTCAAATGAATTAATTATTTTTATTGCATCATTACACTTATGATTATTTTGTTTAGCTAACCAATCTAATACTATATCTTTATACTTTGGTTTTAATGATGCTAATGATAATTCTTCTGGCATTACCGCTGGAAATTGTTCTAGTTCTATATCACAATCATTAATAAAATAATCAAACCAAGAATCTATCACACCATAATTATATGTTATAGCTGTCATATGTAATTTCAGTTCTGCTTTATTTCCAAATTCTATTTGATATTTTTCTAAGTTCTTTGATACCTCATCCCATTTAGCTAGATGTCTTACATAATCATAAACAGGTCCAGCACCATCTAAAGATATTACCATAATAAGATTTTCAAATGGTCTTAATAAATCAAACCATTTCTTAGATGCGTTAGTAGCATTGGTTGTTATTTCAAGGTCAGTCGTAGTATTAACTTTAGCTAATTCTTTTAAGAAGCTTCTTGTTTTTAAATCCACCGAAGGTTCTCCACCAAGGACAGCAATCTTTTTTAATTTAGTTAAGTCAAGATTATTAACATCAGAAGTATTAAGGTTTAAAACTATTTCTTGTTCTTCTTCAGCAATTAAGCTTGAGCTTTCTGGAGAACACATTCTACACATAAGGTTACAAGTATTTCCTGGCCTATAATCAAGTTGTTGTAGCCCATCTGTTATTTGATATTGATTATACCAATGTCTACTAGACTTTCTACCAACACGCTCCATAGCAATACATTCATCACAATTTTTTTCATACCCACCTTCAAACATTTTTGTTTTAATATCTTTTAAATAATCTGAATCATAATATTGTTTAATATTACCTTTATATGTTTCACCAATCCACTCACAACATACAGTGGCTCCTCTAGTTCCAGTGTAATTTAAATTAACCCAAGGCGCTAAGCAAAATGGTTTAGACATATGGCACCTTATTCTCATCCATAGCCCAATGTCTTTCATAACACCAGAAACATTCTCCACAATCGTCTGGTCTTTTACCATCCCAATGTTCATCATCATCTAAATAACATTCACATGACCGTGTAACATATAATAAATCTAATATGTCATAATCTTTATATTGTTTTATTACCCATGCTTTGTTTATATACATTAATGGGTTAGCACAAGGTTCACTGTGGTCTACTATATTTTCCACTTCAACTATCTCTTTATTTCTACCAGGCATTGCAGAAGGAAATTCTATAGTTGGATTCATTGTCGTACAATTATAAGCCATATTAAAATTTAAATCATGTATTAATTTTTCTCTATACTCATCGACACAAATCATTTCTCCGGTTCTATCAGTACCCTCAACACTTTTACTTTCTAAACCTTCTGGTATAAAATTTGTGTGTCTTACCATATTAATATTGCCACGATAATTTTCATATATGTAATCATAAACATTTTTGGCTATATGCCCTTGCCAAGGTTTTCTTTTCCAACAACGATGATGTGATATAATATGTACAGTACAATCTTGTTGTCTTCTATTTAATTCTTGTAATATTAAATATGTGGTCAACGCAGAGTCAGCTCCACCCGATACATCAATAGATATATTTGTATGTGTTGGGTCTAAGAAGATTGGTAGCCCATCAACAATAAATGTAGGTTCATCTTTTAATGCTTGTTGTATTTCTGTTATTGGTATAGTATTCATTTTAACCTTGTCATTATTTTAATACCTGTTAATTCTTTCTTAGGTTGAAATATTGGATTTACACTATCATCTATATACCTATTAAATATTCCATCCATTACATCATCATCTTTAGCTTTAGGTGAACACATCCCACAACCACACCAAGTTTTTGGACACCTTATAACTCTCATAGAACCAGATTCTAATTCTTCTCTTAATCTTTTATTAACTAAATCAAAACGTGATGCTTTACCTATTGGACCAATTTCTCCTTCAAGATTTATTTGACATGTTTGGTGATGCCATATTTCATCTAACTCTGAATGTATAAACATAAAATTCCAATTAACCATACAGTTCCAACCTTCAAAATTTGTGGAGGGTGCAAATGTACCAGGTGTCCATGTATCATCTGTTAATAATTTTAATGGCATTCTATTACAACATGGTCTTCCTATAGATGTGCCTTCACATGAAGTTTTCTTTGATACTTGTTCATTCTCTTTATTCCAATAATTTTTAAACCATTCCATTTGTTCTTCATCATATACATGAGCTGTACCATCTTCTATATCAGATTTATTTCCTGAGTCTCCAATAACTCTTGGTATATATTTAACTCCTATCTCATCAAACCATTCAGCCATAATAATACATTCATCAAAATGGTCTTTATGAAACATTAGGTTTACTTTAAAACGATAACCTTCTTCTTGCATTTCTTCAATATTATTTTTAACTAATATTTTTTCTTTAATGCTTGCTTCTGTATGATAACTAACTGTAGCTGATTCACAATATTTCATTATCATTCTATTTTTACGCGGCATATAGCAACCGTTAGTAGTTACATTACATCTTAATTTTGGATATTCTGTTTTAATATATCTTATAAATTTAAAGAAGTCTGGGTTAGCAGTTGGTTCACCACCAGTAAAAGCTAAGGTAGTAACCTTTTTAATTTTTCTATATTTGTTTAGGAGTTCAGTATATTCAACTACACCATCAATAGTATGCATTAATATTTTAAGAGGTGTATGAGGACTCCATTTATTTGAATGGTGTGGTCCACAGTATGTACACGCATACGTGCATTTCCTGCCTAAATCCCATACTACATCTAATGCTTCTTTTTCTGGTTCTACTTGGTCAATTCCTCGGAACATCTATACTCCCAAATCCTGTTAATGATTCTTTAAATTCTGGTGAGTTTGGAATTATGTCAGGAGAAGTACTCCACCACGATGATGAATGCCATCTCCTTGTATCAAACACTATCATTCTACCTCTCTCCCATTCAAACTCAGAATGCCATCTTAAATCTCCATACGTATCAAAATATTCTGTACCACGTGGGTGATGGTACATAATTCTTTCATCCCACATAGGAAACTCTTGTCTGTATTCAAAAATTTCTTTATTGTCTAAATATATCATATCATCTTTTCGAAACATCATCTTTCTCGGTATATACGACATCTTATCATAATTAATTGTATAAGGTGTTTTAGCAGTATTCCATTTTAATGGGATAATACAACCAACTACTACATGACATATTGTCTCATCATCCCAAGGTATTGTTGTATAATCTGTATGAAGATTTACAGGTTCCCCTGAATGAAAAAATTCAAAGTTCCAATCTAATTTTTTATTTAATATTTTATTTAATTCATTACCTAAGAATTTTTTATCTTCTTTAGATACATCAACAAAATAATTATTATCCATTAATCCAGATATTTTTTTATTAGGTTGTTCTCTATATCCAGGAATCTTATCAATAAAAGGATTGACATCAAATGGAACATCATAATTACCGTATGGAATTTTTAAACCATCTATATCTATTTTACTTTCCATGATTCCTCCGTTATTTTAATATCTTCAATCTCAGCTTTATTCAAACCTTTGTCGGTTCCTCGCTCATCATATATACCATCAATCAACATACGCAATGCTGTCCTAACACCAGCTTGGTCTCCTTCATCATCCCAACCTACATGTATACTATCTGTCTCACCTAAATTAAAATCTTTACAAACTTTACTATAAAAGTCTCCATAATTTTTCCACCAAACATCTGGTCCAAAGTGTTCCATCATCTTAACACCTATCCACATATCAGATACATTAGCATAACAAAAATCATTCATTATTTGTATAGGACCAGGAGGAACTGGTAATTCACTAGACCTATAATACCGAATGCCTATTCTTTGAGAACCCATACCTAATGCTTTGGAGAGTGAAACAGATATAGACCTTATGGCTGGATGTCTTACATCAAATTCAAAATTTCTACATTGACCAAACCATGCACCATCTATATGAACAGGTACATTAAGCAAAGCACAATAATCTAATAGTTTATCAAAGTCTTTGTGATATCCAGTAGTAATACAAGAAGGATATGAAACGACCATCACATCTTTATATTGTATTTCTTTATAATGTTTAATTTGTTTTACTTTATAATCAGTTAATCTTCTGTGATATTTGTATTCTCCTTTGAAGGTACATATGTTTTTACCATGTAGCATATGTAATTCATCTAATTGATGTGTAGTACCTAGGATAGCATCTCTTCTATCAAACTCTTCTAAGCCAATATATTTTATATACTCATGAGAATTAATCCACTTATCAATTTCTTCTAAAAAATATGTTGTATAACCATGAGGATTCATTGGATAATCTTTAGTACCCATTTGTTTTCTAAATGTTGGGAACGCTGACATATACATAGGCCTCTGTCTACGTGTACCCAAATCTTCTATTGTTAAGTCTTCGTATTTTATATCCATTTTTCTACTATAGCATCAAGCTTACAAGGACAAGCTTTAAAGTCACACACTATTGGATCGTCAGGTAAAACATAATTCCCTGTTTTAATATTTCCTAAAGAACCGCCAACCCTTTTAGTACATCTAATTACATTACCATCTGGTTCTACCATAAGTCTTCTTATTCCTGCAGTACATGTATATCCCTCAAAGAAATGAAGCTTCTGGTCTAAAACTTGCATGAATGGTTTAGGCTCTCCATCAAAATGTAAATTTCTAGGGAAGGTCCAATCAAGTCCAAAGTCTTTCATTTTATTATAATAATTATTTTGTATCCACCATCGTTGTTCCATACCATAATCAGGATATTCAGTTCCATGTATATTTAGTCTTGTAAATTTAGGAGTAATTTCTACGTTTAAACCTTGTAGCTTTTCAAACATTAATTTAGCTCTATCAAAATTTTCTGGTATAATCATAAGAGGAATAGATACACTAGCTTTATGTTGCATTATCTTTGCGACTTCATAAAAATGGTCATCGTTTGCTTCTTCATAATGCCATGATAAAAATACAAATGCTCTTTGAGTTTTAAATTGTTTCCAATACCTTAACGTCCTAGATGCATTGGTTGAATATTCAACAAACACGGTTGGACTAGATATAACATCTACAAACTCTTGGAACTTCGGCCAGACTGTAGGCTCTCCACCCAAAACTTCTACATATAAATATTTATTTTTCTGTTGTAACTCCTCAATTAATTTAATATATGGGTCCCAATCTTCAGGCCACCTATGTGTACCATCTCTATGATAGTCTGAACAATAGGAACAATTATAGTTACACACATTGCTAATAAACAAAGTGACTACGCAGCAATCAAGATTTTCTGATGTAATGTGCATTATCTAAATATTTCTTCATATTGTGGGACAATGTCAAGTACGTTTTGTCCTCTTATATCATCTAACCTATTTGTTATGTCTACAAAATGCGATAAGTATTCTTTTGAATAATCCTCGGATTGCATAAATCTTACTGTGCCATCAAGCACTGAATAAAAATGTTTCTTTACTTTATCTGAATAGTCACTACCCTTCATCCAATCTTTATACATTTCATAATGGTCTTCAATTTCATTTTTAAAATATTGAGGTAATACTTTAATATTATAATACTTAGGTGAGTGACACATATGTTGTGTGATGGTTGGTCTCATACCATCAATAGGATTATACCTATCTAATCCACTCTCTTCTAATTTCCATTTCATAAATTCTGGCATATGATAAACATTATAAGGTGTAACTGTAAATGTAAACCAACACTTAAGATTAATATTACGTGCATCATTTAAAGTTTTCATATGTTTATATACTGAGTCCCATTTAGCTGGTGTACGTTGATAATCAAATACTTTACCATAGCCATCAATGGATGCACCTACTCTAATCTGTTTGAACTGTGACCATAACTCCATGTATTTATTTGTTACATTTGTTAAGTTAGAATTATATTCTATTTCGATATTATGAGCATTGCCTCCATCAACTAATCGTTGTAAACTCTCTTCATGTTCTTTAATAATTAAAGGTTCACCACCAACGATATAAAGTTTCTTTGCTGTATGTGCATACTTTTCAAAATTATCCCAATATATTGGTGCATCTTTAAACCAATCATATTGGTCAGTAGTCCATTTACCTGTAGGCCCTTGATGTAGTTGTATACGAGTATGAGTATCTTTATATGTTGTAGCTCCATCACTTATTTTAACATAATCAGAATACCACATATGAGAATCAGTTGGTCCACACATTCTACATTTTAAGTTACAAAAATTACCATAACGAATATCAATAAATTCTATAAGTTGTTTATCCACATCAATGGTACCATCTTCCATTGTGATTGGAATGGCTGTGTCTTTTTTTATTTCCCAGTCATTATTTTCATATTCACGGCGAGATGTTATACCATTAATCTCTTCTTGTCTACAGCGTTCACATTCAGGATGCCATTCGTCTTTTAGCATAGATACACGAACTTCTTTTAATATGTCAGCATTCCTTGCTTCATTAAAATCATCTTTACCAGCATTATATATTGTACCATCTTCTTTACGCATTATACCTTTTTGCGGTGAATAGGAATTTGTATTACAACAGATTCTCATATCACCATTATTTCTAAGGTTAATTGAATTCCAAGGTAGTGGACAAAAAGTATCTTTATTCATGTATAGTATTTATAGGTATATCAGGTAAGCTATGATAGTCTTGGAGCCAGGATAGTTCTGGGAATATTTCATCAAACTTTAATCCTCTTTCTTCAGCAACCCTATAAACCCATTCAGCAGTTTCGGGTAATCGTACGCTCCAGTCTTCGGCGTTCATAAAGGACACAATACCTTTAAGCCTATCTAATGTATACTGATTAGACATAAAGGATTCTTTATTGGGTGCACCTGTCAATGTCCAGTGTGCCTCCAGCCACGGATAAAAGGCCTCAAATTTTTTTGTAACAATTTCTTTAAACTCAGGTGGTAATGCTTTACAATTAAGCTGCGGCGGCCAATATGCTATATGGTTATCAAAGGTACCTCCACCTTGTGGCCACTTATTTAATAACTTCCATTCATTAGTTAATTTCCATTTAAGAAAATCAGGTATATGCCATATATTTAATAATTGTATTGTGAATGCAGTAGTTAATCTAAGGTTACCATAAGGATAATTGTCTAACTCTTTCATTTTTTTGGTTAGGTGGTCAAAGGTTGCTGGGTATCTAATGTAATGTAATCTATCATCTATATCATCTATAGAGAAATGAAATATAACTTCTTTGAAATGACTCCATAACTCGAATAAATTGTCGTCCCATTCCATTCCGTTGGAGTTATATCTCACTTCAATTCCACTTGCATAACCATCATCAATTATTTGTTGTAGTAATTCATAATGTTCTTTCATAACAAGTGGCTCGCCACCCGCCCAATATAATTGTTTTAATGTAGGTATCTGTTCATAAAGTTCATCAAAGAACATAGGGTTCTTTTTATGCCATGCATAACTACCACCAGCCCAAGCCAACTTTCCAGTTTCTTTTTCCCAACGCATAGTCTTTTCAAGATTTTCATTAACTAACTTAGGATGTATTTTCTTATGTTCAACAATCCAACCTGATGAATCATTGGGTGAACACATAACACATGCTAACTGACATTTAGAACCAAGCCTTAAGTCAACATATCTTATTTGTGGTGGTACTTCTCCAGTCTCATGATTATATCCTTTTAAGACTTCATCAATACCTAATTTATTAATCCATTTCTCTGATTCCCACATTCTCTTAGACCTATGACCAGCATCTTCTTCTTTATAACATTTAATACAACTCTTAGGTTTCTCACCACGCATCATTGCTTTACGAGTCTCTCGCATATAAGTATTATTCCATGCTTCCTCTAATGATGTGTTGGATAGGTTGGCGGGTTTACCATCATCACCTTTAAGGATTCCAATGTCACTGGCTACCTTATCTGTTGAGTCTGGATTTTGAACACCTGATGCATTAGCTGTACAGCATACACGCATATGACCATTAGGTCTTGTTGATAGATGCACCCAAGGTAGGGCGCAAAATGTATCGCTTGTTTTCATAATCTATATATATTTATAAGGCCTCCTTGCGGAGGCCCTATGGTTAACTAATATAAGGAGTAGTTATATTAATTCAATAAACTTCCTGCAGCATTATAGATATCAATTCTATAGTGTGCACCATGTTGGCCATCTAGTAAGTCAGCATCTAATCCAGTACCTGCTCCATCAACTGTCTTAATAGCAGTTAATATTTCTGCAGCTGTTTGGTCTGCAGTAGCACTTGCCTCAATAGCATTAAGTTTAGTATGGTCAGCATCAGTAAATGTGTTTGAGTCTGTTCCTGCTTCAACCAATGCAACAATCTCTGCTGCTGTTTGGTCTGCTGTAGCAGAAGCTTCAATCGCATTTAATTTAGAATGGTCTGCATCTGTAAAGACATTTGAATCAGAGGCTGCTTCTACCGCAGCTCTAATTTCTGCATTTGTCTGGTCTGCTGTCGCAGATGATTCAATACCATCTAGTTTAGTACCATCAGTTTGAAGGTCACGTCCATCGACTGTACCGCCAATTACAAGGTTACCTGATGAAGGATTATATGTTAATCCAGTATCAGTTTCAATTCCTTGTGTACCAGTAGCACCATCAACAAATGTTAAGTATACGGTTTCATCAGTTGAGTTATTAGCTGAAACTGTAACACTTGTTCCTACATCAGAAGTACCAGTTACGTTACCAGTTACGTTACCAACAACATTACCTTCTAAGTTAGCAACTAATGTACCAACTGCATAGCCAGTACCTGAAACGTTAACCGTTGTAGTAGGCTCTGCTTGATTGTCTTTAAATAGTTTCCACTTACCTGAATCAGAAGCATCTCTAAATAAACCACCATAAAGGTCTTGAGAACCTGATGTATCATACAATCCATATAAACCAATATCTACCGCATCAGCTGCATTGTTATTAGTAGCCATAGCTAATAATGGGTCAGCAACTTCGATTGTTGTTGATGAAACTGAAGTAGATGTACCTGATACCGTTAGGTTACCAGCAATTGTTACATTGTTTGGTAAACCAATTGTTACTGTACCAGAACTTTCCGCAACTGTAACCTCATTAGATGTACCAGCAAATGTTGCTGTACCACCAAGAGCAATTGCTGTTGAGTTTGAACCATCACTTACTGTAACAGTAGAATTAGCTAGATTAGAGTTTGCAATTGAACCTGCTAAGTGAGCATTATCAACTGAACCTGCAGCTAGCTGAGCACTATCAATAGCATTATCTGCCATCAATGCATTAGTGATTTGGTCATTAGCAATGTGAGCAGTATCAATCGAACCATCAACATAATGTTCTGAATTAATTGCATCATCGGCTATCTCTGCACCTGTAATTGCATCTGCTCCCATTAACGCATTTGTAATAGCATCATCTGCAATTTGAGCTGTGTCAATTGCATCATCAGCCATAAGAGCATTTGTGATTTGGTCTGCAGCAATATGTGCTGTATCAATTGAGCCATCAACATAATGTTCACTATTAATAGCGTTATCTGCAATTTCTGCACTAGTAATTACATCAGCACTAATGTTTGTTACACCAGCGTTGGTCATTGTTACATCACCACTTAGTGCAGCAGCAGTAAATCCTGTGCCATCACCAATTAGTACTTGAGTATCTGCAACTGCTTTAGCTGAAAGAACACCCGAGCTATTTGCATCTCTTACTATAACTGTGTTAGCAGCTTGAGAAGCAATCTTTGCTAATGTTACATTTGCATCAGCAATATGAGCTGTATCAATTGAACCATCAGTATAGTGTTCAGAGTCAATAGCATTATCTGCTATAATTGAACCAACAATATTATCTGCAGCTATATGAGCAGTATCAATTGCTCCTGCAGCAATGTGTTCGCTATCAACTGCATCATCTGCAATTAATGAACCAACAATTTGGTCAGCTGCGATATGAGCTGTATCAATTGAACCATTTACTAGTTCTGATGAATCAACTGTATTTGCAGCTAGTGATATTACACCACCATCTGTCATTGTAGCATCACCTGACATTACATTGTCGATCCACCTCGATGTTCCAGTATCATACAATATCATTGAACCATCTGCTGGTGATGTTATATTAACATCGTTATCTTCTGCTAGAGTATTTTCAGCTGTGATTTGAGCATCTACATAAGCTTTGACGGATTGTTGTGTAGGTACTTTCGTTGCTGAATCAGACGCCATGTTGTCTTCATCGACAACGAATGAATATGATGCAGATGACGTTTGCGCAGTTGTTAGTATCGTACCAGCATCATCTGGTAACGTTATTGTTCTATCCGTGGATGAATTAGGAGCAGTAATCGTGAATACACCAGTTCCGCCTGAGTCACCCTTTAGTTTTAATTTTGACATTTCTTGTCTCTCCTATTTTATATTATCGCCCAGGTAGAACCCGAAGGTACTGTCACTGAGTATCCTGTGTTTATAGTTATTGGCCCGGCAGTAATTGCATTATTGCCAGCAGTTATTTCATAATTTTCTGAAACTTGGGCAGTGTGTTCCCACATAACTTTTCCAGTAGTATTGCCACCACCAACCAATCCCCAGTCACTTCCATCATAAATTTCAGCACTTGAGGTTGTTGTATTCCATCTAAAATAACCTGCACTTGGTGAACCATCTCTTTGTGCCGTTGTTCCAGTTGGTATTTTAGCAGATGCATTAGCACCTGATTCCATAACAGCGCCAGCAGCTTCTACATTCGTAGCATCTGTGACATCTGCAGAGCCTTCAATTGCTGCTAATTTAGCAGCTTCGGCATCTGTATAATCGTTTGTAGATTTAACATATGTTGAACCATTTGATATATCATCTAATGTTCCAGCCAGTTCACTTAAATGGTCTTGTGAATTATCGGCTGCCGTGTATGCAGTTGTAATTGCTGCTTCACGTGCATCTACATAAGCTTTAACCGATTGTTGGGTAGGTACTTTTGTATCAAGTGCAGATACTAGATTATCTTCATCAACAACAAATGACATACCTGCTGTAGTTGAATCTGAATTCATTACTGCACCAGCAGCATTAACATTTGTTGCATCTGTTACATCAGCTGATGCTTCGATACCTGCTAGCTTAGTAAATTGTGCATCCGTAAATGCATTAGCTTCTGCTTGATAAGCTGTTTTAATTTGAGCACCAGTTTGGTCTGCTGTAGCATTAGCTTCTATGCCATCTAATTTAGTACCATCTGTTGCAACATCTCTTCCATCAACTGTGCCACCAACTGTTATGTTACCGGTTGTAGTAACTGTTGCACCTTCAAGATTTGCTTTAAGAGTACCAGTTGTAATTGTTAAGTTGCCAGTTGAAGCTCCTGTAAATGAACCTGTACCAACAACAAACTTATCATCACTCTCATCAAATCCAATAAAGGCATTATCAGATGAACCACGTTCAAATACTAAACCTAAATCTCCTGATGGTGTACCACTTTGTCCATTTGCAAGTTCAATTAATTTATCTGTAATGACGGTATTTGTTGAGGCTGCCGTAGTTGTAGTACCATTAACTGTTAAGTTACCAGCAACTACTACATCATCAAATGTAACATCAGCATCAGTAGCAACTGATTGTCCAATTGATATTGCACCACCCGAATATGTAACACCAGTACCGGCACTTAAATGAGCTCTAACTTCTGCGGCACTTGGACCTGTATAAGTTATAACACCATTTGAATAAGCAAGGGAACCATCACCACCAGAATCAGTAACACTAATATGTGCTCTTACTTCTGCTGCGCTTGGTCCTGTATATGTAATAACACCAGTACTATTATTATATGCTAATGAACCATCACCACCTGCATCGGTAACACTTACCTTACCTCTAATTGTTGCATTTGTTATTGATAAGTCTATTGCACCATCACCAGCATCATCATATGCTGCTGTGATATTTGTATGTGAACCATTAGTAACTAATTGAGCACCTGTAACATCTTGTACTCTCTCAGTTGTGTGATATAAGTTAGTTGAACCTTCAGATATATCATCTGAATCGTTATTACTTAAGTCATAACCACCAGCTGCCGCTGCATCTAATCTTAATGTATTTGCTGCATCATCATATGTGACCGTAATATTAGTACCACCAATAAGCATTGCATAAAGCCTATCATCAAATCTTTCATGAGTAAAGTATAAATTCGATGAACCCTCAGCAGTTTCGTCTGTTGTCTGTCCATCAACATATGCCTTAATAGATTGTTGTGTAGCAAGATGAGTGGCACTATTAGAAGCCATGTTATCTTCATCTTTAATAGCTGAACCACTAATACCTGTATTTAATACTGGTGAAGTTAATGTTGGAGTAGTTAATGTCTTATTAGTTAATGTCTGTGTACCTGTTAGTGTTGTAACAGTGGAGTCTATAGAAGCTGTGACCGTATTACCTGAACCAACTGTATCAATACCTGTTCCACCAGCAATATCTAAAGTCTCACTATCTAAGTCAATACTTAATGCACCACCACTATCACCTTGGAAGTCTAAATCTTGAGCAGTTACTTGAGAATCAACATAAGCTTTAATAGATTGTTGGGTTGCTAATTGAGTAGCAGAATTAGTTGCCATATTATCTTCATCTAATATAGCAGAACCGGAAACGCCTGTATTTAATACTGGACTTGTTAAAGTTTTACTTGCTAAGGTCTGTGCACCTGTTAATAATACTATGTCTGAAGTATTGGATAAATCTGTTGAAGCAATTGTAATATTAGCACTACCATTAAAGCTTTGACCTGCAATTGTTCTAGCAGTTGCTAATATAGTTGCTGTATCTGCGTTACCTGTTATATCACCTGTTATATCACCAACAAATGCTGTTGATGTAATACTTGTAGCACCGGTAACTACACCGGCATCAACAACGATTGTACCATCTAATACAAGTTGTTGTCCACTTAAAGGTGTAATATTAAGGTCTGTTCCAGCAGTAGATGAAATAGTATTTCCATTAACATTAATGTTATCAACTTGTAATGCAGTTAATGTACCTACTGAAGTAATAGCTGTTTGAGCCGCGCCAGTAACTGAAGCTGCTGTGCCTGATGTATTTCCTGTTACGTTACCAGTTACATTACCAACAACATTACCAGTTACATTACCTTCAATGGTAGCAACCAATGTACCAGTAGCATGGCCAGTTGCACCTGTATTAACTGTAGTAGTTGGTGCTGCTTGTGAATCCTTATATAGTTTCCATTTACCAGAATCTGATGCATCTCTAAATAAACCACCGTATAAATCTTGTGACCCAGTAGTATCGTAAAGTCCATATAAACCAATGTCAACTGCATCTGCTGCATTGTTATTTGTAGCTAAATGTAATAATGGGTCTGCAACATTAACTGTAGTTGAGGATACTGTTGTTTGAGTTCCTGATACTGTTAAGTTACCAGCAATGGTTACGTTAGTAGGTAACCCAACCGTAAGGGTATTACCTGACATTGCTGTTTCAATTTCGTTTGCTGTACCT
>Ga0115011_10000479_pt1 | contig 32495 bp, 31 predicted proteins | sample TroAtlMetagenome_2_FD_88705 | JGI IMG/M metagenome (GOLD analysis project Ga0115011, IMG submission 88705) | Marine eukaryotic phytoplankton communities from Atlantic Ocean - Tropical Atlantic ANT8 Metagenome | ecosystem: Environmental > Aquatic > Marine > Oceanic | place: Tropical Atlantic... | reverse complement strand
GCGACACCCTGCCCCCGACCCGTCCGACCCGCCCCGGCCCGTGGGACTCTGTGCCCGCGACGTCCGCGGCCGTCCCCGAGGCGCAGGCAGCACCCGCCCCGGAAGACAAGGGGCAGGGTCTGGTCTGGTCGGTGCTGTCCACCCTGCTGCTGGGCGGGTTCATCTGGTGGATCAGTGGCAGCTGGGTCATCGCGGTGGCGGCCATCGTCGGCCTGTTCGTGCATGAGTACGGCCATGTGCTGGCCATGAACCGGCTGGGGATGGGCCCGGCAAGGATCTACATCATCCCGTTTCTCGGCGGGCTGGCGCGCGGCCAGCGGATGCCGAGGAGTGAATGGGACGGGGTGCTGGTGTCGCTGGCCGGCCCGGCGTTCGGCCTGCTGGCCGCCCTGCCCTTCTTCGCCCTCTATTTCGGGACCGGCGAGACGATGTGGCTGAACGGCGTGTTCGCCATCGGCCTGATCAATCTGGTGAACCTGGCGCCGGCCCCGCCGCTGGACGGTTCCAAGGCGCTCGGCCCGGTGCTGGCCCGCATCCACCCCATGGTCGAATACGCCGCCATGATCGCCATCGGCGCCCTGGTGGTCTGGTGGGGCATATCGAACGGCAGCTTCATCTTTGCCGCCTTCCTCGCCATCGCCCTGATCGGCCACCTGAAGCGCGGCCAGTGGCGCCCCGAAGGCCGGCAGCTGAACTGGCGCGAGGCGGGCTACAGCGTCGGCCTGTTCGGCGCCACGGCCACGGCGTGTCTGGGTGTAACGGCCGCGGCCTTTCTGATCCCGACCGGGGGCGACGTCGAGGGCGCGCTGGGTATGGTCGGACGTTTCCTGTCGATCGGCCGATGAAGACCCTTCGCCACGACGGGCCGCTGGTTATCGGTGGTGGTCTGGCCGGCCTGTCGGCCGCGCTGGAGGCGGCCCCCGCCCCTGTGCTGGTGGCGACGCCCGCCCCGCTGCTGGACGCCTGCGCCTCGGCCTGGGCCCAGGGCGGGATGGCCGCGGCCCTGGCCGATGACGACACGCCCGATCTGCATGCCGCGGATACGGTCGCGGCCGGAGCCGGTCTGGTCGAGCCGGAGCGCGCCCGGGCCCTGACCGATGCAGCCCGCGAGACGATCCGCTGGCTGGACCGGCTGGGGGCGCCCTTCGACCGGGAAGCGGACGGCCACTACCACCTGAGTCGGGAAGCGGCGCATTCGCGGGCACGGGTGGCGCGGGTCGGCGGCGACGGCGCCGGACGGGCGATCCTGTCGGCGCTGGTCACGGCGGTCCGGGCCAGTGCCCACATCACCCTGTGGGAAGATGCCCGCCTGACCGGACTGGTCCGGGACGCGGATGGCCGGGTGTGCGGGGCGATCCTGACGCGCCAGGAGCGGCGGATCCGGGTCATCGCCCCGGCGGTCATCCTGGCGACCGGCGGGATCGGCGGGCTGTATGGCCGGACGACCACGCCCGCGGCCCTGCAGGGGGCCGGCATGGCGCTGGCCTGGCAGGCCGGGGCTGAAATTCTGGACCCCGAATTCGTACAGTTCCACCCGACCGCCATCCGCCTGACGACCGCGGGCCCGGACAGCGCGCTGGTCTCGCCCCTGCCGCTGGCGACCGAGGCGCTGAGGGGTGAGGGCGCGCGGCTGGTCGACCGCGAAGGACGTTATCTGCTGGGCGAGGACGACAGTGCCGACCTGGCGCCGCGCGATCAGGTGGCGCGCGCCGTCCACACGGCAGAGATCGACGGACGCGGGGCGTTTCTGGATGCGACGCTGGCGATCGGCGCTGCCTTTCCCACAGCGTTTCCCGCGGTCTATGCGGCCTGCATGCGGATGGGACTGGACCCGCGCGTCGAGCCGATCCCGGTAGTGGCGGCGGCCCATTATCACATGGGCGGGATTGCCGCTGATGCCGACGGACGTACGACGGTCGAGGGGCTCTACGCCGTGGGCGAGTGTGCGGCGACCGGCGTGCATGGTGCGAACCGGCTGGCCTCCAACTCGCTTCTGGAGGCGGCCGCCTTTGGCCGGAGGGCCGGGCGTCTGGCGCGGACCGGGGCCCTGCCCGAACCCGCGCCCCTTGCCGACATCCCGGGGACGGACCTGCCCGATGCGGAGCTCGCCAGCCTGCGCGCCCTCATGGACCGCCACGTCGGGGTCGTGCGGGACGCAGACGGCCTGAAGTCAGCCCTGGCCGGGCTGGGGGAGATCAGGGTGCGTCACCCGGAGGCCCTGCCCGCCCTTGCCGCCACTCTCGTGGTCGAGGCCGCACTGGCGCGCGAGGAGAGCCGGGGCGGCCACTATCGCGCCGACTACCCCCACACGCTGGACGTGGCGCGCCACAGCCGGGTCACGCGCCCCCCGGCCGATGTACCCCGCCCGCTACTGGCTGCCGAATGAGAGACGTGACGACCATGGCCCCTGCCCTGCCCGACCTGCTGATCGAGCCGGTCATCCGTGCCGCCCTCGCCGAGGACCTGGGCCGGGCGGGAGATGTGACGGCCACCGCCTGCATCCCGGAAACTGCACGGATGCGCGCGGTTTTCGCGGCCCGCAAGGACGGCGTGATGGCCGGGGGCGCCTGCGCGCGACTGGCCGTGCAGGCACTGGATGCCGGTGCGACGGTCCAAGTGCGGGTCGGCGATGGCGAGACCTTTGGCGCCGGCGACATCCTGATCATCGTCGAGGGCCGGGCGCGCGCCATACTGGCCGCCGAGCGCACGGCTTTGAACCTGCTGGGACGACTGTGCGGGATCGCGACCCTGACGCGGACCTATGTGCAGGCGGTGGAGGGCACGGGTGCGCGGATCGCGGATACGAGAAAGACGACGCCGGGCCTGCGCGCGCTGGAAAAGCATGCCGTGGCCTGTGGCGGGGGGATCAACCACCGGTTCGGGCTGGATGACGCCATCCTGATCAAGGACAACCACATCGCCCTCTGCGGTGGCGTGGCCGAAGCCGTACGGCGCGCCCGCGCCCATGCCGGGCACCTGATGAAGGTCGAGGTCGAGGTCGACAGCCTCGATCAGCTGGACGCGGCCCTGACCGAGGGACCGGACGTCATCATGCTGGACAATTTCAGCCTGGACGATCTGCGCAGGGCGGTCGCGCGCGCCGCCGGGGGCGTGACGCTGGAAGCCTCGGGCGGGGTGACGCTGGAGACGGTGCGCGCAATTGCCGGGACGGGCGTCGACGTCATCTCGGTCGGCGCCCTGACCCACTCGGCGCCCAATCTGGACATTGGCCTCGACGCGGCCTGAGGGGTCTTCAGCTTTCCGAGGCGACGGGGCTGACCGGAGCCGGAGTCGCCTGACGGCGCGCGGGCGTTTCCGTCGGAGCCGGCGTGGCCGTCGCAGGCCGCGGCGCCGCGGGGGTGGCAGCCGCGGCAGGAGCCGGTGCGGCCTCGGCGCGGACGTCGTCCTCGGTGCGGCCTTCCTGGGCCAGAAGCAGGCTGTAGGCCACGGCCTGGCCGACCTGGCGGGCGGGCTCTGCCGGATCGAGACCGGCCTGGATCAGATGGGGCTGATCCCCGCTGCCTGACGGCGCCGGGTCATAGGCAAAGGCCCGGGTGGAGCCACTGCGGCCGCCGAACCGGTAGAAGATGTGATCGCCCACCTGGCCCACCTGAACGAGCGAGGTGCGCCAGCGCGGACTGACACCGGTCGTGTGGAAATGGGTGGCGTTGCCGACGGGGGCATAGACGTATCCGGACAGGGCCTCGGACGCGACCTGGCGCGCGCGGTTCCAGGCGGCGCGATTGATACCCCGCCGCATCGATCCGTCGCAGGTGAAGCTGAACTGGCAACCGGTACTGCGACCGGCGCCCTGGAAGACCACGGCGCAGATCGTCTTCGGGAAGGCCGGATGGCGTGCGCGGTTCAGCACCACCTGGGCCACGGCACGCTGGCCGTCACGGCCCTCGCCCCGGGCTTCGTAATAGACGGCCTGGGTCAGGCAATCGGGGTCGCGGCTGGCATCCAGGGTGCTGCCGAAGCGGAAGGGCTGGGCCGCCGGGTGAGCTGGGTCGGTCGAGGCCAGCCGAAGGCCCGGTGTCAGGCCGGGGGTCGTCGGCCGCAGTTGTTCAAGCCGGGCGGTCAGAAGTTCGGATTGTCGGTCGCGGCGGCTGGGGCCGGCAACCGTATAGGGATCGTGACGACGGGCGATGGCCAGAGCGCTCGCATTCAGCCCGCCGGCCGCGGCCGCCATGGCCTCTTCCGTGAAGCCGGCCGCTGCCGCGCCATCCAGGCGGATCGCCTGGGCCCGAAGGGTCGTGGCCTTCGCCACCGTACCGCCCAGATAGGCCACACCGATTGCCAGACCGAAAAGTCCACCCACCAGTGCTGCGGCCACTGCGGGCGTCAGACGGGTGCGGGCAGTCGACACTTCCGGCGTCGGGGGCGACAGGGGCGATAACAAAGGCTCTATCCAGTCCGCAGGGCGCAATGCCGCCCCTTATTTAGTCTGTCGATGTGCGGGGAATTTTCGAAACCGCGCACACGACAAGGCCGACGCACCGGCAGTCCGCCGATCGTCGGGGACGCGCCTTTAACATGGGCAATGTGACGCAAATAGGGTTGATTCGCAAGAATCGAGTGGGGTGCAGCATTTTTGCCCCACCCCCGCCCCCATCAATAGATGATCCGTGCGCTGCCTGTGTTGAGGGTGGCAGATCATCGCACGAAGTCTTTGCCAAAGGGTTCAGACCGATCTCAAGATGGCGCGGCCGACATTACCGGGTCGCTCAAGTCGAGGCGCGCCGAAACCTTGGACAACTTGCTGTTTACGCCCGGTTCTTCAAATGAAGATGGGCCCCGGGAACCCCCCTGCCCGTGATCACGTTTTTCGGGTGACCGCAGCGCGCGTCGGGATCGTCCCGGTCCGGCTGCTCACGAAAGGCAGGATCATGACCCGCAAAGCCCTGATGACAGCGACCCTTGTCTCCGGTATCGGCCTCGCCCTCGCGGCGTGCGGCAGCACGATTGAACAGAAGGCGGCAACCGGGGCGGTGGCCGGCGCCGTGGTCGGCGGCCCGGTAGGCGCGGCCGTGGGCGGCGCCGCCGGCACCGCCGTGGGACAGGCGACCAAGGACGACTGACGGATAGGGCACACCTGCGCGGCCACTGTGAGCGTTCCGGGCGCCCCGACTTGATCCCCGCAGGCGAGAGCCCTAAAGGCCCGGGTCGTCACCCCGATGAAGATCGGGGTCGGCCCTGTGTGGCGCCCCGTTCCGGATCCGCCCGTCCATCGACCCTAGCTGACCGAGACTTGATGAGAGATCTGAAGCAGACCGGCTTTGCCGATCGCCTGGCCGCCCAGGCCGAAGCCAAGAAAGCCCTTCTGGCCCGTTTCAAGCCGAAGCCCTCGGTGCCGGACCCTGAATTTGACCTGCGCGCCGAACGGCTTGCCGCCGAGAAGGAGGCTGCCCGTCTCGAAAAGGAGCGGCTGAAGCAGGAAAAGGAAGCGGCGAAACAGGCCGCCCGGCTTGAGGCCCAGCGCAAGGCTGAGGCGGCCAGGGCTGAGGCAGAGGCAGCCAAGGCCCAGACCGCCGAGCAGATCGAGGAGCAGCGCCGCAACGAGCGCCGCGAGCGCAAGGCCGCGATCAAGGCGGAGCAGCGCGCCCGCCGCGCCGAGAAGAAGAACCGGCGCTAGGACGGGTCGTCGAGGACGCTCCTCAGCGCCTCGATGGCAAACGGCTTCCGGATCAGCGCCCAGGGGGCGTCGGTCAGGGCCGCGTCAACGTCGTCACCCGCATAGCCGGTGGCGAGAATGATGCGTATGTCAGGGTAGTCGCCCGCCACCCGACGCGCCAGGTCCAGGCCTGACATGTCCCCCGGCATGACGATGTCCGTCAGAAGGATGTCGAAGGGGGTCTTCTCCAGAGCCCGCAAGGCAGAGGCCGGATCGGCGGTCGCCGTGACGGCCAGATCCAGCATCTCGAGCAGGGCCGCGGCCACGCCCTGGACCTCGGGATCGTCCTCGACCAGAAGCACCGTCCTGCGGCGCCCGGCCGCCCGACGCGGGCGACGGACGACGGGCATGGGCGCGGTCTCGCTCTCCCCGGCCACAGGCAGATACATTTCCATCCGGGTGCCGGCATCGCCCGTGACGACATGGATCGCCCCCCCGCTCTGCTTGAGGAAGCCATAGACCTGTGAGAGGCCGAGCCCCGTACCCTTCCCGACTGCCTTGGTCGTGTAAAAGGGCTCAAAGATCCGCGCGCGGACGTCGTCGGGGATCCCCGGCCCGTCATCGCTGACCGTGACGCGAACGTAGGGGCCCGGCCCCAGGTCGCTGATGTCTCCGGCCTTGATCTTCAGACACCGGGTCTCGACCTCCACATGCCCCTTGCCGGCGACGGCATCGCGGGCGTTGACGAGCAGATTGAGCAGGGCCGCCTCGAACTGGGCCGTATCGACGCGGACCGGCGCCCTGCCGCGGCGCAGCCTTGTGCGATAGGTCACCGCCCCGCCCAGGGCGCCCCGGATCAGGGGATCACTCTCGCGGATCAGGGCATTGACGTCGACGGTCTCGGGACGCAGGGCCTGGCGACGGGAAAAGGCCAGCAGCTGATGGGTCAGGCGCTCTCCGCGGCGGGCCGCGCTGAGGGCGGCTTCGGTCAGTTTAAGGCGTTTCGCCTCGTCGACCGACTTGTTCAGCAGCATGTCGAGGCCGCCGATGACGACCGTCAGCAGGTTGTTGAAGTCGTGGGCCACGCCGCCGGTCAGGCGCCCGACCGCCTCCATGCGCTGGGCATGCATCAGATCGGCCTCGGCCTGGGCCTTGTCCAGCAGCGCCTTGCCGACGCGGTCTTCGAGCAACTCATTGATATGTTTGAGATCGGCTTCCGCCTGCTTGGCATCGGTGACATCGAAGGCCACACCGACGAAGCCCTTCACCTGGCCCCGGGCGTCAAGGCGGGGACGTGAGAACGACTTGAGCCAGCGCCACTGCCCGTCCTGACGGCGATAGCGCCCCTCAAGGCTGAAGGGTTGGCCCGTGGCCTCACCCTCCACCGACTCCACGATGAGCCGCTCGCGATCCTCGGGGTGAATGAACTCTCGCCAGTCAGTCTTGAGGACCGCCGCGTGCCGGACCCCCATGAAGTCGGCGTAGGCCCGATTGACGAACTCACGGGTGCGATCCTCGGCCGTCACCCAGATCAGCACCGGCGCGTCATTGGCCATGGCCCGGAATCGTTGCTCGCTCTCCCGGAGCGCGCTCTCGACCTGACGGACCTCGGTCAGATCGATATTCGCGCCGACCATGCCGAGGAAGCCGCCCCCGGCGTCGAAACGGGGATGGGCATTGGTCGACAGGAAGCGCCATTCGCCATCCTCGCGCAGGTAGCGGGCCTCGATCTGCAGGGGGCGACGGCTGTGCAGGGCGTCAAGACAGGCGGTCCAGACGCGCTCCCGGTCATCAGGGTGAATGGCCTCCATCCACGGCCGCGGATCTGCGAGATCCACGGGGCGGTCGCCCCAGAACCGGCGAAACTCGGCGTTCAGATAGACCCGCCCGCCGGTGTCGGCGGTCCACAACATGACCGGCGCGACGTCGGCGATATCGCGGAACCGTGCCTCGTACTCGTCCACGCGGGCTGCGGCCGAGCGAAGGTCGGCCACGGTGGTATCGAGGCGGCGCATGGCCCGCCTGAGCGCCGACGCCACCCAGGTGACGAACAGACCGACGACGATGAAGTTGACCGTCGCCACCCGGCCGAGGTTGCTGGTCAATCCCACCCCGGCGGCGTCCGGGCCGGCCACGACCCAGCCGCCGAGCAGACACAGCACGACCGCCACCACGCCGGCGATCCGCCCCGCCGCAAGGGCGGCCAGAACCACAGCCGGCAGCAGGATCATGAAGCCGGTGACCTGCTCATAAAAATTGCTCAGCCCCCAGCGCACCGCGAGGGCCGCCACGGCCGCGAGGATGCCGGTCAGGACAGCCTGGAGAACTGTCGGCGGCGGCGTGCGCGCCAGCCGGGCCAGAAGGGTGTCCGCGCTCAACCAGGCCCGGTCGGCCGTCGCGCCGTTCCGGCTGTCACCCTGATTCATCGGATCGGCCCCCACCCGCGCCACATCACGCCCAAGTTCCCGTGAACGCAAGCGTCGCCGTTGCGTTCCTGCCCCGGGCGCGGGGACGCACGGTTGTTCGGGCCCCGACGCTCCCTATCTTCCTATGTGACCCCGATCGCTGCAGACCCAGGAGACCCTATGACGACCGCGACCATCCATACCGGCCTGGAAAAGGCAGACCGCAGCCAGGTCGCCGAGGCCCTGACGCGGGTTCTGGCCGACAGCTTTGCCGTCTATCTGAAGAGCCACGGCTATCACTGGAACGTCCGTGGGCCGGAGTTCTTCACCCTGCACAACCTGCTGGAGCAGCAGTAGACCGAGATCTGGGGCGCGCTGGACGATATCGCCGAACGCATACGCGCCCTCGGCATCCTGGCGCCGCAGGGCTATGCCACGTTCGGAAATCTGACGGCCATCAAGGACGGCGATCCGGAACAGGACGCCACGGCCATGCTCCGTGAGTTGATGCGCGATCACGAGACGCTGATCGCCACGACGCGCGACACCCTGGCGCTGGCTGACGAGGCCGGCGACGAGGCGACCGCCGATCTGATGACCCAGCGGCTGGCCGCCCATGAGAAGTTCGCCTGGATGTTGCGCTCCACCCTCGGCGGTCACTAGGGCGGCCGGCCGGTGCCCGGGCGTTTGCCATCCGCCTGAAAATCGCCGACTTGAGCCGCCAACAGTATGCCCTGAACCTGTCGTGTCCCTGTGTCCCGCCCCATGCGCCTGATCGCGAAGACTGCCGAATGGCTCAAGGCCCGATTCCCTGACGGCCGGGGAACGGGGCTGAGCCTTGTGGCCCTTCTGGCCCTGTCAGGAGCGGCCATGACCGCCAGCTCGGCGGCCCGACCCGACGTCGACGCGCGGGTGCGCGCCATCATGGAGGCGACCGGCGGCGACCTCGGCCCCGGGGGGCTCGCCGCCATGGCCGCCCGCATGAACGCTGCGGAGCTGGCGCTGGCCAACCGCCATGAGCCGGGCGTGCGACCGGTGGGCCATTTCGGAATGACGCCGGGATGGGAAACCCTGTCGCTGGCCGGCAAACCCTCACTGGAAGCCGGAGAGGCAGGCCCGGCGGCCCAGCGCCTCAACGCCGCGCGACCGGCCAGCCCCGGCCTGCTGCGGCCTGCCCGGCCTTTCAGCCTCGGACGGGTTTCGGGCGCTGACCGCAGTCGCGCCCTGCGCTGCCTGACCCAGGCCGTCTATTACGAAGCGGCGCTCGAGCCCCGCGCGGGGCAGGAGGCTGTAGCCCAGGTGGTATTGAACCGCGTGCGCGATCCGAATTTCCCGAATTCCGTCTGCGGGGTCGTGTTCCAGGGCGCCGAGCGGATCACCGGATGCCAGTTCAGCTTCACCTGCGACGGTGCCCTGGCGCAGGGCCCGGTCGACTGGGCCTGGAAACGGGCAGAGGATGTGGCCCGCCGCGCCCTTGAGGGCCACGTTGCCGAAGCCGTCGGAACGGCGACCCATTATCATGCGGACTATGTCTACCCCTGGTGGGCGCCGAGCCTCGCCAAGCTCAACCAGATCGGTGCCCACATCTTCTATCGCTGGAAGGGCTTTCCGGGCGAAACCGCCGCCTTCTCCCAGACCTATGCCGGACGCGAGCCGGTCATCGACGAGGCCCGGTTTGCGCAGCCCCGCCTGCTGCTTGCGGAAACATCTGATGAGGCAGGGGCCGTGGTTGCGGGCGAAGGCACGCCCGGCGCCCCCCCGCGCACAGTGGAGATCAATGGCCAGACCCGGGTGGTCGGCACCGCCAGCCTGGGCGGACGACGCCAGCCGACCCCGGCCGAGATCGCCGAGATCAACCGGAATCTTGCGGCCTTTGAGGACACGGCGACGCCAGCCGCCCGCGCGGCACCGGCACCGGTCGAGGGGGTCGTGACGCTTGAGGTGGAGGAAATCGGTCGCCCCGAACGGCAGGGGCAGCGGCCCTGAACGGACCTCGCCGGTTGAAACCCCGAGGCGGGAACGGCATTCATATCAGGCTTGGCGCACGGCGCCGCTTCTGAGACCCGGATGCCCGACCACCCGAACCACCGCCCGTCCTGGACCGAAGCCGAGCGTCTGGCCGCGCTGCGGGACTATGACATCCTCGACACCGAGCCCGAGCGGGCCTTTGACGACATCGTTGATCTGGTGGCGGCCCTGTTCGATGCACCCATCGCTGTGGTCAATCTGATCGACGAAGGGCGCCAGTGGTTCAAGGCCGAGACGGGCCTCGGCGTCCGGGAGACGCCGCTCGAGACCAGCTTTTGCGCCCACGCCATCCTTGAAGCGGACCGGATGGTGGTCGCCGATGCGACGCAGGATCCGCGCTTCGCCTGCAATCCCCTGGTGACGGACGAGCCGCGGCTTCGGTTCTATGCGGGCCAGCTGTTGAAGTCGGCCGAAGGCCTGCCCCTCGGCACCCTGTGCGTTCTGGATACCGAAGCCCGCCCGGAAGGACCGACCGACATTCAGATGAGGGCGCTCGAGGTGCTGGCCGATCAGGTGATGACCCAGCTCAACCTCCGGCGCTCCCTCAAGCATCAGCAAAGGTCACAGGCCGAGTTCCGTGCGATCGCTGATTCCATGCCGCAGATGGTCTGGTCGACCCTGCCGGACGGGTTCCACGACTATTACAATGCCCGCTGGTATGAGTTCACCGGCGTTTCGCCCGGGTCAACGGACGGCGAGGGCTGGAACGACATGTTCCACCCGGACGACCGGGAGCGGGCCCGGACGCGCTGGCAGCATTCGCTGGAGACCGGAGAGCCGTATGAGATCGAGTACCGGCTGAAGCGACACGACGGCGTCTACTGCTGGACCCTCGGCCGGGCCATGCCCGTCCGCGACGACAGCGGCAGGATCGTTCGCTGGTTCGGCACGTGCACCGACATCGACGACCTGAAGCGCCTGGATCAGGCCAAGGAGCTGCTGAGCCAGGAGCTGAGCCACAGGATCAAGAACATATTTGCCGTGGTTTCGGCCCTCGTGGCCCTGTCCGCCCGGCAATTTCCGGAGGCCAAGCCCTTTGCCCAGGCGCTTCGGACCCGCATCAATGCCCTGGCCCGCGCCCATGAGTTCGTGCGCCCCCACAGCGACGTCTCCCAGCCTCTGATGGGTGATACCACCCTGCACAATTTTCTGGCGGCCCTGTTCATGCCCTACACCGATGACGAAGGGCGTCCCCGCATCCGGATCAGCGGGGACGACGCGGCCTTTGATGACCAGGCGGCCACCTCTGTTGCCCTGCTGTTCCACGAACTGGCGACCAATGCGTCCAAATATGGCGCCCTGTCGGTGCCCGAAGGCCGGGTCGAGGTCACCACCGAGCGCACCGGTCGCGGCGATTTCCATCTGGCCTGGCGCGAGAAGGGCGGTCCCGCCATCCGGGGAACCCCCGCGAAGGCGGGGTTTGGATCCTCCCTTGCCACCCTGTCCGTCGAGGGTCAGCTCGCGGGCAAATTGTCGCGCAACTGGAACCCGGAGGGTCTGGAAGTGCTGATCACCCTGCCGGGAACGGCGCTCTCCCGCCGCAAAGCCGCCCGCGACCTTACAACGGCGTAAGATCGCAACCGGCACAGAGATTGCACGTTCCCCAAAACAACGCCCACCCCTGACAAACCCCGACTCCCACGCCCATGCCTGCCCGTATCCTGATTGTTGAAGACGAAGCCCTCGTGGCCATGGAGCTGCGCTTTGTGCTCGAAGACCTCGGCCACGAGGTGGTCGGCACGGCTGCGGATTCGGCAGCTGCCCTGGCACTGGCGAGGGAGACCGACATCGATCTGGCCCTCGTCGACATCCACCTGTCCGACGGCCCGACCGGTGTGACGATCGGCCGGGAGCTGGCCGTGGATCACAAGGTCGCCGTCCTGTTCATGACAGCCAACCCGGGGATGGTCCGCAACGGCGTGGCCGGCGCGATTGGTGTCCTGTCCAAGCCCACGGACGAGCGGATCGTCCAGGACGCGGTCAGCTATGCCCTCGATATTCGAAGCGGCGAGGCTCGTAACATGGCGCCGCCGCAGCTTCAGCTGTTTGCCCAGGAACCGCGGGCTTGACCGTACATCCGAAGAAGGCGGCCAGCCTTGAGCAGCTGGTGTATGTGAGCCGCAGCGTCAGAGGCGTGACCAGCGCGATCGGCATGTCCGATATTCTGGCAGAGGCCCGGCCGAACAACGCCCGCGACGGGATCACGGGCTGCCTGACAGCCATCGACGGCCGGTTCGTCCAGGTGATCGAAGGCCACGCCGACAGGCTGGATGACCTGATCAACCGCCTCCTGCGCGACGACCGTCATACCGATATCCGGGTACTGGAACGCCGCAGCGTGAAGGCGCGGACCTTTGCGGACTGGGACATGCTGAGCCCCGTTCTGGTCACGGCCGAGATCGACGACCTTCGCCGCCTCATGCGGGACGACTCGCCTGGCCGGCTGGACGACTTCATCGGGCCGCTTCGAACAGCCCTGAAACGTCAGGGAGAGGTCCTGCGCGAGGTCCGGACCGTCGCCGCAGACACGCCGGACGCTGTCGCAGACGACGGGCAGGAACAGACCGCCTGAGCCGCCGATCCGGAGCAGGCCAATCCGGAAATTTTGACGCTGTTCCTGATCACGAATCCGGGCATGGTCCCCGCCAGTATCGTCTGCTGACCGGTCTCCCGCAGCCGACGGGTGAGCGTATTGTCCAGGCTGCGGTCCGCTATACGCTCGAGGTCCTTGGTGGACGACTGCGACGCATGGCAATGCCGCAGCTTCATCCCTGAAGAGCGGCCCATGATCATGACGACCGACCCTGTCGTTGAGGCACAGCTTGAGCAGCTGGTCTACGTCAGTCGCAGTGTGAACCTCGTCAACAGCCGGGCCGGAATGGCCGACATCCTTGTTCGGGCAGCCCCGAATAATACGAGAGACGGGATCACGGGTTGCCTGACCGTCGTCGACGGCCAGTTCATCCAGATCCTTGAGGGGGAGCCGGGCAGGCTGGACATGCTCATGGAGCGTATCGGGCGGGACCAGCGACACACGGACGTCCGCGTACTGAAGCGCGACCGGGTAAGCGAACGCAGCTTTCCCGCCTGGAGTATGCTCAGCCCTCTGCTGGCGAAGGGAGAGATCGAGCAGCTTCGACGGCTGCTTCTGGTCGGGAACGGTTCACTCCCGGACTTTATCGAGCCTCTTGCGGCGGCCGTGTAGCGCCAGGATCGTGCGGCGCACGATTTTCAGAAGATCAATGAGCGAAGCTCAAAAGGCGCCCCCGTGCACAAGGGCCCCGCACCCGACTAGTCGCGGGCCTCTACCACGCACCGATCTTTTCCGCCTCGGCGTGAGATATCGGCTTCCCGGCCCTGGCATGGTCCACCTCGGCCAGATAACGGGCGGCCTCCAGCGCGGCCATACAGCCCATGCCGGCTGCGGTAACAGCCTGACGATAGACGTCATCGGTCACATCGCCTGCCGCATAGACCCCCTCGATCGAGGTCGCGGTGGTCCCCGGTTTGACTACCAGATAGCCGCCCGCCTTGGTTTCCAGCTGGCCGGCGAACAGTTCAGAGGATGGAGCGTGGCCGATGGCGATAAAGACGCCGTCGGCAGCCAGGTCGCGCGTCTCCGCTCCCTCTGTCGCCCGGATGCGGACGCCGGTGACGTTCGAGGCGATACCGTCGGTCTGGCCGAGGATCTCATCGACGACATGGTTCCAGACCACCTCGATCTTCGGATGGGCGAACAGACGTTCCTGCAGGATCTTTTCGGCGCGGAACTCGTCGCGGCGGTGCACGACCGTGACCTTTGACGCGAAGTTGGTGAGGAACAACGCCTCCTCGACGGCGGTATTGCCGCCCCCGACCACCACGACCTCCTTGCCGCGATAGAAGAAGCCGTCGCAGGTGGCGCAGGCCGAGACGCCGAACCCCTGGTATTTCGCCTCGCTCTCAAGGCCCAGCCACTTGGCCTGGGCGCCGGTCGAGATGATCACCGTCTCGGCCAGCAGCTCGGTGCCGGAATCGAGCGTCAAACGGAATGGCCGCTGCGACAGGTCAGCCTTCGTCACGATGTCGTGGATGACCTCTGTGCCGACGTGCTGGGCCTGGGCCTGCATCTGCTCCATCAGCCAAGGCCCCTGGATGACCTCGGCAAAGCCCGGGTAGTTCTCGACATCGGTGGTGATGGTCAGCTGGCCGCCCGGCTGGATGCCGGCGATCACCACGGGCTCAAGCGAGGCGCGGGCGGCATAGATGGCGGCGGTCCAGCCGGCCGGGCCGGACCCGATGATGGCGACACGGACGGTGCGGGGGGCGGAAGAGGAACTGCTCATGGCGCCTATTTAGGGGCTGATTCCCGATCGTGCGATGGCTAGTCTGCCCGGGAAGGAAGAAGGATCTGGGGATGAGTGACAACAAGAACGCGGCTTTCCTGCCCCTGGGCATGGGCGTCGGGATCGCGATCGGCGTCGCGCTGGGCACGGCACTGGACAATCTAGCGCTGGGACTGGCGCTGGGCGTCGCCATCGGCGCGGGCGTGGGCGCCAGCGGCATGGCGGCAGGCAACCGGAAAAAGAAGGACGGCGATGGATCGTCAGGCGTCGCGGCCAGCGACACCAGCGAGCGATCCTCAAAGGATTTTGACGCCGGTGACGGGGGTGGCGATGGCGGCGGCGGTGGCGGCGGAGACTGAGACTCAGGCCCGCGAGGCATCATAGCGCCTTAGCAGTTCCCGGGCGGCCCGGTCGGTTTCGGCGAGAGGCTCGGGCGGCGGGCCCGACCAGTCGAGCGTGCCGTCAAAAGGCCTCGCCAGGCCCCGCGCGATCACCGCCTGACGAAGGCGGTCGAACTTGGGCTGCGGCTTGCGCACCACCATGGGCAGCAGGTGGACCGGCTTGCCGGTTGAGGCGGCTTCGGTGGCCATATTGGCGCTGTCCTCGGTGACCAGCACATGATCGGCCGCATCGAGGAAGGCGAAATAGGGATTGTCGCCCTCGCCGTCCCAGATCCAGCCTGGCACATCGGCCAGACCATCGCGCAGGGCGACCTCGGCCTCGGGCGGGGTGCGACGGGACAGGGTCACCATGACCGACCCGCCGACGTCCTGAACCGCCCGACGAATGTCCTGTGCCAGCCGGGCCGCATGGTCCGCAGGCAGGTCGTGGCTGGCGGACCGGCCGCCGATGAGCACCGCCACGCGGGGTCGGGGAAGGCCGGCCAGGGCACCAAAGGCCGACGCAGCCCCGGCAATGCGCGCGGGCGTGATGCGATGGGGCGAGCCGAGGATGGCGAACACATTGGCGCCGTCGAGCCCGTCGTGCTCGGGGGCGACCACCAGATCAAAGGCGTTGGTCCGCCAGCGCGGGTCCTGGGTCTGGACGACGAAGGGCCGGCCGGGTCCGGCCGAGACGGCCCGCACCGACAGCGGCAGGGAGGCCCGACCGGTGCCAATCCAGATGTCCGGCCAGGGCGCGCCGTCCGACGGCAGGACGGGGTCAGAGGCCGGATCACGCATCCACGGCTGCTTCAGGGCCGAGGGCCAGCGATCGAACAGGGCCTGCCAGCGTACCCGGCAGACCTCAATCTCGGATGGCCGCACCCTCTGGACGGCCTCGGCCAGGCCCAGGGCCTGATTCTGGATGCCGGCCCGGCCGTCTGAAACGACCCGGATCCGGAAGGGAGCCGCGCTGTCGCGGTTCAGATCCACTCGACCTTGAGGATTTCATAGGCCTTCACGCCGCCGGGCGTGTTGACCTCGACCACGTCGCCGACCTCCTTGGAGATCAGGGCGCGCGAGAGCGGCGAGGTGATCGAGATCCGACCCTGTTTCACATCAGCCTCGTGCTCGCCGACGATCTGGTAACGGGCCTCCTCCTCGGTGTCCTCGTCGACCACGGTGACGGTGGCGCCGAACTTGACCTGCGTCCCCGACAGCTTCGACACGTCGATGACCTGGGCCCGCGACATACGGTCCTCGATCTCGGCGATCTGGCCCTCGATCCAGCCCTGCCGCTCCTTGGCGGCATGATACTCGGCGTTTTCGGACAGGTCGCCGTGTTCGCGGGCCTCCGAAATGGCCGCGATCACCGCGGGACGTTCCACGGACTTCAATTGCTTGAGCTGATCGTCCAGGGCGCGATAGCCCGGGGCCGTCATCGGCACTTTTTCCATAGGGTGGTGAGTTTCTTGTTTCGCCCGACTGAGGAGGGGATGGTCAACCTTGCTGGGAGGTCACGGGGCGCGCGTGACCGGGGCAAAGAGGATAGGTCAGCCGCTATCCAAACTCAAGCTGTCGGGCGCATTCCGGTTCGGCGAACCTTGTGAACCAGGCTGCGCGTCAGCCAGGCCAGGGCGGCGAGGGCCAGAAGCATGAAGCCCGCCGACACGATCGCCAGCTTGGCAAACATCAGGGCGAGGCTGAAGGCGACTACCACCAGGCCGAGGACAGCAAGATAGACGACAGCGATCTTCATGGCGGGATCAACGCCCGGCCGGGCGACCGGTTTCACCGGCCTGCCTCCGAATTCTCGTCCGGTCAGGCGTAGCTGTAGGGGCCGCCGCGCTCCAGCGCCCGCTTGTAGGCGGGGCGCGCATGAATGGTCTCAAGGAAGGCCTTCAGCTTCGGGCGGCGGTCAAAGCCGGGGATACGCTGGGCACCCGCCTCGATTGGAAAACTCATCATGATATCGGCGGCGGAAAAGGCGCTGCCCGCGAACCACGCGTGGGCGGTCAGTTCGGCTTCCCAGAAGTCGATATGGGTCTGGAGCTGGGGATCGATGAAACCCGACTGGGCCTTGCCGGCGATGGAGTTGACCAGCGGCCGCACGAGACCGGGCGCCCGTTTCGGCAGCTGGCTGAAGACCAGCTTGAGCAGCAGGGGCGGCATGGCCGACCCCTCGGCATAGTGCAGCCAATAGCGATAGCGGCGACCCGCTTCCGTGCCGGGCGGCGGGGCCAGACGCCCCTTGCCGTGGGTCTCGATCAGATAGTCGACGATGGCGCCGGTCTCGGCCACCCGGACGGGGCCGTCATCGACCACCGGCGACTTGCCGAGCGGATGGATGGCCTTCAGCTCGGGCGGCGCCAGCATGGTTTTCGCGTCGCGCTCATAGCGCTTCACCTCATACGGCAGGCCCAATTCCTCGAGCAGCCACAGCACCCGCTGGGACCGGCTGTCGTTCAGGTGGTGCACGGTGATCATGGGAGGCTCTCCGGTGTGCGAACCTCAGGCGTAGGCCTGCAGGGGGCGGACGTCCAGATCGTCGTTACGGATGGCGGCGATGGCATGGACGGCAGCCAGCGCTCCCGCCGTGGTGGTGTAATAGGGGATCTTCATCATCAGCGCGGTCCGCCTCAGGCTGAAACTGTCCTGGAGGGACTGTTTGCCCTCGGTGGTGTTGAAGACCAGCTGGACCTCGCGGTTCTTCATCGCATCGACGATGTTGGGACGGCCTTCCAGCACCTTCTTCACATGGCCGACGGGCAGGCCTTGCTGGACCAGCCAGGCGTGGGTGCCGCCGGTGGCGATGACGTCGAAGCCCTGTTTCAGCAACAGGGCGACGGGCTCGACGATAAAGGGCTTGTCGGAGTCCTTGACCGAGACGAAGGCGCAGCCCTTGACCGGCAGGGTCGTGCCGCCACCGATCTGGCTCTTGGCAAAGGCGCGGGCAAAGGCCTCGGCCATGTCGGGCTCGCCCTCGCGCTTCCAGTCCAGACCCATGACCTCGCCGGTCGAGCGCATTTCCGGCCCCAGCACCGTGTCGACCCCGGCAAAGCGGGCAAAGGGGAAGACCGCTTCCTTGACCGCAATATGGTCATAGGGGCGGTGCTCCAGTCCAAACGAGGCCAGCGGCACACCGGCCATGACCTTGGCGGCGATGGCGGCGATCGGCTGGCCGATGGTCTTGGCGACGAAAGGCGCCGTGCGGCTGGCGCGCGGATTGACCTCGAGCACGAAGATGCGCGGGTTCTCCGAGTGCGGCTCCTCGATGGCGAACTGCACATTCATCAGGCCGCGCACCTTGAGCGCCCGGGCCATGGCCTCGGTCTGGCGCATCAGCTCGGCCACCACCTCGGCCGAGAGGGAGTGGGGGGGCATGGAGCAGGCGCTGTCGCCCGAATGGACGCCGGCCTCCTCGATATGCTCCAGCACCCCGGCGACGAAGACCGTCTCGTCATCGCTCAGGGCGTCGACGTCCACCTCGGTGGCGCGATTCAGATAATGGTCGATCAGGACCGGGTCGTCGCCCGACACCCGCATGGCCTCGCCGACATAACGGTCCAGCTGTTCGCGGTCGTGGACGATCATCATGCCGCGGCCGCCCAGCACATAGGAGGGGCGCAGCACGACCGGATAGCCGACCGCCTCGGCCTTCTGCGCGGCTTCCTCGGCCGAGCGGGCGAGCGCATTGGGCGGCTGCATCAGGCCGATGTCGTGCAGCATGACCTGGAATCGCTCGCGGTCCTCGGCCAGATCGATGGAGTCAACCGAGGTGCCGAGGATGGGCACGCCGTCTTCCTGAAGGGCATGGGCGAGCTTCAGCGGCGTCTGGCCGCCGAACTGGACGACTACACCGGTGAGGTCGCCGTTCGAGCGCTCGACATCGATCAGCTCCAGCACGTCCTCGGCCGTCAGCGGCTCGAAATAGAGGCGGTCCGAGGTGTCATAGTCGGTCGAGACCGTCTCGGGGTTGCAGTTGACCATGATCGACTCGACGTCGATCCCGGCAAAGGCAAAGGCCGCGTGACAGCAGCAATAGTCGAACTCGATCCCCTGGCCGATCCGGTTGGGACCGCCGCCGAGGATGATGGCCTTGCGGCGGTCCGAGGGACGCGACTCGCACTCGGGCACCTGGCCGAGCGCGCCGGTCTCATAGGTTGAGTACATATAGGCGGTGGCCGAGGCGAACTCGGCGGCGCAGGTGTCGATCCGCTTGAACACCGGGCGGACGTCCAGTCCGCGACGAGCCTTGCGCACCGCGGCCTCCGTCGAGCCGGTCAGGGCGGCGATGCGGGCGTCGGAAAAGCCCTTGGCCTTCAGCTGGCGGAAGGCGCGCGCGTCGGTGGGCAGGCCCCGGACCCGCAAATGACCTTCCTCGCGCACGAGATCGGCGATCTGGCGCAGGAACCACGGCTCGTACGAGCAGGCGGCCTGGACTTCCGCGACCGTCAGGCCGTGGCGGAAGGCCTGGGCGATGACGCGGATGCGATCCGGCGTCGGCGTGCCCAGCGCCCGGACCACGGCGGCCCGGATGGCGCTTTCGTCGTCGGTGTCGGTCGTGCCATCGATCTCGATCTCGTCGAAACCGCTGAGGCCGGTTTCGAGGCCACGCAGGGCCTTCTGCATCGACTCCTGGAAGGTCCGCCCGATAGCCATGACCTCGCCCACCGACTTCATCGAGGTCGACAGCAGGGGCTCCGACCCCGGATATTTCTCGAAGGCGAAGCGGGGAATCTTGGTCACCACATAGTCGATCGAGGGCTCGAACGAGGCCGGGGTCACGCCGGTGATGTCATTGGTCAGTTCGTCGAGGGTGTAGCCGACCGCCAGACGGGCAGCGACCTTGGCAATCGGAAAGCCGGTGGCCTTGGAGGCCAGCGCCGAAGACCGCGACACGCGCGGGTTCATCTCGATCACCACCATGCGGCCGTCGGCCGGATTGATGGCCCACTGGACGTTGGATCCGCCGGTCTCGACCCCGATTTCGCGGAGCACATTGATCGAGCCGGTCCGCATCCGCTGATACTCCTTGTCCGTCAGCGTCAGGGCCGGCGCGACCGTGATGGAGTCGCCGGTATGCACCCCCATGGGGTCCACGTTTTCGATCGAGCAGATGATGATGCAGTTGTCCGCCTTGTCGCGGACGACCTCCATCTCATACTCCTTCCAGCCGAGGACGCTTTCCTCGATCAGCACCTCGGTGGTCGGCGACAGGTCGAGGCCGCGCTCGACGATCTCGCGGAATTCCTCAACGTTGTAGGCGATGCCGCCGCCGGTCCCGGCCAGGGTGAAGGACGGACGCACGATGGCCGGCAGGCCGACGAACTCCAGCGCCTCCTCGGCCTCGTCGATGTGGTGGATGGCGCGCGAGCGGGGGCTTTCCAGACCCAGCTTGTCCATGGCGTCACGGAATTTCTGGCGATCCTCGGCCTTGTCGATCACCTCGGCGCGGGCCCCGATCATTTCGACACCGAGCCGGGCCAGCGCGCCCGATTGCTCGAGGGCGAGGGCCGTATTCAGGGCCGTCTGGCCGCCCATGGTGGGCAGGAGGGCGTCGGGGCGTTCCTTCTCGATGATCTTCTCGACGAACTCGGGCGTGATCGGCTCGATATAGGTGGCGTCAGCCACCTCCGGGTCGGTCATGATGGTGGCCGGGTTCGAGTTCACCAGAATGACCCGGTAGCCCTCGGCCTTCAGCGCCTTGCAGGCCTGGACGCCCGAATAGTCGAATTCGCAGGCCTGGCCGATGACGATCGGGCCGGCGCCGATGATCAGGATCGACTGGATGTCTGTGCGTCTGGGCATCGCGGGCCTCTTCTTGTCAGTTCGTCACGACCGCACACTCCCAGCCGTCGTAGTCGAGCTGGAAGGCCGCGGCCCAGGATTGCATCATGGCGGAAACCGGCGCGAACGAGGTCTCGTCCACCGCCATGGTCGTTTCCAGAATGGTCGAGTCGTCGGCGCCGCGCGTGACAAAGCCGGCCCGGCGGGCCACCTCGTTCAGGTCGTCGTGGTCGCCTTCGCCATAGAAGTAGAACAGGGTGTGGCGCGGGGTGACGCCGCTGTCGCCGTGCTCCGCCAGGGCCGCCCGGATCATGGCATCACGCTCGTCATGCGGGATATCGGCAGCGGTCACGGAACGGCAGTCCTCTGGCGCACGAAAACCCGACGGAGGACAGGCCCCCGGCGCGGTCGCGTCTGGTTGTCGGTTAAGCGGCCGGTCTAAAGACGCGGGGCCGCGCTAGCAAGGCCTGAATCAGCCCGGATCCCGTTCAATCCGCGCCAGCCATTCGGGCAGCTCGTCGAAGCGGGCCAGGGTGACGTAGCGCGGGTGACCCTCGGGGGCATCGGCCAGTTCGTGGGCCCAGGTGACCTCATAGGGAATATGGACGCCCCAGGCCCCGGCCTCGAGCGCCGGCAGGACGTCCGAGCGCATTGAATTGCCGACCATCACGCCCTCTTCAGGACCGGTGCCGTGGCGGGCGAAGACCCGCTCGTAGGTGGAGCGGTCCTTCTCCGAGACGATCTCGACGCACGAGAACAGATCGCCGAGGCCCGAGGCGGCCAGCTTGCGTTCCTGATCCATCAGGTCGCCCTTGGTCACCAGCACCAGCCGGTAGGTATCGGTCAGTTGCACCAGGGTCTCGGCCACACCGGGCAGGGTTTCGACCGGATGGGCCAGCATTTCCCGTCCGGCGGCCAGAATCTCGCGGATGGCCGAGGACGGGGGGTTGCCGTCGCACAGCTCCATGGCCGTCTCGATCATCGACAGGGTGAAGCCCTTCACCCCATAGCCGTAGAGGCGCAGGTTGCGACGCTCGACCTCGGCCAGCCTGTGCGCGATCACCGCATTGTCGTGATCGGTCAAAAGGTCGAGAAAGCGGGCCTGGGTGAGGCGGAAGATCGTCTCATTGTGCCAGAGGGTGTCATCGGCATCGAGGCCGAGCGTGGTGATGCGCATGGGGCGCTGCCTAGCACCGGAATCAGGCGTTTGGGAGAGCTGATGAGCGAGACATCTGCCGTGGTGATCGGGGCGTCCGGCGGGATCGGCGCGGCGCTGGTCGAGACGCTGAAGACGGCCGGCGGCCATGCACGCGTCCACGGCCTGTCACGGTCCGAAACAGGCCTGGATCTCGAAGACGAGGACTCGATCGCAGCGGCGGCGGCACGGACCGCCGACGGACCGCCCCCTGCCCTTGTGATCGTGGCGACGGGCGTGCTGCACGGTGAATACGCGCCGGAGCGCAGCTATCGCGCCCTGACAGCCGAGCATCTGGTGCGGGATTACCGGCTGAACGCCATCGGCCCGGCACTCGTGGCCAAGCATTTCCTGCCCCTGATGCCGCGCGAGAGCCGGGGCGTATTTGCGGCCCTGTCGGCGCGGGTCGGCTCGATCAGCGACAACCGGCTGGGTGGTTGGCACGCCTACCGGGCGTCCAAGGCCGCGCTGAACATGCTGATCCGCAACCTGGCCATCGAGCATGGCCGGACGCACAGGTCGGGTATCGTCGTCGGCCTGCATCCCGGCACAGTGGCGACCGGACTCAGCGCCCCGTTTCAGGCGGGCGTGCCGGCGAACAAGCTGTTCTCGCCGGACTATTCGGCCGGCCGGCTCCTCGATGTCCTGTCGGGTCTCGAATCCTCCGACAGCGGGGGCGTCTTCGCGTGGGATGGAACACGAATTCCCGCCTGAGCCGCGATCAGGGTGAAGCCGGCATTCACCGCGATTGTTGACCCCTGGTAGACAGATGTGAGCGCAATCTGGTGCCGTCGGGGCACCAGATGGCACCAGGAGGTGGCCGATGGGGACCTTTCCCTATGACCCGGGGCGTTCGGTCGGGTCGGCGGATACGGCCAGGGCGGATGTCGGCGCGACATCCCGCCCGCCGCTGCACTTTGACGCCGAACAGACCCACTTTGACCTGCTGACCCGCGGGCGCCGCGGACTGGGCATCAGCCTGATCGCGCAGGATATCGTCGACCTCGACACAGGCCAGGCGGTCGCCCGTCGCGTTCGTCGCATCATCCGCCATACGGGTGGGGAAGCCGGGTTGCACCTGTTTGGTCGGGGAACGCTCGAGGGCGCCGACCTGCGCCGGATCGACCTTCAGACGCTGCGACTCGGCCTCGACCTGCTGCGCCGGACGCCCGGGCTCACGGGTGTCCTGCCGGTCTTCTGGCGAACATTGGCGACCAGCCACGGCCGGTTTGCCCTCCTGTATGCCGGAACGACCGGGGAGGCCCGACCGACGGGATTGTCGCTGGAGATCATGGGCGGCACCGAATCGGCCCGGCTGGACGCCGTCGGTGAGGTGGTGGAGCAGTTCCAGAGCGGCCCGATCGGCATGATCCTGCATACCGCCCCGGACCTCGGCATCATCCGTCAGGCTGGCCGGGCGAAGGCGTCCTGCCTCTGCCTCGACCTTGCCGGGGTTGATCACCTGTCGGCGGAAGGCAAGGCCGAGGCCCGGGACCTGATCGCAGCCGCCCGTCAGGTTGCGCCCGCCGTGCTGGCCGTCAATCTGCGGCCGGACTGGGCCCCGGCGGCCCATGAGGCGGGGGCCACCCATGCCGTGTTCGCCCCGATGGAAAGGCTCAGCCTGTAACAGCAGCGGTTGACCGCCGGGGCCTGGCCTCCTAACACCCTGCCGCTTCCGGCCCCTGTCGACACGCGACGGGTGCGCGGGGGCGAACTCCGCGATAGGATGCCGCCATGACCCGAACCCTTCCCGGCGTAACCGGCGTGCTGGCGCTTGCTGACGGCACCATCCTGCAGGGCCTTGGCTGCGGCGCAGAGGGCACAGCGCTCGGCGAGGTGGTCTTCAACACCGCCATGACCGGCTATCAGGAAATCCTGACCGACCCCTCCTACATGAGCCAGATCCTGGCCTTCACCTTCCCGCACGTCGGCAATGTCGGGGTGAATGCCGAGGACGTCGAGCAGATGGGCGAGAGCGCGGCCACCTCGGCGCGCGGGGCCATCTTCCGCGATGTTCCGACCGCGCCGGCCAACTGGCGTTCGGGCCAGTCGTTCGATGACTGGATGAAGAGTCGCAGTGTAGTCGGGCTGGCCGGGGTCGACACCCGGGCTCTGACGGCCCGCATTCGCGAGAGCGGCGCGCCGCACGCAGTGATCGCCCACAGCGCCGACGGCCAGTTCGATCTGGATGCCCTGGTGGCGCAGGCGCGGGCCTGGCAGGGTCTGGTGGGGCTGGATCTGGCGAAGGACGCCTCGACGCTGCAGGCCTTCGACTGGGATCAGGGTTTGTGGGACTGGCCCGAGGGCTACCCCCGGGTCGACGCGGCCGACAAGTCGGTCGTTGTCATCGACTATGGCGTGAAGAAGAACATCCTGCGGGCGCTGGCCTCGACCGGAGCGAAGATCACCGTGGTGCCCGCCACCACTTCGGCCGAGGATATCCTGACGCGCAAGCCGGACGGCGTCGTCCTGTCGAACGGCCCGGGCGACCCGGCCGCGACCGGCGAATATGCCGTGCCGGAAATCCGGAAGCTGGTGGCCTCGGGCACGCCGGTGATGGGCATCTGCCTGGGCCACCAGATGCTGGCGCTCGCCATGGGGGCAAAGACCATCAAGATGGATCAGGGACACCACGGCGCCAATCACCCGGTCAAGGACCTGACGACCGGGAAGGTCGAGATCGTGTCGATGAACCACGGCTTCACGGTCGACCGGGACAGCCTGCCCGATGTCGTGACCGAGACCCACGTCAGCCTGTTCGACGGCACCAACTGCGGCATCGCGCTCAAAGACAAGCCGGTGTTCAGCGTCCAGCATCACCCCGAGGCCAGCCCCGGACCGACGGACAGCCTGTATCTTTTCGAGCGCTTTGCCGGGATGATGCGGCGCTGAGGGACATCGGGGTCCGGTACGGGTCAGGGCACAGGTGAGGTTCGACGAGCGATTCATCGAGGAACTGAAGTCCCGGCTCAGGCCGTCGGACGTGATCGGCCGGACGGTAAAGCTGAAGCGTCAGGGGCGGGAGTTCGTCGGCCTGTCGCCCTTCACCAAGGAGAAGTCCCCGTCGTTTTTCGTCAATGACGAGAAGGGCTTCTTCCATGACTTCAGCTCGGGCAAGCACGGTGACATCATCAGCTTCCTGCAGGAGACCGAGCGGCTGAGCTTTGTCGAGGCGGTCGAGAGGCTGGCCAATGAGGCGGGGCTGGCCCTGCCCGCGCCCGATCCGCAGGCCGCCGCCCAGGAACAGCGGCGCAACACGCTGTTCGACTGGACCGAGCTGGCGATGAAGTGGTTCGCCGCCAATCTGCGCCGCTCGGTCGGGACCGGCACGCGCGAGTATCTGAAAATGCGCGGCCTGCCCGAGGACCAGTGGGAGCGGTTTGGCCTCGGCTATGCCCCCAATGACCGCGAGGGGCTGAAGACCGCCCTGATCCAGAAGGGGGCGACTCCGGGCGATCTGGTTGAGGCCGGCCTGCTGATCGCGCCCGAGGGCGGCGGGGCGCCCTATGACCGGTTCCGCGACCGGCTGATGTTTCCGATTCTGGATGACCGCGGGCGGGTGGTCAGCTTCGGCGGCCGGGCCATGAGCCCGGAGGACCGGGCCAAATATCTGAATGGCCCGGAGAGCCCGCTGTTCCACAAGGGGGCCACACTCTATGGGATGCCGGAAGCCCGTAAACTGCTGGGCGCCTCGAAACAGGCGGGGCTGGTGGTGGTCGAGGGCTATATGGATGTGATCGCCTGTCAGAGGGCGGGCATCCCGGCGGTCGCGCCCATGGGCACGGCCCTGACCGAGGAGCAGATGGCGCGGCTGTGGCGCGTCACGCCCGAACCCATCCTGTGCTTCGACGGCGATGCGGCCGGGCAACGGGCGGCCGGCCGGGCCGTGGAACGGGCCCTGCCGCTGCTGAAGCCGGGGCGGAGTTTTCGCTTCTGCCTGCTGACCGACGGCCGGGACCCCGACGACATGCTGCGCGAGGCCGGCGCCCCGGCCCTGCGCGAGGCCCTTGCCCGCACCCGGCCCTTTGTCGAGGTCCTGTTCCAGAAGGAGGCCGAAGCCGAGCCGCTGGACACACCCGAGCGGCGCGCAGGGCTGAAGGCCCGGCTGCGGCAGGCGACCGAGGCAATCACCGACCGCGATCTGGCCGAGCAGTACCGTCGCGACCTGTTCGAGCGGTTCGATGCCGCGATGCCGGGACGCGGAGCAAAATATGCTGCTCGCAACGACGGCCGTTCCACGGGCAGCTGGAGGCGGGGCCCGGCCACGCCGGCCGGGCAGACACCGGAGGGGGCCGCGGCCCTGCGGGCCTTCAACCGGTCGCTCGAGCCGCTTGCGGCGGCCCTTGCCCTCGCCGCAATCGACGACCCCGAGCGGCTCGACGCCCATCTTGAGACCGTGGCGGCCTCGGGCCTCGGGGACCCGGATCTCGACGCCCTCACCCAGGCGCTTGTCCAGCACCGGCTGGGCGGCGCATCTTCCCTTGACTCCGGTGCCCTTCGTCGCCATCTGGCGAAATCGGGTTACGACGCCCTGTTGCACGAGGTCGAGAAGGCGGCGGCAAAGTCCGGCGCGCCCTTCCTGGCAGGAGACCTGCCCCTCGGCGAGGCACGGACCCTATGGTCGCAGGCGTTTGACGCCCTGACCCGCATTGCGGCGTTGGAGCAGGCGCTGGCCACGGCAAAGTCGGGCGCCCATCAGGCGTTCGACAGTTCCGCCTTCACGCGGCTGAAGGCGGAGCGTGATGCCTTGCGGCGGGCGATCAGGTCAGGAAGCCTTTGGGAAGATGTAGCCGGAGCCTGAGTGGGCCGCGCGCGTTTTCCTGTTCATGTAGTGCCGTTCAGCCACAGTGCGACGGCGGGTCGGAGACGGAAGACGGGATGAGTGCGCAGACAGACACGCAGGACAATGAGACCTCCAACGACGGTCCCCTGCTCGATCTGACCGATGCCGGCGTCAAGAAATTCATCAAACAGGCCAAGGCTCGCGGCTATGTGACGATGGAGGAGCTGAACAAGGTCCTGCCGTCCGAGGAGGTGACCCCCGACCAGATCGAGGACACCCTGGCCATGCTGTCCGAGATGGGCGTCAATGTGGTCGAGGCCGAGGAAGACGCCGCCGAGGCCCAGGGCACGGACGTCGCCGAGAAGGCGGACACCTCGGTCGCCGAGACCGACGCCAAGCCAACCTATGACCGCACCGACGACCCCGTGCGCATGTATCTGCGCGAGATGGGCTCGGTCGAGCTGCTGAGCCGCGAGGGCGAGATCGCCATCGCAAAACGCATCGAGGCCGGCCGCGACGCCATGATCTCGGGCCTGTGCGAAAGCGCCCTGACGTTCGAGGCCATCATGGTGTGGCGCGACGAACTGCTGAACAATCGCATCCTGCTGCGCGAGGTCATCGACCTGGATGCCACCTACGGCGTGCTGAACCCCGCCAGCCTGCCGCACAACCAGCCGCCGCAGCCGATCCCCGGCCAGCCCAAGCCGCCCCGCACCGCCGAGGAAGCGGAAAAGGAGGCCGAGGAGGAAGAGGACGAGGACGATTTCGACGACGGCGGCGGCATGTCGATCTCGGCGCTCGAGGCCGAGCTGCGCGACGGCGTGATGGAGGTGCTGGACGCGGTCGCCAATGACTTCGGCGCCTTCCGCCGGCTGCAGGACAAGCTGGTCGAGGCGCGGCTCAAGGGCGAGGCCCTCTCGGCCAAGGACCAGAAGGCCTATGAGGCCCTGTCCGGGGCGATCTCGGATCGCCTCAAGTCGATGAAGCTGAACAACAACCGCATCGAAGCCCTGGTCGAGCAGCTGTACGCGATCAACAAGCGCCTGATCTCGCTGGAAGGGCGCCTGCTGCGCCTCGCGGACAGCTACGGCATTTCGCGGCCCGAATTCCTCAAGGCCTATTTCGGCTCCGAGCTGGACCCGGACTGGACCGAGCGAATCAAGGATATGGGCGTGCGCTGGACCAAGTTCAGCGAGAATGAAGCGGGCCAGATCAGCCAGATCCGCGCCGATGTGGCGGCGGTCGCCAGCGAGGCCGGCCTGCCGATCGACGACTATCGCCGCATCGTCCAGAAGGTGCAGAAGGGTGAGCGCGAGGCCCGTCAGGCCAAGAAGGAAATGGTCGAGGCCAATCTGCGGCTGGTCATCTCCATCGCCAAGAAATACACCAATCGCGGCCTGCAATTCCTTGATCTTATTCAGGAAGGTAACATCGGCCTGATGAAGGCGGTCGACAAGTTCGAATACCGCCGCGGGTACAAATTCTCGACCTATGCCACCTGGTGGATCCGGCAGGCGATCACCCGCTCGATCGCCGACCAGGCGCGGACCATCCGTATCCCGGTGCATATGATCGAGACGATCAACAAGATCGTCCGCACCAGCCGCCAGATGCTGCACGAGATCGGCCGCGAGCCGACCCCGGAAGAACTGGCCGAAAAACTGGCCATGCCGCTGGAGAAGGTGCGCAAGGTCCTGAAGATCGCCAAGGAGCCGATCTCGCTCGAAACCCCGATCGGCGACGAGGAAGACAGCCACCTCGGCGACTTCATCGAGGACAAGAACGCCGTCCTGCCGATCGACGCCGCCATCCAGTCGAACCTGCGCGAGACCACGACCCGCGTGCTGGCCTCGCTGACCCCGCGCGAGGAGAGGGTTCTGCGCATGCGCTTCGGCATCGGCATGAACACCGACCACACCCTGGAGGAAGTCGGCCAGCAGTTCTCGGTCACCCGCGAACGCATCCGCCAGATCGAGGCCAAGGCGCTCCGGAAGCTGAAGCACCCGTCCCGGTCGCGCAAACTGCGGTCGTTCCTGGATAGCTGAGGCCGGGTAGTCGGGCAGCAGGGGATTGTGCCTTCTTTCTCCCCTCGTGGGAGAAGGTGTCAGGCGGAGCGGCTGTGGTCGCCCCCTCCACCGCTACGCGGTCCCCCTCCCCCGCTTTGCGGGGGAGGATCAGGCTGACCAAACCGATCAATCCAGACTGCCAGACTGACCAATCCCGCCAGTGCTGCGTCCGGGATTGACGCAGGCCTGTGCCAGGCTGGGTTCATGACCGAGCGACGCATCATCAAGCAGCGATCCCCGGCCGTCTGGGCGCGGGTGAAGGCGGCCTATCTGGCCGGGGAGCCGGCGGCCTCGGTCGCGCGGCGGTTCGACGTGGGCTATGGCAATCTGCGGTTCAGGGCCCATGCCGAGGGCTGGACCCGCAAGGCCGCGATGGCCGCCGCCGAACAGGAGGCGCTGGCCGAGGAGCGGCGTCTGGCCGGCGAGGCCGATGTTGAGGCGCCCCTGCCCCCGCCACTGCCCCCGCCCCTGCCCCCGGAAGCCCCCGTCCCGCCCGAGGACCTGCACGAGGCGCTGGACGCGGCCACCCGGCGGGCAGCCTCCCTGCTGGCGCGAGGGCGGGCCGCCGAGGCCAGCGCCCTGCTGAAGGCGGCCGAGGCGCTGGACCGCCGCATCGGCACCCCGCACCCGGAAGCAGGCCGGGAGGAACACGCCTCGGCCGCGCCCCCGGAGGCGCCCGTGGACGATATCGCCGCCGAGGAAGAGCTGTACCGCCTGCGCGCCGAACTGGAGAGCCACATACTGAGCCGGGCCGATGAAACCGCGCGCCTGATGCTGTCGGACCTGGACACCCCGCCGGACCTGCTGGGGGCACTGGCCCTGCACTGGCGGGCCGAGAACCTTGGCCCTGAATGCGCGGCACTGGATTTCGTCCGCCACCGCGAAGACGGCCGTCCGTGCCGCTACTGGAATGCGGACGGCAGCCTGAAGTCGCTGGACGAGATTTTCGACGGCTGGTGGGCCAGCGTGCGCAGCCATATGCGCGGCGGAGCCGGCCTGCCCTATCGCAAGGAGTGGGTCAGGCCGGAGAGGGGAGAGGGCTAGCCGTCGACGCGTTCGATGATGCGGGCGGAGGCGTCTTCGATGACGAAGAAGAGGCCCTTTTCGCCATTGTCGGCCAGCTGGAAGGTGCCGGTCACCTCGACCAGATGATAGCCGGCCTCGATGGGGCGGGACAGGCGCACCTCGACCACCTCATTCGGCTCGGCTGGAGGGTGGAAGAAGCACACGGGCGTGTAGGGCGAGATCAGGAAGTGGCGGGTCCGCATGTCGGGTTCCAGCGGCAGCATATAGCCGCGGATCGTCATGCGGGTGCCGGCGAGGCGGGTCACCTCGGCCGGATGGGAGGCCATAAACATCTGGCTGGCCTCGTCGATCCAGACGCGGGTCCGACGCAGCACATCCCAGTTGGGGTGGCTGGCGGTGGGCAGGCTGAGCTGCAGCTGGCGCTCTTCCGCCAGTTCCGCATCCTGCCAGGCGGGCGAGGTCTGGGACGCCATTGGGCCCGTGCTGACGGGGGGCAGGCCGGCTTCGAAATCCGCCCACTCGTCCGGAGACAACCCGCCGGTCGACGCCTCGGGAAGCGCCTCAGGCGCGGGGGTGGGTGCCGGCTCTGCGCCACACGCAGCCAGTATGAGGACGACCACCGGAGCGAAAGGACGAAGCCATCTGCGGGTCATCGGGAGCCTTCCAGCGTTTTGGCGGGATCGATGCGCAGGGCGGCGATCAGGGCCGGGAGCGCGCCGATGGCTCCGACAACAGCCGCCGTCGCGACCAGCGCCAGATCCACAGGGCCGGGCGGCGGGATGCCGAGGGCAATGGGGGCGGCGCCAGAGGCCGAGATCACCCCTGCAAGGCTGCGCCCGATCGCCAGCCCCAGCAGGCCACCGGCGAGCCCCAGCAGCAATCCCTCGAGCAGCAGCCAGCGCGCCAGCAGGACCGGGCGGGCCCCCAGCGCCTTCAGCAGGGCGATCTCGGGCCGCCTTTGCAGCATCGCCGCCGTGAGCGCGAGGACGAACCCCGCGCCCGCAAGCGTGAGCAGCGCCAGTCCCAGCCGCTCCAGCAGGCCCGCCGCGTCGCCGACCAAGGCGTTGAGCCGCTGGGCCTCGCGCGCCGGAGAGGCCGACTGGATGCCGGCCACCCGGGCCAACCGGGGCGGCAGGGACACAGCCGCCATGGGGCTGCGAAACCGGACCAGGACGGCGGTGACCTCTCGCGGGGCGTCGTCGGCGTGGTGCCCGTGATCGTGCTCGTGTCCGGCCACCTCGCCGGTCGCAGGAGCATGGAGATCCCAGACGCTTTCGAGACTGGTCAGGGCCAGGCGGTCGATGACTGTACCGGTCGGTTCGAGGATACCCACGACGCGGTAGGGATGGTCGGCGTGCGCCTCGACCGCCGTGCCGACGCCGTGCGCCCCGACGAAGGTGTCGCCGACGTCGAGGGCCAGCTTGCGCGCGGCCTGGGCCCCCAGCACCGCCTCCATCGACCCGCTCCACCACCTGCCCTTGTCCAGTCCGGCGCCATAGAGGGCGGGGTAGTCTCGCGTGGTGCCGACGATCCGCACATCAGCCACAGAGTCCCCGAGCGACAGCGGTACGGCCGAGGCCACGAGCGGGTCGGCGGCCAGCGCCGTCCACATCGCCTCGGGTATATTTCCGGTCGGCGCATCGCTGGCCAGCAAGGTCGACAGGATCAGCTGCAGGGGACTGCCAGGGGCGCCGACGACCAGATCCACGCCCGCCAGATCGCGCGCCAGCCGGTCCTCGGTCGCCTGGCGGACAAGGCCCACGCCGAGGGTCACGCCGACGGCGACCGCCAGCAGCAGAACGTGGAAGGACCAGGTGGCCGGACGCCGACGCAGACCGGCGAGGATCAGCTTGAGCACGGTCATGCGGCCACCAATTCGAGGCGGCGGGGGAAACGGTCGATCAGGCGGCGGTCGTGGGTGGCGATAATGAGGGCGGCATCCGTTGCCCGGGCAGTAACGGCCAGCAGGTCAGCAACGGCCACAGCGTTCGCATCATCAAGGCTGGCGGTCGGTTCATCGGCCAGCAGCAGCCGGGGCTTCAGCAGCAGGGCGCGCGCCAAGGCCACACGCTGGGCCTCACCCCGGCTCAGGGTCTCGGCGCGACGCTCCGCCATTGCGGAAAGGCCCAGCCCACCGAGAAGAGCCTCGAGCGCCGTTCCGTCCACCGGAACGCCCCGGGCGAAGGCACCCAGCCGGACATTGTCGCGCACGCTGAGGCCGGACATCAGGTGCATGTCCTGAAAGACAATAGACACGCGCGGGTCGGGTCGGGGGCGTTCCGCCGTGATGGGCAGATCATCCAGCAGGGCCTGCCCCTCCAGGGGAGCCAGCAGGCCCGCAAGGGTGAACAGGGCCGTCGACTTGCCGCTGCCGGATGGCCCCAGCAGAAGGGCAGGCTCGCGGGCCGGCACCCCGGCGTCTGTGAGGCGGGCGACGGGGCGGCCTGCCCTGCCAAACTGAAGGTTCCTCAGGCTCAACATTCTTGTGACGCGATGAAAGCAGCCCCTTGCGTTCTTGTTATACTATAACATATCGAAAGAGAACCCGCGAAGGAGCCTTCCTCATGCCTGCCCAAGTCGCCTCCCGCACAGGAGACCTGGCCGCGATTTCGCTGTCCGGCCTGTGCCTCGTCCACTGCCTGGCGCTGCCCGCGCTGGCGGTGAGCCTGCCGGTCCTGGGCGCCTGGGCCGAGGTGGAGTGGGTGCACTGGGCCTTTATAGCCATGGCCTTGCCTATCTCGCTTCTGGCGCTGTCGCGAGGCTGGAGGACGGGGCGCGCGCGGCGGGTGATGCTGGCCGCCACGGGTCTGGGGCTGATGGTCGCCGGTGCCGCCGGGGTCGGTGATGAGACGGTGATGACCGTGGTGGGGGGCGTGACCCTGG
>Ga0115011_10000478_pt1 | contig 32527 bp, 17 predicted proteins | sample TroAtlMetagenome_2_FD_88705 | JGI IMG/M metagenome (GOLD analysis project Ga0115011, IMG submission 88705) | Marine eukaryotic phytoplankton communities from Atlantic Ocean - Tropical Atlantic ANT8 Metagenome | ecosystem: Environmental > Aquatic > Marine > Oceanic | place: Tropical Atlantic... | reverse complement strand
TGTAAATAAGATAAAGAGTGTACATAAACACGTAGTAGGAAACAAAGTGGTTGCAGTTACTGAAGTTAGTAAAATAAAAGATAAACTGGGTAAACTATTAGCATCGGTAAGTAAAAATATAGGAAAAGAATTTGGATTTGATGCTTCTATGTTTTCAAACATTGATACTTCTGCGTTTTCGGACTTTTCTAACTTTTCTGGCGATTACGATATTGACAGATTAGACCCAGACGGCGGAATGTATGACGCTTGGGGTGGAGAAGAGAATTTTAGAAAAGCACAAGACGAGGCACTAAAAAAAGCAAATTCCGGCGAAGGTTGGGGTTGGCAAAAGAAAAAGAAGAAAGATATTAATGTTGATTGGAGTTATAAAAACGTTAAAAAGGATTATGAATAATGGCTGACGAGAAAAACAATATACCTAAAAGAGGAAACGCATTTAAAGGGTTTAGTTCACGTGCGGATAATTCTAACTTTAAACTGTATGATTTTGAGTTGATCAAGCAAGATTTAATGAACAGATTGTCTGTGAGAAAAGGTGAAAGAGTAGAAAATCCTGCGTTTGGTACTATTATATACGATGCATTGTTTGAGCCATTAACAGAAGCAACAAGACAATTAATAATTGATGACGTAACCGAGCAATTAAATGCAGATCAGCGTCTAGCAACAAACGAAATTATAGTAGAAGAATATGAGCACGGTATTGCAATTCAGGCGTCTTTAACATACGTTCCATACAATATCACTGAAAAATTGGTATTCAAGTTTGACAGAGATACGTCTTTACGCCTATCTTAATATACGCACATAATTAATACTATAAATATCGTTATTAAAGTATTATGGCCACAAAAAGACAAAACAGATTATTAGTAGCAGAGGATTGGAGAAAGATCTATACTGCTTTTCAATCAGCGGATTTCAAATCTTATGATTTTGAGACCATGCGTAGAACTATGGTTGCATATCTGCAAGAAAACTACCCAGATGATTTTAACGATTTTGTTGAGAGTTCTGAATATATTGCACTATTAGATTTAATTGCTTATGTGGCACAATCATTATCTTTCAGAGTTGACTTAAATGCAAGAGAAAATTTCTTAGAAACAGCATCAAGACGAGATTCAGTTTTAAGATTAGCAAGACTTATTAACTACAACGCCGCTAGAAATAAACCAGCAGTTGGAATGTTAAAATTTGTATCAGTATCAACTACTGAAGAAATAAAAGATAGTGCAGGTCAAAGTTTAGCAGGATTAACAATACGTTGGAACGATGCGGCAAATCCAAATTACAGAGAACACTTTATTAATATACTTGAAGGTTTAAACCAAACAGGACAAACTTTTGGAAAACCGTTAGAGTCAGGTAAAATTGGAAATATATCTACAGAAATTTACGCAACAAGATCTAGTAATACAGATGTACCAATGTATACTTTTTCAAGACCAGTAAGCGGTATAACAAGAAAATTTGAAATTGTTCCAGCAACAATACTTCAACAAGATTACATTTACGAAAGATTACCTCTACCGGGCGGTTCGTTCTCATACGTATATAGAACTGACGGAGCAGGCGATTCTTCAAACAACACAGGATTTTTTGCTTTGTTCAAAGAAGGAACATTACAGTCAGAAGATTTTACAATAACAGATTCAACAACAAATTTAGTACAACCTTTAGGTGCTAACAATATAAATGATTCAGATGTTTGGCTATGGCAGTTAGATGATTTTGGCCAACCTTATTCTTTATGGAAAAATGTTCCATCACTTGCAGGTAACAATGCAATTTACAATTCTGTTGAGTCAAGTGTAAGAAACATTTACAACACAGTTACTAGAGCAAACGATAGTGTTGATTTAGTATTTGGAGACGGTAACTTTGCAGATATTCCTATGGGAAGATTCAGAGCATATTACAGAACAAGTGCAAACGAAAGATACACAATTCAACCTGCAGATATGCAAAGTATACAATTTAATATTCCATACTTAGATAAAAATGGTGCAAATCAAACTTTAACTATTGGAGCAAGTTTACAACAAACACTTTATAATTCTGCACAATCAGAATCAAGTGCATCAATTAGAGAAAAAGCACCACAAGTTTATTATTCACAAGATAGAATGATAACAGCAGAAGATTACAATGTTGTGCCATTAAAAGCATCACAAGAAATTATTAAAATTAGATCTGTTAACAGAACAGCATCTGGTATATCAAGAGCAAAAGAAATTGTTGATCCAACAGGATCATATTCAAATGTTAATGTAATTGCCGATGACGGTGTTCTTTACAGAGAAGAAACATTACCTTCGTTTACTTTTACATTTAATAATAAAAACGATATTCTTAATACACTTAATACAAAAATAGAAACAAAAATAAAACAACCGTACTCAAGACAGTTTTATTATAACAAGTATGGAGCAAAAGATCTTTCTTTGTTAACAACGTCTTGGAATAGTACAACAACAAGTACAAATACAAACACTGGATACATTTATTCAAGTGGTCCTTTAGTAGTAGGTGATTATGCTACATCAAATTTGAAATATGTAAAACCAGGTGCGTTGGTTAAATTTACATCACCAGACACAAGAAAATTCCTTAATGGAAAATTAGTTGATGCGGCAACAGATGAATCACAGGATAGACATTGGGCAAAAATAGCCTCAGTTGTTGGAGATGGAGCAAACGGCGGAGTTGGAAATTTAGAATCTGGAATAGGACCAATAACACTAGCAGATGTTCTTCCTGACAATGCAGTTGTAAAAGCAGTAATACCACAATTAGCAACATCGTTAGGTGCAACATTAAAATCAGAATTACAAGATAGAATTACTGCATATGAAAATTTTGCATTAAGATACGACGAAACAACAGGTACATGGAAAGTTATTACAACAACAGATGTTAGTGCAAACAACACATTTAGTTTAGGATTTGCTGGAGATGAATCAGGAACAAATTTAGATCAAAGTTGGTGGTTTAATTTTACTAACGATGGATCAACTTATACAGTATCATACAGAAAATTAGATTACATATTCGAATCAGCAGGACAAAACAAGTTTCATTTTGATCCACAAGAAAAAATTTATGATTACACGTCAGGACAAACTAAAAAAGATACAATTAAACTATTAAAAAACAATACACTTGTTAGTACAGGTAACGCAGTAGGTTATCCAAACGTTTGGCAAGTAGTTGATACAATATCAGAAGCAGATGGTTATCAAGATAACAGAAAAGTAAAAGTTGGTTTCTTTGATTCAGACGATGACGGTGTTGTAGACAATCCAGAATTATTTGAAATAATGATTGAGCCTACATTAAGTGAAGCAACTAAATGGGTATTTTATGAAAAATTTGTATCAACAGATAACAATATTGAAAGATGGAGACCGTATGCATCAACTAATTTTATTGTAACGCAAAACGAGTCTAGTATTACATTACCAGGAACATACACAGACGGACAATTATTTTACTTTTACGATACAGCAGAAAACGTAGTTAAAAAATATAGTTCTACAACAAATTCTTTAGTTACATCAACAGATTATTATGCAAGAAAAGGAAGATCATCATTGTACTTCCAATATCAACATTTTGCTGGAAACAACACAAGAATAGATCCTTCAGTATCAAATATAGTAGACATATATCTATTAGAAAGATCTTATGATACATTATTTAGAAAATGGCTTAAACAAGGTGGTACAAAACCAGCACCAAGTACATCGGATCAGTTAAGAATAAGTTATTCAAACAAATTAAATCCAGTAAAAGGATTATCAGATCAAATAATATATCATCCTGTATCTTATAAAATTTTATTTGGAACTAAATCAGAAGAAGAATTCCAAGCAACATTTAAAGTTGTAAAAAATCCTGAATCAAATATTTCAAATGCAATTATAAAAACAATGGTCACAGATACAATAGATCAATTTTTTGCATTAAACAATTTTGATTTTGGAGACTCTTTTTACTTTACAGAATTAGCGGCACACATTCACAATAGATTAGCACCGCATTTATTGACAGTTGTAATAGTACCAAATCAAACAGGACAAGTGTTTGGATCACTATTTCAAATATCAGGAACATCAAACGAAATATTCATTAGTGGGGCCACCGTTGATGATGTAGCAATAATTGATGCCATTGGAGCAAACCAACTTCAAGCATCAGGAACAGTTGTAACATCGACCACTTCAACAACAACAACTTCAAGGTCTACATCGGCAGTATCAGGATCCACTTCAACAGGAACAGTTAGTGGTGCTGGATACTAAAGATGGCAGACAACGCAATTGACAGCACAAAAAGATACGAAGTAGTCACAGATAAAAACGGTCGTGAGTATAGAAGAACCGTTGCCCATCTTCCGCATTATTACAGAACAGATGCTAACGAAAAGTTTTTAAGTAGCACATTAGATCCTGCAATACAAAAAGGAAATCTTGAAAGACTAGACGGTTATATTGGGCGATTAGATTCTTATACTAGAAATATAAGTGACAATTATTTAGGTGCAACAACTAAAAGCAGAACACAGTATCAATTAGAACCAACTGTAACTATTACAGATGTTGATACAACTTCATCAACTGTAAATGAAAAACTTAAATTTACAGCAACTTATGATGACTTTTTAAATCAATTAGGTTATTTTAATGCACCTGTAGACAATCATGATAGACTAACAAAAGAAAAAACATATTCTTGGAATCCGTATGTAGATACAGATAAACTTGTTAATTTTAGAGAATACTATTGGTTGCCAAACGGTCCAACAGCAATATTAGTTGATAAAATTGCAACAGGATCAACAACAGAAATTGCGGTAAGTGTACCGTCAGTAGGTGCATATAGATTTTCAACTCATGAAGCAAAAGATAATCCTTCAATAACATTATACAGAGGCAACACATACAAATTTAAAATTGACGCAGTAGGACATCCTTTTTGGATAATGACAGAACCGGTGTCGTCAGGCAAAGCATCAGACGGCAGTACATCGATATTGTACACAAAAGGAGTAACAAACGGCGGCGCGGATAAAGGTACAATAACATTTACAGTACCAACAGATGCTCCTGACTCATTGTTTTATCAATGTGGTAATCACGGAGCGATGCACGGTGTTATAAAAATTCAAACAGTAACAGCAACAACTAAAATTAATCCAACAGAAGATATTGTAGGTGCAGTAAATTATACAATGTGTACTGGAACAGTTTTGTCAAATGGAATGAAAATAAGATTTGGATCAAACGTAATTGATACAGAAAAATACGGAGACAAATCTTTTTACATCGAAGGCGTTGGAAGTAAAATTACATTAACTGATGTTGATGCTTTAATTACTCCAGAATCGTATGCAACAGAAACTACAATACTTTACGACTCAGTTGGTTTTGATTCAAGACCCTATGCAAAAGCATTTTATAGACCTGACAAGCACGATTACATTACAATTAAACGTGACTCAGTAGATCACAATGCATGGTCAAGATACAACAGATGGTTTCATAAATCAGTAATTGAAGCAACAGCAACAGCAAACGGATCAGAAATCTCTTTAGTTGAAGACGACAGAGCAAAAAGACCAATTATAGAATTTGATTCTAATCTTCAATTGTTTAATTACGGTACAATAGCAAAAAAATCAGTTGCTTTAGTTGATGATGTAACAAAAGATGTATTTTCATCGATGGTTAATCAAACTGGTTATTATGTTGACGGTTTAGAAGTAACAAACGGTATGAGAATATTGTTTACTGCTGATACAGATAAACTTGTTAAAAATAAAATTTACGAAGTTAATTTTGTTAAGGTAGCAGGATCAACAGTTATTGCTTTACAACTAGCAGAAATTAATGACACATATCCGGTTGATGGAGAACAAGTATATGTTGGATTTGGTAAAGTAAACCAAGGTAAAACTTTACACTATTCAACTACTGCTGGACCAGACAAAAATGAAAGCAAATGGATAGAGGGGCAAAAGAAAACAAAATTAAACCAACAACCTTTGTTTAATGTATTTGATAAAAACGGAGTTAGTTACAGCGATGATTCGATATATTCATCTACAAACTTTGCAGGGTCAGAGTTATTTTCTTACAAAATATCAGCAGGAGCAACAGAAGATACAGTATTAGGATTAAAAGTAAAATACAATACAATCAATAATGTTGGTGATTTAGTTTTTGAATCTGATGTTAACGGCGGAACATTCAAATACAAAACAGGTGATGACTTTATTACTCAAACAACATCAACAGGATTTACACACGAAATTACAGGATTAACAACTTATAATCCAAGAACAAACTGGAAAGAAAGATTAACAGAATCAAAACAAAGAGTAAAAAGAACCCATTTTGCAACAGCAACAGAAAAAAAATTATTTGCAGTTGATGTTTACAAAGATTCAGCATCATTAACTGATTTAGAAGTTGCTGTAAAAGTAAATGGTGTAATTAAAAAAATTAATACAGATTTTACACTAGTAAACGGAACGTCAAATAAATTTGTTAAGTTTGCTAACGAATTAAAATTACATGATATTGTATCTTTATACTGTTGGTCAGCAACACCAAAACTTAAAGATAAAGGTACATATGAAATACCAGATATATTATCAAACAATTCCCTTAATGAATCGTTGAATGAATTTACTTTAGGACAAATTTCTAATCACATTATTAACGTAAGTAACAGATCATCTGACATTACAGGTATTATACCGGGACCTACTAATTTAAGAGATAAACCAGAGTCGTTCTTAATAGGTGGTGCATTACAAAATCATGCAGGTTCAATAACTTCTGCGATGTTTAATTTAATTGACAAAGAAGCAAACTTTGTTACAGCATTAGATTACGCAAATTTAGAATATCAAAAATTTAAAGAAAACTTTTTAACGCAGGCAACAGGTAAAACATACGAAGGTAATGTTGCTGATAGAGTTGATGAAATTTTAACAGAAATGACGTATGTAAAAAATGTTGCATCTCCTTTTTATTACGAAGACATGATTGGGTTTGGCGAAACTGGAACAGAAAGAAAATACACAGTACAAGATCCGTCAGCAACAGAATATTCTATTGATAGTATTTTTGATCCAACAACATTAAGCAATAGAGCAGTATACGTTTATAAAAATGATGTGCAATTACTATTAGGTACTGATTATACTTTCAGCACAACTGTTGACAGTATAAATTTTGTATCAGCACTTGCAACTGGTGACATTATTAAAATTAAAGATTATGCTAATACTGAAGGAAGTTACATTCCACCTACTCCAACAAAATTAGGTATGTATCCTAAATTTACACCTGCTTTAGAAACAGACAACACATATAGAACAGCACAACAAGTGATTGTTGGACACGACGGTTCTAGATCTATTGCATACGGAGATTATAGAGATGACTTACTTTTAGAATTAGAAAAAAGAATTTATAACAATATTAAATCAACATACAATAAAGATTTACTTAATATTCATAGTGTACTTCCTGGTGCTCACAGTACTAATTTGTTTACAAGAAACGAAGTAAATGGTGTAATGAGTGAAGACTTTTATGTATGGGCAGGAAGAAACAATGTAGATTTTAGAACTAACTCGGGTTATGTAGATTCTGATGCATTTACTTACAACTATTCTTCAAGTAAAGATATTAACGGAAATGATAACGAAGCAGGACATTGGAGAGGAATATTTAATTATTATTTTGATACAGATAGACCTCATACTCATCCATGGGAAATGTTAGGACATTCAGAAAAACCTGCTAAATGGGAAGAAAAATATGGACCTGGTCCATACACATCAGGAAACGAAGTTTTATGGAGTGACATTGAGCGAGGATACGATGCTAGTACAGGAAATATAGATTCAAGATATGCTAGACCTGGATTATCGTACAGAATTCCAGTTAACTCATCAGGTACAATGGCACACCCGGCTACTATTATAGGTAAGTGGGAAAGAGCAAATCTTAAACAACCATGGAAGTTCGGAGATCAAGGTCCGGCGGAAACAGCATGGAGAAGAAGTTCAAGTTTTGCATTTGCAGTTACTAAAGCACTTGCAGTTTTACAACCGTGTAAATTTTTTGGAGCATATTTAGATCCAAGTAGACTTTCTAAAAATTTAGTAGGAAACTATGTAATAACAAGTACTGGATTAAGACAAAAATCATCAACAGTAAAATATCATTTAGAAACAACAACTAATGTAGACACAGGTGTTGTTACAAGATACCAAGTTTCAGGATATCAACCTTACGCAATTAACTATTTGATGTCTCAAGGATTAGATCCTGTAACTTTTTATTACGATAAAATGAAAAACTTAAATGTGCAATTAGCATATAAGTTAGGTGGATTTACAGACAAAGCAAATTTAAAAATTTTAACTGATTCAGTATCGCCTGGATCAAGTTCTGGATCACAATTTTTACCTACAGAAAATTATAAAATATATTTTAGAACAAGTAATCCTGTTAAAAAGTTTTATTATAGTGGTGTACTAATAGAAAAAAATTCTACAGTATCAGATGACGGTTCATCAGTTGCACCTGGTTATAGAGTAACAGGATACGATATAACAAATCCAGTATTTAAAATGTATGTGCCAACTAGAAATAGTAATAGTTCTGTTAAGGTACAAGGGTCAGCAAGAGTAACAGTCTATAAAGATCGTTCAGATACTGTTGAAACTGTTACGTATGGAACATTGTTTGAAACTAGACAAGATGTTGCTGAATTCTTACAAGGATACGGACAATGGTTAGAATCTCAAGGTTTTGAATTTGACAGATACGCAAAAGAAATAGATAAAACACTTAATTGGAATACAGCAATAGATGAGTTTTTATATTGGACAACACAAGGTTGGGCGGCCGGATCTGCTATAACAGTATCTCCAGGAGCAAGTGGATTTAATTTAGAAACAAAAGATTCTGTAATAGGAAAATTAAAAAATGTTTACAACAATTATACTGTATTAGATGCAGGTGGAAGATCAATATCTGAAAGAGATATTTCTGTAAAAAGAGAAGGCAATACTTTTAATGTAATTTCAAAAAATGATAATATTGGAATTTACGGTATAGAATTACACTCTGTTGAAAAAGAGCATATGCTAGTTTTTGATAATAAAACAGTATTCAGCGATATAATTTATGATCCAGCAACAGGATTTAGACAGTCAAGATTAAAATTAGTAGGATGGAAAACTGCTAATTGGAACGGTGGATTTCATTCTCCAGGATTTATGTATGACAAAGCAGAAGTTTCTTTCTGGAATGCAAATACAGATTATAAAATTGGAGATTCGTTAGAATACCAATCAAACTATTACATGGCAAAAGTTAATCATAACTCAGGCAAAGAGTTTAATATTTCTAATTACACAAGGATTGGACAACCTACACCAGAATTAATACCAAACTTTGATTACAAAATTGCACAATTTAATGATTTCTATGATTTAGAAACAGATAACTTTGACGCTGTACAGCAAGGACTTGCACAGCATTTAATTGGATATCAATCTAGAGATTATTTGAACAACTTATTTGTAAACGATATTTCTCAATATAAATTTTATCAAGGATTTATTAGAGAAAAAGGTACGCAAAACGCAATTAATAAATTAGCAAGAGCAAAATTTTTAGACGAAGATATTACTTTATCAGTATATCCTGAATGGATGATCAGAACAGGAGAGTTTGGAAATGTTGACGCTAAAAAATCTGTTCAATTTAAAATGGACGATTCTAAGTTCTTACATAATCCTCAAAGTGTTGAATTATTAGACACAACAAACGACGAATTAAACTGGAAAAGGTCAGCATCTGTACCAGCAGTTGAGATGTATGAAAAACCATTAGAGTATAAAGCCTCAACTACGTTTTCAACATACGATTACACAAAAGCAGGAACAGATAGAGAATCAGTACAGTATTATAAAAATGCAGGATATCCTAGATTCGATGACGTGCAACACACAGCATTTAATATTTCAGACATATTAAATTTAAATGTTAACTCGGTATCTAATCAAGATTTAATTTGGGTAGCAAATAACAAAATAAATGATTGGGACGTTTTAAGAGTTACTAGAACACCTATAAGATTAACAAAATTACAAAGTGTAAATGAAGGAACACAACTAGAAATAAGTTTCAATACATATCATACATTTAAAGTTGGTGATTATATGTTAGTGTCGGGATCTAAAAATACTGAACTTAACAAAGTGTTTATAATTAAGAAAGTTGCATCATCAAGTAAAGTTTGTGTTGATTTTGTAGGGAACATAGCAGAACTATCAAACATAACAGACCAATCAACAGTTACTTCTTATGGTGACGTTAGTAAATTTGTTTCTGTAAGATATCCAACAATAGATGATATAAATGATGAAATTGATTTTGATGATTACAAAGTTAAAGATGAAACAAACAACAGACCAGGCGATAAAGTTTTTATAGATAACGAAAGTGGCACTTGGAAAGTTTACGAAAGACAAGAATGGTTAAAATATAATCAAGTACAATCTCCTACTAGAAAAAATAGTCAAAATTTTGGTTGGCAAGTAGTTGCTAGAAATGATGGAAGAACACTAATTGCATCATCACCAACAGACACGCAAGGAATTCTTAACTTCTTCTTTAGAAAAGAATCAACACCAGGAGAACCATTCTCAGTGTTAGATACTAAAACAATGACTGAGAATAATGATAGTACTAGTAAACTAGGTCAGTCATTATCAATAAGCACAGATGAGAATTATCTTGTAGCAGGTGCACCATACAATAATAAAAGTATAGATGGTAGTACACATTATGATGACCAAGGTCTTGTTAAATGGTACAAATGGAATTCATCAAAAATAGAATACGAACTTGGCGGAACAATATATCCACCATATCCAAAAGATTCAACGTCATTAGCAAATTTACATTTTGGTTGGGATCATGCAGTAGCAGAACCAGGCGAAAACACTACAATAAAAACTGCTGACAAGTATATGTTCATAAGTTCTCCTGGCGCAAACAACGACACAGGAAAAGTTCATATGTACAAATGGGCAGTAGGTACAGACGGATCAACATTCGATACTTGGACACAAGAAGCAGAAATATATCCAACAAACGTAAATGCAGGACACAGATTTGGACAGCAGATTGCAGTAAACGATGCAGGAGATATTCTTGCAGTGAGTTCAAAATCTCCGGGCAACGCAGGTAGAGTACACATATTCAAAAGAACAAGTAATACAAATGACGATTCTACACAGTACACATGGTCAGAAGTACAGGTGTTTGAAGGAATATCAGCAGACGGTAGTTCAAAGAACACAGCATTTGGTGACTCAATTGCAATGAGCAAAGATGGAACAGAACTTATTGTTGGTGCACCAGGAACAGAAGTACAAGACGGAAGTTCAACAACATTTAAAGATGATGCAGGTGCAGTATACTATTACAAATGGAACGCAGACGGTTCTACAAACACATATACATTACAACAAACTATTACGCCTACAGGCGATATAACAAATATAAAATTTGGTGCAAAAGTAAACATAAATCAAGCAGGTAATAAAATTATTATTGCGGCACAAGGTGCAGATAATCCTAGAACAATGAAATTTGATACAGGATCAACTACGTTTGATTTACAAGATACACAGGTAATAGATATTAATAGAGAAGCAGGAGCAGTATTTACAGCAACAAAATACGATACGCAATATGTATTAGATGATAGACTAGTAAATGATAATGTTTCATCTAATGATCAATTTGGTGAGTCGGTATTCATAACTGAGAACAGTATATTTGTTGGTGCACCGGCGGACGATGCAGGAGTTACAGCAGATGGTTCAACAACATATATAAACGACGGAGCAGTTGCTCATTATGATTCAACAAAAACTGGACAAAATCCATGGCATTGTTTAAGAACGGAAACACCATTAATTAATAACAATAGAATCGAATCAGCATTTATATTTGATCGTGCAACAAATAAAATTAAAGATTGGTTAAATTATTATGATCCATTAAAGAAAAGAATATTTGGATTAGCAGATAGAGAAATCAAATACAAAACTACATGGGATCCAGCAACATACAATTTCAATGCATTTGGAACAGAAGATTCAGAAACAGCATGGGCAGAAGAACACATAGGAGAAACATGGTGGGATTTATCTAGAGCAAAATGGATATGGTATGAGCAAGGTGACCAAGAATATAAAACTAAAAATTGGGGTAAACTATTTCCAGGATCAACTATTGACATTTACGAATGGATTGAAACTACATTATTACCTTCTGAATGGAACGGATTAGCAGATACACAAGCAGGATTAACAGATGAAATTTCTGGAAAACCTAGAGTAATAGATAATACACAATTTACTATTAAGCAAAAATATGATTCTGCAAAAGATGAATTTATAAACTTCTATTATTTTTGGGTTAAAAATTCAGCAGTTGTCCCATCGTTAGAAAAAACAACAATGTTAAGATCAAATTCTTGTGCATATATTAGTAACATTATAACAGATCCTGACAAAGCAGGAATAAGATATTTTGCAATTTCTGATACTAACAAATTAATTTTATGGAATGTAAAAGAAACTTTAATGAATGATAATATTGTTTTCAACATTGATTACAGAGAAAATGATAACGAAATAGATTCTCATAAAGTTTGGAAACTTTATGCTGAAGGAGATCCAGCAATTAGACCTACACCTGCATTAGAAAGTAAATGGTGGGATAGTTTAACAGGTACAGACAGTTTAGGAGCATCAGTTCCGGATACAAATTTACCTCTTAATAGAAGATATGGAACAGAACAAAGACCTAGACAAAGTTGGTACATTGATAGATTTACTGCATTAAAAGAAATAATACAGTATGCTAATACTATTGTAAAATCTAAACCTTTAATAGGTGCAATTGGTTTTAAAAACTTAGATAAAGCAGATCCACAGCCTACAAAAGAAAGTCTAGAGTGGGATGGATCAGTTGATACATATCAAGACTTAACTTACGTTAATACAAAAGATTTAAGTGGAAATGTAAATTATCTTGTTAAAGCAGATGAAACAGCGGCAGGCTTTTGGTCAATATATCAATGGAATGCAGTTGCAGGTACATGGAATAGAACAAAAATTCAAACATATAAAACAAGTGATTTTTGGGCATACTACGATTGGTATGATACAGGAATATCAAAAGACACTTATATTAGTAAACAAGTTGATTATCAATATGACTTAGATAGTGTAGAAGTTAATGTAGGTGATTATGTTAAAATAGTAACATCAGATTCAGGCGGTTGGAAAATTTATAAAAGAACTTCAACGGGTTGGAAAAATGTTGCAACGCAAAACGGAACAATTCAATTATCTGCAAAATTATATGATTACACAATAGAAGATTCAGGGTTTGAAGGAGATGACACATATGACGAAAACTTCTTTGACAGAGAACCAATTATAGAAACTAGAAATATTTTAACTGCATTACGTGATGATATTTTTGTTGGAGATTTAAACAAAGAGTACAATACAATTTTCTTTATAGGATTAAGATATGTATTATCTGAACAACCGTATGTTAACTGGCTATTCAAATCATCTTTCTTAAACATTACAAACAGTTTAAGACCGTTGAATCAAAGAAAAACGTATACAACAGGAAAAGACGATTATGTAGAATCGTACATAAATGAAATTAAACCATTCCATACAAAAATACGTGAATACAAATTAAAATACACAAATACTGAAACACAAGACGGGTTAAACACAGATTTTGATTTACCACCATTCTACGAAACTGCAAAATCTAAAGTAAGACCGCCTCAACCAAATACTGATCTTGATGCATCACTAATGACAGAGTTTCCTTATAAGATGTGGAAAGATCATTATACAAAACACGTAAAATCATTAACAATAACAAATGCTGGTTCCGGATATACAAAAGTTCCAACAATAAGTTTTGTTGGAGGAACAGTAGAAGATTCAGGACCATACACAGTACTTGCTAGAAGTTCTTCCGGTGCAAGTTCTGGAGATTACGGTTACTTCTATCCTGTTTACACTATACAATCAAATGCAAATGTGTTTGACAAGCAAAACGGTGGTCAAGGTAAATCACACGCACACACATTTGATGAGTATCCAACAAGAACTTTCTATATGCCTAACAGCAGTATGAATCATGCAGAAGCACTAGATCCAGGAACATACAAAATATTTTCACCTGGAACTAAAACTCATGCAACAGCAACAGCAGTTATTTCACAAGGTAAAATTACAAAAGTTAATTTACTTACAAAAGGGTGGGGATATACAACTACACCTGAGATTATTATAACAGGCGGAAACGACGACGGAACCAATCCAACTGATACTGCAAAAATATCAGCAGTACTAGGTAATGATTTAGTTAGAGATTTTGATACAACAATTAGATTTGACAGAATTAAATCTTCTGCAGATGTTAAAACATGGACAGCAAGTACAACATACGAATACGGAACTTTAATAAGATACAACGACGAACTTTATAGAGCAACACAAAGACTTACAACAGGAACAACATTTACAGATGCAGGTTTAACAAAATTACGTGGTAACGAAAGTTATATTACAGCCGCTGAAAGAATACAAGGTATGTACGCACCAGATTCAGGTATGCCTGGATTAGAATTATCTCAATTAATGGAAGGTATAGATTACGGCGGAGTACAAGTTACTGGATTAGATTTTAACAGAGAACAAGGATTTGATAAATCACCATGGTTTGAAGAACCATGGGATGGTTACGGTAAAACAAGAATTAGAACATTCTATGGCGATGGATCAACAGCACAATTTATATTCACTGATGCTCCACACCCAACTGATGTATTCACAGTTTATTTAGATGGTGTAAGACAGGTTAACGAAGTACATAGAGGAGATTCGTCTACTACATCATTTACTTTAGGATCAGCACCAGGTAATGGTGTTAAAATAGAATTCATACCTTTTGATGATGATGGAGTACAAACACCAACTGATGATAGAACATTAGATTCATTAGTGTCGGGAGGAATGTTTGGATCAGCATTAGGAGTAGATCCAAATCAAGTTATTACAGATGGAGATGAATTTGTTTCTCCAGATACAAGTTACGCACCTGAAGAATCTGTTCCCGGACAAATATTTGATACACTAGATATACAAGTTTATTCAGCACCAGATTCAGGAGTACCATTTATTGTAGAAAAAAATTACATATGTGATGGAACAGAAACAACTTTTGATATTGGTCAAAAACCTGGAACGCAAAATGCAGTATCAGTTATAGTAAACAATGTAGCAAAAAGATTAAATGACTACACAGTTGATACTCAAGCAGAAACAATTACATTTGGTTCAGCACCAACATCAGGGCAAAGATTAACAATTAAGAGTTTTGCAGTATCAGGATCACAGTACATGGTACTAAATGATTTTATTGGTGACGGATCAACAACTGTGTTTAAAACAGGAACAAGAGAAAACTTTGCTCCAGACAGTTCTTTATCACAACTTTATGTTACAGTTGACGGTGTACCAACATCAGCATATTCTACAAGTTCAACAGCAAACACACTTACATTAACATTTAGTTCTGCACCAGCATCAGGAAAAGCAATTCAGATAGCAGGATTTAACCAAACAGTTGGTCAAGGAAGAGCATATGCAGAAATTAGACAATATCCAATTACATACTCTTCTGGAAATAACAGATATGCTTTAACATATCCAGTTGGATCTTATGGTCCATACGCAGGATTAACAATATTAGAACACAATGGAAAAGTATTAAGAGGACCGGACAACACTTACTATGTTGGTGATGGATCGACATATGCTTACGGAGTTGTGTCTGGATTATCAGATGATTCAACAGTTGACCCGGTAAAAACAATTACACTTGCAAGTCAAGTTGAAGTTTTTGTAAATGGAACAGAACAAGATTTAAACACAGATTACACAATTGACTTTGGTAATCAGCAAGTTAACTTTATTACACCACCAGCAGGAACAGATGTTATTGCAATTACAACAAATGTAGATACGCATTATACATATGTTGGAACAGATATTATACTTAAACCATCACAATTATCAGCAGATGGTATAACAATTAATAATAATGATTCAATTAGTGCAACAACATTTAATAATGCTCTTGGAATGAAAGCAAGACGTGAAGTGTTAGAAGGCAGAGCATCAGGAGAACACAAATTATACAATACTCCACTAAATTCAAACTTTGCTTACGTTTGGTTTAACGGTGAACCATTACAACAAGGGTTTGATTATACAATTTCTGGAAATGTTATTAAGATTTCCGGCAGAACAATTACAACATCTGATAGAATTGATGTTTTATATTTTGCAGTTCAATCATCAACTAAACAAACAGGATTTAGATTGTTTAAAGATATGTTAAACAGACAATTCTATAAAAGAATTGCAAAATCTGGAACAACAACACTGGCAAATGATTTAGCAGAAGCAGACACAACAATTACAGTTGCTGATGGATCTGTGTTAGGTGATGCAGATGGTACAACATTATTGCCAGGTGTTATTTTTATAGATAAAGAAAGAATAGAATTTTTCCAAAAGTCAGGTAATGTGTTATCTCAAATAAGAAGAGGAACACTTGGAACAGGAATTAAGGCTCATATTGGCGGAACAAAAGTGGTAGATGCCAGCGGTAAAAGTACCGTGCCTTATAGTGATACAATATACTCAAACACTTATATTAGTGATGGGGCAACGGTATCATTTGCCACTACAATTACTCCGTCCGACGCTCGTCAATTAGACATATTCATTGGTGGCCAACGATTGTTGTTGACAAGCGAGGACGGTAGTACTGTAAATTATACTGTAGGTGGAGGAGATGATACAGATATTTCAACAGCAACATTTACTAAAGCCTCAACTAGTCTAACTTCTACTGATAACGACGTAAGAGATGTTAAGTGGAACAATGACGGAACTAAAATGTTTATGTTGGGTAGACAAAACGATAGTGTTTATGAATATTCAGCATCAACGGCGTTTGACGTTTCGACAATAACTTATGCTCGTCTTTTAGATATTGGTGTTGTGTCTGCTACACAAGGAGATAATGCGGCAAACAGTATAGAATTTAATACAGACGGAACTAAACTGTTTGTGTTAGGTCAAGGACAAGATAAAGTTGATGAATATGCATTAACAACAGGTTTCGATCTTTCAACGGCTTCCTTTACACATAGTTTTAGTGTAGCGTCTCAAGAACTTCAACCTTATGGTCTAGCATTTAATAATGACGGAACTAAGATGTTTGTTACTGGTTGGACGGGTGATGATATAAATGAATACACATTAAGCACAGGTTTTAATGTTTCAACAGCAACTTTTGTTGATAGTTATAGTGTAAGTGCTCAAGCCGGAAAACCATCAGCAGTACAATTTGATTCAGATGGAACTACAATGTATGTTTTAAACGGATCTGGTGCACCAACTATATTCCAATACAAATTAGCAACAGGATTTGATGTTTCAACAGCATCTTATTCAAATAAATCGTTTGCTGTAACTGATCAAGAGACTAAACCAAGAGGTTTCTGCTTTGGCGCTAATGGAACTAAACTGTATGTTGCAGGGTGGAATGGAGACGATATTAATCAATATACTCTAGCACTGAACGTTACTTTAAATATTCCAGCACCAGCATCAGGAACACAAATTAGAATACTAATGAAGAAAGGACAAGTATGGTATACGAATGGCTCAAGCACACCTGCAGATGGTAAGGGATTAAACCAGTCTACGACTACTGCGGCTAGATTCATAGCGGAGGAGCCAACAATTACACCAGAATAAATACAATAGATGATACAAGAACCCAAAAAAGAAAATAGCAAAGAAAAAGACGAGAAAACGCCAAATGATGAGAACGGCGTTATGATGTCTGGCCACATTAAAATATTTGATCCTGAGACAGGGGAAGTAATGGTTGATAAAAGAAATGCAATTCATTACGAGAATATGTCACAGGCTTTAGCGAATTCGTTAGCGAATAAATCTACAGGATTTATTCATGAGATGGCGTTTGGTAATGGTGGAACAACTGTCGATCCAACGGGTGTAATAACTTACCTAACGCCTAACTCAACAGGAACAAACTCAAAATTATACGCAAAAACTTATTACAAAGTAATTGACGATAATTCAGCAACAAACAAAGATACAACAAGAAACAAAATGGAAGTAAGACACACAGCAGGAAACAAATATACTGACATTGTTGTTACTTGTACACTAGATTATGGAGAGCCAACAGGACAAGCGGCATTCGATAACACAACAAATTTTAATGGCGACTATGTGTTTGATGAATTAGGATTAGTTTCATGGGAAGGTACAGAAAACGGAACAACAAATAAATTGTTAACACACGTTATTTTTCACCCAGTACAAAAATCATTAAACAGACTAATACAAATTGATTACACATTAAGAATTCAAAGTTTAACAACTTTCACTGAAACTAGTTCAACTCAAGCATCTACAAGTAATATAGTAAGTGGAACTACATCAGGTGGTAACACAGGATATTAATAAATGGCGTATACTGTAAACAAGACAAACGGAGGAGCGTCAGTTTCTCAATACATTGTACAAGATTCAGTTTTAAACTCTGAAACAGATCTTAAGTTTGTAGGAAAAGGTTATTCTGGATACGGAGAAACCATTGCAGAAAACTTTTTACATTTATTAGAAAACTTTTCAAATACTGCGGCGCCAACAAAACCTATTAAAGGACAACTTTGGTACGATGAAACAAATCAAAGATTAAAAGTTTATTCAGGAGCAACTTTTCAACCTTTAGGTGGAGCAACGTATCAAGCAACAGCACCATCAGTACAATCATCAGGTGATATTTGGATTGATTCAGACACAGACCAACTATATTTTTACAACGGCAGTTCACACGTTCTTGTAGGACCATCTTCTTCTAGTACAAGTGGTTTTACATTTCCATCTATAACAGATTCAGGTGATAATGTACAAAAAGTTACTGAAATTAAAAACAATTCAAGTTTAGTTGCAACAGTATATGATGGCACAACATCATTTATTCCTAAAACTTCAATAACAGGATTTCCAACAATATTTCCTGGTATTACATTATCAACAGCAATAGCAAATTTAAAATTCAATGGTACGGCAACAAACGCAGACGCATTAGGTGGAAGTTCGGCGGCAAACTTTTTAACATCTAACGCGGCTGACACAATGACAGGTAAATTAACTTTAGATACTGACGACGGTATCTTTATTGGAGACCAATCAGAATTACAAATTACAGTATCTAATAGTGATGTGTTAGTAACTCAATCTGCACAAGACAAAGATATAATTGTTAAGGCAAACGTATCAGGTACATCAACAGAAATGATAAGAATTGATGGATCAACAGGCAGAATAGGAATTAAAAACACAGTACCATCAACTGAATTAGATGTTGTAGGAACAGTTAAAGCAACAGCATTCCAAGGAGCAGTTACAGGAAACGTTACAGGAAACATTACAGGTACAGCAAGTATATCAACAACGTCAACAATAACAGCAGACAATACTACAAACGCGGCAAGATTTATTCCATTTGTAAGTGCCGCAACAGGAAATTTAGGATTAGCAACAGATACAAATTTATCTTATAATCCTTCAACAAATATTTTAAACACAACGGCAACAAATGCTCAATACGCCGACTTGGCTGAAAATTACGAAACAGATGCAAACTACGAAGTAGGTACAGTTGTGATTTTTGGCGGAGATAAAGAAGTTACACAATCAACAATATCAAATGATACAAGAGTAGCAGGAGTTATAAGTGAAAAACCTGCATACTTAATGAACAGCGACAGCGAAGGTTCGCCAGTTGCACTTGTAGGAAAAGTTAAATGCAAAGTTCAAGGAATGATATCAAAAGGCGATCTTTTAACTACTTGTGGAACACATCCAGGCTGTGCTCAAAAGGCAATTAGTCCTGTATTAGGTTCTATAGTGGGAAAAGCAATGGAAAACAAAGACACAGCAGAAGAAAGTGTCATTTTAATAAGTGTCGGAAGGTTATAAATACTGGTAATATATGGCTTATACAATTAACAAAACAGACGGAACAGTAGTTGCTACCATTACAGACGGTACAATTAATAATTCAACGAGTTTAACACTTTTCGGAAAAAGTTATTCAGGGTTTGGAGAAGCACTAAACGAAAACCTTGTAAAATTATTAGAAAATTCATCTTCATCATCAGCACCAGCATCACCATTAAAAGGTGAACTTTGGTATGATTCAGCATCAGCATCTTTAAAAGTTTATGATGGTTCAGCATTTAAACCAACAGGTGGTGCAAGAGCACAATCAACAGAACCAACAGGTGCCGCAGGGGATCTTTGGTTAGACACAGACGATAATCAAGTATATGCTTACACAGGTTCAGCATGGAAACTAGTAGGACCAGTTTATTCAGACTCACAACTTTTATCAGGTTGGAAAATAGAAAACATTACATATACAGGTGGTTCACACACAGTTTCATCAATGTACGCAAACAACGTAAGAGTTGCGATATTGTCAAAAAATACTTTTACACCAAACAATGCTTCAGAAACAAGCAATGGCTTTGCACAAATTAATGCAGGTATTACTTTAAATTCAACATTAGGTGCTCAACTAACAGGAAATTCATCACAAGCGGCATCAATTGATGTATCAGGAACAACTAATACATCAGGAACAATTATTGCAGGTGGAAATTTTTTAAGAGCAGATGCATCTGATACAACAGCAGGTTCAATTCAAATTAATAATGACGGCGGTTTAGTTGTTGGAGCAAATGCAAGTAACGATGCATTTAAAATTACAAGATCATCAGGTAATGTTACGATTGCAAACGTAGGTGAAGATAAAAATGTATCTTTCACAATTAATGATGGTGGTTCAACAAAAACTCCATTAGCATTTACAGGTGCTTCAGGTGCCATAGCACTAACAGGTGATGTTACTATCACAGGTAACTTAAACATCTCAGGTGAATACAATGCTTCATCTTCGTCAGTTTCGACTTATGATGATGCTTTTATTAAAGTTAACAACGGTAACTCAGAAGCAGACGCAGGACTTATTGTTGAGACATCTGATACAAATGACGCTAGAATGTTTTATGATGTATCAGAAAATCATTGGACAGCAGGTGAAAATAATTCATATTCACAAGTAATAAGATTAACTGACGCAACTGCTGACGGTAATGCTCAAAAAGGAAAAGTTTTAAAATCAACAGGTGCAGGTAACGTAAAAGTTACTTCAGCAAACCTAGGTTCAGTAAATGCTTCAGGCGGAGCAATAGCAACATCAGATACTTCAAGTACAGCAGTTCCGACAATAGGACAGATTGCTACGTTTGGAAACCTTTGGGGTGGATCAGCAAAAACTGTTTCTACTACAACACCATCAGGCGGAAATGACGGGGACTTCTGGTTTGTAAGGGAGGTATAATCCCGTGACTAAAATAGTCAAAACTTTCGAATACACAGGAAAATTAGCAATAGCAGATTTACCATTTGGCGTAACCACTATAGATGTTTATCTATGGGGCGGTGCTGGCGGTAAAGGTGGCGGAGACTATGCAGGTTCAGGTGCAGATGGCGCCGCAGGTTATTACGTTCAAGCAACAGGTATTGATGTGAGAGCATATGCTGGTGTTAAAAAAATTGCAGTAGCAGTTGGAGGCGCTGGAGGTGATGGAACTGAAGGTAGTGGTGCAGAAGGTGGTGCTAACGGAAAAAGTTTAACAGGATATTCAGGAGGTGAAGGTGGTAAGTCAGGAACAACTGGTACTTCAGGTTCTGGAGGCGGCGGCGGTGGTGCAACCACAGTTACAATATATGAATCAGGACAAACAATAGACAATATTAAACTTGCAATCGCAGGTGGAGGAGGAGGATCAGGAGGATCTGGAAGACAATCACGAGGCGGTGTAGGAGCAAACACAAATTCAGCAACAAGTAATTCTCCAGGACAATTAGGAGAAGCAGGAGCGAACCACAATGGAGACGGTGGTGGCGGTGGTGCTGGAGGTGGAGGAGCCGCTGGAGGTAAAGGTGGTTCTGGAGCAACAGGTGACGCAGGTGGACATCCAGGATTTTCTGGATCAAACACTATACCAAGTGTATCAGCAGGAACAGGAAACGCCGCGGCGGCATCAGAATCAAATGGTTCCGGTATAATACCAGGACAAACAAATTTATCATTAACAGGGGCAGAGTATGGTGACTTTAATGGAGTACAACTTTATACAAACAGTAGAGCCTATGGAGCATCAACATCTTCTAGTGGAAAAGATGGAAAAGCAGTTTTAGTTTTTAATATGCCTGCAGATTTATATAATAAAGATTCAGGATCATGGAAAAAAGTTACAGAAATGTGGCAAAAAAGACCAGGCACTGGTGGATCATTAAGCAATGGTTGGCACAAGATTATAGGTGGATATTACAAAGTTGGTGGTGTCTGGAAAACTATTTTTAATTCAGACGTTAATTTTAAATTGTATTCAGAAGGATTTGGAAACCCATCAGGAGGCCCAACTTCAGGATCAGTAGGAACAGGAGGAATACCAACAGCAATTAATATTCCTGCAACTGCTCCTAATAGTGATAGAGGAAATGATGGAGGTGGAGATCCATACGTTCCTGACGATAGATGTCATGCTGATGCTAATGATGGTTTTGGACAATTTTCAATTTATTCTAATCACCCCAATCAAAATTATGGATTTTATGCAAGACAAGATACAGGGTCATCAGACGGTAGTTGTTTCATTGCAGGTACTAAAGTTCGTATGGCAGATGGCACAGATAAGAACATTGAAGATGTTGTAGTCGGTGATGTAGTAAAAGGACATAACGGAGATAACACAGTTATTAAATTAGATTGGGTAACTTTAGGAGATAGAAAATTATATACATTTAATGATAGTGAACATTATTTCTTTACATCAGAACACCCATTCATGACAGAAGAAGGTTGGAAATCAGTTAACCCAGAGAAAACAAAAGAACGTGACGGTGTTGAACTGTACGATCAGTTAAAAGGTGAGTTAAAAATTGGTGATAAACTTGTAACGAGCGATGGATTAGTTGAAATTACAAATATTAAATCAAAAGAAATAAACAATCCTGAAATGCCTTTATATAACTTCCATATTTCAAATGACAAATCGTATATTGCTGACAATTATGTTGTACACAACAAAGGTTGTTTTGTAGCAGGAACACAAATAACAATGGCAGATGGTTCAACAAAAGCAGTTGAACAAATAGATTTAAAAGACGATGTAGCAGTTGGTGGTTATGTATTTGCTACTGGAAAATTTTTAATAAACAATTTATACGAATACAAAGGAATTAAAGTATCAGGTTCACATATGGTTAAAGAAGACAAGTGGATTAGAGTTGAAGATAGTAAATTTGGTAAACCTTTAGGAACAGGTGATCATGTTGTATATGTATTTGGTTGTGAAAACAGAAGAATATTAATCAACGATACATTGTTCACAGATTATTTTGATGGATTTGAGCAAGAAGGACTTAAAAAGTTAGGTGAAAAATATTTTGAAGAGTATAGAGAATACGAGTACGAAGCAGACAAGACAGTCGTTGACACCGCGAATAAAAAGTAATACAATTAACACAATGAAGCATAGAGTTTGGAATTTAAACCAAGACTACGACGTTTTGGTAAAATGGTGGAACCAATGGGAATTTGGGGTAGTACCCAAAGAATGTTTGCCACCTGACGGAATAGTTGTAGAAGTTGACGGAAAACCAGTATGTGCTGGCGGACTGTATATTGGTGTTGGTACAAAATTTGCTTTCATGGAATGGATTGTTGCTGATAAAGAGCAAAACACAAGGGTATTACACCAAGCACTAACATTGTGTATTGATCAAATAATGGAATTAGCAAAAGCAAAAGGTATGCGTTTAGTGTATACTGCTACTAAAGAAGAATCTTTACACAAAAGATATGTTAAATATCATCATATGCACCTCACTGAAAGTAATGTTAAGACATTTTTAAGGGATTTTGACGGATCTTATAGCAAAGATTTAGAATGGATTTCAGATGAAGAGCAATTTGAAAAGCAAACAAATAACGAATAAATAGTAGTAGGAGAACATTTAAATGGCAACAAAAGACGAAGTTACTGATTATATTAATTCAATTGATACTACAACTATCTGGGATGATGCTGAATGGTCATACATTCAACAAAGAATGGACCCAGAAATGGCAAAACAATTAATTAAGTTAGTCGGAGATGTTAGTTGGTTAGTAGCGGCAAGAGACAACGAGTCAAACGAAAGATAAGAGATTTATGTCGTATACAATTAACAACACTACAGGAGCAACACTAGTAACACTAAAAGATGGAACAATTGACACATCAACAACTGATGTATCTTTGTTTGGAAAAGGATATGCAGGGTTTGGTGAAAGACTAAACGAAAACTTTATCAAGTTACTAGAAAATTTTGCAAACACTACTGCTCCAGACCAAAAAATTAAAGGTCAGTTGTGGTATGATGCAACAACAAATCAATTACAAGTTTATACAGGAACAAAATGGAAACCAGTTGGCGGTTCTACTACTACGGTAGCACAACCAACAAGTGCTGTACAAGGAGATATGTGGTTTGACACTACAAACTCTCAACTTTATGTTTACAGTGGAACGTCTTGGGTATTAATTGGACCAACATCTATTGCAGGTTCAGGTGTAACAGCCATGGTACCAGCAGTTATTGAGTCAACATTAGGTACAAACAAAAATGTTTTAAAAGGAACAATAGGAGATACTATTGTTTATGTTGCATCATCAGAAGAATTTACTCCAAAGAATACAGCAGGATCAGAAGGTGCCGCATTAATTACAGCAGGATTTGCCACAGTTAAAAAAGGTATTACTTTATCTACAGGAATTTCAGGAAATAAATTTCAAGGAGTTGCCACACAGGCAGATGCATTAAATGATGGTGGTGTAACTATTGCCGCTTCAGAATTTTTAAGATCAAATGACAACGATACTACTTCAGGTAGTCTAGGAATTATAAATGACAGCGGATTAACAGTTGGACTAGACAGTGATTTAAAAATATATGTCGTTGGTACAAGAGTTAAAATAAAAAATCAAACAGTTAGCGGTGATATTGAGATAGAAGATAACACAACTATCACAGGTGACTTAACAGTAACAGGAACATTAACTTCTGCAAATAGTGTATCAACAGCAGTATCAACTTTGATCGTTGAAGATAACTTAATGGTACTAAACTCTACATCATCAGGTTTATTGCCTTCAGGGTTAGTTAACTATGCTGGAGTACAGGTAAACAGAGGTGCGGGTAGTGCCGGCGCTGGACCTTCATCTCCAACAATACAAGATGTATTTTGGGTGTTTGATGAAACTTTTGCAGACGATGGAACTACAACGTACGGTAATGCCGGCGGAGCCTGGTCTGCATTTAGATCAGGAAACAATTTAAATGATAAAGAATTAGTAGATATAAGAGCAAATGTATTTCATGGAAGATCAACCACGTCAGAATATGCTGACTTGGCAGAAAAATACACAACAGATAAAGAGTATCCAGTGGGTACTGTAATATGTGTAGGAGGCGAACATGAAGCAACAGCAACTACTCCAGGCAGTATGCCTATTGGAGTTATATCTGAAAATCCAGGATTTTTAATGAATAAAGAATCCACTGGACAAGCAGTTGCACTTAAAGGACGAGTACCAGTTTTAGTATCAGGCAAAATTAGCAAAGGCGATTTAGTATACGTGTCTGATGTAAATGGTATAGCGTCAAAATTAGCGGACGATGGTGCTAATTTAGTAGGAGTAGCATTAGAAAACAACGCAGATAATGAAGCAAAACTGGTAGAATGTGTGCTAAAGGTCTAATGCTGTATATTTTAACAACGATAAATAAATATAAACAATTAGTATACTAAAAAAAGGATTTAAATTATGTCAGTAGTAACAGCATCTAGATACAACGCATTACAAAGCAAAGTAGCCGCGGTGTTAGGCACTGGATCGAGCGATAAAGGTTATGGTATGACCCTAGCCTCAGCACAAGTTGGTGCTGGCGACACGATTAATGCAACACACTTGTCTACTTTATACACAGATATTAACAAGTGTATATTACACCAAACAGCATCGGCAACAACAGCAATAGTTCAACCATCAGCAGGCGATATAGTTGAAGAAGATAACTCAACTAACAAAAAAGGTTGGGCACAATTTGAAGCGAATGCCACGACAGCAGAGACAAACAGATTAACAGCGGCTGGCGGTAACATGACAACAACGACAGAAGTAACAGAAAACAGAACAAATGCTTGGGGTTCAGGTACAGATTCAATTAACACAACTTTCACAGTAACTTTTTCATCAGCAGATATTAAAAGAAATTACTTTAATGCAGGCGGTGAAATTAGATTAGCATTATCACTAGCATCAGGTTCAGGTTCAAAAGGAACTTCTTGGTCTAACTTGTTCTCAGGAGCAGGTACAGTTAAGTTTGGAAGAACAGCAACTACAACTACAGGTTCAGGAACAACAACTTCAATTGGTAATGTTGATATGACAGGTTCACACCAAACTATATTTTCAAAAGATGTAGGATCAGGTGTATATGGAGAAAACGATTTCAGTATAACAGCAAGAGACAACAGTTCAACAGTATTAGAATTTATTGTAACTTGTAACGATGACGACGCAGGTGACCAAACAGGTACAGGTGGCCCAGTTGATGAAGATGTTGGAGGAACAACAACACTTACAGTTTCTTCTTTCAGAGCCAACAATGCAAGTGCAGTACAACACGCAAGACCTACGTTCTCAGTTACTGATAATTTCAATTAATAGTTAATTAAATTGGTAAGTTTCACTTCAGGCTTGACCTAGAAGTGCGACTAATATATACTAGTGCTATGGATAAAAGATTAGAAGAGGCACTAGAATATTCGAATTACATGGTTACTTACAATAACCAAAAGCGAATTCTCAAAAACAAATTTCTAGATCAAAATGTGTACTATGCTGGTGGAACAAAGTTCACTATAACAAAAGAATTTATAACGTTCATTAATTTACTTTTGCAAAAAGGACAAACCAAAAGTGTTACAATAATAGATGACAATGATAATCCTGTACAAATCGAGGACTTTCAAAAGTTTGTAGATGATGTTATGGACTTGTATTCAAAAAACGTCAATGATTATTATGCACAAATGCAAAGTATTAAAAAAAGAGAAATTAAAGACGTTTTAGATGCATGACCAAAGGCGTAGTTTTATTTGCAAATAATAATGAGCAAGTTGATTATATCAAACAGGCCATTTTTTGCACACAACAGATTAAAAAACATTTAGACTTACCGGTTTCGCTGGTAACAAATTCATCTGACCATTTGTATAAACAATATTCAACATATGTTGATCTGTTTGATAAAATTATTTCAATTCCAAAAGTAAATTCAGGACAACGTAAATCATTTAGAGACGGTGTAGGTCCTGTAAGAAAATTAGAATGGAATAACTTTAATAGGTCAGATGTTTATGATTTAACACCTTACGATGAAACGTTAGTAATGGACACAGATTATATCGTTGCTAACAATCAATTATTAAATTGTTTCAAAGTAAACAATGATTTTATGATATGGAAAGAAGCAACATATTTAAATCCTCATGGTAAAGTATGGGAAATAAGATATGTTAGTGATACGTCAATGGAAATGTATTGGGCAACAGTATTTTATTTTAAAAAATGCAAAAAAATGAAAACATATTTTAATACTGTGCAACACGTTAGAGATAATTGGGCATATTACAGATGGATATATCAAATAGCATCAAAGAATTATAGAAATGATTTTGCTTTTACTATTGCTATATGGATAATGAACGGATTTGAAGACAATAAAGAATGGCCTGCAAAGTTGCCAGGAACACATTATTACATATACGACAGAGATCAAATAATTGATTTTAATGATAATAAGTTTACGTTTTTAGTAACAGTACCTCAAGATCAAAAGAAATCAACAGCAACAACAGTTAAAGATTTAAATGTTCATGTAATGAATAAACTAGGATTACAAACAGTTATTGAAAGTAAAGGACTATGATAGAACAAGGTTATTTAATTTACGCAAATAACAGTAGCAAATGCAATTACACTAGACAAGCATACGCATTGTCTTTATCTATTAAGTTGTTTAACAAAGATGCTCATGTAACACTAGTTACTGAAAACGAATTGTGTGATAGATTGCGTTCAGGGTTTGATGATGTTATTGTTCCTCATAAAGCACCAGTGTCTAAAAGTATATTAAATTCAGAACAACGTTGCCATGCATATAATATTTCACCTTACTTAAAAACCATAGTAATGGATGCCGACGTATTAGTAACTGAAAATTTAGATAATTGGTGGAGATACCTAGCAAATTATATGGTTTATTACGTCTCAGATGCACGTACATACAGGAATGAAAAGAGTGATGCTGTTACATACCGTAAAACATTTATTGAGAATAACTTACCTAATTTATATAATGCATTTCATTATTTTGAAAAATCAGACGAAGCATCTAGGTTTTATAGACTGCAACAAATGATTGTAGAAAATTGGGAAAATTTTTATACAAAGTATACGCCAAAGAAAAAACAAAAATGGTGTAGTATGGATGTTAGCGCCGCTATTGCATCTAAAATATTAGACAACTATGAATCAATTACAGATAGTGATTCTTTTGTAAATGTAGTTCATTTAAAACCACAACAACAAGGGTGGAAACATAACTACGTGAATTCAAGTGGAGCAGTAACTTTACATTTTAGCAATAATGATTTTTTTATTGGAAATTTTAAGCAACATGGAATAATACACTATGTTGAAGATCGATTTTTAACAGACGAAATAGTAAACAATTTAGAGAAAGCAAATGAAACAGTACTTAACATTTAACCAAGAAACAGGTGAACCGTTAGCAATAGGACCTAATAAAGAAGGTACTTGCATTGAGGTCGAAGGAACTACTGCAACTGCAATTAAAGATGGGTTTAAACAAATGAACCAATTTAAAGTTATATTAGATGATACTACTAAAAAATATGTATTAGCAGAAGTTAGATCAGATGCAAATTTAACAAAAGAATTTATTATAGAATCTCCAGCATCTACATTTATTTTTGAATTGCCAACTAGTATAAAAGAACAAAATGGTATTAATTTAATACAAAATATTGGTGACGGAACATGGACAGCAACAATACAAGGTGATACTATTAACACTATAAAAGAACTAGCAAACAACAATAAAAATTTATATCAATTGTTTTACGTAACTGCTAAAAGCAATCCTAATATATTACACGATACATTAAGCATTAATCTCAATCAATTAATCGATGAAGGCAAGTATGAAATAAAAACTTTTGATAAGCAATCAGTAAAATTAAATATTAGTGTATACTGTAGAAATTTATATAACGAATATAACCACGTGAGACAAAATGGATAAATTTAGAGTTAGAGATCATGACGTATTTTATTTGAGTTACGATGAGCCAAATGCTGAAAAAAATTACGCAGATATTTGTAATAAAATACCTTGGGTAAAAAGAGTACACGGAGTAAAAGGATCAGATGCGGCACACAAAGCCTGTGCAATGGCGTCAGAGACAGAACGATTTACAACAGTAGACGGCGACAATATTATTAATCCAAAGTGGTTAGATGTTGAAATAGAATTTGACATGGACGTAGTTGATTTAACAACGAGTGTCGTTAGTTGGTGTGGTTACAATATTGTAAATGGATTAGTGTACGGTAACGGTGGCTTAAAATGTTGGCCACGTCAGTATGTATTAGATATGAAAACTCATGAAAATGCAGATCCGGGCGATGTTGCTTCACAAATAGATTTTTGTTGGGACTTAAAATATTTGCAAATGAATCAAACATATAGTGATGTGTATAATAATCATACTCCTCAACAAGCCTGGAGAGCAGGATTTAGAGAAGGTGTAAAAATGGCACTAGACAGAGGCGCAAGAGTTAACCTAGATGATTTTAAAAAGAATCATTGGAAAAATTTAAACAGAATGTACATATGGCAAATGGTAGGTGCAGATGCCGACAATGGAGCATGGGCAATATACGGAGCAAGACAAGGCACATACTTAACAATGTGTACAGATTGGGATATTGTTCATACAAGGGATTTTGAATATCTAAATGATATGTGGAAAGAACAAGAAGCAAAATTTAATGAAAGCACAGTAGTTGACGAAATAAAACGTTTAGGTGATATATTAATCAACGAAGTATTAATACCAATTGGTATTGAACACCTTACACCATCACAAAGCAAGTTTTTTAAACAAGTATATAGAAACCCAGATAGGGGTGTTGAAAACTTTTTAGCCAAAAAAACATAATCATACAACTAAAAATTACTTAAATATGAGTAAATGAAGTATGACGATTTAAGAAAATCAAAAAGTTTTTGTATTATTCCATGGGTTCATTTACAGTTTGAACCTCATAATAAGGTAATACCGTGCTGTCTTACATCTCCTTATAATTACGATTTAGGAGATTTAAGTACAAATACCATTGAAGAAATATGGAATAGTCCAAAACAAAAAGCATTAAGAAGAGAAATGCTTAAAGGTGACCGTCCTAAGATCTGTAAAAAGTGTTGGAATATGGAAGATCAAGGAATGGTTTCAAATCGTCAGCACAATAATAAAACTTATAAAAAAGTAATGAAAGAGGTAGAGCATATAACTTTACCAGACGGAACCGTTCCTGAAATGCGTTTAAAGTATTGGGATATGAGATTCAGTAATATTTGTAATCTTAAATGTAGAAGTTGTGGTCCTAAACACAGTTCATCTTGGGTACCAGATGCAATTAAAATTTGGGGCAAAAAACGTTACATGGCGGAAAATAAAAAAGGATTAAACGTTGTAAATGATATTGAAGGACAATCTAAATTAACGTTTTTAGAAGATCAAATACAGCACGTTGAAAGAATTTATTTTGCAGGCGGTGAACCAATGATGATGGATGACCATTGGTACATTTTAGATCTATTAAAAAAACATAAACGTTTTGATGTAAGAATAATGTATAACACTAACATGGCTCGACTAGATTGGAAAGGAAAAAATGTAGTTGATTACTGGAAATTATGGGATCCAGGAAAAATAGAAATTTGGCCAAGTTTAGATGAATATGGAGATAGAGCAGAACTTGTACGTGCAGGAACTATATGGCCTAAAACTTTAAAAAATATTGAAACAATAATTAGTCTAAACAATGACATTTTTATACAACCCGGAATTACAGTAGGTGCTTTGAATGTTTTTAGACTTCCTGAGATTATTGATCACTTTATAAAACTTGGACTAATACATAACAATCATGCAAATCAAAATTGTAACACGTGGCGAGTAAAGCATAACAACTGGTTTTTAAACTTTGTACATTGGCCAGAAGATTTACACATATCAATTTTAAGTGATGATTTTAAAAAGAAAATTTTACAAAAGTATAAATTTTGGATTGAAGATTACAAAGAAAAATATGACTATGATCCAACACCTAAATTAAAAGAGATTTTGCACGGATTGTCTTTGCCTCATAATCCTGAGTTTGCTAAACTATTTCTAATTAAACACGCAAAACTTGATAAAATTAGAAAAGAAAGTATATTCAAAACTATACCAGAACTAGAAGATGTAAGAAAAAAATATCCAGGAATTTACGAAGACACATATGAAAAGTTTAAATGATAATAAAACACCTGTTGTAAAAATACAGAGGCGTACTGACGATCTAATGGTTGTTACGTGGATTATTAATAACCTTTGTACAAATGCTTGTTCGTACTGTCCAAAAAATTTACACACAGGAACTAATCATCATTATGATTGGGAAAATGCAAAAAGATTTTGGCAGTTGCTTTTAAAAAAGCATAGCAAATTACAAGTAGCATTATCTGGCGGCGAACCAACTTTAAGTCCTTTCTTGTTAGACTTTGTTAAGATGATATATGACACAGGTAACAAAGTTGGAATAACATCAAACCTTGCAAGAACTCCAAGATATATGAAAACACTTGCACCATTTTTAGCATATGTTTCAGCAAGTTATCATCCAAGTTTCGAAGATAAAAATTTTTTAGAAAAAGCACTTGCGGCCGCGGACCTGACTCCGGTTAATATTAGAGTAATGATGGATAGCAGGTATTGGGACGTTG
>Ga0115011_10000477_pt1 | contig 32564 bp, 27 predicted proteins | sample TroAtlMetagenome_2_FD_88705 | JGI IMG/M metagenome (GOLD analysis project Ga0115011, IMG submission 88705) | Marine eukaryotic phytoplankton communities from Atlantic Ocean - Tropical Atlantic ANT8 Metagenome | ecosystem: Environmental > Aquatic > Marine > Oceanic | place: Tropical Atlantic... | reverse complement strand
CGCGACCACTCTCCTGATCGCCGCTGCGCGCCTACCTCCCATCGCCTCCAGCCACCCGATACAATCACCTGCCCGCCGCACAAGCTCCATCTCACCCTGCACCAAGCCTGCGCCGTCCATTTCTCCTGGAAGCCTTGAACATAGCTCGGCGGCCTCTTGATTCACCTCAGACCCTTTCATCACCGAACAAAAGGCACTGAGAAGCTTTTTACGATGAGCCAGCTCCAAGGCCCCGGCGTCCGCAATCGTGTCGCTGAGCCTCGCCAGAAGGTACCCGAGACTAAGTGGGGCTCGAAACTCACTCGGCAAGAGCCGCAGAGTGAGATAAAAGGACCGCGAGACAGCTTTCAGGATATCGGTCGAAAGTTCCGCCGTGTTCATCTTCAGGAAACAGAGTGGCGGCTCATAGGCCCGTTGACCAATCCCAAATCAACCCGGAAACTCATTCATCTCTACCTCCATATTCCATTCTGCCGGGATATTTGTCCCTATTGCTCCTTCTATAAACATAAGCCGGGCGATGCAGATATGCGCCACTTTGTTGACAGCATTCTCCGCGAGGCAAACCTGAGGTCAGCCCAGATGAGTAGTCTTCAAATCGATACTGTCTATCTTGGCGGAGGGACGCCCAGCATGCTGCCGCCCGACCTGATCGGTAATCTTTTTCAGAAACTTGGAGAGACCTTCAATTTCAGTTCCAGCACCGAGATCAACCTGGAGGTCAACCCTGCTACTTTTGGAAAGTCCGCCGCGAGGACTTACGCGCAGTCGGGGGTAACTCGAATTTCCCTCGGAGCTCAGTCCTTCAGTCCCGATGTCCTTAAAACCCTTGGAAGAACGCATGGCCCGCGCGAAATAGCCCGTTCCTTTGAGCTACTCAAAGCTGCCGGCATTGAAAACGTCAGCATTGATTTGATGTTTTCCATACCGGGGCAAACTCTTGAGCAGTGGAGGGACAGCCTCGAACAGGCTCTCGACCTTTCCCCATGCCATATCTCCGCCTACAATCTGACCTACGAAGAAGACACACCCTTCTTTAATCGATTTCGCGCCGGTCTTTATGCCGACATGGAAGAAGTTAATGCCTCGATGTTTGAACTGGCGCACGAACTCCTGACCGAGCGGGGGCTTCGGCATTACGAAACCTCCAATTACGCCTACCCTGGATACGAGAGCCGACACAACCAAGGATACTGGAGAGGCGGCGACTACCTTGGCCTTGGCCCGTCCGCGGTTTCCACTATCTCCGGTCGTCGATGGAAAAATATCCCAGATACGGCTAAATACCTCCTGCAAATTGGGCAAGGTGGGCCGGCAGAATCCGAAGTGGAAACTCTTACTCCGGCACAGCTTGACTTGGAGCGAATCGCCCTGATGTTGAGAACCGATGCTGGAGTCCACCGCCGACACCTCTCCCAAGTTCCCCCGGCTCGAATTGACGCGATTGTGGACGAGAATCTCGCAGATTGGAGCGGCGAACACCTCGTGCTACGCGGCCGGGGCAACATGCTGGTCGACTCCATCGTTGACCATCTGGTCAGCTAGACCGGGCACCAAACCACGAGCCACACCAACCTTAAAGTAACCCCCGGATGCTAGAACGGACTTACCCCCTTGCGCGAAAGGCTCTCTTCCGACTGGAGGCTGAGCGAGCGCACAACTGGTCCCTGCGCGCCCTAAGGGCAGCAGATCGGTGCGGTATACTTCAGGCCCTGGCTGGGGAACCCCCTAAATCCGAGGAAATCGCATGCATGGGTCTTACTTTCCCTAATCGTCTCGGCCTGGCCGCCGGACTGGATAAGGAAGGAAACTCCATCGATGCATTCGGACGTCTCGGATTTGGGTTTATCGAGATTGGAACTATCACTCCAAGACCCCAAGGCGGGAACCCCACACCCCGCCTGTTTCGTCTTCCTAAGCACGAGGCTATCATCAACCGGATGGGCTTTAATAATCCAGGAATCGAGGAAGGTGTTCGAAATGTCGAATCCTCGACAACCTTCAAGGGTCGGGTGGGGTTTAATATCGGAAAAAACAAAGACACTCCGAACGAGCGGGCCGTGGATGATTACCTCCTCTGCCTGAAAAGCGCCTGGCCGGTGGCAGACTATATCGCAGTCAACCTTTCTTCTCCCAACACCCCAGGACTGCGGGCACTACAAGATGCGACGGCGGCGGCACATCTTCTGGAGCGACTTCAGGCCGAACGTGCATCCCTTGAGGCTCAGACAGGAAGAAACGTGCCTCTTGCAATCAAGGTCGCTCCCGACCTCGATGACGATGAAATTTCCGCTCTGAGCAAGGTCTTCCTAGATCATTCTCTCGATGCGATTATCGCCACCAACACCACCATCAATCGAGCTGACATAAAGGCAGACCCCTTGGCCCAGGAGAAAGGGGGCCTATCGGGTGCCCCACTAGGTCACCGGTCGACAAAAGTTATCGAATCCTTTCATCAAGCTGTCGGGGGGAAGATCCCCATCATCGGAGTTGGTGGAATCATGTCCCCATTAGACGCTCAGGAAAAAATCGAGGCTGGGGCCACCCTGCTTCAACTCTACTCCGGCTTTATCTATCACGGGCCCCGCTTGATCCGCGAAATCCTCTGCGCCGGGTCCGAGAAACCTTCCCGCGGCGAGACCTAGAATACTTTCCGCTGGTTCTCATCGCAAAATTGATTAATCTATCGTAACTATCTGACCCAACGTCTAAATCATGAAAAAGAACATCCTTCTTATCGTCACCTCGGCGCTCTCTCTGCTTTTTGCCAGCTGTGCAGCCGGGCCCAATACTCAGTCAGGGGCTCTTACCGGCGCCGCTATCGGAGGCCTCGCAGGGGCGATTATCGGCAACAATGTAGGCGATGGAGATGCCGGACGGGGAGCGTTGATTGGCGCTGCAGTCGGAGGCGCTGCAGGAGCCGCAGCAGGAAACGCCAAGGATCGCCAGCAAGGGCATGTTCAAGGGCGGGGCTATTAGAAAGACTGAGCCAAAACCACCCTCTCAATTGTCAAAAGCAGCGGGTTTCCCCGCTGCTTTTTCGTTCTCGATTTTCTGACAGGATCACACCAAAAACCTTTCAGCTTATGGTTACTCGCAACTACCTGATCCTTTTTCTGCTTTTTGCCACCATTGCAGGATACGCCCCGGTAAGCCTCGCTAACCAATTTGATCCCTTTGCCGCATCGGAAGCCGACACCGATTCGAGCACTCTCGAGTTCCTCGCAGAAGCACGTGAAGTCCCGTCTGGTGAACCATTCCACGTGCTGATGAAGATGACCCATCCGCCCGGGTGGCACTCCTACTTTATTAATCCAGGGTATGTGGGCACTTCCCTCAAGCCTAACTGGGACCTCCCTCCTGACTTTCAGGCGGAGCGAGTCGGATGGCCAACCCCTCACATCGGCACCACCGCAGGAAAAAAGACCTATGGGTATGAGCCCACCGTTTCCCACCTGTTCAGGATAATCCCGCCTGCAGGGCTGCCGTCTGGGACTCAGATGAAGATTGCCGCCTCTCCTCGCTGGCAGATTTGCGATGAGGCCAACTGCCGCCCCGAACCTGGCATAGGCGCTCCAGCCGCCCTTAGCGTCGTGACGGTCACAGTTGGGCCCGATTTAAGCTTAGTTACCGCGAACACCGAGGCTTTTGCAGAGGCTCGTGCGATGCTGCCAAGTGATCTTCCTTCAGAACTTAAGGTCCAAGCCCGTGAAAAAGAAGGACTCGTCACCCTTATCCTTTCTCCCGCAGATGCGATCCCTGACAACACAATTCACTTCTACGACTTCGATCAGGTTCTTGACTCCCAGTCCGAACCAACCGTGGTTCGAGAGGGAGAAGAGGTCCGATGGAGTATGCCGCTTAATACCGATACAAACCTCCCACTCGGGGAAGGGATTAGCGGTATCCTGACAATCGGCGAAAAAGGCTACCAAGTTCACGCCTCGTTCGCGGACCGGGAAGATGATCGCGTGAGCTTCAGTAAGCTTCTCGCCATCCTTGGAGGCATGTTTCTCGGGGGCATGATTCTCAATCTAATGCCCTGCGTCTTTCCCGTGATCGGGATCAAGATTATGAGCTTCGTGCAGCAGGCCGGGGAAGATCGACGAAAGATTCTGAACCATGGAGTCATCTACGCGGCAGGGGTAATTCTCTCTTTCTGGGTCCTCTCCGGCCTATTGCTCGCCCTGAGAGAAGGCGCGATCGGCAACGCGGGACAGGAGGTCACATGGGGGTATCAGCTGCAGAATCCATGGGTCTTATGGGGCCTCATGCTCGTGATGTTCACCCTCGCCATGAACATGTTCGGCATCTTTGAGATTGGAGCCTCTGCAACCAGCGTGGGCAGCAATCTCACCCGTAAGCAGGGAGCCGCGGGCTCCTTCTTCTCCGGGGTGCTTGCTACCGTGGTTGCCACACCATGTTCTGCTCCTTTTCTCGGAGTCGCAATAGGACTGGCCTTCAACCTCCCTCCCCTCCTCTTCCTCGTGGCATTCACAGTAATGGCGCTGGGCCTCGCCTTCCCCTACGTCCTGCTTTCTGCATTCCCAACCTTGGTTGAACGACTTCCTCGGCCGGGGCCGTGGATGGAGTCTTTCAAACAAGCAATGGCATTCCTTCTTTTTGGCACCACAGGATTCCTGCTCTGGTCGTTTCTCTCATTGAAGGACGTTGGCCTCCCGAAGATGCTGCCGATCGTTCTTGGCCTTACCATGATCGGCATCGCCTGCTGGATCTATGGTCGGTGGTGTGTCGTGTCGCGAGCCAAGTCCACACGTGCCATCGGCTACCTTCTCGCACTCGCATTCGCCGCCATGGGAGTGGTTTATTCTAAACCTCCGGCCGAAGGACTGAAATGGGAGACTTGGAGCCCTGAAGCGGTAGAGGAGGCCATCGCGGCTGGCAGACCCGTTTATGTAGACTTCACCGCAACTTGGTGCGCCACCTGCCAGGTGAATAAATCGAGAGCTTACAATGGAAAGGTTCAGGCCCTCTTTTCGAATTACAACGTCCTCGCGTTGAAGGCAGATTACACAAATTACGACCCTCGAATATCGACCGTCCTGGCTGAACTCAAACGACGCGCTGTGCCGGTAAATGCTCTTTATCGACCCGGCGAACCCGAACCCAGGCTGACCAAGGAACTCTTCGGATCTACCTATATGGCCAACTTCATAGAAGAGCACCTCGGCACCCAAGAGCAGCCCTGACTTCCGGTCAGAAGTCTCGCCTCACGAAGATCACTAACGCCAGCCCCGCGACAGCCAACTCGTAGAGGAGGCTGCTCCCAAGATCCTTCCAGACGCCGTGCCGCTGATCGGCTTTGCGCTCTACCTCCGCATGGTAGGCCGGGGCCTCTTCAAGCGGGTCCTCGAACAGCAGCGCGAGTAGACTCTTCCCCGCCAATCCTCCCCCACTCTCATTAACTACGATCAGGGACCGCATCTGCGCCCCTACCGCACGAGTCTTAGGCAGCGCAAGACGCGTTGAGTCCAATACACCATGGAGAGGAACCATAAAGTCCTCTGAGCTCTCTCTAGGCTCGACCTCCTCGTGGCCTCCTTCCTTCCAATCTAGCTCATATCCAATTTGCGGAATTGAATAGGCGATGTCGTAGGTGATTTCCTCCGCCCACTCCACGAGGACTGATCCGCCCCAGACCAGAAGTGCCGCAAAGAGACCTAGAATCGTGGAGCCAGACCAGACTGAAATCAGGACATGGACCGCGTAGACAAAGCTGAAGGAAAGCACGACCAGAGGAACAGCCCAGAACAGGCTCATATTCCAATCTCCGAAGCGAAGACCGAGACTCATGTAGACGATCAGAGTAAAGGGCAGAACCTGCATTAGCACAAACAACAGGCTGCCGAGATATTTTCCGAGGAACAGAGTGACCCTCGCCGGAGGCTTCGAGAGAGCCAGATCGATAGAACCCTTCTGGATAAATTCCGGAAAAATCGAGGCGCACGATATTAGACCGAGCACAATCGAGAATAACCCTAGCCAGTATGGGACAATGACATTGGTAAAGAGCAGCAAATAGAGCTCTTTCGATGCCTCTGTTCCCATTCGAAAGAGCTCACTCTCAAAGGCAATCAAACCAAAAAGAACAGACACTCCAGCACCATCGAAACCAATCGAGGCGTAAACCAGGCCAATTAACACTGATAGAATCAATACGATCCAAAAAAGGCGCTTCGCCCGAAGCATCCTGAAGGAGTCGAGAAGCAGCACGCCCAAGACTCTCATATCCGACCACCTCCCTCTCTTGAACCCTTAGCTTCAACTATCGATTCCATGAAAAGCTCCTCTAGCGATTGACGCGATTTACTCACTTCCAGGATGACCACGCCCGCTGCCCGAAGGACATCTAAGACTTCCTGAAGAGGACTAGGATCCCCTCCATGAATTGTGATTCCTCCTTCACCAACAGAGTGCCCGTAACTTCGGATCTGAGAAGCCACCTCGTCCGGCAGCCCCCCCTCAAAGACCACTTCAAACCTGAGGCTCCCTGAGGTCAAATCGGAAAGGGCACCTTGCCGCACCACCTCTCCTTCCTTCAAAATCGCAATTGAGTCGCACAGGGTCTCCAGTTCTCCGAGGAGATGACTGTTCACAAAAACGGTTACTCCGTCACTACGCAGCTTTTGCAGGATCCTCCGCATATGATACCGCCCTTCTGGATCCACTCCGTCCGTGGGCTCGTCAAGAATCACAAGACGTGGTGAGTTAACGAGAGCTTGAGCAAGGCCGATCCTCTGAACCATCCCCTTGGAGTAAGTCTTAATGGTCCGCTTTTCCGCTCCGCCGGCCATCCCCACCAATTCGAGCAAGCCATCTACCTCCGTAGCATTAACCCTAAACCCGGCCAGGCCGGCAGAATAACCAATTACCTGTCTCCCTGTCAGGTAGGCCGGGAACCTGGCATGTTCAGGGAGGTAACCGACCTTACGCAGGGTCGGCTTGTGACCGACCGGGCTACCCAGAAGGCTGCCGCCACACCTGGTTGGACGGATAATCGTTGTGAGAATTTTCACCAGAGTGCTTTTTCCGGCACCATTGGGTCCCAACAATCCAAAAATGGAGCCCTCGGGAACCCTTAATGAAATACCCTGAAGCGCGCGGACCCCACCCCGGTAGGTCTTTTCAACTCCTGCAATGTCAACGGCGTATTCTGCCATGAGACTACCCTTCTAGGAGAAGGAAGACCCACGAGCAAGAAAGGATCGGGGCCTAATCCTTGTTCCTTCCTGTTTGCACAACCGATAGAGACCCTCTATCGTCCCTTTCTATGAAACCAGTTGCGATTACGGCACTCCTCAGCATGTTCCTCATCGGCGCGGCATCCTGTCAGGATAGTAGCAGCCAAAAGTCTAGCAACCTCCCGAAAACGAAGATGAAAGAATTCGCGGCAGACGCCAAATCCATTCCAGAAGGCTCGGAAACGATCTCACTGGGGGCAGGATGCTTCTGGTGCGTGGAAGCCGTTTACCAGCAGCTGGAGGGTGTCCACTCCGTTCTCTCAGGCTACATGGGGGGCTTCGTCCCAAATCCGACCTATGAGCAGATCTGCCAGAAGAACACAGGTCACGTAGAGGTAGTTCAGGTAGTTTTTGACCCGAAAAAGGTGCCTGCGTCGGACATTCTCGCATGGTTCTGGGAATTGCACGATCCCACCAGCAAAGACCAGCAGGGCGCCGATAAGGGGCCGCAGTATCGCTCAGCTGTATTTTACCATTCCGAAGAGCAGAAGAAGGTCACTGAGGCCTCCATGAAGGCGGCCCAGAAGCTCTTTACCAAACCGATTGTGACTGAGGTTCGTAAGGCCGAAAAGTTCTGGGTAGCAGAGGATTATCACCAGAATTTCTATTTTCTTAACAAGAAGAAAAATGGGTATTGCCGCGTGGTAATACAGCCTAAGCTTCTGAAGCTTAAGCTTAAGGACTAAGTTAGCCCCTCCCCTCATCTACTCCCCGTTGGACCAAGGCACGCTGCAGGCGCACTGTCGCTGATGGTGGAATTAGGGTCTTGCAAGCCTGTCGCCGGTAGTTAACTTTTCTTAAGTGCCTGCCGGCTATGAGTATCAGATAGATCACCGCGTCATCCATGGCGCGGCATGGGATCACGTCACCTTAGACGACCTGGAACACTATATGGCAGATGCCTCGCGCCTACCGGACGACCTGAGAGGAGCGGTCGAGTATCTTGATCTCAGCGAGGTCATCACCCTCCAAGTCAGCACTGTTGGTGCCCTCCAGCTGGCGCCTTGGTATGAATCCTTGATTGACCGGGGCATCAGGGGGTCTGTGATCTTCGCCCCAGACGAAGAAGTCTACGAGATCGCTGAGACCATCATCGCCACCTGCTCCATGGTGGGAGGAGGCCTACCAGATGGCTACCGAATTACGGATACACCGGTCGCCCTCAGAAACGTCCACCATTTTCTCGAGCAAGAGCCATCTCGACAGGCGTCCGAGGAAGCTCAGGTAGCCTAGGAGCTTGAGCTCGGCACCTCCGAGCGAAGTCGACCTAAAGAAAAAGGCTGCTAGAAGTCACCACAGCCTTGCCTCAGCGTGCTGCCGCCCCCCTTTTGTGACCTACCAATTCCGGATGTCGTCGGGAGTACCATTCTTCCCATCTGGACCTAGCGACCATAGATCGAAGTCCGGATTCTGCTGCTCGGGATCTCCTTTCTGATTGCGGAACCGCCATGAGTTTCCCCACGGGTCAACCACCGCAACAGGAAGAGGCGTCCCCTTCTTGTCGATCAGGTTTCTGGGATTGGTGTTCGGGTCAAGGTCCGCGTTGTAGGGCACCAAGCCCTCGTCGGGACGACCATCTAAAGCGCCGTCATCTGCTGTCCCTGCAATTCCATCAGCTCCAACCCCATCACAGTAGAGCATCCGGTAAATGATGAGTCCACTTGTTGCCTCAATATCCTCATCGGTTGTCTCGGGGAGGAAACCCGCGTCGGTCTGGTAAGCAGTAATCTGCATGTTGAACGTCTCCATCTGGGTCTTAGCCTTGTCGATGGCTGATTTCCGATTCACATAGGATGAAACTCCGATGACCATCCCCGAGAGGATCATGATAATGGTCACAACGGTCAGTAGTTCCACGAGGGTAAACCCACGGTAACTTCTGGCTTTGAGCTGCTTACGGGAGACTTCCATCTTGAAATCGGATTGTTCGGATGAAGCGGATTTTACTGCTGCATCTGCTGAATAATCTTAATCAGAGGTAGGAACAATGCAAATACAATTGCCCCGACAACCAGAGCAAGGAACACAATCATTATCGGCTCCAAAACGGAGGTTAGCGCAGTCACCGCATTATCAACCTCATCGTCATAAACGTCGGCAATTTTGAGCAACATTTCCGGTAATTGCCCAGTCTCCTCACCCACGTCCACCATGCTGATCACCATGGATGGGAATACCCCACTCGCGCGGAGGGGTTGCACGATCGATTCACCCTCTTTGACAGACTCGTGAACCTTGTTAATGGCATCGGAAATGACGACGTTGCCGGCTGTCTCCTTGGTGATGTTCAGGGCCTGGAGAATCGGAACACCTGACGTCACTAGAGTTCCAAGCGTCCGGGAGAACCGAGAAACTGCACTCTTTCTCTGGATGTCACCGAAAAGGGGTATCCTAAGCTTCAATTTATCCACAAGATTACGCCCTGTCTTTGTCCGCCCCCATAACTGAAAGCCCAGATAGACCAGAAAAACACCACCGAGAATCCATACCGCATTGGGAAGAATAACAGGCCTCGCCATCATGAATTCCGAAAAACCGAAGACGAACTGCGAAATCTTGGGCAGCTCAGCACCAGCCATGTCATTAAACATTTCTTTGAACTTGGGCACAATGAACAGCATCAGGAAGGTCACGATTGCCACCGCAATGAACATGACGATGACTGGGTAAACCATAGCCGCTACGATCTTGTTTTTCAGTTTGTGGGCTTTCTCCTGGTATTCGGCCAGACGGGTAAGGACCACTTCAAGAACACCACCAAGTTCCCCGGCCTTCACCATGTTGACGTAGAGCTTATCAAATATTTTCGGATGCTGGGCTAAACTCTCTGAAAAGGTCGAACCACCCTGCACGGAATCAGCTAATGAGTTGATTGTCCCACGAAGAACCTGATTTGGCTCCTGCTTACCTAACACCGTCAGCCCCCGGAGCAGAGGCAGTCCTGAGTCAATCAGGGTGGCTAGTTGGCGGGTGAAAATCATCAACACCTTGGGCTTGATACGACCTCCCGTCGTTCCCCTGGCCTTCTTCCTTCCTCTCGCCTTGGAGGCCGCTTTTTTGCCAGCCGCGCCAAGAGATCCTTTCCCTTGTTCAACGATTCCAGTTGGGTAGAGGTTTTGACTCCTAAGCTGGCTTGTAGCCTCCGCTTCGGATCCGGCTTGGACTGTGCCGGTGGAAGGTTGTCCCTGCTGGTCGATCGCAGTATACTGAAAATTAGGCATGGGTCTGGTTGGTCTTACGTTTTAGAAATGGTAGTAGAAAGGATGGAGCGAGGCTTAATTGGGGCACTAGGTATATTTGAGGACCTCTTCGATTGTGGTGACTCCCTCGTAAATATTGCGCAGGCCGTCTTCGCGCAGGGTGGACATCCCCAGCTCAATGGCTTTCTGCTTGAGGGCAACAGTGGGCGCCCGGTCGGTAATCATTTCACGAATTGGGTCCGAGACACTGAGAAGTTCAAAGAGACCACGCCGACCTCTTAGACCGGTCTGACCACACACCTCGCACCCTCTTCCGGTGTAGAAGTGCTTGTCGCCAAGTTCATGCGCGGAAAGTCCCAACTGGTTGAGCACCGCCTCGTTAGGCTCGTAACTGTCGCGACAGTCCTTGCAGATAGTTCGGACCAACCGCTGAGCCAGAACTCCCTCCAAGGAGGCCGCAACCAGGAAGGGCTCTGTCCCCATATCGACAAGCCGGGTCACCGACCCCGCTGCGTCGTTAGTGTGCAGAGTTGAAAGAACAAGGTGCCCGGTAAGGGATGCTTGAATAGCAATTTGCGCTGTCTCGAGGTCTCGAATCTCACCGACAAGAATCTTGTCCGGATCCTGACGAAGAAAGGCTCGGAGGATTCTCGCAAAACTGAGGTCGATAGCTTCGTTCACCGGCACCTGGATAATCCCATCAATGTCGTACTCCACCGGATCTTCCGCGGTCAACAACTTCGTATCGATGGTGTTGATCTCTTTGAGTGCAGCGTAAAGAGTCGTGGTCTTTCCTGCCCCGGTAGGGCCGGTCACTACAAAAATTCCGTTCGGCTTTTTGATCGTAGTATTAACGTAGTCTTCGACGTGCCTCGGAAGCCCCAGGACGCTGAGAGACATGTTAACATTCGACCGGTCAAGAACTCGCAAAACCACACTCTCACCATAGGAGGTTGGCAGAGAGGAAACCCGGAGATCGACCTGTTGATCCCCAATCTGCTTTACGATTCTTCCATCCTGCGGCACACGACGCTCAGCAATGTTCATATTCGACATCACCTTCACCCGGGACAGGATTGGCAGTGCGAGGTGGATGGGTGGCGGAGCCATCTCATAGAGAGAACCGTCAACCCGATAGCGGATCTTAAAATCCTTCTCAAAAGGCTCAAAGTGAATATCAGAGGCCCGCTCCTTGATCGCCTGGTAGATGACTAGATCAACGTAACGAACGATCGGCGCGGAATTAGCTTCATCCGCCAACTCCTGCTCAGAAAGCTCCTTTCCGTCATTATCCAGCTCTCCCAGCAATTCGGCCATTGCCGCCCCCTCATCAGCTCCACCGCCATAGGCCTCGTTGATCTTCTTTTCGATGATGTAGTCGGGCGCGACCACCACCTTGACCTCCTTGCCGAGGGCGAACCGCAGATCCTCTGGGGTCTGCGGATTCATCGGGTCCAGCAGAGCAACCGTGATACCCTCTGCATCAAAATTAATCGGCAAAGCGCCATGAAGGCGAGCCATCGGCGCTGGAATAACCGCCAATAACTCCTCGGGCGGCATGAATTCGGAAAGATCGACAAGGTCGGCACCGAGCTCCTGCGCGATGATACCCCACATATCCTCTCTGGATTGAACAACCTGAAAGTCCGTCAGGATATCACCCACATCCTTCCCACTTGCGTCCATCTCGCGAAGCATGTCCTCAGCAAGGGAATTGTCTATCATCCCCCGGGAGACGAAGATGTCCAAGACGTTACGATTTTCCATTAGTGTTTGATGAAATGAGTTCGATTTTAATCGGAATCGGACATTGTGACCGAGATGACCTCTGAGGCTGAGGTCACACCGGCGAGGACCTTTCTGATCCCGTCTTCTCGTAAAGTCCGCATGCCAAGCTCCCGTGCTCGACGACGCAATTGAGGAGTACTCAGGTTTTCATTGATAAGGTGCCGCACCTCGTCATCGACCTTGAAGATTTCAAAGATTCCTTGGCGGCCACGGTAGCCTCCTTGCCGACAAGTTTCGCATTGCCCAGGCCCCATGATCGTACTTTCTTCCAACTGAGCAGGATCCAGGCGAAGCATCCTCATCTCAGCATCAGTGAGCTCTGCTGGCCCCTTGCAATCCTTGCACAGGGCACGGACAAGACGCTGGGCCATAATGGCCCGGACGGCGGAGGCGATTAAGAATCGCTGGACCCCAATATCTGCCAAACGCGCAACCGCACTCGGAGCATCGTTGGTGTGCAGGGTTGAAAAGACGAGGTGGCCAGTTAGCGACGCATTAATAGCTATGCTGGCAGTTTCCACATCACGAATTTCTCCAACCATGATGATGTTCGGAGCCTGCCGCAACATGGCACGCAAGGCCGCACCAAAAGTCATGCCAATGTCCGATTTGACCATCACCTGGTTGATGCCTGGAAGCTGATACTCAATCGGATCTTCTACCGTAATGATCTTCCGGTCCGGCTTATTGATGTAGTTCAAGCAGGCATAAAGAGTGGTAGTTTTTCCAGATCCTGTAGGACCTGTAACAAGAATGATTCCATCTGGAAGGCCCATCATTTCCCGCATGATCGCCTCATCATCGGTGAAAAACCCCAATTCAGGCAAGCCGAGGAGGAGAGAGGATTTGTCTAGAATCCGCATCACGATACTTTCGCCATGATTACTCGGAACCGTAGACACCCGCAGGTCCACCTCCTTGCCCCCGATCCTCATCTGAATTCGTCCGTCCTGAGGAATCCGCTTCTCGGCAATACTCATGGTTCCGCTCATCACCTTGACCCTTGCCACGATCGCAGGGAGAAGCCGCTTGGGGTGACTCTCCACCTCAACAAGTCGGCCATCCACCCGGAATCGAATCCGCAAGGTCGTCTCCAGAGGCTCAACATGAATATCCGATGCACGCATCCGGAAAGCCTCCAAAAGCATATTGGATACCATCCGAATGATTGGAGCGTCATTGGCATCTGCTTCTTCTGTTTCACCTTCGGTGATAACCGTGAAAGAAGTGCCACTGTCGCCCTCCTCCGTTTCAACTCCATAGTTGTCGTGGAGAACCTTGGTGATCGCGGATGGCGTGGACGAAACGAATTTAACCTCGCGACCCACTACATGGGGAAGGCTATCCAAGGTTTCAAAATCAAGCGCATCGGCCACCGCCACTGTCATGTAGGTCCCGTCATCCTGGAGAGGCACTGCCTGAAATCGCTGGGCGACCTCAACATCCATCGCTTGAAACACATGCTCCGTGAAAGGGTGCCCGCCTAAGTCGACATAATCCGTCCCTGCGTTGTCTGCGATTGTCTGGGCAACCTGCTCCTCCGTCACATCGCCTACGGCTACCAGAAGGTCGACAACTCCCTGGTTGGGGCTCACACCATCACGCGCTTTGGTGATTTCCTCGGGGGTCACAGTCCCTCGTTCAACCAACAGATCGCTGAGATAGTCTTGATTTGAATACACGATGGCAACAGGTGGATGTCGCCCCGGAGAGCCCGGAAGGGGTTAACGGGGACGGAGAAAGATGCTCAAGCCGCCACCAATTGGCAATCCTCTATTTACTCTTGCATCACCCAATCGTCACGCCTCAAGAAGCCCGGCGAGCAACCCCTCCTGGAGGGCATCCATTTCATCCCGGGAGCTCGGCGTGGCATCCTCATATCCCACCAAATGAAGTAGCCCATGCACCAGATATAGAGTGATTTCTCGCTCCAGCGGGGAATCGAACTCCTCCGCCTGCCGCTGGGCTGTCTCCACACTGATCAAGATCTCCCCTTCCTGACCATAGGGAAAAGTGATCACATCAGTAGGATGTGGATTGTCCATGAATTGTGCATGCACCCGGGATATCTCCTCGTCGCCTATCAGTGAGACTTCGACGAATTCTGGAAGATTCACACGCGCGAGACCTTTCTTCGCGATTTCCTCAAGGACCGCTTTGCCCGCATCCTGCAGAGTTGAGACAAAAGCGGTCGAAATCGAACAGACCGCCTGCCTGTCATGAACTTTAACCCTGGGGCGTGGCATGTTTAAACCTCGCCTCGCTCAGGATTTACCAACTACCTTCCGCCGCTGCTTCTCCCATTCCTCAACCGGGACCACATTTCCCATCCGCCTGGAAGAGCGCGCTTCATCTGAGGCTTCTCTACCAGAAGAATGCTCCCGTTTCGGGTAATCGATCCGACTATGCATCATGCTCTGGAGTGTCTTGGTAAAGCTGTCCCGCATCTTTTTAAGATCGCTTACGGTCAGACCGCAGTTGTCGAGCTGTCCATCCTTAATTCGATTAAAGACAATCTCGTTTACCAGAGATCTGATTTTGCTAGGCGTGGGTTTCTGCAGGCTCCGCGCCGCACTCTCAACGGCATCAGCAAGGGAGATAATTCCACTCTCCCTGGTTTGAGGACTCGGACCTGGGTAACGGAAACTTTTTGGATCAACCACAGGAAGATCCTCAGGATTCTCTAGTCCTTCCTGAACCTTTTCCTCTTCCAGCTTCCTCTGCTCCTCCGCCTTCCGATAGAAGAAATACACTAGCGAATCTCCATGGTGCTCCCGGATGACATCAACGATTCTCGGATTTAGCTTACTCTTGATCGCCATATCAACACCATCCTTCACATGGGCGATTATCACTAATGCACTCATCGTTGGTGTGAGCGCATCATGGGGATTCGATTCTCCTTGATTCTCAATGAAGTAAGCAGGCTTCTGAAGCTTGCCGATATCATGAAAGTAGGAACAGACCCTGCACATCATCGGATTGGCCCCGATCTTTTCTGCTGCTGCCTCCGACAAGGAAGCTACAACCATACTGTGGTGAAAGGTTCCCGGCGCTTCGAGCTGCATTCGGCGGAGCAGCTTATGATTAAGGTCACTCAACTCCAACCAACTGATATCCGTCGTCAGACTGAAGCTCGATTCCAGCAAAGGAAGAAGACCACTGACAATCATCCCTGTAATCAGGCCAGTACCGAAAGCGGTCACCACTTTAATACCGAGGAGCTGCCACTCGAGAATCCCTCCACCGGCCAACGAGCCCACTCTGATCATCTGAAAGGAACACGCTACCAGCAATGCAGCGCCGCCGATATAGAACCCTGCCCGAAGAAGCCTCCCCCGCTTGCGGACCTGGAGCGTTACCAGCACTGCAACCACACCACATACCACGCTCATTACCAAATAAGGCAGGACCGAATTCTGCGGCATGAGGAAGGCTCCGAGAAGCGTCGCGGTAGCGACCGCATAAAGGCCAACGCCACTCCCCAGAAGCACTGACAGGATCATCGGTGCAAAAGCGTAGGGAACCAGCAACAGCTTGAATGGACTCCCAAGGGAGGGATTTGCGTCCACCATCACCGTTGAGAGCCAGATCGCTGAGAGCTGGAAAGCCAATCCGCACAAGACAAGAAAGACATGACTGTTTCGCTGGGTGACTTTCCGGAAGAGGACTTCCAGCAAAGCGAGACACATCCCACCAGCAAGCATGCAGGAGAACCCGGACCTGAAACTCTCTCCGCCTCGACCCGTTGTCCCTGCGAAATTAAAGGCAAGTACCGCCGCGAAAAACACGAAGGATAAATACATCACGTAGCGAATAATATTGCTACGATCCAGCCCTACGGCCAAGGCGCGATCGGCCTGGGTTCGGCGCTTCTTACCGGAAGATAGGCCCTGCTGAGTGAGGCGGCGGCGCCTGATGGAATCGAAAAGCTCCACGGGTGAATGGGGACGTTCGGAACGCTGATTGGCGAGGAACTCCCCGCGCTGCGGCCAGCCTCTTAGCGGGCTAGAAGAGATTTTTCAACGTGATTCAAGCCACTGACGCGTCACCTTGTCTCACCCATGACCTTCCCAGCCCCATTTTTATTGGCGTTCCTATAATTTTCATAGGCGTCAATTATTTCGCTCACAACCGCATGCCGGACCACATCCCCCCTCGAAAACCTGATGAATTTTACTCCCGTGACGTTGTCCATCGCCGCCTCGGCCTCTACCAGCCCCGAGGCAATACCGTCGGCGAGATCCACCTGACTGCCGTCTCCGGTTACGACGCAGGAGGCCCCCTCACCAAGGCGAGTCAGTAGCATGAACATTTGCTCCCGGGTAGTATTTTGAGCTTCGTCGAGTATAACGCATGAATTCGCCAGCGTTCGACCTCGCATGTATGCAAGTGGGGCAATTTCAATCGTTCCATCCTCGAGATACCGAGTCCCCTGCTCCGGTTCCAGAAGATCATGGATCGCATCATACAATGGACGGAGATACGGTGCTACTTTCTCCTGTAGATCACCCGGAAGAAACCCAAGGGCCTCTCCAGCCTCCACCGCAGGCCGGGTAAGAATCACCCGTGTTATCTCGCCTCTTTTTAGACGGCAGAGTGCCATCGCCATCGCCAGATACGTCTTTCCAGTTCCTGCCGGACCAATACCGAATACCACAGGATGCGACTCCATGGCACGCAGGTAGTCCAACTGCCGAGGGGTGCGAGGAATAACCGCCTTCCGGGTTCGGGATCCTAGCAATCTGGTCGCAGTAAGATCTGCCAGCCCCCTACTCTTCTTGCCTGCAACCATATCGACAGCCTGCCGGAAATCCCGTTTTTGAATGGACGTCCCGGAACGGCGAGCCTCTTCGAGATCTGCAAATAGCTTCTTAGCCAGGTCCAACCCCGATCGCGGACCACTGAACAAAATCCATCCTTCCCGGGTGACCGCTCTCACCCCAAGACTTTGCTCGATATAATTCACTTCCTTTGGATCATTCGCAAAAAGCGAATGTAGGAACTGGGGTGTTTCGAATTCCAGCTTAAGTTGGTCATCAGGAACGGCGGGTGAACTCATATTAGTCTCTGGGGTTTTCTGGTCTGATGATCTCTGTGGGACAAGCCCTCAGTCGCATCCAATTCCCAAGGAAGCCACAGACAGGATTAATGCCTCCTCGCACACTGAGCTACAGAAGCGGAGTCGATCCCTGTCACAGGCTTCACAACAGAAATACTGGCGATTACAGCGACTCCACCCACAATTAACGTAACGATCCGAGGCAGCACCACAATGGAGACACCGGGAGACTACCTTTGCCCCCTTGGTATGATTTACCTCTACCCCCACACGCTGATCGAACACATAGCACTTACCCGCGAAACCCTCTCCTTTGACCCCCGCTTCTTTTCCATACGTAACAATCCCTCCATCAAGCTGATATACCTCTGAGAATCCTTCCCGCAGGAGAAACCCGCTAAACTTCTCACAACGGATCCCACCAGTGCAGTAAGTCATTATTTTTTTCCCTTCGAGCTGGCTTCTATTTTCTCTCACCCAGCCGGGCAAATCGCGAAAATTTTCTACCGGGGGCAAAAGGGCGCCCTCAAAATGCCCAAGCTCCCACTCGTATTGATTTCGTGCGTCTACGAGGACTGTATCGTCGCGGGTCATCCACTCCCGCCATTGCTCCGGAGTAAGATGCTCCCCTGTCGTCTCACCGGGCGAGAAATCCTCTTCGCCGAGATCCAACGTCACAACTTCCTCTCTGCGTTTAATATTCAATCTCGGAAAGGCGTGGCCCTCAGCAGGGTCGACCTTGAACTGGATACCCTCCGTCCGCGGATCCTCCCGCAGGACCCTCATATACCTTTCGGTCATATCTCGACGCCCAGAAACCGTTCCATTCAGCCCCTCATCAGCAATAAGAACGCGTCCTCGCAATTCCAAGGTCTCACACAATTCCAGATGCTCGGCCAAATATCCTGCCGTGTCATCGAAAGGACGATACAGGTAATATAGCAGGATCTGGTAGGATTCTACGCTGATGCATGATTTCAGGGTGTTGACCCTGCCCTTGCCAATGCCAAATTTGCTTCTTTTAAAAATAGGCGACGACCACCCCCCAGCCAGGCCTTTGCGCCTCTTCGCAACCATCGATAGCCGGTAGAAAGAAAAGATTAAGCAGACCAATTAAGGACAATTCCTTCCCAAAACATTAGAATACGGGCCAGATTCCCGCGTCGCTTCTCGACAACCGGGTCAACCTCCCTATCCTCCCCGCCCGCCGCTAAGCCAATGGCAAGTAACAACCAACCCCTGCCCGGATTCAGGGACTTCCCACCTCGTGAACGTCTCCAGTCCCGCTATCTATTCGAAACTTGGAACCGGGTCGCTCAGCGCTATGGCTTTTCCGAATACGAAGGGCCTATCCTTGAATCTGCGGATCTCTATCTCAAGAAGTCGGGAGGTGAACTAGGCGAACAGCTCTTTCGCTTCGAGGACAAGGGCGGAAGGGATGTCGTCCTCCGTCCTGAATTAACCGCCTCGCTCGCGCGAATCGCGGCCGCACAGCAGAGAGACTACCCCAAACCCCTTAAGTGGTTTGAGATCGGAAGGTGCTTTCGATACGAAAAACCACAGCGGGGACGGCTGCGCGAGTTTTATCAATTCAATGCCGACATCCTCGGAGAGGCCTCACCAGCTGCAGACGCTGAGCTGATTGCCCTCTCAATTGACGTCATGCGCGAACTCGGATTCGACGAGGAGCAGTTCTCGATTCGCCTATCGGACCGACAAGCGTGGATCAACTTCGCCAAAGACCACGGAATAGAAGCCTCGCAGCTCGACTCTTTCCTTCAGGTTATCGATAAGATCGAACGGGACCCGGATGAAAAAATGAAGGAGAAGCTAAAACCTTTCTCTGTAGAACTGGAAGAGGTTCGTAGCTTCATATCTTCTGCTGGTGACTCCTGCTCTGAAAACCTGTCCGAAGTTCTTAACGATCTGAGAGCCCGCAAGCTCGATAGATTCGTCGAGATCGACCTCTCCATTGTCCGGGGCCTTGCATACTACACCGGAGTGGTATTTGAGGTCTTCGATTCAGGAAAAAAACTCCGGTCAGTCGCTGGAGGCGGGCGCTACGACACTCTTGTCTCCATTGTGACAGAAGGCTCCTCGGAGCTGACCGCAACGGGATACGCGATGGGAGACTGTGTCATTTCTGAACTGATTAAAGAGGTTCCTTCCGCCCTCCTCCAATATCAGGCATGGCTTCAGACTCAGGCCACCTGTGACATCTATATCGTGATCGCTGATGAATCCATGCGCCCGGACGCGCTCTGTCTGGGACATGCTATTCGTGAGAGCGGTCTCGCAGCCGATTGGCCGCTTTCACCTGCCAAAATAAATAAGCAGTTTAAGGCTGCCGATCATACCCTTGCGCGATTCGCGCTGGTAATCGGAAGCGAGTTTCCCGAGCTCAAACTCAAAAATCTCAATAGCCGCACTGAAGAGACCATTCCCGCCGGAAGCAATATTATAGACGTTATCAAGGCGCGTCTGGAAGCACCAGATGGACCGCTTCTTGCATAGCGCCCGGCCGCACGAGCTCTACCAAAGAAGACATTTACAACCGAACTTCAATGAGAACACATCACTGCAACGAACTACGGGCCGGCCATCAGGGTGAAATAGTTACCCTGACTGGATGGGTCAATTCATCACGAGACCACGGTGGCGTTATTTTCATCGATTTACGAGACCGCGAGGGGCTCACTCAATGTGTATTTCGTCCCGAGGAATCCTCTGAGTCCGCAAAGATTTCACATTCCTTACGAGCAGAAGATGTCGTGGAGGTCACCGGTCGGGTTGAGCCGCGACCGCAAATCGACGGCAATAGCACGGTCAACAGCGAACTTCCCACAGGTGAAATCGAAGTTGCTGCGACCACTCTCACAATTGTCAACAAGGCCAAGGTTCTTCCCTTTCAACTCGATAAGGAGCTATCTAATGAAGACCTCAGGCTCAGCCACAGATTCCTCGATCTCCGGCGGCCCCGGATGAACAAAAATCTGCAAATCCGGCACCGAGTAACCAAAGCGGCCCGTGATTACCTCGATTCGCATGGCTACATTGAGGTCGAGACGCCAATTTTATCCAAGTCTACTCCCGAAGGAGCACGGGATTTCCTGGTTCCATCACGAATGCACCCGGGCTCCTTTTACGCTCTTCCCCAGGCTCCACAGCAGTACAAGCAGCTCCTCATGGTCGCCGGGATAGAACGCTATTTTCAAGTGGCACGATGCTTCAGGGATGAGGATCTCAGAGCTGACCGGCAACCTGAATTCACTCAGGTAGACGTCGAGGGATCCTTCACTGATCAGGAGGAGATCATCGGGCTGATCGAGGGCTGCCTCTCTGCCATGTTCAAGGCGGGCCGTAATATCGATATCCCCACCCCCTTCGAACGCATGACATGGCATGACGCCATGAATAAATTTGGATCTGATAAACCCGACAGGCGGTTCGGGATCGAAATAGCAGATCTCAGCGACCTCTTTGCAGAGAGCGGGTTCAAGGTCTTCTCCGGAGCAATTAAGAATGGTGGGGTTGTAAAGGCAATCAACGCAAAGGGCTTCTCAGGAATCACAACCGGTCAGGTCGACAAGCTGACTGAAATCGCGGTAAACCACGGAGCAAAGGGTCTTGCTTACATCCAGGTGCGAGGTGAAGACCCGTCCACTTGGCGATCACCAATTACTAAGTTCTTAAGCGAAGATGAGTTGAATGGATTGAGAGAGCAACTCCACGTAGAGGAGGGTGACCTAATCCTTTTCGCGGCTGACAAGTGGGAGCCTGCTTGTGAAATACTTGGCAGGATACGACTCGAATGCGCCTCCATGCAGTCTCTTCTTCAAGGCCGAGAGGAGGAGTTCGATTTCATGTGGGTCACCCAATTCCCATTACTTGCCTATGATGAGGAGTCCGCTAACTGGTCCGCTGTTCACCATCCGTTCACGAGACCCATCGATGCGGATCGCGAGCAGCTCCAGCAGGGCAATTACTCTGACCTGCGCGCCCAAGCTTACGATGTGGTGCTAAATGGCCACGAACTTGGAGGCGGGTCCATCCGAATACATGAGAAAGAGCTTCAGTCAGCAATGTTTACCGCGCTCGGAATTAGTGAAGAACAGGCCGCAAATGAATTTGGTCACATCCTTGAGGCCTTCGAATTTGGCGCGCCACCCCATGGTGGAATCGCCCTCGGCCTGGACCGTATCGTGATGCTAATCGCAGGTGAGCAGTCAATCCGGGAAGTAATCGCCTTTCCAAAAAACAATAAGGGAAGCGACCTCATGTCAGCCAGTCCCGCACCGGCCGAGCCTATCCAGCTCAGGGATCTGCGCATTAAGACCACGGTTCCAGACCCAGAGCCAGAGGCCTGAGCTGAGCGGGTAGCACCTGACAGCTTGCAATCCTCCGGTTGAATCGGCACGGTAAAGGCTAAGCTACCTCCCTTTATTTTCCATGAAGCACTTCCCCGTCTTTCTCATCGTTCTCGGAACGGCATGCTCCCCTATTAAGGGTGAAATAGAGGAGGACATCCCCTTTGGCATCGAAGCGGTAACAGGGCTTCGATCAGCCTATAGCTACCGCGGCTTTGAGCTGGCTACTTCTACCCTCGATTTTCAATTGGAAACCGAGGTAACGATCAACAATGACCTCTCTCTGGCGGCAGGCGGCTGGATAGCCTCTGAGTCTGGTGGTGATTTTGAGGAGAAAACCAGCTTTGTAGAGCTTCGAACCACCATTGGAGACTCCTTCACTGCCAGCGCCACCGCTGCATATCATGGCTACAGCAACAGCGTCATCCGGAGCGGGTTCGACCTCTCAGGAACCTTCACCTGGCACGCCAAGACCGAGTGGAATTTCTCCACTTCAGTAGCACATGACTGCGGAGCTGGAGGCTGGCATGCTGAACTTGCCAGCCACTGGTATAAGCGGCTATCAGATGATGCCTTCCTCTCTGGAAAAATTGGGGTCTCGGGCACTGAAGACTACTATGGTCTGACTGGCTTCGGAGACTTAACCGGGCGCCTCTCTTTCACCTATAACGTCAACAGCATGCTCTCGGTGACGCCCTTTCTCGGATGGTCCTATGAACTCCAACACCGGGATGGCGACGAGATTCACGCAGGCTTTTGGTTTGAAGTATCCTTTTAGGACCCACTGCCGCGGAGCCCCCTGCCGATAGCTGATCGCCTGACCCAATAAGATCAGTTCTCCTTCTTCGGCCGCCGCGGTCCATCCGCAGGCCCACGACCGCGGTCCCGATCTCTATCGGCTCCATCGAGCTTTCCGTTTTGGTCTCGATCCATCTTGCCGAATCTCTTTCGGAGCTCGCCAACTGAACCGCCACGCTGGCGCGGCCCTTTCGCCCATTCCTCAAAGCTAAGCCCTCCATCCTTGTTCGTATCCAGCCTTTCAATCTCCGACGCATTTAACGGCACTCCGAGGCGACGGGGAAAATCTGCTGCCGTCAGCACCTTATCCTTATTGCGGTCCATCCGCGAAAACATTGCCTCCAGCCGGTCGGCACTCCATCCCTTCACTCTCGGATTCCTACCAAACTCCTCGAACGTGATCCGCCCGTCCTTATCCAGATCGTATCCCCTGACTGGAGGAGGAATGGGGCCAGGCAATTCTCCCTCTGTAATTTCCCCATCAGCGTTCTTGTCCAGATGATTAAAGAGACGCCGGCGCCCTGCCTCTCCCAAAGATGCCGCCCGTCCAACTGAGCCAAACTCTTCAAAGGAAACCTTTCGGTCACCGTTTTTATCGTATTTCGCCATAAAGCTCTTATCGGGGAGCGGCCGATGAGGCCTCTCTCCCTTCCCTACCCTTGGGGCATCCTGCCATGCATCTTCCTGACCACAGAGCGGCAGAACCATCGCGAGGAGGAGCAGGAGTGGCTTGCGGACTGACTTCATTAAAATATACTCTTTTCGGACGAGGACAGATCAGGGTCCGGCTTCTTACTAAATGAAACCAATCAACGGCCTGGAAGTTACTCCAGAAAGTAAAAATCCTGCAGAATAGCCAAATTCGGCTCAAATAAATGCAAGGCACTACCAACATCGCTGAAGTTCTGGGGCAAGAGAAGCCCACAGTTTCGTTCGAATTCTTTCCTCCAAAGTCTACCGCGGCATCAGAACGGCTTTTTACCACGATTCACGAACTTAAGCAGCTCAACCCCTCATTCGTAAGCGTCACCTATGGGGCCGGGGGATCAACTCGTGAGCGAACTCACAAGCTAGTTTTGAGGATCATGGAGCAAACCACGATCCCGGCAATTCCCCACCTCACCTGCGTCAACCACAGCATCGATGAAATCGAAGAAATTCTCTTGGGGTATGCTACCGCCGGTGTCCCTGCGGTCCTCGCTCTACGTGGCGATCCGCCCGGAGAAGACCTCGAATATAACCGGAATCAGGACGCCTTCCCTTACGCGGCCGACCTGGTCAGCTTCATTAAGGAGTTTAATCGAGAAATCAAAACCCCGCAAAAAGGATTTGGGGTCGGGGTTGCAGGTTTTCCGGAAGGGCACCCGGATACCAAAAACAGGCTCAAGGAGATGGACCACCTCCGACAAAAGGTGGATGCAGGTGCAGACTACATTTGCACCCAATTATTCTTTAGCAATTACTCCTTCCTTGATTTCCGGGATCGTTGCCGACTCGCTGGCATCGATATTCCCATTATAGCAGGCATCATGCCAATCACGACAAGATCTGGAATGGAACGGATGGCAGACCTCGCTGCCGGAGTCCACTTTCCAGCCCAACTCCAGCGCATGCTTCAGGGCGCAAACGATGACCCAGCTGCCTTTGAAACGGCCGGATCGGACTATGCGACCACCCAATGTGCCGAACTACTCTCAGAGGGCGTTGACGGCCTTCATTTCTACACCTTGAACAAAAGTAGCGCTACGAAACAGATTGCAACTGAACTTAACCTTGGTCGCTAACTTGAGTGGCGGAAGCAAACTAGTTCTTCGCGTGCGACAAAATTTGCTCCGCCAGCTCTGCCCCTGCGGCGGGGAGGCTATCCTTGAGATCTAAGTCCAGCCAACGCAATCCGCTACTCTCTTCCACCGGGAAGAGCTCTGAGAGTATCGGAGACCGCTTTTCCTCGAACGCTCTGGGGTGAAGGCCAATTCTAATCGTCCCCTCGAGATATGGAATGCTTCGATACCTGGCCCTCGCCTCCTCTTCTCTTCGCATGACCTCCTGACCGAATAGCTGAGACTGGAAGATTGTCCGGATCTTCTCGTCACTGTCAGATGTTTCCCGAGCATCTCGCGCAGCAGCAGCGAGATCAAAATCAGGCACAGCGACCTCTGCGCTGGGCTCATCAGCAGGAAGGCGATCCTGATCAGTTGTATCGGCTTCGTGAATCGCAGCAGAAACCTCCTTGTCGGAGGGCGGCCTCGACATGAACTCACCCTCCAGCCGAACATGATCCTTGGCTACGAGCCGGATTTCCCTGAACACCGCGACATTTCTTCCGGTCTCGATAGCGAAACCTCCTGAACGGAAACGTACCTTCTTGTAACTCCGGTAACGATCAACCAGCGAAATAACATCGAGCAACCTCACTTCATCCGTCATGATTATCTCGTCGTCAGGACCAAGCTCAACCTGAGCAGCAACCGTAACCCCACTGGCGCCGTATGGAGAGCCGCCGAGCTGAACACCACCGGAGATCCTGCCCTGAAGCACTGCCCTGAGCTCCGGCTGGAGACTGCCCTCAAGAGGGAAACCTTCCATTGTTCCAGTCAGATCAACTTGGGGATCTGTCACCGGCCCCTTCACCATTCCAGATAACACCATCCGCCCGTCTCCCTTCCCGAATCGAGCCTCTACAATCTCAATTCCATCTTTGGAAAGATTGATCTCAAGAGACTCAATCGTCAAATCTCTGAACCAATTCTGACTAAACACCCCACCAACCATTTTTAGCTTCCATCCAGCTCCACTACGCTTGGCGCTGAGTTTTGTGTTCCTCACCCCCCCGGCCGTGGAGGGAGAGTATCCCCACCTAATTGTGGCGTCATCCACGTCCACCCGCTCAAATTCAAATCGCTCTTCCAAACGAAAGATCGATCCATAGATGCTATCCGCATCGAGAGTTTCAGATCCCGATTTCACCTTCATATCCAACCGCTCTATACTCACCGAGTCCCCCCTCCAAGCCCCCGAGATGCCGGCAAGGATTCGCATTCTGGTTTTAATATTTCGCGCGCTAAATCCGTCGAAAAAAGACCCTTCAGAACCCACCAACCCAAGGCTACTCAGCTCAAGCTGACCATCTTTTCTCGATGTCGGGCCGATCTCGGAAGATTCAGCATCGAGCCTTTTCTCAATGGATATCCGGATTCCTTCGCCAAAGCCCGGCGCAAACGGGCGCCGGAGGAGGTAAAGATAAAGAAGAACGATCGCGACCAGCAGGAGCAGGGCGCATCGAAATCCCATTCTAGTAATCCAACTGACTAATGCTGAGGACGCACCGCCTCCTCCGTGGACCAATTGAAAGAGCAAACCCTGACTCGCCACCCACGCACTCATGCGAGACCGGAATTCGTCCAATTTCTTCTGGTTCTCCTGCATTTGTAACAACCCGCCCGGCCTGAGAGATAAGGTTTGAACGCGAAAATTGCCAATCTGATTTTGTTCATGTTTCTGCCATTCGCCCTTTTCCCTCGCCGACAGCCACTCGCTGACCTATTCAACCGCCAGTGGATGACGATTCCTACAAGGTGAGGCTCGATATTTTCGAGGGCCCTCTCGACTTGCTCCTCTATCTAATTAAGAAGGATGAGATCGATATTTACGATATTTCCATCGAGAGAATTACCAAGCAATACCTCGATTACATCGAAACCTTCAAGCTTCTCAATATCGATCTGGCTTCAGAGTTCATCGTGATGGCCGCCAACTTGATGTACATCAAGAGTCGGACCCTCCTTCCACGCAGCGAGCAACCACCCGAAGAGGACAGCGATGAAGACGACCCAAGATGGGAGCTCATCAGACAGCTGATTGAATATAAGAAGTTCAAGGATGCCGCGGGAACCCTTGCTCAAAAGGCGCGAGAGCAGGAAGAGATCTTTGCCCATATTCCTGAAAAGCCATCTACCAAGAATAAGGAGTCCGCGCCGCTCGCCGAAATTTCAATCTTTGACCTGATTCGCGCCTTCCAGGGAGTCCTCAAGAGATTTGAGGAAGCCCATGACCTTGGTGATATTATCGATGACCGTTTCACTGTTTCCGACAAGATGGACCTCCTGCTCGATAACTTCAGTCCAGGTCAGAGCATGCCTTTCAAGTCTCTTTTTGCATCTGCCTCAACCAAATCCGAGGTCATCGTGACCTTCCTCGCCCTGCTGGAACTTATGAAGCTGAATCAATTCCTAGTCTGTCAGGATCAGATTCTCGGGGAAATTGAAATTGAGAGGCGAGCTGGCACCTGAAATCGCCATGAAAGAGAAGAGGCCGGGACACCCTCAACGCGTTGCCCTTTTTGGTGGAACGTATGACCCTGTCCATCTTGGACATACCAGCATTGCAAGGGCCGCGAAGGACACTCTCGACCTCGATCTCGTGCTTTTTATTCCGTGTCGCCAATCCCCTCACAAGGATAACCCTGCAATTGCCACCCAAATACAGCGCCTAGCAATGTTAGATCTCGCCCTCGCAGATGAGTCATGGGCAGAACGAAGCGATATCGAATACCTCCTGCCGGACCCGTCTTTTTCTTGGGTGACCGCCGAGGCGATGAAGAAGATATATCCAGGGGCTACCCTCTACTGGCTTATGGGAGCCGATCAGTGGTCAACAATCGAAACCTGGGATCGCCCCTCCTACCTCGCTGAATTAGTAGAATTCGTCGTCCACGACCGAAACCAGCCTCCCGGCCTGCAGCAGGGGTTCCAAGCCCATCACATCAAGGGGCATCATCCTGCTTCCGCCACTGAAATCCGGGAACAACCTGCAACCAGGATATCAGAAGAATGGCTTCATCCAGATGTAGTCCGTTACCTGCAGCAAGAGTCCATCTATTCATGATCATCTTGACATATCTGCCTTTGAGCGCGAAGGGTCTTGCAGCCAAATAGACGATTATGAAAGCTCTCCTCTCCACCATTTCGTTTTGCACGACCTTGGTTGCCTTTCCTCTCTACTCCTCCGCACAGGAGGCCTCGCGGGCCGAGGATGCCGGGAGCAGTGATGTCGTTCCTCAGTGGCAGAAAGACTTTGAGACCCTTGGAAGCCCTAAACAGACCGCTTACCGGGACAAGTTAAAGGAAGCCGGCCGCCTGTTTACTCAGAAGAGAATTATCGAGGCCCTGAATGAGCTCGCAGAGGCTCAACGCATTTTCCCAAATGAGCCCGGCGCCCTCAACCTTGTCGGAGCCTGTCATGTCGAATTTCGAAACTTCAGGAAGGCTCGGGCAGCCTTCGAGGAGGCTCTCAAGCTCCAGAGCGACTACATCAAAAGTCTCGAGGTCCTTAGCGGGGAGGCAAGAGCTCGCAGGATCAAGCCTGTCCTTAATATCATGTTTAATCTCGTAGAGATGGACTTCGTGACAAACCAGTGGGGCGATTGCGCTGGGCGCATTGAGAGCCTGCTCCCCGACATGGACCCATCGGATCTATCCATGATAAGGTTGCTAGAGTTTAAATATCTACTCTGCAAACTTAAGCTGGGAAAGGTCGATGAGGCTCGAACACTTGCCCAGAAATACGACTTCCGCGATGACTACCCATACTACTACTACGCCAATGCCGCCCTTGCTTACCATGACGAGGACGAGAGTGGGGCGGAACGGTGGCGCGGCAGCGCTCGCAGGGTCTTTCGGCGACCGTCTACCCTCGCAGCTTGGGAGGACACCATGATCGAAATCGGGTTCGTCAAAAGCTTCTACGGAGGCGCTAAATAGGCGACCCCTCTCCAGAGCCCGCCTTTGGACGCCCAAGGGCCGGAGAAAATTCGCTGAGTGGAAAACTCTCCACCTGCTCCAGTTTGATCCCATAGAGGTCAGCGATTTCCGGCGCATCGGACTCTCGGTAAATTTCGTGGTAGTAGATCTCCTCGATTCCATAGGAGCACAGCGTCTGCATGCAGGAAGTACATGGCATCGTGGTAGTCGCCACGATCCTCGCTTCCCCCCGTCTGAAGAGGCTGCAAAGATTGATTTCCGCGTGCAGCATGAACTTCTGACGGCCGTCCCGGTCGTCCCAGAACCCCGGCGGAGGATCGAACCCAGGGGCCAAACCATTGTAGGCTGTACCAATCACCCTGTTATCTGCATCCAGTGCAGCAGCTCCAACTTTCCGATACGGGTCCTCCGAGCGTAATGATGCCACTTGCGCAAGCGCCATCGCATACTCGGGAATGCTGATTCGTTCTCCCACGCCGACAAGTGAAAGACCCTTAGCCTCGACGATCAAGTCTCAACCCTATTCCGCGACAGGCGGCGGAGGAGACTCACTCTCTCTCGGAGCCGACTTTTCGCCGGTCCGGTCCTCCTTCAACCAGTCTGCGAGCACCGCAGGATTCGTCTCGGGCAAGCGGCATGTCTGGCCTACACAGTAATACGCGGTGGTTTCGCCTGGCTTAACCTCCTTCAACTGGCTGGTGAAGTCCGAGACCGGTCCAGTGGTTCCCACTACAAGCAGATTCCGCCTCTGCCCTGCCCACGCCACCTTCAGGAATTCCTCGCGCTGGTTACCGCCCGCTATCACAACTCGAGCAGGTTTACCTACCATGAAGGAGACCGCCTTCAAACTTTCAGCCAACTGGGTCGGGTTTTCCCTGAGAGTATCACTTACGGACAGAAGGGATTTCTCCGCTACCGCACGATATGCTGCCTCTCCCGTAATTTCCGAAAGCACGCCATACTCGAACGTCGCGACTGAGCTTGGAGTGGGAGTGGCCGAATCATAATCATCCTTCAGACGGAAGACCAGGTCGTCTCGGTCCTCACCATCAAAAAAACCACCGTTAAGCTTGTCGTAGAATACCGCGATAGCTCGGTCCGCTAGAGTTGCGGCAAGGGTCAGATAGGAAGGATTCAAGGTCGCCTCGTAAAGAATCCTCGAAGCCCGGAGAAAGTAGAGATAACTCTCACTCTGCTGACTCCGATCAACGTGATCTTCTCTCCAACGATGAGAAAGGGTGCTGGTGGCAGGGTTCCACAGCTTATTCACCACAAAGGCATGAGCTCTCTCGGCCGCTTTTAAATAGCGAGGATCCTCCAGAATACGACCAGCGCGAGCCATTGCCCCAATCATGAGCCCGTTCCACGAAGCCAGCACCTTATCGTCGGTCGCCGGCGGCACCCTGATGGACCTCGCCTTTCTCATCTTGGCCACCACAGACGACAGGACCTTCTGATCTTCGGCACTGAACTTCTCCAGGCGCATTGCGAGATAGAGAACATTCTGATCCTTAAGAGGCTCGGGATCGCTGTGATCAACGAAATTACCCGAATCCGTGATACCATAACGCCTGCGGGCAACTGACAGCTCCTCCTCGCTCAGAAGGGCCTTTAATTCCTTCACTGTCCAACACCAGTATTTCCCTTCCTTGCCCTCACTCTGCGCATCCTGCGCACTGAGAAACCCTCCTTCAGGGTGAGTTAGCTCACCAAGCACATATTCGGCTATAGATCTCGCAGTAGCCCTGAACTCCTCTTCACCGGAGACTTGCCAGGCATCAACGTAGACATCAAGGAGTTGGGCCTGATCATAGAGCATCTTCTCGAAGTGCGGGACCAACCATATCGGGTCCACCGTATAGCGATGAAACCCTCCACCTATCTGGTCATTAATCCCGCCCTCCATCATTTTCCGGCAGGTCTTCAAAGCGAACTCCCGCCCCTCTCCACCTCTTCCAAGAAGAAAGCGAAGATGGGATGGTTGGGGGAACTTTTGCTGCCCCCCCCATCCACCGTTGGCCTGATCTGCACCGGCAAGGAATTTTGGAACCATCCCATCGAGCATGGCCGCATCAAAGGTGGAATCCGGGTTCAGCCCTTGAAGCTCATGAAAGTGCTCCGTGAGCTTCTCGTGGATGTCTGTGGTCTTTGCCTCTATCCCGACCCGATCCTCAGCCCATAGCTCATGCAGACGATTTAGAACCGTCATAAATCCGGGCCTTTGCCCCTGGTCTTTCGGTGGAAAATAAGTGCCGCCATAGAAAGGCTTTAGCTCAGGAGTAAGAAACATGTTCAGAGGCCAGCCCCCACCCTGTCCGAATATTGCCTGAAAGCTGGTCATATAGACCTTGTCCACATCAGGACGTTCTTCCCTGTCCAGCTTGATGCTAACGAAATGCTTGTTGAGAAAGCCCGCGACTTCAACGTCTTGGAAGGACTCTCTTTCCATCACATGACACCAGTGACAGGTAGAATACCCTATACTCAGAAGGATCAATTTTTTCTCCTTCCTCGCCTTTTCAAAGGCCTCTTCCCCCCACGGATACCAATCTACCGGATTAAATGCGTGCTGCAGGAGGTAAGGAGACTTGGATTCGATCAAACGATTCGGCTTTGCGCCGGGATCTGGGGCGGCCTTGGAATAGACGGTAAACGCCAAACCGAGGAAATAGAACCCTATCGCCCATCCCTTGAATCCAACTCTCATGGGCACACGCTAACCCCAAGAAACTCGCGCGCAATATGGTAATTTTTTCAGTGCGCGCCTCTTGCTCTCGCTCGAATCGGGGTTGTTAATAACTTTTAAGGGTCATATTTCCCTAATATTTAGCCATTTATGAAAAACATGAAAAAAATACTGTCCATCAAGGCGTAAATAGGTGTTTACTGTAGTCATTACAACGAAGGCCGCGGTGTAAGCCGTAGTTTTCATGTAAGGGTGAACAGCAGTTGTCAGCCGAGCATTACCTAAACGTGTGCAGAGGTTGATGGACTCTGTAGAGGGGGGCGAAAGCCCCCCTCTACTTGTGTCCGGGCATAGGCTCCGGGCCCGCGATAAACCAGCCGCCATCCGCCAATGACGCTGTCATGCAGCCATCTTGGCACGTGATCCCCCTTGATCCTTGGCAACTCCCTGCTTTACTACGCCTCCCTCCGGGCTCCCGGCTGAACCACGAAACAACATCCCCATGCTTGAGACCTTTCGTAAATACTCCTTCTTGATGATTGCTGTCCTAGTTCTCGTTTTTGTTGGACTTGTCTTCTTTGGTGCAGGCTCCAGTGGCTTGGGTATTGGTGGTCCGGTCGTTCTTGAGGCCTACGGTCAAAAATTTGACGCGAACCAACGCAGAAAATTCGAAGAGCGACATACCCGCCTCATTACTCGTCTTACGATGAGCGCCACTGGCAATACCCAAGCCCTGAACGAATATGCCAGCATCCTTGGTCGAGGTTCCGCTAATGATTTCGTGGTCAATCGTCTCACCTTGCAAAAGGCCATGGATGATTTCGGTCTGCAAGCGTCTAAAGCCGAAGTGGAAACCTTCATTAAGGACACCTTGTTCTGGCAAGATAGCGGATTCAACGTGGTGGCCTATGACGACTTCGTAAAAAATGAAATGGGTGCTCTCGGAGCAACCGTTAAAAACCTGAATGACCTGGTCGCAGAAGTCATCTGCATGAGTAAACTCAGAGATATTATCAGCGCTGGTATAGAGCCTTCCCGGGAATTAACCAAGACTGACATTCTTAGCGCGCAACAGCGCATCAGCTACCAGCTTCTAAGCTACCCTGTAACAGGCTTCAGGGATAAGCCCATGCCTACCGATGAGGAAATTAAAGCTAAGTGGGACGAGAACAACGCTGTCTGGAAAGAAATCGTGCAACTTACAGACGAGATCAAGAACCTGAAGGCAGAAATCGAGGAGGCCGAGAACAAGAAGGGAGTCGACAAGGATACGGAGGTGAAAAGGCAAGCCCAGAAGGCCAAGGAGGGTCAAGTTGCCACCGACAGAGCCCGGGTCAAATACCTCTCCAAGCCCAAGCGCAAGGTAACTTACGTCCTCGCCTCTCCGGATTATGAGGCCATCGTGAAGTCTAAGGAAGAGTCCGTAGAAAAGCCCAGCGCCGTAGAACCTGAGGACACCACCTCTCCCACCGAAGAAGAAGGCTGCCAAGAACCTGCCGAGCAACCTGCCGAGCAACCTGCCGAGCAACCTGCCGAGCAACCTGCCGAGCAACCTGCCGAGCAACCTGCCGAGGCGCCCGCTGTGATCCAGCCTCCATCCCAACCAACTCCAATCCCCGCGAAGTCCGCAAAAGATCAACTT
>Ga0115011_10000473_pt1 | contig 32927 bp, 33 predicted proteins | sample TroAtlMetagenome_2_FD_88705 | JGI IMG/M metagenome (GOLD analysis project Ga0115011, IMG submission 88705) | Marine eukaryotic phytoplankton communities from Atlantic Ocean - Tropical Atlantic ANT8 Metagenome | ecosystem: Environmental > Aquatic > Marine > Oceanic | place: Tropical Atlantic... | reverse complement strand
TGGCTGAAGAACGAGCAAAATTAATTGGAGGAGGCCTAAGAGGACAAGGAGGGGGAGACATATTCTCCAGATTTGCAAAAATGAAACCCGGCGACGCCGGCTATGACAGGACCAAGGCACTCATGGAGACAATGACAACAGGTCAATCTATCCAAGACACAACACGTTTCGGCATCGGCGGCTTGGAAGAGTTGGCCGAATCGATTTCGTCAGCCGGCGGCTTCAAGGGCACCGGTTTCAAAACTACAGCCGATAGGCTAAAGGGTGTCAGAATAGCAATGACCAGGATGCCACAGATAAATAGAATTTTTGAACTGCTACAGACTCTGCCACAGACCGAGCAGACCGTCGTGCTCCGTAAAAAGTTGGGCAACCTAGTATCGTCACTTTCCGGTGGAGGATCAGGAGCGATGCCTTCACCCAAAGCCTTGGACGATATCGAATTAGCCGCCAATGAACTTCTATCGGAAACTGCAGATATTGCTAAACCCTTCAGAAAAGGTGATGACGATATAACATATCTTGAGACACAGGCCATCGCCGCGGCAAAGGCGGTAACTGGCAAGGGCGCCCTGGGTTTTTATCGGAAGTTGATACGCTTTGCTCGCGAATCGGACGACGACTCCTCCTTTCAAGAAAGAGTAAACAACGAGCTTGACAGAAAACAGGGAGACAAATCAGCATACGACCAAAGTCAGCGCTCAGCCTTTTCCGAAGCATTGAAAGTTGAAGGGTTCGTTGGCGAAGCCACTGACGAAGATTCGTCTCCGTCCCGCGACGACGCGGGCGAAACAGAGATAAGGCCAGCACCGGCGCCTTTTACAATTCCAAAGCCCGGTAAAGGGAAAAAGGTTGAGGAACAGTCAACTCAATTAAACCCTGCAACTGATGCAGCGATAGCCAGCTTTGCAAAGCACATTACTCAGTCTGGGGGTTTGAATCTTACCCTCAAGTTTGATGATGGTACAACAAAAAAGATCGTCGACGTCGCGCTGGCCAAGGTATGATGTAAGATGAAAATAGGGGAGGATAGATATGTCATTTTTTCATGAAATAACAGAAAAAGATCCAAATATAGGCAAGATTTTTTTTAAAAGTGTAACAACCGGAAACATAGTTTCATTTCCGGCATTTATAACATCTTTTAACGATAATTACACTATCGGCTTCGGCGGAGAAACCGTCTTCGGTCGAAACGACCCAGTAAAACACTATCAGTCAACATCTAGACAGATCCAGTGTGCACTAGATATTTTGGCAGTTGATGAAGAGCAGGCCGTGGAGAATTTTACCAACTATACTACGCTAATACAAATGTGTTATCCTGTTTATAGTAATCCGATTGGGTCAAGTAACAACGCACGAACGATCAAAGCGCCCCCAATATGGAGGATAAAGTACGCTAATTATATATCCCAACCAGACGGCCGTGGCCTTTTGGGTACAATTTCTGGAATCTCGTTTACTCCTAAATTTGAAACTGGGCATTTTATAAACAACGGGCGCCTGCTGCCAGTTGTATATAGTTTAACTTTTAATTTTCAGCCTTTACACGAGGAGACATTGGGGTACACTGAACGGGGGAATTTTTTACAAAAGAGCTTCCCTTATAATTTTGAAACAGCGCAGACAAAAGGTACACTAAAGCTTAGTTAATAGCAATATGCTTATATAAGGAGACACAACATGGCAGCTTGGAATGAGACAGGGGGCATTTTTTACAACCAGGACGAAGTTTATAGAGATTTTCGAAACAGAACGGGTTCCGAAACAATAAGGCACTTTGGTTTAATTACATATGGGGACCCCGCTCAGGAGTCTTTCTTAAAAGAAATCGAGATCGCGCAGCACACCTATAGTTTGGGAGACACTATGAGCAAAATTGCCTATAAAAACTATGGCGACGCAAGTCTGTGGTGGGTCATAGCGTGGTTCAATTCGAAACCAACAGAATTCCATTGCAAAATAGGAGATACTATTTTTATACCAACTCCAGTGGACACTGCAATATCTCAGGCACAAAATGTGAGTGATCTATGAAAAAAAATCTATTAATACCTCAAGCATTTTTACAATATCAGCTGATCTCTTCACTTAAGAAGTCAATACCAAAAAACAGCACCGTGAAGAAGAGTTCGTTTGGCGCTTCTCCGTTGCAGACCTTGTTGCCATTGGCTAAAATAATAGGCCCTTATAAGCCAACATGTGTTATCGGAAAAGCAGTCATTCCGACAAAAAAGAAAATTAGCTATCGACTAGATAAACACTTCCTTAATATCGAAAATCACAAGTTGTCACTTTTAGTACCAGAAATCAGACTTTACAGATATTATGAAAAATTAAAAAAGTACAAGCCGTTTTATTTTCCTACGGTTAACGATTTTAACTTTACCGGAGATGATAAAATAAATTTAAAAAAACCATACACTGCCAACTCGGCTGTGATAAAGTCTTTTAGTGTCGATTTTTTAGGCGCCAATCCTTATCAAGCCGGCCTCGGTATGCTTACTGCGAACCTTGCTGTAGACGTAGACTCATTGTCGACTCTGTTTGAAACTCCAGACGACTCATATGCAGAATTGGCAGATTTAATATTAATGAGAACTGGAAAGTCAAAAAAGCTCGCATCTTCTACTAAGACTCCGACTCCCAGTGCACTAAAGAATGGCAAAAGTTTACCCATCATGGCCACTTTGGGGTACACATTTGTGGATAAAGATAACATTTTTACAAAAGAGGAAAAACTCGCTATAAACTCAATGAAGATGTATATAAGTCTTTATTATACTGGCCACAATCTCTCCCTTCAGCAAAATGGATCCGCGTCGATTACCGCACAGTTTCATGGCAACCTCGAAGCCGCAGACGAAGACTATATGTATAATCTTTTAGAGAGATCAGAAATAAAACAAAAAATCACACAGATCTCGGTTCCTGCAGCCGGCGAGTATGCAGTAAAGAAAAAGGCTCATGACGCAAAAGACTTAAGAACGCAGACACCAGATAAAAAAGGAAAAGATGAAGAGTCAAAGAAAGAGCACGCAAAACTCAAAAAACCGGATCACCTAGGTTCCATCATGGGGTCATTTTCTAAGGTCTTTGAATCCCTCCAGGTAAAAGGAAAAATTCATGCATCTTTATACAACAAGGAGAAGGGGTTTCATGAATTTAATGATTCTCTAGTAAAGAAGAAAAAATCAAGCAAAGGATCTCAGAAAATCCAAGGTTCAAAGTCTGATGCTCCCCCTGATTTAGCCGGCGCAAGCGAAATAAACCTTGGAGCAACATCCAATGATTCAGGTGCATCTGAGCTCGACCCTTTTGCTATTTTTAATAAGTCTCCTTATTTTTTTTATGTGACCTTTGGTGACCTTGTCGACGCCCTTGTCGCGAAAAATGTCAAAGATATTACAGAGGCCGAAAGCAGAACAAAATCTCAGCTTGACGATAAACAAATTGAGAAACCTTTCGCAACCAGTGTGTTGAGGGAGTTACAAGACGCCAAGGTTTGGTTGTCAAATATAAATGTTTTGTTTGCTGACGCATCATTCCGTGCAAAGGGGTCAAAAACAGAGCAAACAATAAACATAGCAGATGTTCCAGTGTCGGTTGATTTAATCTATTCTCAAATTTATAGTGATTATGTGAAGCCAAAAAAGTATTTCTTAGGCCTGAGAGAGATGTTGGTAACACTTTGTTTAAAGCTTCTCAACAAATCTATGCGCTCCATACCGGGCGCCGATCTGGTGGAGAAGACGGTATTTAGGGTAAGTTCCATCGCCGGCCCGACCTTGAAAAGTAAAATAAAAAAAGGAGAAGTCAACGTCAATGAAATAAGTGCAACTCAGCCAAAATCAATCAACCTTAAGAAAAAGATACCAGAATTGATAATATTTCACCAAGAGAGGTGTGTTACGACTTCCTCTTCAGGGAAAGGTAACGAAAAGTTGGATTATGATGAGGGAATTGTACATCTTAGGACAAGCCAAGATAGAGGCCTGGTAAAAACAATTAACTTTCAACAGATGCAAGTTCCAGGTAGAGTTGAATACGCCACCGTCGGCCATGGCGATGGTTGGGAGGCATTAAGAATTCCTCAAAATGCTACCGTCTCGATGTTCGGAAACACCATATTTTTTCCCTCTATGGAAGTGTACGTTGATCCAAACTCTCTTGGGTTTGGGGATCCGAGAAAAAAAGACTCCGCCGCTCGCAGACTTGGCATAGGGGGCTATTATTCTATAATTAAAGTTACGACTGCTTTCAATTCCGGGGTCTTGTCCACTAATTTACAATTAACCCACGCTGGATACCCTGAAACTAGAGGTCAGCCAAAGAGAACAGACAAGCAGTCTGCTGCAACGAAGAAGGTAGACAGCCTAATGGACGCCGCCAAATCTGTTCGTTCACGCGCCGCCAAAAATAGAAAATAGGAGTTAAACGATGCAACAAGACAAGTTCCTAGGAGGACTAACAGACAATAACCAAACTCAAATAAGAGAAAGAAAAAGATACACAAACTTTGTAGAGGAAAAGAAACAAGAATTAAATATTCATTTTTTAGACACGGTTTCTGAGGATAAGTTGTATGGCTTTTTGGATCACAAAAATTATTTAGTAGAACCAAATGCAGAATTATTGTCTTTTGGTGATTATTCTGGAGAGATTGTAGGGTTAAACTTTGTAGTAAAAATATACAACAAATTCAGGGACCATTATTTACAAGCGATGACTGAGGGGCAAATAGGCTTACCTCAAGTATTCTCTGGGTTGATAGTAAAGAAGAGTTATGAAAACATTTCACAAAATTATCAAAGATATCAACAATTGGTATCCCAGGTGATGTTAGATCCGTTTGTTAATGGGCGCCTCGCATCAGAATTTTTAAATTTCGACAACTTTGTTGAGAAATTAGACGCAGTTATTTTCGATGATGACAAAAGAAATTACAAAATAACAAAAACTGGTTATATTTTAAGTCCGTATTCGACAGTGTATGACACTGGTTTGTATGTTGATCTCGCACCACAGTTAGATCCTGCGATTGATTATGTGAAGGCAGAAATTGTTTCCGACGAGTCCTTTCAATGCTTCGGCGAGATTGCAAACAAATTTGGCTTTTTGGTCGACCAAAATTGCCCCTGGCGGATAGCGTTAGATCTGAAGTCAGAAGAAGTGCAGGCAAATATTTTAAATTACAGATATGAGAGGCCGTTTCGTGATTTTTATTCATCAGAGTATTTGATCCGCACTGGCCTCGATGATTATTGGAATTTGAAATCTTTTTATAAAAGACTCTATATAGAATATTGGAAGATTAAAAAACCGGACGTTGTAATGTTGAGGGCAGCTATAGACTCATTATCTGAAGAGAAGTGGATAAATTCATACCTCTTAAATAGAATGAGGGAGATAGGGCAATTAAAATCCCCGGACTTTTATTCGTCTGACATCGACCCATCTCCTGCGAAAAAAGTTTTTCAAAATATGTTGACAGAAAGCTTAAAAAGGTATAGAATGTTAGAAAATGGTTTAACACACCCTTCTGGGGTTATAAATTATGCAGAGAATGCAATCGCTAACTTTTTAAAAGAAAGAATAGAAAGAGAAAAAGCAAAAGAAGATGAAGAAGATAATTCAGACACTGGACATTCAACAGAGATGTGAAGGAGTTTTTGATGGCTCTCGCTTGATCAAAGAACCGACAAGGGAATTTTTTAAAGATTTCTCTGTAGCTTGGACACACTCTCCGCTGCTAGAAGATGAAGAATATAAATACTTGTTTGTCGCTTCGCGCGGCGCGTCTTTGGTTGAATTTTCTACAAATCCTGAAAAATATCAAGGATGTCAAGAAAAAATAAATGCCCAAAGACGCGCCGCGCTAGCGGCAAAGATAGACATAGAGGGAAGTTGTCTATTCGACGTAGTGCCGGAGCATCAACTTTTAGGTTGGCTCTCAGAGAGGCAAAGCGCTATGAGAAATTTGCAAAAGTTGTCAATTGATAAAGATAAGAGTTATGAAATCTTACACAAGGCCCATGTTTTAGCTTCTAACATAGCCAGACAAGATATCACCTTTAAGGGGAAAAAAGAAAGAGTTATATATAACATCTTTGGCTCTTCAACTGGAAGGTTCACAACAGAAAAAAGATCAGTACCTATCTTGACACTAAAAAAAGAACAAAGACGCCTCTTGGAACCCCAAAATGACGCGTTTGTCGAAATCGACTTGAACGCGGCGGAAATAAGAATGCTCTTGGCGCTGTGTGATCAAGAACAGCCAAAAAAAGACATACACGAGTGGGTGTCTGAAAACATTTTCTCAAGAGAGTACTCCAGGGAGGAAACTAAAACCAAAGTATTTTCCTGGTTATATAATATTTCAGCTCCAAAAAGTCGACTGGACAAAATTTTTTCGAGGCAAATTTTTCGAGATTTTTACTGTTCTGAAAAAAAAACACTTACAACCCCATTCGGCCGAGTTCTGCAAGTAGAAGAGAGAAAAGCGCAAAATTATTTACTTCAATCGACAACTTCTGATCAAGTTGTTGAAAACGCCTATAAGATACAAAAAATGCTTAAAGATAGAAAGACAACAGTAGCTTTTACACTTCATGACTCAATTGTACTTGACATGTCGAAAGAAGATGCTATAATGTTGAGAGACATAAAGGATCAATTCGAGCAAACTCGCTGGGGAAAATTCATCAGTACTTGTAAGATTGGTAAAAACTTCGGAAACCTAAAGGAGATGAAAATTTGAAAAACATTTTAGGAATTGGAACCGCCGGATCCAACATTGTAAAGCAGCTATCAAATTTCAAAGTTTATCAGCCATATACTATATCGACAGAAAACAAAAAAACTACAAAATATAATTTTAAAATACCCACTCTTCCTGGTCCTGAAGAATATGAATCTATGGATACAGAGAAGTTATATACGTGGTTAAATACGATTGATAAAAGTTGTACTGTATTTTTATGCGGAGCTTCTAACTCATCAGGTCTTGTTCTGCGAGCATTACACTCATTGCACTTGAGAGGTGTGAAAATGGATGTTGTGTATTTCACACCAGAAATTGAAGTTCTCTCAGAAGAGAAGACGCTTCAAGAAAGGGCCTGCCGCGGCATTCTGCAAAATTATGCTCGCAGTGGTCTATTTGAAAAAATTTGCTTAGTTTCTAACCTCCGATTGGAGGAGTTTGCGGGCCCAACAAATGTGTTTGATTACTATGACCAAATAAATCACGTATTTACTAGTACCTATTATATGTTAGACGTTTTTAAAAATTCAAGCCCGGTCACATCAACATTCAAGCGGACAAAGGAGTCGTGTCGAATCACTACTATCGGGCTAAGTTCATTGGAAAAAGATGATTTGTTATTTTTTCCTTTCAATCAAGAGGTGGAAGTGGTATACTATTATGGTATCAAAGAAGAAAAGTTAAAGACGCAGGAAAATTTGTTTAGAACAATCACCAACAAAGTAAAATCAAGAATCACTAATGAAACTAAGGTTTCATTTGGGATCTACCCAACTCAATACGAAGAAGATTATATTTACGTAGAATACTTCTCGCCAAAAATTCAACAAATAATTGTTGACAACGAAGAAACAACCTGATATTATATATAACAGTTGGTCGGGAAATTTGCCGACCTGCTATAGCCAAATGTGCAAAAAAACAACACACCATAGGAGGTAATACAAAATGGCACTTAATTTAGACGCTATGAAAGCGAAGTTAGATAAACTTAACGGAAAAGGAGACGGAAAAAAGAACTTCTGGAGACCAGAAGACGGAGAAAGCAATATTCGTATTGTTTCCACGCCCGATGGAGACCCGTTTAAAGAGAAATTTTTTCATTACGGAATCGGAGGACAGTCTTTCTTGTGCCCGAAGAGAAATTTCGGGGACGACTGCCCAGCGTGCAACTTTGCAAACAAGTTGTGGAACGAAGGCACCGAGGAGAGCAAGAAACAAGCAAAGGAAATGTTTGCGAAGCAAAGATTTTTCTCCCCGGTTCTAGTGAGGGGAGAAGAAGATCAGGGAATCCGAGTCTGGGGTTATGGCAAAATGGCCTACGAAAAACTCCTGACAATCGTGCTGGACCCAGACTACGGAGACGTAACAGATCCCGAAACAGGAAACGATCTTAAATTGATGTACGGAAAGCTTCCAGGTGCAAGTTTCCCGCGCACTGATATCCGACCACGACCTCGAAAGACTGTTCTTTGCGATGACGCTGTCGGTGGCGACGAACGCTGCGCTGAACTGTTAGAGACTATTCCAAATTTTGATGAAATCTTTGAAAGAAAGACAACAGAAGAAGTGCAATCAATCATGGACCAACACTTGTCAAACGATTCTGGCAATGTTGAGCTTGAAAGATTCGGCACCTCAAAGGGCACTACAGAAACAGACTCTGTAGAAGCTGCTTTCTCTGATTTGTTGAATCAGTAGGTGCACCGTGACCAAAAGCAAAGTTACGAAACTAAAAAAAGGAGCCCTTGATATATCCGCCATCCGCGGCATTATCAACAAAAAAGCCGGAAGAGAAGTTGCCCATTCGCTCCAAGACAATAACCCAACAGAAGTGAAGGAGTGGATCCCCACCGGATCCCGATGGCTTGATGCCATCATATGCAAGGGAAGACACGCAGGAATCCCAGTGGGCAAAATCTCCGAGATCGCAGGTCTTCCTGGGACTGGTAAATCGTTTCTAGCTGCCCAAATCGCTGGCAACGCTCAAAAGATGGGAATTGATGTAGTTTATTTTGATTCAGAGTCCGCTATTGATCCATCATTTATGGAACGCGCCGGCTGCGACTTAGATAGATTAATGTATGTCCAGGCAGCATCTGTTGAGTTTGTCTTGGAGACCATCGAAGAATTGTTAGCCACTGGCAACAAGTGGCTTTTTATTTGGGATTCGCTGGCTCTCACTCCCTCGATTTCTGACGTTGAAGGTGATTTCAATCCTCAGTCGTCCATGGCTGTAAAGCCGAGAATTCTGGCTAAGGGAATGTCCAAATTAACCATCCCTATCGCGGACGCGAACGCCACCTTTCTAGTCCTCAATCAATTGAAGACGAACCTGGGAGCAAGAACGCCAGCACAGGCTATGACCGAACCATACACGACACCCGGCGGAAAAGCTATGATTTATGCTTATTCGCTTCGTGTGTGGCTCACAGCAAGAAGAGCCAAAGCTAGCTTCATCGTTGACGACAATGGCTTCCGTATCGGATCTGAAGTAAAGGTAAAGCTGGAGAAGTCTCGTTTCGGGACCCACGGCCGAACCTGCAACTTCAAAATCCTGTGGGGTGATGAAGCCGTCGGCGTCCAAGATGAGGAAAGTTGGTTTGATGCAATCCAGATTTCTGAAAGGCTTGAGCAGTCCGGGGCATGGTTTACGATAATCCACAATGATGGTTCTAAGGAGAAGTTCCAGCGTAAACAGTGGGTCAATAAACTTGAGAGTGAAAAATTTAGAGAAAGTGTCTTGACTATTATTGAAGAAGATGTTATTATGAAATTCAAGAATAGAGAGGGCAAAGCAGACGACTTCTACGGTGTGGACGAGAGTCCACCGACAGAGTAGTCAAAAATCACAGCCCGCCTTTTCGGCGGGCTTTTTTTTACGGAGAAAATATGAAGAGAATGATGATAGTGGACGCGTATAACCAGTTTATTCGTGGATATATAGTAGACCCTAGTAAAAACCCAAACGGATCCCCCATCGGCGGTATGAGGACTTTTATCAACATCCTGAACAAGCTTACGAGAGAGGTGAAGCCAGACTTGTTGGTTTTAGTGTGGGATGGTAAGGGTGGTTCCAAAAAGCGCCGCTCGATGAACAAAAACTACAAAGGCGGCCGCAAACCGCCTAGAACCAATTGGTCACAAGTCGGGATGGACGAAAGCGATGTAATAAACAATAAAGTTTGGCAACAGATGAGAGTAATAGAATATTTTAACCAAACCCCAGTTATTCAATTCATGGAACCATTAGTAGAAGCAGATGATGTTATTTCATATGTAAAAGCTAGCCCGATGTTTTCGGCTTGGCAAAAAGTCATAGTCTCGGCGGATAAAGATTTCATTCAACTTCTTGACGACAAAACTATTTTACACAGACCAATCCAAAAGGAATACTTGAATAAAAACGACATAGTAGAGAAATTTGGTATTCACCCTGTCAATTTCGCTCTTGCAAGAGCCATTGTAGGAGATTCTTCAGACAATTTACCAGGGGTCCCAAACGTCGGCCTAAGCACTGTGTCAAAGAGATTTTCTTTTTTGAAACAGGAGAAAATACATTACCTGTCTGATGTCTTAAAAGAGTGTGAAAAAGTAGAAAACAAGCAAAAAGTCTTCTCCAACATTGTTGAGAATCAGAACTTAATAAAAAACAATTATGACATCATGCAACTATCATCGCCAATGCTCTCAATACAGGCGAAACAAGGAATTGACAGTACGTTTGAAGATTATAAACCACACTACAATCAAACAGAAATAAGAAAGTTGATGCTCCAAGATGGGGTCCTAACTGTCTCTACTACCGATTTGGAACAAAGATTTAATCATATAATATCTTCCTTTTCTGAGTGAAATGTGTTAGTATTGTTAAAACAAGAGGAAGTTTAATGGAGCAGGAAAAAAGTTTTTCTAAATTTGGCAAAACCTTTCAAGAAGATTTGTGTCATCTCATACTTAATGACAGGGCCTTCGCAGATCAAATGTTTGAGGTTTTAGATTTAAATTTTTTAGAACTCAAGCATTTAAGAGTCTTCATTGGAAAAATCGAACAATACAGGAAGAAATATGGAGTCCACCCTACATCTAATATTATGCATTCCATCATACGAACAGGTTTGGATGCAGAACCAGAATCGGTTAAAGTTAGGATACGAGAATATTATGCCCGCGTACTCGCCAATGGACAAGTGCCGGATAGTGCTGATTTTATCAAAGATACGGCACTGGATTTTTGCAAGAAACAAAAGTTAAAAGAAGCTCTAATCAAGTCAGTTGAGTTGATAAAATCTTCATCTTTCGACGAGGTTTCGAAAGTAATCGACAATGCACTCAAGCTAGGGTCAGACAATACCCTTGGGTATGATTATTTGGCGGACTTCGAGGAGCGCTTTTTAAAGAAAGCGAGAGGCCCCGTCACAACAGGGTGGCAAGATATTGATGATATTTCGAAAGGTGGTTTGGGAAAAGGCGAATTAGGAGTGGTAGTTGCCCCCACTGGCGCCGGCAAGTCTATGGTTTTAGTGCACCTTGGGGCCCAAGCCCTTAAGGCGGGGAAAAATGTTCTCCATTATACTTTGGAGCTTGCTGATACTGTTGTCGCAAATCGATATGATTCTGCCATCACCGGCGTTGAGCTCAAAAATCTGACAGTCTTTAAAGAGAAAATTTATGATGAAATTAAGGAAGTGGAAGGGAGACTAATAGTAAAAGAGTACCCTACTCGAAGCGCTAGTATACAAACGATCAAAAATCACGTTGAAAAGCTAAAACGCAGAGATTTCACCCCAGATATGATCATTGTAGACTATGGAGACTTAATCAGACCAGAAAATAGCAGAAAAGATGAGAAAAGGCACCAACTAGAAACTATTTACGAAGAGCTTAGAGGAATAGCTCAAATCTGTGAATGTCCACTCTGGACAGCGTCGCAAACTAACAGGTCTGGATTGAATGCAGAAGTGATCACAATGGAGTCAATCTCCGAGGCATTCAACAAATGTTTTGTAGCAGATTTTATTTTTACAGTCTCTAGGACTGTTGAAGATAAAAATACGAATCAGGGGCGTATCTTTATAGCAAAGAATAGAAACGGCCCTGATGGATTGGTGTATCCAATTTTTATGGATACGAGCAACGTGAAGATAAAAGTTCTGCCGAAGACGGGAGAAACCGCGAATGATATAATACAAAAATCTTCCGCGGAAAGGTTAGCAAACTTAAAAGAGAAGTATCAAGTTTTCAAGAGAGAAGGAGGAAAGAAATAGAATGGAGTTGTCAAATCAAATCTTATCAGAGATCACAGTACACATGAAGTATGCAAGGTATATAGATGATAAAAACAGAAGAGAAACGTGGGACGAGTTAGTGACCAGAAACATGAATATGCACCTTAAGAAGTTTCCAGAATTAGAACTTCAAATTCGAAAAGCATATAAGCAGGTGTATGATAAAAAAGTCTTACCATCAATGAGATCTATGCAATTCGGCGGAAAACCTATTGAGGTTGCCCCTAATAGAATTTTCAATTGTGCCTTTATGCCTGCTGATGATTGGAGGTGCTTCTCGGAATCGATGTTTCTGCTTCTAGGTGGTACCGGTGTAGGGTATAGTGTTCAAAAGCACCATGTCGAAAAGCTACCAGAAATCACAAGACCAAATATGAATAGGACCCGTAGGTTTCTCGTTAACGACTCTATCGAGGGTTGGGCCGACGCAGTAAAAGCTCTAGTAAGGTCTTATTTTTCAGGGGGCTCAAGACTGAGATTCGACTATTCAGATATTCGTCCGAAAGGCGCAGCCCTCATTACGTCAGGTGGTAAAGCCCCTGGCCCCCAGCCCCTTCGTGAATGCTTGGTTAAGCTAGAGGGTATGCTTTCTTTGAAAGAAAATGGAGATAAGCTAGCGCCAATCGAGGTGCACGATATGATCTGTCACATCGCTGACGCGGTGCTGGCTGGAGGTATTCGCAGGGCTGCTCTTATTTCATTATTCTCGGCCGATGACGAGGATATGATTGCTGCAAAAACAGGAAATTGGTGGGAAACAAATCCGCAAAGAGGTAGGGCTAATAATTCTGTAGTCCTATTAAGGCATAAGATTGAAAAAGATTATTTTATGAGCCTCTGGGACCGAGTTAAGGCTTCTGGTGCCGGTGAGCCCGGGTTTTACTTTTCGAACGATAAAGACTGGGGAACAAACCCTTGCTGTGAAATTGGATTGAGACCATATCAATTTTGTAATCTAACGGAAGTTAACGTTTCGAACGTGGAAACACAAGAAGACCTTAACGAGAGAGTCAGGTGCGCAGCTTTCATAGGGACACTACAAGCTAGTTACACAGATTTTCACTATCTGAGGGACATCTGGAGAAGAACGACAGAAAAAGACGCATTGATTGGAGTCTCCATGACTGGTATTGCCTCCGGCTCGGTTCTAAAGCTGGATATGAAGAGGGCCGCATCTGAGGTTCTTTCTGAGAATCAGCGAGTCGCGGATTTGATAGGAATTAAGTCTGCTGCTCGAACAACTTGTGTTAAGCCTGCTGGAACCACCAGTTTGACTCTCGGAACCAGTTCCGGCATTCATGCGTGGCATAGTAACTACTACATCCGGCGCCTCCGCGTCGGTAAAAATGAGCCTATTTATAAATACTTATTAGAAAATCACCCTACGCTGGTTGAAGATGAGTATTTCAGCCCTCACACAACTGCGGTCATATCCATTCCGCAAAAATCACCAGAAGGTTCGATCTTGAGATCAGAGTCCGCTTTGCAGCTTCTGAAGCGCGTAAAGCTGGTTACTGATGAATGGGTCAAGCCCGGATTCCGTAAAGGTCAAAACACCCACAATATATCAGCCACGATCTCGATTAAAGAAGCAGAATGGGCAGACGTCGGAGAGTGGATGTGGGAAAACAGAAATAGTTATAATGGGTTGTCTGTTTTGCCATATGATGGTGGAAGTTACACGCAAGCCCCTTTTGAAGACTGTTCGAAAGAGACGTACGAGGCAATGATGGATTCGTTAGCTGAAATTGATCTCACTTACGTCAAGGAAGAAGAGGACAACACAGATCTCAAGGGAGAAGTCGCATGCGCCGGCGGTGCATGTGAGGTAAAATTTGTATAAAAAGTGTTGACAATAGTGATATAATACTGTATAATAATATTATAACTCAAAACAAGAAAGGAAAAGATATGAGTTCAAACATGAAGAAGCCCCTAGCAAAAGAAGAACATATTGCTAACTACATTAAGACTTTTGTGGCCATCGAAGATGCCATGGAACCCTTTAAAGAACAGAGAAAGGACCTAAGAGAATCATATGCGGAAAATGGATGGTTGTCTAAACAAGAAATGAGACTAGCTGTTAAAGCATATAGGTTATATAAATCTGAAACAGACATGGAATTGTTGACTGACTATGTAAATAAATGCCAGAGATCAGTAGGTCGCCATGTCCGCACCTAAGGTAAGGAGCCTAAAACCACTGAATAGACATCTATTGGTAATTCCTCATTTCAAGGAAGAAAAGACCCCTTCAGGGGTCATCCTTCCAGATGACTATGACCCTGAAAGGGTACGCTACATAGAGGCAACAGTAATAAGAATATCTCCCGACTGTTCAGATTCTATAAGAAAAATAAAGTACAACTTGTCGGATGAATCAAGAATAGTTATAGACTCATCAATGCTGCAGGAAGTAATGGTCTCGGGTAAGAAACATTACATGATCTTGGAGAATTATGTAATGGGTCATTATACTCGGTCGATTAATTCTTAGACAGAAATGAGAAATTTATGATACGATTTTTAGTAACCTGTAGCCTGCTGTTGTCAATTGCAGTAGCCTGTTCAGATGGATCCCAGATCGACAACCAAAGCCTAGATGACGCATCCCGAAACATACTCAGTCAAGACGCTTTTCTTGACTCATCAAGCGATATTAACATCTTGAGTCACACAATCCAGGATGCTTATATTGACCCTTGTCTGAGTGTAAATAGTTCAAGTGAGCAGTTTTGTGAATGTGAGCCTCAGTGTTGTCAGACTCAAATGTGGTATTGTCCACCAAGCGGATTGGGCGTTGCAGCAGCAGAGGTCGTGATGAACATTTGCGATGAAAGTTTGAATATCTGCGACCGGTCAATAGACTTGACATGTCCACCGAATGAGGTTTTATCTAGAAGTGATTGTAGGACAATCTTAGAGTGCCCTCCCGGCATAGATCACAACATAACTATAACGGTCCGATGCGAGATCGAAGGTGTGGAAGGGGAGCAGGAGATCCTCTGCAGAAAGGGAGATATAGAATATGGAGAGTGTGTGATATGTGACCCCAGCGAAGAGCGATGTAACTACCAGGACGACGACTGTGACGGCATCATCGACGAAAACCAGACGAATGTGTGCGGTGTTTGCGGCCCGGTACCATCAGACATTTGCGACGGAGCAGACAACGACTGCGATGGCGTAGTCGATGAAGAACTTACTCGCGAATGCCAAACTGCCTGTGCCCGAGGCCTCGAAATTTGCGAAGCTGGTAATTGGATATCTTGCACAGCTCGCCAGCCGCTTGACGAAGAGTGCGATGGTGAAGATAACGATTGCGACGGCCAGATTGATGAAGGTTTGGACTGTCTTTGTACTTTAGATGATGTGGGCAATCTCATCCCTTGTGCTGAACCTCCTTTGATTTGCGGACAAGGGTTTAAGACATGTGAATGTGCAAACCCCAATTGCAGTGAAATGAGGATGACTGATTGTGCTGCTCTGTGCGTTTATTTGCCACCTAACCCTGAAGCCGAGTGTGATCACCGATTTGGTATTATTTTACAGCAAGAGGAATGTAATAATTTTGATGAAGATTGCGACCAGGAAATTGACGAAAATCTGACGCAAGCATGTTATACAGGAGAGCCAGAGACTTTACTCGTCGGCGTCTGTGCACCTGGAGAAGTCTATTGCCGCCGCGGCGAGTGGGGTTCCGACCGGAACAACGCCTTCACAGTGGGCTACTGTTCGGGCGAGGTGACACCACAACGAGAAATCTGCGACGGAGCTGACAACGATTGTGACGGTGTTGTTGACTACGGAGAGGAGATTAGAGAGACTGATATTTTGTTTATTGTAGATTGGTCCGGCTCGATGGATGATCAGATCGAGGCTGTTAAGATTGCTTTGAATAGGTTCGCGACTCATTTCGCAGCTGAAGAACCTCTACAGTGGGGCCTAATCATAGGGCCAAAACAATTTATCGAGGACGAAGACGAGACCCTTGTTTTGGTCTCAGACATCTCCCCCTTTGATCAATTTTTGGCAGCCTTCGCAGATCTGGGGAACGAAGGCATGGACACTGGAAGTGAAATGTTGCTTGACGCTGCATATCTAGCAATGAGAAACATTTCAGCTAATGCTCCTGTAGATGTTGCATCTACAGCTTGGTGGAGAAACACTAATTCGATACCAGAAAAAGAAAATTTCACCGTCAATTGGAGACCGAATTCAGAGCGTATTATAATTATTTTTAGCGATGAAGAAGAACAATCCTACCTTAGGGACATTAATGATCCTGAAGGTCCAATCAGGCCGGTCACGGAAGAGATCGTCGAAGCCACCGCCCGCGCTGCGATAAATTTAAAATTATATGCTTTTTCTTCTGGAGGCGGATTCGGGAATGTCTCCCGGCACTGGGAAGATCTCGCTCTGGCTGGAAACGGGTCTTTGTTTGATCTTACGTCAAATTCAGTCAGTATGTATAACGATCTGATGTCGATTATCGACGAAGCATGTTTGCCTAGAAATGATGTAGAGCAAGCGTTCAGCCATCAAATTGTGTATAAATATGCTTCAAATTATCTTGGAACATATGATCATAAATTAGGAATATGCTTCTAGATAAGGTAACAGTAGGTAGTGATATCACCGCTGCTCTATATTCTATAGTGAACGACAGTTATTTTTTATATAACGCAAAACGCCCTCCCTTGTTTTTTGAAACCGCACCATTCCGTATTTTTGGGTCAGACAGGGTAGATTTCATTTGGTCAAGAGCATTACTCTTGTTGTCAATGCAGGGTAAACTGATTACATGTCATGATTTCGAAAAAGCAAGAATAACTAACGAAAAAATAAAAATATCATCAAAATCAGAAAATTTTGAATACTGTTTCAATTTTTGCGAAATTTTTGACCCAACTGGTCTAGAGCTGGACAATGAAGTAGTAGACCCCCGGGGGTTCGATTATGTGGTACATGACGATTTTGAGCTATCGAACCTTGGAGCAAAGCATAGCTATTTAAAACCAAAAATTGAAAAGCTGGAATCATTTGCTTCGGAAATACATTTTTACACTTCTGACCGCGTAGACGGAGCGACGTATGTAACAGATTGTGTTGTCCAGTCCATATTAACGAGAGAGAATTTGCAAGATTTTGAATATTCAGATTCTATGGTACGCTTCGCCGTCAAGAGGTATCTGGAGTATATTGGTGTAAAAGGAAATTTTATGAAACTTTATAAAAGCGGCGCGCCCAAATTTAGAAAGCCAAAAGTTGTCCACAAAAATAGAGTAGTTACAGAGAGGGATAGAAACATTTATTTAGATTCTGAGAATATAAAGTTTTTGAAACTAAACTTAAAGGAAGTGTTTCAGTGACGCCGGCTCCACATGGCCGCAACCTAGCGGGAATAATCCCCCTCTCAGGGTGGCAGAACTCCTTCGACCATCCATGGCCAGACTACGTACAGCCACTGAGAGAAGGGATGCTCGCCGTCGAGAGATCGGTTTATGAATGCGCACTCGCTGGGTGCGATACAATCTGGGTAGTGTGTAATGATGACACTGCCCCATTAGTCAAGAAAAGAATAGGGGATTATGTAATGTCCCCTAGGTATTTCGAAGAAAAGGACTTTGTAAAGAGGAAGGATTATCACCAGAAGTGGATTCCGGTTTATTATACACCTATTTCACAAAAAGACAGAAACAGAAGAGACTCTCTGGGCTGGTCCATACTGCACGGATCCTTAACGGCTTTTCAAATATCCGACAAGGTAAGTAGGTGGGTTACCCCAACAAAATATTATGTTTCTTTTCCATACGGAATTTACGAACCAAAGATAGTAAGGGGTCATCGATCATCGATTCGTGGCTCCGAGTCTTTCTTTCTTTCACACGACAACAAGACAGTGAGAGAAAATAAATATCTTGGTTTCACATTCTTTCCAGAAGATTGGCCAAAATTTAAGTGGAACATAAAGAGCGAGTGCACCGCCGGCAACCCTTCTTTGCCGATAAAAGAAAGATGGTCAAGTAAGGATTTTAAGCTTGACAAAATATTTAATATTGATATAATAGATGTAAATAAAAAAATAGAAATAGAAGATTACTATGAGTTATCAACATGGGAGTCTCTAAAAAATTTTTATTCATCGAATTTGACCCTGTCTCGACCCGGAAGACAGTTTATGAAGCCATATTTTTTAAAAAACAAGGAGAACCATGAGTGAAAAATATTTAGAAAAAGTATACAATCAATTATCGTACCATATCAAATCTGATGTTAATTTTCCTGATGCATATATTTTCTTGACAAATGAGCAACAAAGGTTTATAATTGAGATGTTCGAAACAGAGAGAGAGGCAGTGAAAGAAGCCCTCTTTGACTCAATAAAAGAAATGAAAGAATTAGTAGATGAAATCTAGAACAAAAAGTAAAATTCCCTTTGTCGGGCTGCATGCACATTCCGTCGCCGGATCGCCCTTCGACGCGCTGGGATATCCACCAGAACACATGGATTTTGCGTATGAAAACGGAATGGATTCTCTAGCCTTGACTGATCATGGGAACATGAATGGGTTAGCATGGCAAGTTTTGCACGCAAAAAAAATGCACAATCAGTGTAAAGAATTTAAGCCCATTTTCGGCTGTGAGGCATATTTTATTCCCTCTGTAAAGAAGTGGAAGAAAGAATATGATGACATAAAAGCCGCCGCCAAAAAGAAATCTGACTACGAAGCCGATAAATCTGGTACAACTGTGGAGAACGAAGGTGCTTCAAAGAAGAAAATCAAGTCCGTCCTCAACAGGAGGAGACACTTGATTTTGCTAGCTATGAACCAAACAGGTTTGCAAAATATATTCAAAATGATATCCGAATCTTATTCGGGCGATAATTTTTATCGATACCCCCGCGTTGACTACAACATGCTTCAAAAACACAATGAGGGGGTGCTAGCAGCATCCGCTTGTCTCGGCGGTGTCTATGCAGGCAATTATTGGGAAAACCGCGAGGTTGGTCCGGACGCAATATTACACGCGATGAGAGAGACAACTCAAAAGATGCAGACAATATTCGGCGACCGGTGGTATGGCGAATTGCAGTGGAACAATGTCCCAGAACAACATGATTTGAATCAATATATTATTCAAATGCATCAAGAGTTCGGCATCGAACTTATATCAACTGCAGATTCACATTATTATAATGCTGATGTATGGAAAGACAGGGAACTTTACAAGAGGCTAGGTTGGCTCGGCAAAGGGCGCCCAGATTATTTATCAGAAGAATTACCTTTGTCTGTAGAAGAGGTAGGTTATGAGTTGTATCCCAAGAACGGAGACCAAATGTGGGAATCTTATCTTAAATACTCCAAGGAGTGTGGTGTAGAATATGATGACAAGATCGTAAAAGATTCAATCGCCAGGACACACAAGATAGCCCACGATCGCATAGAGACCTTCCTGCCAGATAATACAGTGCGCCTGCCAGATTTCGTCGTACCTGAGGGGTCCACAGCCGGCCAGACGCTGGCCGCATTATGCGTCGAAGGTCTTAGATCGCTTGGGCTCCAAGGTAGGCAAGAGTATGTAGACCGCCTGAAACACGAGGTCAACGTCATCGAAAACCGCGGTTTCTCAAAATACTTTTTAACTATGAAGTCTATTGCAGACGTCGCCGTCGACCGACAACTAGTCGGCGCCGGCCGCGGCTCGGCCGCTGGATCACTCGTTGCATATGTTTTGAATATCACGCAAGTTGACCCGATTAAGTACGGGCTTCAATTTGAAAGATTCCTGACTAAAGGTGGATCTGGATATCCGGATATTGACTATGATGTGTCTGACCCGATGGTTTTGAAAGAGATCTTAATTGATCAATGGGGGGACAATTCAGTTGTACCAATTACTAACTGGAACACTCTTCAGTTGCGGTCTCTTATCAAGGATATCTCAAAGTTCTACGGTATCGAATTTACAGAAGTTAACAATGTAACTAGCAAGATGGTTTACGAAGCAACGCCAAGGGCCAAGGCAAAGCACGGAATTACTTCCGGTGTCTATGCTCCTACGTTTGAAGAGTTGATGGAGTTCTCTGAGTCCCTACAGGCCTTTTTGACTAAGTACCCGAACATTAAAACTCATATCGAGAAACTATACGGCCAGACTAGATCAGCTTCCCGCCATGCTGGCGGAGTTGTGGTGGGGGAAAACTTAGACCAGTGGATGCCGCTTATTAACTCAGGGGGGGTAAGACAAACACCTTGGTCTGAGGGTATGAACGTGAGACACCTTGAACCGATGGGCTTCATCAAGTTCGATATTCTTGGGCTAGCTTCTCTTCGTATGCTCGAAGGTGCCATCGATCGCATCCTTAGACGACATCACGGAATGGAGGATCCCACGTTTGCAGACATTAAGGATTTCTACGATAAAAATCTCCACCCAGAAAAGATTAATTTGGATGACAAGGAAGTTTGGCAAAACATCTTTCATAAAGGCAAGTGGGCCGGTATCTTCCAATTTACAGAAACCGGGGCCCAGTCGTTCTGTAAGAATGCGAAGCCAGACAACATCATTGACTTGTCAGCTATCACTTCTATCTACCGCCCTGGCCCATTAGGCGCGGGAGTGGACAGGAAATACATTGGTGCCAAGTCAAACCCAGGGGACGTAGAATATATTAACAACCATGTCCGCGAAGTAACTGAAGAAACATATGGTTTCCTTATTTTCCAGGAGCAGATTGCTATGTTGGCTCACAAACTAGGCAAGGATCTGTCTCTGGATGAGGGCAACAAGCTCAGAAAACTTCTTACTAAGAAGGGTACTGGTGAAATTCAAATTCAGAAAGACAAGATTTTTGACAAGTTCAAGCGCGGCTGCGTTGAGAAAGGGATGAAAGATTATGAAGCCAGAGAGCTTTGGGAAACTTTTGAATACTTTTCAGGCTATGGTTTCAATAAGTCTCACGCTGTTTCCTATTGTGTGTTGTCTTATCAGTGTGCTTATCTTCTTAACTATTATCCTGCGGAGTGGCTAGCAGCTTTTCTAGACAAGGAACCTGAAACGCGGAAAGAGCGCGCAATTGCAACAGCCAAGTCCTTGGGGTATAGTGTCGAACCTTTGAATGTTAACACCTCGGGTGTCAATTGGGAAATCAGTGAGGATGGGAAGACACTCATTCAACCTCTGTCATCTATCAAGGGATTGGGTATCAAAGCCATTGAACAAATTATTGAACATAGACCATTCAATACGATTGAAGATTTCTTGTTTCATCCGGAAATTATTTATTCCAAACTGAACAAGAAGTCGATTCACGCTTTGACGCTGGGTCAAGCAATGAATGATCTTATTGATGATAGGTTTACTGGTCTTGCACACTTTTATGCCGCAGTCGCCGAAGACCGCCCAAGGAAAGAAAAAAACCTGATTGAAAATATTAAAAAGTACGAACCAGAGGGAGATTTCTCAGAAGAGGAGAAGCTAGAACACTTAGTTAACTTAACGGGTGTTTTTCCCATAAACGCAGTCGTAACCCCAAGAGTGCGACAAAAGTTGGATGAACTTTACGTGCCACCCATTTCAGAGTTCGACCCAGAGCTTGGTGTTACGTGGTTTATTCCTAGAGAATGTAAGTTGAAAAAATCAAAGAACGGTAAGAATTTTTATGTTGTAAAGGTGATTGACGACAATAACGAAATGACAATAATTCGATGCTGGGGAGTTGACCCTGAAAGGGACATAGTTCAGCTCAACAGACCCTATATGGCAAGGTTAAATTATAACCAGCAGTGGGGCTTTTCAACATTTAGTATGAGAAAAATGTTTAAGCTATTAGCATAAAGGAGAAAACAGAATGGCAAGACTAACAGGACTTTCTGCCAAAGTTATGGTAGAACAATACAAAAAAGCCCTTTCAGAAAAGGGATATGTATTCTTTGAGAGAGGAGATTACAATTTGAATATTGTGGGAGTAAGAAACGACTCCGGTGATGTGTCAAAGTTTGACGACTTTCTAAGTGTACTATATAAAATAAAAGGAGAGTGGGTTTGCGATGTCTATCCAGCAACCACCGAGCCCGGGCCAAACCTACTCCGTCGACCACTTAAGAGTGTGAGACATAAAGGCGCCGCTATACTCATTCCGGGACAATACAGATCAGTATACCAAGTCGGTACTCATGGCGGGAAGAGAAAGTATACTGCTCTCGTCCAACGCGGAGGCGAAGTGGAAGTCTGGAGAGACAATAATAGAGACTCAAAAGCAGATACCGGTGGCGCCAAAGAACGCGGCATGTTCGGCATAAATATCCATCGCCACTGGGGCCCTGACGAAAGAGAGTACACAGGAGGTGTATCCGCAGGCTGTCAAGTGTTTCAATCTAGTGTGGATTTTTATGAATTTATGGACACCTGTAATCATGCTGCAGATAAGTTTGAAAATAACTTTACGTACACTCTGTTAGAAGAAAAGGATTTAGCTTCAAAGGAGGTGTGCTGATGAGAGCCAACAATAGTGTTAAAGTCTATAGAGTAAGGAGCAGCGCAAAACTTCCGATTCGTGCACACGACACGGACGCTGGTATGGATTTGTTTTTCTGTCCAGAAGAAAAACAAATCTTAGGTATCGAGCCTGGTGAAAGCGTTTTATTACCAACAGGAATTAAGATGGAAGTACCATCTGATTGTATGTTGCAAATTATGAACAAATCAGGAATCGCCAGTAAGCGAAACCTGATCACAGGCGCCTGTGTCGTCGACGAGGGTTATACGGGCGAAATATTTGTCAACCTTCACAACATTGGTACCAATACTAATTTTATCGAATCAGGAGAAAAAATTGCACAAGGCGTGTTTGTCAGAATTGAAAAACCGTCTTTATTCGAGGTGGATGACGGAAAGATTTACATTGGAGAAACTAGCCGCGCCGATGGGGCCCTAGGGTCCACAGGAGATAAATGATGGCTAGTTTTGCTAGAAAGTTAAAAAGAAAGAAATTTGTGGCCACCCGAAAACAGTTTATGAAACACTTTAAGGAGACGATGAAAAACTTTAAGAAGCAAGTAAAGTGTTCCATGTGCGACCGTTCTCCACATCCTGGAGAAAACATCGATGACTGGCACATTGACAAAGAGTCAAGCAACATTGATTTAATTTGCACAGATTGTTGTGGAGTTCCCAACGAAAGGGCAGAAGATGATGTTTAAAGAGGCTGTGTGTTTCGATGACGTTCTTTTGAAGCCGCAAAAGAGCAACATTAACAGCAGAAAAGAGATAGATATATCCTGCATTTTAGATTCGACAGGCAAGAGATCTTTTAGGTTGCCTGTGATTTCCAGTCCAATGGATACTGTGACGGAATCCACAATGGCCATAACGATGATCAAATCAGGTGGGTTGGGCATAGTGCATCGCTACAACTCAATAGAAGAGCAGTGTTCTGTAGTACACAATATTGCAGCAGAGCTTGAAGAGGCTTCTTCTTCGGGCATAAACAATATTTCAGCCGCGGTCGGTGTTGGCCCGGACTTTTTACAAAGATCAAGAGCTCTTGTATCTTCTGGAGTTAAGATTCTATGCATTGATGTCGCGCACGGTCATCATTCATTAGTAGAGAGGGCACTTAAATCCGCCAAAGATAATTTTTCTTCTGGAATCACCCTGATAGCTGGCAATGTCGCGACTCCTGAGGGGTATGTTGATTTGTCCAGCTGGGGCGCTGATGCAGTAAGGGTAGGAATTGGAGGAGGCTCTATTTGTTCAACCAGAATCCAAACAGGCCATGGCGTACCTACTTTGCAATCTGTGTTCGATTGTCGCGACGCCGGCGACGCAGCTATCATAGCAGACGGAGGCATCAAAAACGCGGGCGATGTCGTGAAGTCTTTGGCCGCCGGCGCCGACATGGTTATGCTTGGGTCAATGCTCGCTGGCACCCGCGAATCTCCCGGCGAAATTTATTCTTCGACAGAAAACAAGCACTACAAAATCTATAGAGGAATGGCATCTCCAGAAGCTCAGATTGCCTGGAGAGGAGAAGCTCGATCTCTGGAGGGGGTCTCCACAACAATTCCATACAAGGGTTCTGTGGAGGAGATATTGTCTAATCTACACAGGAATATTAAATCAGGATTATCTTATTCTGGTGCGCGCAACCTTTCAGAGTTGAGAGCAAGAGCAGTCTTCATCAGACAAACTTCCTCGGGACTTGGAGAGAGTAAGACACACATCTTAGCAAAATGAGAGACCCAGATAAAAATGTGACTTTCGTTTTTAGATGTTATGAGAAAGAGTCAGTAGATTTAAAAATAAGGTTAAAATATGACGGCCTTCAACAAAGTCAATTTTTTGAAGCTATATTAAAATTATATATACAAGGTGACCCACTAATGACAGAAGTTGTGAGTCATATTAAACAAGAGGAGAGAACCATGGGTAAAAGAAAAATTAAAAATTCAAAAAAAGAAATCATCACTGGGCAAGAATTGATGAAAGATTTAGCACTTTCAGATCAAGACCGCCAAGATATATTTGATGTTATTGAGTTTGCCACGAATGACAAGGATAATCATGGAGAATAGTAAAAAAGGATTACCCCAGTGCGCAGAAGAGTGTCTCCACACTGGTCAAGTGTGTAATCGTACTGAGTGCAGAATGTTCATAGATTATTCAGCTGATTTAAATTGTTCTCTGGTTTCTATATATAAAAACGGTAATATGACACTAGACGAGATCTCCAAGAGACTCGGAATTTCACTAGTTAGAGTTTCGCAAATTGAAAAAAAAGCAATTGGTAAATTATCCAAACGCATAAAAAAATAGACCATTTTGACTAAACAAAACTATTTATTTTTGTAACAGATTACGCTCTATTTTTAAAAAGAAGGAGAAATTAGAATGAGTAACAACAATTTATTGAAAGAAAACACAATACGACGCTTCATGAAGCTCGCAAACGTGGAGAGTCTTACTGATACTTTTATCGTAAACAAGCACATTATGGAGCAGGCAGAAGAAGATCCAATGCCAGCCGAAGAGCCAGCAATGGAAGAGCCAGCAATGGAAGATGACATGGACATGGAAGATGACGTGGAAATGGAAGATGACATGGACATGGAAGGGGAAGATGAGCTCGGCGCTGCGGATATAAGCTTGACAGAAGAAGAAGCGCAGCTTCTGATAGATCTGGGTGAAAGGCTAAAGGAAGCAATGGGAGAAGAGGGCGAAGAAGATCTCGACATGGAAGACGACATGGAAGACGACATGGAAGATGATATGCCTGATGAAGAGGTAGAGGCAGAGGAGGCCGACGTCGAAGCTCCAGAAGAAGAAATGGCAGCCGGCGCAGGCGTTTATGAAGGCAAGCAGAAGGACGATATAATAAACGAAGTCCTGCGCAGAGTAACTAAGAGAATAGTCTCAGAGAGAATTCGTAGAAAAAAGTAGAGAAATTGTAAATTTGTTGTTACACCTTTAAAGCCCCGTTTTGTTTTGCATGCGGGGCTTTTATTTTCTTGAAAATTATTCAAAAATGTTCTATAATATATAAATAACTCAACACCAGAAAGGAACAACGAATGGTAAAAAGAATATCTTCGTACCCCAAAAAAAAAGAAAAGAAAAAAAGCAAAGCTTCGAAAAAAGATGAAAAGCAGGTTGTTATCATCAACAACATTCAAATTCCCGATGCGCAAGATCGAGATCTGAGGACGATAAACCTTTACGGTGATATAGGGGAGAGAAAAGGTTCAGATGTTGTATCAGCACTGTTGTTTTTAGAGAATAGTTCTCACACTTTGATACCCGAAACACCTGGTGAACCCAAGTCCAAGGAGATGCTCGTCGCCCGCCCTATATCTTTGATGGTGTCCACACACGGAGGATCAGCATCAGACATGTTTGCTATTTTGGACGTTATGGATATGATTAAGGGGAGAACTTGCGATATTGAGACATTTGGTATTGGAAAAGTCATGTCAGCCGGCGTACCTATACTCGCAGCTGGAACAAAAGGAAAGAGAAGAATAGGAAAAAACTGCAGAATCATGTTGCACAACGTGCTTGCAGGCTCATCCGGCACAATTTTTTCTATGGAGAACGAATTAGAAGAAATAAAATGGGTCCAAGAAAGGTACATCGAAACACTTGCAAATTATACCAAGTTGACACCTTCAAGAATAAAAAAGCTTCTAAAAAGTCAGAAGGATGTGTACATATCAGCAGAAGAGGCAATTAAAATGGGAATTGCTGACGAAATTAGCTAATTATTAGCAGGGGTTTTATAATGTCTTGGCATGAAAAATATTTATTAAAGAACAATGGAAAGAGCACTCTTTCGACAATGGGAGACTTGTTTAGTCTTATTGAGGAGGTGTACGAAGTAGAGAAGGGTAGGCTGTTTAAATCAAGCAAAGACCCCATCGCCCTACTTAGAGAACAATTCCTTAACGAACGAAAGTCTATGACCTTAACTCTGGACGCCATCCCAGAGATCGACGTAACAGAATTAGGCTGGACTGATGTCACCCGCGAAGGTGAAGAGCCAGTTAATGGACCAGAACGACAAAAGCTGTTGCAATTTTTAGAACATGTTCAAGGTGAGGATTTTGTAGAAAAGATCGCTTCAATTTCTAATTTCTATGACGACCCGGATGCAGCCATGCAGGCGGCATTTGGAGAAGGTGGATCCACTTCGACAGCGCAACAAATATCGGTCGTCTTATCTTATTTGGTTTTTTACAAAACACTAACAAAGATCATAGCGAACTTTAACGCTGCCTCTGCTGGTTTTAGCTTCGAGGCCTTCTTGGCGGTCTTAATGAAAGGTGAACAGATACCAGCTAATACTGGGACTATTGCAGACTTCATCTCAAGAGCTGACGGCACGAGGATGCCTGTAAGTTTGAAACTATATCAGGATGGTGGTTTACATGTTGGAGGTTCTTTTAGAGATCTTGTTGGAGACATAACAAACCCTAAGTTTGATGTCGATCTCATGCGTTACATTGCTGTGACGAAACGATTCGAAGGCGGCCAAAAAGAAGGACAAACTGTTAATGGTTTCTTGAAATGGTATAGGTTTGATTTTACCCTAGACAACATTTTCGACATACTATCTAGATCCTCAAAGCACTCTAGGTTGTGTATTCAGCTTCCGAAAAAAGGACAAGCTTTCATAGATAACCTACCAGGTATCGCAGACCCTTCCGCAGAAGAGATGGAAAACAAATACGCCATAGCTTTTCAGGAGGAGATGGCCGCTATGAATGCGAAAATACCAGAAGAGCTGCAAGTTGATGAGGTGTTTGTACAGCAGTTTCTTAAAAATCTAAGTTGGGCGACTCAATTAAGTGACAAATTTTTCTTACCATTTGACCCTGATGCAAAGTTGTCAGACGAAGAAAAAGCTGCCCCTGATTATGAGCCGAGAGCACCTTATGTTAAGAGGGGTACATCTCCTATGTATGGTTCTGGGCCTGAATTTAATGGACTAATCGAGCTAGTACTAGGGACTCTAGCTCAGGTTAATGACACACTGTCTCAACCCAAGTACAACCTGGAGGATAAGACTATCACTAACCGTATGAATGGTCTCGCGATTAGTATCGCTCGCCGCGCCAAGGCTGCCAACAACGGCGGCGGTGTCGCGGATAAAATTAGTATACTAAAGTTGTATTCTGCTACGAAAGAAACTAAAAGACGTAATGCAATCCTAAACCAGAAGAACAATTGGTACACACCAGAAAAGTCTGCAGAACTATACAATGATATGAGCAGGGAGGAAAAGCTGGCAGCCTTAGTACAGACCCGCGGCTATCTTTCGACAGAACAGTTCGGCCTAACACAGGTCATGGTTGCGGAGGTGCACACTTATAGCAATCACCGCGTATTGGGTCCAAACCAAGAGACAGCGTTCTTCGGTGCAATAAACGTCGGTAGAAAGAATACACAGAAGATGTTAAACAGAGTAACTGGACTTCTTAATGAATCTCTATTTGATATTTTTGTGAATGTAAAGGCGATACAAGATAATACATATTCTTTCATGGCCGGAGGCTTGCAGGATAGTGCAAAAGCCGAAGAGGCAATCAAAGCTTCCGAAAACGTCATTTCAAAGACAGAAGAGCTTCAGGTCACAAAAGATAAACAAATCCCTTGACAAAACCCCAAAACGTGTTATAGTATAACTATCAATGAAAGTGAGACACAATGACAACACAACTTAGCCATGGGCCTGAACTCCGCAACAAGGTTCTCGACGGCGTAAACACTCTTGCGGATTACGTAGCAACAACTTTGGGCCCAAAAGGCCAAAACGTCCTTATACACCAAAAAAACAAGACACCTTTTATTACCAAAGATGGAGTCACGGTCGCTCAAAATATTAATTTTGAAGATCCGCACATGAATGCTGGGGCCCAAGTGGTTAAGCAAGTATCGGCCATGACCAACGCAGAAGCTGGGGATGGAACTACTACGTCAACCATCTTAGCGAGAGAAATATTAATTCAAGCTAATAAAAGTATAGCTGCAGGCGCCTCGCCAATTGAAATCAAGAGAGGCCTGGATAAGTGTTTGAGTGAATCTTTTGAGGTTATTCAAGATCTAGCACAGCCGATATCCTCGTCGGAAGATATAAGGCATATCGCATCGATTTCTGCAAACAATGATTCTACCATAGGTGATCTCGTCGCTACTGCTGTGGAAAAGGTGGGAAAAAACGGTTCGATTACAATTGAACAAGCGAGATCATTAGAGACTTCTTTGGTTTTAGTTGAGGGTTTTCAATTTAATTCTGGTTATACTGCCTCTGCTTTCGTTACTGATACTAGGAGGGATGTCTGCCGTTATGATAACCCGATATTTTTAATTACAGATTCCAAAATCGAACAAGTCAACCAAATATTGCCGTCTTTAGAAATCGCCGCCCGAGAGAACCGGCCACTTGTAATCATCGCCGAGGAGCTTGAGGGTCAAGCCCTCGCTGCGTTGATCATGAACACCGTCAGAGGTTCAATGAAGGTTGTCTCTGTGAAGCCACCAGCATACGGCGAGGAGAGGAGGCATATTATGTCTGACTTGGCATTGTCAACTGGAGCGAAGTTTTTTCAACAATCATTAGGTCACAAGTTGGAAGACATCAGCCTTTTAGATTTCGGTCAGGCGTCTTCTGTAGAGATAACAAAAAATAACACGACCGTCGTGGATGGAGAAGGGTCCCTTGCGACCATTACTGAAACCATAGAGAAAATTAAAAAAAATATAGAGGACACGGACAGTATTCCAGAAGCAGAGAAGCTACAAGCCCGCATCTCTCGACTCGCTTCGGGTGTAGCTATCATCAAGGTGGGTGCATCCTCAGAAGTAGAAATGATCGAAAAAAAACATAGGGTGGAAGATGCGTTAGAAGCAGTGAGGTCAGCGCAGCAAGAAGGCATAGTCCCGGGCGGTGGTATGACGTTGAACAGAATCGCAAACGAAATCGCGCCAAACTTTGAAACAGAAGAACAGGCCCTTGCGTTGACAATCTTCAAGACATCATTGAATGCACCATTCAAGACAATGGCATCCAATGCAGGTTTGAGTCCAGATGTAATTCTCTTGTCGGCTCAGTCATGTGAGGAATTTGAGGGGTTTGATTTTACAACAGGTACAAAAGTAAATCTGCTAGAGAGGGGGATTATAGATCCTGCAAAGGTCACAAGATGTGCCCTTAAGAATGCTGTATCGGTTGCTTCCACACTTTTATTAACAAACCATAGCATTGTGGAACAATAGAAACTAATTATCATTGATGACACGGAGGTACCCACCATGGTAGATCAACAGGATTTGAACCTAGAAATACAAACAAAATTAGATAGAATTTGCAATGGTATGGATGTTATGAGCAACAAACAAATGGAGATGTCTGAAGACATTGCAAAGATAAAAGAAGCAGTATACAACCCAGATGAAGGTCTATATGCGCGTTTGAGAGAGTTGGAGTCCTGGAAGCAAACCTCATCGAGGATGATATGGACATTATTTACTTCCGTAATAGGCCTCTTTGGAGCATTTATATTAAAGTCAGTGGGGAATTAATGTTAGTAGAGATCAAAAGATTAGACATCGCGAATGACGGATATAAAAGAAAAGTTTCAATTAGCAGGATGTACATTAATGTAGATCATATAATCAGTATAAAAGATTATGAAGCAGTCGAAAGTTTTCTTTTAAGAGAGGAGGCTTCCGATATGATAGATAAAAAGTTCTGCCTCGTTAATGTATCAAATGGTGACAAAGTAGATCAAATCATTGCCTTGGGCACCTCTGAGGAAATGTTTTCTAAGTTCAATAGCGCCTCTGAAAGGAAATTGCTCAATGGCTGAACGATTTATAATTATTGGCAGATCAACCTGTCCTTTTTGTGTTATGGCTGAAGATTTACTTATTGCAAAGGATATAGAGCGGGTTTTTTTGGATTATTCTAAGAATACAACGATATTGGAAGAATATAAAGAGTTTTACCACCAGAATACGGTACCCATAGTGTTATCAAACAACTTGGACACCGGGTATACAAAGCGCATAGGCGGCTATACTGACCTCTTGGAGTATGTTGGTTGAAAAAGTCCCCGCCCCCCATCAAGATAGAGTCCAAAATTATAAAAATATTATACGACTCCTTGCTGCCTTTCCATTATAGGTTGAATTCAATACTGGAAGATGTCGTCGAGGGCAGATATAGTTTAAGCGAGATGGAGAAAGCTGTGCTTCTGGAGCATGCTTCCTGTTCTCTTGCACTTAAAAACATATTCGAAGACTATTTCGACCAAATGACAGAAGCATCAGTGGAACAAGTCTTTGTAAAAGAAGAAGAATACACAAATCTCTTAAGTATGGCAAAGACAGTCGAATCATCAAGTAGGATGCTATTCAGTAATTTTGGCCTTTGGTCACATTGATGGTTTATCTAGGGATATTGCTATTTTTTGTGGGCCAAATAATGGGCTGGTTTCAGTTGAATGCACAGTACGTCTCGGAATGGTGGAAAGATAAACCTATCCATGCAGCATTTTTAATCGGTGCCCCAACATCAATTGCATTCTGGTATGCATGGAGGATGATAGTGGAAGCCACAGGTTCCGTGTGGTCAGCGCGTTTCATTGGGTCCTCTACTGGTCTTATCATCTTTCCGGTTTTAACGTGGTACCTATTGGGTGAATCAATGTTCACTACGAAAACCATGATTTGTTTAGGGCTGGCAATTTTAATAATATTGATTCAATTGTTGTGGTAGTACTTGTTTAATACTTTTTCAGTTTCTTCGGAGATGATTTTTTTCAGTTCTGTTTCTTCTAGATTGAAAAAACCTTTTACTTTATCTTTAATTTTTTTCCCTAGACTCTTTGATAGAGCCTTATCTGCCGCAAGTATCTCTTGCCAAGTCGGTGATAGAGTTTTTTCGCCACTGGCACCCACCTTTTGCGCACCACCGACATCAGACCATATGTTTGTTTTCGAAGAATCCGCCACACCACTTTTTGATATCCACTGGTTGACAGCAGCCATTTCGAGGTAATCTTCATCGATTTCTTTTCTCAATCGCCCTTCCGGCGCTTTCTTTTTTAGTATAGCATTAATTTCTTCAATGTATTTGGCTAAACCTCCCGACCCTGGCTCGTCGTAACGAGAGAGATTTTTTAAGCCCATCATAGGCCCTAACTCTTGTACACCTGAGATTCCCCCTTTCTGAAAGCTTTTTTTAGCAGCTTGCGATACTCCATCTAGCTCTGTAGCGGGGTTGAAATATTTTGAAGAAAGATTTGGCTTACCTCCCTTGCGAAAGCCAGACTGAACAACTTGGGCATCTGGGTGTTGATGGCCCAGCTTTTGCATCCAGGGCCCACTAAACATATCAACGAATCCATTAAAAGGTAGCCATAATCCTTTTTCACTTCCCGCAACTCCCTTTGCGGTGCTTCTATAGAAAGGCATCACAGTGCCATCTTGGAGCTTCATTAGTGCCATTGGTCGAATTTCTCCTCTCACTATGGCGGTGTAGGAGCCTATATTCTCAGCCTTCATGCCTTTTTTGAAAGCCTGCGATGATCTTCGTAGTCTTTGTAAATTATCAGCGTTCATCTTTATCATGCCACTCCCCGGCGCCGGCATCGCGCCTGTACCTGGGTGTCTTAACACGATCTCATCCCCGGGTTGCAAATTATAAACGTATCGTCCTTGAGGCGTCTCTGGGTCTATAACTTTTCCGTTACGGTCTGTCTTGTAAGGGAAACATATCACTCCTCCTGACGATTCCTTAAGCCCTCCTTTTTTGCAAAACCCGGCATCGCCATATTTTTTAAATATCTTGGAATTATGTTTACCAGCATCTTCTAGTCTTCTGGCTTTGGCGAGTATGTTAGCACGAGTTTTCTTCGGTATTTCGGCAGCTGTATCTTCAGCAGCCTTTCTTGCTTTGACTGCTATATCTATGGCGGTGTCATTTATTTCTTTTGCGGTTTTTTGCATACCCTTTCTCATTGCGCCTGAGCCTGCACGAGAGGGGCTTGGTAACCCTGGAATCAACCCCAGCGCACACAACCCGATGAAAAGAATCGCAAGACTCTTTTCGCCTGCGCTTTTTGAAGATTTAAAGTTAGATATAGAATCTTTGAAGATTTTCCAGTTTGTCTCGCTTTCGCCAGTTTCGACATTCGTTCCTGCGTAACCAAACGGCCCCCGCGGGTCGAGCATTGAAAAGATTATGTCTTCGAATCCTGATCTTTCATTAAAGGGGCTCGCGTCAAATATATCTTGCTCTATTTTTCCCCTTTTCGGCTGGGCCCACCCAGGCGCCCTGCGAGACCCTTTTCCTGGGGTTGTCACGC
>Ga0115011_10000470_pt1 | contig 33090 bp, 35 predicted proteins | sample TroAtlMetagenome_2_FD_88705 | JGI IMG/M metagenome (GOLD analysis project Ga0115011, IMG submission 88705) | Marine eukaryotic phytoplankton communities from Atlantic Ocean - Tropical Atlantic ANT8 Metagenome | ecosystem: Environmental > Aquatic > Marine > Oceanic | place: Tropical Atlantic... | reverse complement strand
GTAGAAGAGAGCGAAGAAGCTCCGGCAGAGGAGCTCGTAGTGGAACCAGCTTCGGAACCAACGCCAGCTGAAGAATCGGCCGAAGACGCTCCCTTTGATCCTCATAACATCCCTAAAAAATACGATAGTCAAACACTTGAGTGGTACATCCTGAAAGTTCAGGTTAACCGCGAAACTTCTATCCGCGACGCCTTGCTTCGTCGCATCAAGATGGAAGGGCTTGATGAGTACTTCGAGGAAGTGATCGTTCCGACCGAAGACATTGTTGAGTTTACTCGCAGTGGAAAACGCAAGGTCGTGAAACGCAAGCTTTACCCAGGCTACATCATGGTCAAAATGATGCTGCAGGACGATTCATGGTTTCTCGTACGTGAAACTCCCGGCATCGGTGATTTCACAGGTACCTTCGGTAAGCCAACGCCCATGCCTGCTGATGAAGTAGAACGCATCCTGAGCGTTGCTCAGCCTGAAGAAGATTCCAAAGGTGAAGAACCCCAACTTAAAACTGCTATTCCATTCAACGCTGGTGACCGTGTCAGAGTGAAGGATGGAAACTTCCAGAACTTCGAAGGTGAAGTAGATGGTATTGACGAAGCCAACGGCCGAGTTACTTTAATTATCAACATCTTTGGTCGAAGTACTCCGGTTGAACTGGAACACTGGCAAATCGAAGAGATTTAATTTTTACATACATTAGCTTGCAGCTGACCGTGGACTTTACGAGTTATGGTGAACTTCAAGCATTCGCATTTAGACAACCAATCACAACTGTGATATTTAACGGTGACTAGAAATGGCAAAAGAAGTAGTAGGAGAAACTAAATTCCAGGTCCCTGGTGGACAGGCTACGCCTGCTCCTCCGGTTGGTACAGCACTCGGAAAATTCGGAGTGAACCTTGGGGATTTCGTAACTCAATTCAACGACCGCACGCGTGAGCTCAATGGAACTCCTGTTCCAGTGATCGTCACAGTCTACAACGACCGAAGCTTTGACTTTATCGTTAAAAGTCCTCCAGCCGCCTCACTGCTGAAGGAAGCTGCGGGCATTGCAAAAGGCTCAGGTACTCCTCACGTGACCAAAGTCGGCTCCGTAACCATTGATCAGATTGATGAAATCATCAAAGTGAAAATGGCTGACCTCAACGCACGTGATACCGAGCATGCACGCAATATCATTAAAGGTACTGCCCGCAGCATGGGTATCACCGTCGACGAATAATTACACAAAACAACTAATTAAAACTGGTAAATAAAAAGATGTCTAAGAAATCAAAACGATATCTGGCACAACTTGAGAAAGCAGAATCCGCCGGAGCCTTGAAGGTTACGGATGCGGTGGCTCTACTAAAATCATTTAGTGACACGAAATTTGATCAGACGGTGGAAATTCACATTTGTCTGGGGGTCGATCCTAAGCAGGCTGACCAAATCATCCGTGGTTCACTTGGGCTGACTCATGGTATCGGACGTGAGCTCCGAATCGTGGTCTTTGCAAAAGGGGAAAATGCTTCTGCAGCAGAAGCAGCTGGCGCAGACGAAGTTGGTGCTGAAGAACTGGCAAAGAAGATTAAGGATGGCTGGACAGACTTCGATGTATGTATCGCCACTCCTGACATGATGGGGTTGGTTGGGCCACTCGGTAAAGTCCTCGGGCCTCGCGGCTTAATGCCATCTCCTCGAGCTGGAACGGTAACTCCGGACGTTTCCCGTGTCATTGCTGAATACAAAGCTGGAAAAATCGAATTTCGCAACGACGCCGGCGGCAACGTTCACGCTGTTGTTGGGCGTCTGAGTTTTGAAGCAAACCAGCTCGAAGACAATATCAACGAATTCATCAGCCACATTGATTCGCTCAAACCGGCCAGCATCAAAGGTACCTATGTGCGAGGTATTTCTGTGTGTGCCACAATGAGTCCCGGAATCGAAGTAGCTATTTAATAACACAATAATTAAAAACCGTTGGGTTAATGGGTTCTGAAAAGTTCAGTCACCCGGGCATCTAACATTCATAGATAAGTACGAGACAATGAGTAAATTCGTCAAGAACTTGATCGTCGATCAGATTAAGAAAGAACTCGCAGAGATTCAAGACTGCGTTTTGGTAAATGTCATCGGCCTAGACGCCGAAGAGTCTGGTAAATTACGCGATCGTTTGCATGAAAAAAATATCCACATTCGAGTTGTCAAAAAGAGTTTGGCAATTCGTGCTACGGAAGGTACCAGTCTGGCACCTGCCTTTGATGGTGTTGGTGGCAGTGTCGCCGTCTGTTGGGGTGGTAGCGATTTCGTTTCCATGGTGAAAGAACTCGTTCAGGTCGATAATGACGAAGACAACTTTGAAACCTTTGCCACCTGTGGTGGTGTTCTCGATGGAGAAGCACTAACTCCGGCTGCTGTCGCTGAAATCAGCAAATGGCCTACCCGGGAAGAAGTGCTGTCAACACTCGTTGGTCAGTTGCTAGGACCTGGAGCCACACTCGCTGCTCAGCTTATCGGCCCTGGTGGAACCCTGGCGGCTCAGATCAGCGAAATCGATGGAGACGACGCAACTGACGAAGCTCCTGCGGAAGAAGCCGCGAAAGAAGAATCAACCGAAGAGGCGCCTGCGGAAGAAGCCGGTGCTGACGAAACAGCTGACGAAGCTCCTGCGGAAGAAGCAGCTGAAGAAGAATCAACAGAAGAAGCATCTGCGGAAGAAGCCGGTGCTGACACTGAAGACGAAGATGCCGACGAGGGATCTGAAGAATAAGATTGTTTTTGGCTCCCACCGTTGGGAATCAAGAACTTTTGAATACAAATGTTTTTTTGTTTTTGCAGTCGGAAACAACCCAGTAGGTTCAGCTCCGTAGGGTTTCCGATTTGCCCAGATAAAGTTAGAAAGGCTTAATCTGAAAATGTCTGACGAAGCAGCAACAGTAGAAGTATCTGCCGAAATCTCAGCCTTAGGCGATCAGCTTGTAGAGTTGACTCTCAAGCAAGCCAAAGAACTTAGTGACTACCTCAAAGACGAGCACGGTATCGAAGCCGCTGCTGGTGGTGGTGCAGTCATTGTAGCAGCAGGCGATGGCGCTGGTGACGGCGGTGCCGCCGAAGAGCAAACTGAGTTCAATGTTGTTATGACTAGCTTTGGCGACAAGAAATTGAATGTCGTTAAAGAAGTTAAGAACATCACTGGCCAAAGTCTGATGGATGCCAAGAAGTTGGTTGAAGGTGTACCTGCCACAGTTAAAGAAGGTGCAGATAAAGACGAAGCTAACGCGATCAAAGAAAAGCTTGAAGAAGCCGGGGCAACTGTCGAACTCCAATAGTTCACAGTTCACCCCGACTTGAGATGTGGCAAGGCTGTCACGAGCTTGGATGTCGAAGGGGAAATCAGGACGGTAATTGTCCCGATTTTTCCGGAGATAATCCTAAGGTTCATTATCAGCCGCTAATGCTATATCCCTCTTGTTTTTCCGAGATTGCGCAAGCGTGCGCAGTTCTCTGCGCACGATTTAGCGTTCGGATTCCATTAAATACGGTGGATATTCACCCCGCCTTGTCGTTACACTTAACGCGTTGATTCAAAAACGCCGGTAGTGGGCAAGAAGTGGGAATGCCTAAATATTTGGTTCCAATGAGAGCACGGGATGCCGTATCCTAAATTCTCTTGGAACAATCACAGGTGTTTTGAATTTCCGGTACTAGTTCATAGGCAGCCCAAGTTAGGGTTTCCAGCCTCGGTTTGAGTGTGTAAACCGGGATTGTGAAAGGTGGTCGTTTGACTCAGGTTAGTATCGCCAGAAGTTTTTCAAAAAATTTCTTCGACGATTACAAGACCGTTGAAATAACTGCGCGAAGTGTGCGCGCTGATTTCATGTCTCAACAGCTTTCTCGATCTTTTTATGACACTCGACATAGTGGCTCATCTCAGTATCCCTCACCAATTCCGGATGGAATCCATCGGAATCGACCATCTCTGTTTACCCACAGGCCCAGTCTTCAGGCTGACCAGAGCAAACATGCAATAGAAAATCGAGTAAGGCGTGCCGCCTCGCGAACGCGTGGAATCACATGCTTTATTCTTTCTCTGTTGGCATGGTCACCCATCGATCTCCGCAATAGTAATTTTTACCAATCCCATTAACGACGTGAAACCGTAAGTGGTCTTCCAACGGGGAGATGACTTTATACCACGGAGCAACAACATGCCAATTAAAGCACAACGTCGCCTTGAGCCCACTAATATTCACCGCTTCGGTCGTGGATTTGATGCTCATCCCATTCCCGATCTGACTGCTATTCAAACAGCAAGCTATGAAGCTTTCCAACAGGCTGATATAGATTCGGATAAGCGAAAAGAGCAGGGGCTTGAAGGAGTCCTGCAGGAAATTTTCCCTGTAGAGAGTTACGACAAACAACTTACTGTTGATTACCTCGGTTACGATCTGGGTAAACCTCGTTATACTCCCGAAGAATGTCGACAACTTCGCCTTACCTATGGGCGTCCATTCAAAGTTCGTCTGCGTTTGAACAAAGAGGAGCCAATTGAGGAAGAAGTCTATCTCGGAGACCTGCCGGTCATGATGGGTGGTGGTGAATTCATCATCAATGGCGCCGAACGCGTTGTGGTGAGTCAACTTCACCGTTCACCCGGCGTAGACTTCGTTATGGAATCTGACACCACAACCGATCGTAAACTGGCCAGTTGCCGCGTGATTCCTGAGCGAGGAAGTTGGATCGAAGTCAATGTCACGAAAAAAGACCTACTCAGCATCCGAATCGATCAGAGTGGTAAATTCTCAGCGATGACTCTGCTTCGTGCGATGGGTCCGGAATACAGTTCCGATACCGATATTATCAAAACTTTTTATGACACCGGCGAAGAAACCGTGAAAGACGGAAGAAGTGTCAGTAAGATTGAAGGGAAGATCGCTGTCGACGACATCGTTTATCCCGGCAGCAGTGAAAAAGCTGGCGAAATCATTCTTGAAGCCGGTGAAAAGATCACTCGTAATGCAGCCGAGTTGATCTGCACTTCCGGACTAGAACGTATCGAAGTCATGGAAGCCACTAAGAGCAATCTGATTTTCAATTCACTTTCTGATGACACCACCAGTAGTCATGAAGAAGCATTATTGCGAATCTATCAACGACTCCGACCTGGTAACCCGCCGCAGCTTGAAAAAGCCCGTACTCTGTTTCAGGAAAAATTCTTCGATTCCAATCGATATCGTCTGGGGCGTGTTGGTCGTTTCCGTATCAACCGCAAGTTTGGTCTGGAGGTTCCTGAAACTGAAATGACGCTGCGGCCGGAAGACCTGATCGCTTCGATCGAATACCTGCTTGGCCTGACTGTTCAGGAAGAAGGTATTTATGTCGACGACATTGACAACCTCGGTAACCGTCGATTGCGAACTATCGATGAACTAGCCTCTGACGAACTGCGGAAAGGTTTCCTCAAACTCCGCCGTACTGTTCAGGAACGCATGAGTCTCAAAGATCAGGAGGATATGACTCCCCGAAGCCTTATTAATCCCAAGAGCATTTCTGCGGCGATCGAATACTTCTTCGGCCGAGGTGAACTCTCTCAGGTTGTTGACCAGACAAATCCATTGAGTCAGCTAACTCACGAACGTCGTCTTTCTGCCTTAGGCCCCGGTGGTCTTAACCGAAAACGAGCTGGTTTCGAAGTGCGAGATGTTCACATTTCACACTACGGTCGTATCTGTCCAATTGAAACACCGGAAGGTACCAACATTGGTTTAATCTCCAGCTTGGCTATCTACGCCAGCGTTGATGATTATGGCTTTCTTGTGACACCGTATCGAAAAGTCGTAAACGGTAAAGTGACCGATGAAATTTGTACTCTGCGCGCCGACGAAGAAGCAAATGCCTACGTGGCTCCTGCTGATATCATCGTTGACGGAAACAAAATCGTTGGTGGCCCCAACCTGATTGCTCGTATTCGGGGTGACTTCCGCATCGTAAATCCGGAAGAAATCCAATACATGGATATTGCTCCCTGTCAGATGGTCGGTGTCTCCGCAAACCTGATTCCGTTCCTTGAACACGACGATGCGAACCGAGCTTTGATGGGTTCGAACATGCAACGTCAGGCGGTGCCACTGCTTGAAGCCGAGCCACCAATTGTTGGTACCGGCATGGAGCGTCACATTGCTCAAAACTCAAGTATGGTTGTCCGTGCTCAGGTATCCGGCAAAATTAACCAAGTCGACGCGACACAAATTACAGTGGGAACTACAGTTCATAAACTGAAAAAGTACGTTGGTCTAAACGAACGTACTTGTAACAACCAAAAGCCGATTATCGCTTTGGGTGACAAGGTCGAAGCCGGTCAGGTTATTGCGGATGGTGCTGCTACCCGTAAAGGCGAATTAGCATTAGGTCGAAATGTTCTAGTAGGCTTCATGTCTTATGAGGGCTACAACTTTGAAGATGCAATTATCATCAGTGAAGAACTTGTAGTCAACGATGTTTATACGTCGATTCACATCGAGGAATACGATGTCGAAATTCGCGAAACAAAACTTGGCCGGGAAGAATTCACCCGGGATATTCCAAATGTCAGTGAAAAGATGCTTCGCAACCTCGATGACAATGGAATTGTGCAGGTTGGTACTTATGTTAAGCCTGGTGATGTTCTTGTTGGTAAGGTTTCACCTAAATCCAAAACTGAACTGACACCGGAAGAGAAGCTTCTCCATGCGATTTTTGGTCGCGCCGGTGAAGATGTAAAGAACGACTCCTTGGAAGTACCATCCGGTGTGGAAGGGATCGTGATTGACACTGAGAAGTTTTCACGACGCATGAGTCTTTCCGATGCGGAGCGTAAAATCTTTGAGAAAGATCTGAAGGAAGCCGAGACCGTAGGCAATGCTCAAGTCGCGGAAGCCTTTCTGACTATGATTGCTGAAATCGAAAGTGTTCTTGGTCGTAAGTTGAGTGACGAAGACGGTACCCCGTATCGTACAAATGATGATATTAAATATCTGGCTAATGTCGCAGAACAATTCCGACTCGATAGCATCACTGGTTCTATGCGAAGCGACGATGCGGTTAGTAAAGTCACCAAGATTTACAAAGCACATCTCGGAACTCTTGAGGCCGCGTTGGATATTCGTGACCGTGAACTCAACACCATGAAGCGTGGTGATGAGTTGCGAAGCGGCGTGTTACAGATGGTGAAGGTTTACATCGCCACAAAACGAACTATTTCTGTGGGTGACAAGATGGCCGGGCGTCATGGTAACAAAGGGGTTATTGCAAAGATCCTGCCCGTGGAAGACATGCCATTCCTAGAAGATGGGACTCCCATCCAGATTATGCTCAATCCACTTGGGGTACCTTCACGTATGAACGTGGGGCAGATTCTCGAAACCCATCTGGGATGGGCTGGCGCAAAACTCGGGACTCAGTTTCAAACGCCTATTTTCGATGGCGCGAAAGAAGATGAAATTAACGAATGGTTGGATAAGGCCGGCTTACCATCACACGGTAAGGTGACTTTACACGACGGTCGTACAGGCAAACCGATGGCACAGGAAACCACGGTTGGCTACATCTACATGTTGAAACTGCATCACTTAGTGGATGATAAAGTTCACGCACGAAGTACCGGACCTTACTCGCTGATTACCCAGCAACCGCTCGGCGGTAAGGCTCGTTTCGGTGGACAGCGATTTGGAGAAATGGAAGTTTGGGCTCTGGAAGCATACGGAGCGGCTTACATTCTTCAGGAACTGTTGACCGTAAAGAGTGATGACGTGGAAGGTCGAACCAAGATTTACGAATCGATGGTGAAGGGTGAAAACACACTAGAGGCCGGTACTCCTGCCAGTTTCGACGTGCTCACCAACGAAATACGTGGTCTGGCTCTGAATATGCAACTTGAAAAACGACGCGTGTAATTGAGAGTTTCCTTTTCCTATATAAACAACCAACCCTGTTAACCGTAAACACGGTTAATGTGATCCCAAACGGAGCACGATTAAATGACAGTTGGCGAAAATAATTACGACAGAATCAATGATTATGCCTCAGTGAAAATCTCACTGGCGCGACCACACGATATTCGTAGCTGGTCTTTTGGTGAAGTCAAAAAGCCTGAAACGATTAACTACCGTACCTACCGTCCGGAAAAAGACGGCCTGTTCTGCGAACGTATTTTCGGTCCTGAAAAGGACTGGGAATGTGCCTGTGGTAAATACCGCGGGATGAAATATAAAGGGATGATCTGTGATCGCTGTGGTGTGAAAGTTACCCATTCACGCGTACGACGTAAACGCATGGGGCACATCGAACTAGCGGCACCGGTTGTCCATATCTGGTTCTTCAAAGCAATGCCCAGTCGACTGGGTAATCTACTGGCAATGAAAACCACTAGTTTGGAAAAAGTGATTTATTTCCAGGACTATGTAGTTGTGGATCCGGGTGAAACCGATCTCGAATTGAAGCAACTCCTGACAGAAGAAGAATATCGCGCAGCACGTGAACAGTATGGCCCCACAGCCTTCGAAGCAGATATGGGAGCCGAGGCTGTTCGCAAACTGCTTTCTAAAATGGATCTGGTACAACTCTCAGAAGATCTCCGGGCGGAACTGGAAGTTACCAATAGTAAACAAAAGACAAAGGACCTCACCAAACGTCTGTTGATTGTCGAATCTATTCGCGATAGTGAAAATCGGCCGGAGTGGATGGTACTGGAAGTAATCCCTGTGATTCCTCCGGATCTGCGTCCTTTAGTGCTACTCGATTCCGGAAACTTTGCGACCAGTGATCTCAATGACCTGTATCGTCGAATCATCAACCGTAATAATCGTTTACGTAAGTTGGTTGATCTCAATGCTCCGGAAGTTATTATCCGGAACGAAAAGCGTATGTTGCAGCAGTCGGTTGATGCATTGTTCGACAACAATCGCTGCAAACGCCCCGTACTGGGAAGCAGCAACCGCCCACTTAAATCTCTTACCGATATGATCAAAGGTAAGCAGGGTCGATTCCGGGAAAATCTCCTTGGTAAACGTGTTGACTACTCCGCTCGTTCTGTGATCGTGGTTGGCCCCCGACTGAAGTTACATCAATGCGGGCTGCCAAAGAAAATTGCATTGGAGCTTTTCCAGCCATTTATTATTCGCAAGCTGAAAGAGCTCGGGCATGCCGATACGATCAAGAGTGCGAAGAAGATGCTGGAACGCAAGGATGAGGAGGTCTGGGATATCTTGGAGATGGTGATTGAGAACCATCCGGTTATGCTCAACCGAGCTCCCACACTACACCGAATGGGGATTCAGGCCTTTGAGCCGACGCTAGTTGAAGGTAATGCGATTCACCTGCATCCGCTAGTGTGTCGAGGCTTTAACGCTGACTTTGACGGTGACCAAATGGCGGTTCACCTGCCTCTGTCAGTCGAAGCTCAGGTCGAAGCTCATACGCTGATGCTGGCAACGAATAATATTTTTGCGCCGTCCAATGGGAAGCCTATTATGAGTCCTTCTCAGGACGTCGTGATGGGTTGCTACTACTGTACACTCGCCCTAGATAACCGGAAGGGAGAAGGAATGACCTTTTCTAATCCGGACGAAGCGGACTTCGCATTCGCGCAGGGGGCAATCGACCTCCAGGCAAAGATTAACGTTCGTTTGCCGAAGTCTCGCCGAGTGAACACTGAGAATGACAGTGCTGAATTTGGTGTTTTGATCGAAACGACTTTCGGGCGGATTAGCTTTAACATGATGCTGCCTGAAGGTATGGATTACTACAATAAAACATTGCGTAGTGGTGATCTGTCCAGTATTATCGCAGACTGCTATGAGCGTCTCGGGCGAGCGGCCACTATTGATTTGCTCGACGATATGATGCAGTTTGGTTTCCATGAAAGCACTCGCTCCGGCCTCTCCTTTGCCGTGGATGACCTAGTCACCCCGCCTGAGAAAGGTGACGAAATTAACGACGCGGAGAAAAAGGTACTTCGCTTCTCTAAGCTGTATCAGCGTGGTGTGATCACCGAAATGGAACGCTACAACCAGGTACTTGATACCTGGACACACGCTCGTGAAGCGATCACAGGTAAGATGATGGAAGCCATGGAGCATGACTATCGTGAAGACACTCGCGAAGGCTATGTAAATCCGGTGTACCTCATGGCTCACTCCGGTGCTCGTGGTGGTATCGAACAGATTCGACAACTGGCTGGGATGCGTGGTCTGATGGCTAAACCAACCGGTGAAATTATCGAAACACCGATTAAAGCCAATTTCCGTGAAGGCCTAAGTGTACTGGAATACTTCAGTTCAACTCATGGTGCACGTAAGGGGCTGGCAGATACGGCCTTAAAAACAGCTGACTCGGGTTACCTTACGCGTAAACTGGCGGACGTTGCTCAAAACGTTGTGGTTACTATGGAAGACTGTGGAACCACGCAGGGGATCACCAAAGGTGTTATCTACCGTGGTGAAAAAGTTGAAGTTAAATTGGCTGATGCAATCTTTGGTCGCGTTAGTCGCCAGCCGATCGCTGACCTTGTCACCGGTGAAGTTATCGTGGCTGAAAACGAAATGATCACCACCGAAAGTGCTCGCAAGATTGAGGAACTGGGCATAGATAAAATTCAGGTTCGTTCAGCTATGACCTGTGAGGCTCCTCTTGGGGTATGCCGCACCTGCTACGGTATGGATCTGGCAACAGGCCAACTCGTGGAAGAAGGTATGGCGGTAGGTATTATTGCCGCTCAAAGTATTGGCGAACCTGGTACTCAGCTGACCATGCGTACTTTCCATATTGGTGGTACGGTAAATACAAGTGTGGAAGATAGCGATATCAAATCCCAGAAGGCTGGCATCATCAAATATACGCATCTGCGATACGTTGAAAACGAAGCCGGGGAAAAGATCGTTCTTACGCGAAATAGTGAAGTGGCAATTCTTGACTCGAAGAGACGCGAAGTCGAGAAACACGCTGTTCCTGCCGGTTCAATTCTGAGAGTATCTGAGGATGACAAAGTCAAGGCAGGGAAGATTCTCTGCGAATGGGATCCTCACAGCATTCCAATTATCGCCGAAGTCGGTGGTAAAGTTCGCTACGAAGACGTTGTCGAAGGTGAAACTCTACGGCTGGAAAAAGACGCTGGTGGTAGTCTGCGTAAGATGATCATGGAGCATAAAGGCGAGTTGCATCCGCAAATCGTCTTGGAAGATTCCGATGGTCGTCCTCAGGATGTATACTATCTGCCAGAAGCTGCTCACATTGAAGTGGAAGAGGGAGATAGCATCAAAGCGGGTGCAATTCTAGCTAAAACTCCTCGTGAAGCCTCCGGGGTTACCGACATTACTGGTGGTCTTCCACGTGTTACCGAGATCTTTGAAGCTCGTAAACCAAAGGATCCTTCCGTGATTGCTGAAATCGACGGTGTGGTAGAAATCCTTGGTGAAAAGAAACGCGGTAAACGCTCCATTATCGTTCGTAATGAAGAAACTGGTGTGGAACGAGAACACCTCGTACCTCCGGGAAAACGCTTTTTCGTCCATTCAGGTGATATCGTAACGGCCGGTAAAGAACTGGTAGACGGTCCATTGGTTCCTCACGATATCCTGCGAGTTTCTGGTGAGGAGGAAGTCCAACGTTATCTGCTTCGTGAAATCCAACAGGTTTACCGAAGTCAGCGAGTGGAAATCAATGATAAGCATATCGAAATCATTGTCGCTCGTATGTTGCGTAAAATTAAAATCGAAACGGCTGGCGATACAAACCTGCTGGCAGGTATGGTCGTTGATAAATTTGACTTCCGCAAAGCAAACGATGCTGTCAGTAAGTGCTTGAAAATCAAGTCTTCTGGTGACTCTGGGTTTGAAGAAGGCTCAATTGTACCTAAAGACGTATTTCAGGAAACCAACGATCAGTTGGAAGCTGAAGGAAAAACGGCCGCCAAAGGTACTAAGCCAAAACCAGCGACGGCTAGTACTCAGCTTCTAGGTATCACTAAAGCTGCTGTTCAAAGTTCTAGCTTCATCTCGGCTGCTAGTTTCCAGGAAACCACGAAAGTACTCACCGAGGCAGCTCTGTCGAGTAAAGTGGACCGCTTAGTGGGTCTGAAGGAAAACGTTATTCTGGGACACTTGATCCCAGCCGGTACCGGATTCCGCAAGTTCCAGGAAAGTGAAGTTCGCTATCAGCCAGATGCTCTTCAGGCTATTAGCGAAGAAGCCGAAACAATGACAGCTCAGTTTCCATTGCTTCAGGCTGGTGCAGAAATACTCGGCCAAGCCGAAACGCCTGCTCCTTCACTCGAGTCTCTACTGGGTAGTGGTGAAGCCGAGGCTCCAAGTACTGACAATCCTGAAGAATAGAATGAGCTTCTCGTGATACAAGCTGTTTGCCGTCCCGATAACGGCAAACAGCAGTATTGCTAGTTATCTCAGATTCGCATAAATGCGCTGATTTATAGTGATTTAGGTTGGGCATCTTAGGCAAGGTTGGCCTAGTAAGTTGTTCTTTAAAAACGTCGAATGGCAATTGACAACGATGTCAAAGAGTGTAACTTGAGTAGTTTCCGGGAGTTTTATAGCTCTCTACAGGGTCGCGCCTTTTTTAAGGGCTGGACTTCCGAACAAATCATAAAACGCAATTAACAAAACGGCTTTTGGAAATACCCTATGCCAACAATTAATCAACTCATACGTAAACGACGTAAGAAAAAACGTAGTAAGTCAAAGGCGCCTGTTTTAGAACACTGCCCTCAGAAACAGGGCGTTTGCCTTCAGGTTCGCACGATGACGCCGAAAAAACCTAATTCGGCTCTGCGAAAAATCACGCGTGTTCGCCTTTCCAATGGCAAGGAAGTTACCGTTTACATTCCTGGAGAAGGTCACAACCTGCAGGAACACTCGATTGTATTGGTTCGCGGTGGTCGTGTCCGGGATTTGCCTGGTGTGCGTTATCAGGTTGTTCGTGGTGCTCGCGATGCATTGGGTGTTGACGGGCGAAAGCAATCACGAAGTCGCTATGGAGTAAAGCGATCCTAACGTCAGTCGGACGATAGTAGTTTTTTTTAGCTAACGAAAAAAGAGTTAAGAGACAATTCAAGATGGGTAAAATTACCGCCAGTAAAAAGCAGTTAAAGCCTGATCCAAGGTTTAATTCTCTGCTAGCAAGTAAATTCATCAACTGCCTAATGCTTGATGGCAAGAAGACAGTCGCTCAAAACGTGTTTTATTCAGCACTCGATGAAATCACGACACGAATCACGGATGCTGAGCCATTGGATGTGTTCACTGAAGCCGTAGAAAATGTAAAGCCACACCTCGAAGTTCGCTCGAAGCGAGTTGGTGGTGCTGCTTATCAGGTTCCCATGCAGGTCAACCGTAACCGCCAGCAGGCTTTGGCTTTCCGGTGGATCCTGATGGCTGTTCGTGAAAAGAAGGGACGCCAAACCCATCTCAAGCTGGCCGACGAGTTGGTAGCCGCCTATAAGAAAGAGGGCGCTGCAATCACCCGCCGTGAAAATGTTCACCGTATGGCTGAAGCCAATAAAGCTTTCGCTCACTTTGCCTGGTAAGCATACTAATTCAAATCAAGCCGCGTCTGTCGAAATCGTCACGCGGCTTTTTTTATGCTCTTAGCCAAAACCATACTCAACCCTTTTGTCATTTTGTTAAATCAAAGTCACGATCATGTCTCGTCAAATCGACAAACTTCGTAACATCGGAATCATTGCCCATATCGATGCGGGAAAGACGACTGTTACCGAACGAATGCTATTTTACAGTGGTGCCAAGCACCGCGTCGGGATGGTCGATAAAGGTACAACGGCGACGGATGACGACCCGGAAGAACAAGAGCGTGGAATCACCATCTATTCCGCCTGTGTCACATTTAAATGGAAAGACATTTATATCAATTTGCTTGATACTCCCGGTCACGTCGACTTCACAGCCGAAGTGGAACGTTGTTTGAGAGTGTTGGATGGAGCCGTTGTCGTCTTTAGTGCTCGTGAGGGTGTTGAAGCTCAAAGTGAAACGGTTTGGCGTCAAGCTGATAAATACGGTGTACCCCGCGTGGCTTTCATCAACAAGATGGATCGCGAAGGTGCGGATTTTGAAAATGTCTTCAATGAGATCGGAAACCGTCTACGAGCTAATACTGTTGCCATTCAGGTTCCTGTCGGAGCAGGACCTGCTCATGTCGACGAGCCATTTTCCGGTGTGCTCGATCTGATTCGTCTGAAAATGCTGCAATTTGAGTCCGCTTCCGAGGGAGCCGATATCAGTGAATCGGAAATCCCCGAAGAACATATGGCTCTCGCTCAGCTTTGGCGTGAAACCATGCTCGAGCAACTTGCTGAATACAGTGACGAACTGATGGAATTACTGTTAATGGAAGAAGCTGTTCCAGAACAGCTGATCCACGAGGTTATTCGCAAAGCGACTATCGATCGGTCTATTCAACCTGTCATGTGCGGTTCTGCCCTGCATGGCATCGGTGTTCAGCCTGTACTCGACGCCGTCCAGTACTACCTGCCCAGCCCTCAGGAACGGCCTCCTGTCGAAGGGGAAGCTGTAGGGAAAGGCAAAAAGAGCGAAAAGGGAACGATCTCTCGTAAGCCAGAAGCAAGTGAGGCTTTCTGCGGATTGGTATTTAAAGTAATTCCTGCCAAAACCGGGGACATCTCATGGGTTCGGGTTTATTCGGGGCAACTCAAAGCAAACTCCCGTATTTATAATCCGGGTAAAGACAAGAAAGACAATATCGCTCAGTTGTGGCAAATCCATGCCACCCGAAAAGACCCCCAAGGGCAGGTCGATTCGGTGGAAACCGGTGATATTGTTGGAATCATTGGTCTTCGGCATAGCATTACGGGCGACACATTATGTGACGCGAGTAGCCCAATTTTACTTGAAACGATTGAGTTTCCTGAAACGGTTATCTCGATGGCTATTGAACCCGAGAACACAACGGAACGAGATAAACTGGAAAACACCTTGGAAATGTTACTTCGCCAGGATCCGACGCTGGAAGTGATTAGTGGAGAGACTGGGCAGACACTTATGCGAGGCATGGGCGAATTGCATCTAGAGGTAATTAAGAATCGCCTGCTACGCGAATTCAATCTAAATGTTCGCTTCCATAAACCACAGGTCAGCTACCGCGAAACAATTCAGGAGCCGGTTGAAGTGATTGGCGAATGTAATCGCCTGATCAATGGAGCACAAAAGTTTGCTCGCGTGAAATTACGGCTTGAGCCGGATGAAAAGGTGACTCAGGGTGTAGCAATCATGAATCAAATGGCTCCGGAGAAGTTAGTGCCGGAACTACTCGAAGTTACATTTGATGAGTTGCGCAACTGTGCGTCTGGCGGTGGCGCGATTGCCGGATTTCCTTTGATGAGGATTAAAGCAACGGTATTAGATGCTGAGACAGCCGAAGAAGGCTCAGATGACATTGCGTTTCGCATTGCAGCATCCAACGCATTTGAGCTGGGGCTTCAAAATGGAAAACCTGTCCTGCTTGAGCCGATTATGCGGTTATCAATCATAACCCCTGAAGACTATCTCGGAGATTTTGTCGGGGACTTACAAATGCGTAGGGCTACTATTGTGTCTACAGATCCGCGTGGAGATCGGACCGATATCATTGCTCATGCGCCTATGAAGGAATTGTTTGGGTATTCAAGTGCGATGCGAAGCTTAAGTCAGGGCAGGGCTGGGTGTAGTATTGAACCGTTACAGTACAGCCCGGCACCCTCTGAGGACATTGCAGAACTTGGTTTCTAATAGCGTTTGGCAATTTTGAGGTGGAAAACGCCTAACAGAGGTTTGTTTTCATCCCGCTAAAAAACGAGACGTTAAGATACTTACTGGCGATTGAGACCGGCTTAAAATCCGGTTTTACTATTCGAATTTTTTTAGGGTTTTTTGAAAATCTCGCTGTTGACGATCTCCCTATACGGACGTAACTTAGATTGTTTCCCCACCTAACATTATTGTGACCTGTTTAGGGTGCTTATTTTTACGAGCCGAGACGGTTTGGTAAGTGTGCTAACAGCGATTGGCAATTGGGTGCCTTCTGCTTCACGGCAGAAGAACTTTCGAGGCGCTGACAATGAATGTCGCTTTGCCTTAAGGGTGTTTTACGCCCTGGCATAGCTTAAGGCTGTTAGTGCTGAGTGTAGACATATGTTTATTGGACCTTATTAAACTCATCAGGGAGTTTTACATTTTGGCAAAGAAAACTGAAGTCCTCCGCATACGAATGGAAGCTTACGATCACGCGATTCTAGACCAGAGCGCTCTTGATATCGTAGACACAGCCAAGCGAACCCACTCGGAAGTACACGGCCCGATTCCATTGCCAACTCGTATTGAGCGATATACGGTTCTCCGAAGTCCTCACGTAAACAAGAAGTCACGAGCGCAATTTGAAATTCGTACTCACAAGCGGATCATCGACATTGTCGAGGCCACTGGTGGTACGATTGAAGCTTTAAACAAGCTCAACTTGCCAGCAGGTGTAGAAGTAAAGATTAAAGCTACTACTCGTTAAGAGATAGTAAATGCAATGTAAAGGTTGCCTGGTGATGAGTTGTCATCGGGCGGGTAAAAGCCAAGAGACAAACCAATTATATGAATGGAAGTCCGTCAGGTAACTTCCTCCCACGAGAAAAGCTTGCGGGACGGTCCTGATCGACAAAGACCACGAGGCAGATTGCGATGACCAAGGGAATACTAGGCCGTAAGGTCGGTATGACGCAGATTTATGATGAGCAGGGCAATGCTGTCCCTGTCACAGTGATTGAGGCAGGGCCTTGTCATGTTCTGCAGATTCGGACGATTGACCGAGACGGTTATGAAGCTGTTCAACTCGGCTTTGATGATAAGAAGCGTCCTCAGGGTAAACGGATAAACCAAAGTCAAGCTCGTCGCAGTGAGCGTGGTCATGTTAGTGGCAAGTTAGGTAGTAAACGCAGTGAGCAGCGTGCTGCATCTGGGATTGAGGCCGTTGCTAAGGCTGAATGCGAGCCCAAGAAATTTGTGCGGGAATTGCGTGGTTCGGGTGAAGGCTATGAAGTCGGACAAGAAGTCACCGTAGCAAACCTAGCCGAGGTTGTTAGCGTTGACGTTCAGGCGACCAGTAAGGGTCGCGGTTTTGCTGGTGTTATGAAACGGCACAACTTCTCTGGTCAGCGAGCCACACATGGTGTGAAGAAAGTTCACCGTCACGCTGGTGGTACTGGTATGAGTGCTTCCCCGAGTCGTTTGTTTAAAGGGAAACGTATGGCTGGGCAGTATGGCTCAAAACAAACCACCAATCGAAACCTAAAACTGGTTCGGGTGGATGAAGACAATAACCTGCTGTTGGTGAGGGGAAGTGTTCCCGGGCCAAACGGTGGATACGTGGTCGTCAACGAAACAAACCACGTTGGTTAGTGAAAGTCAATAAGAGAACAGCTCCTTTAGGGCATATAGCAATGGCAACCTTAGATGTATACAACTTGTCCGGTGACGTTACCGGCAGCATTGAAATTGACACGGAGAAACTTCCGTCAATCAACAAGCAACTGCTACACGACGTTGTTGTGATGTATCAGAATAATTTGCGTCAGGGCAGCGCTAAGACGAAGTCCCGTGCTGAAGTTGCCGGTTCGCGTCGGAAGATGTACCGTCAAAAGGGTACGGGAAATGCCCGTGCCGGTCACCGGACTAGTGGTGTTCGCCGTGGTGGTGGGCATATCTTCGCCAAAGCTCCTCGTAATTTTTACTACCGCCTGCCTTCCAAAGCAATTCGCAAGGCAACTCGCATGGCGATTGCCTCGAAAATCAATGACAACGAAATTGTCGTGGTGGATGGGCTAAGCTTGGAAGCTCCTAAGACAAAAGAAATTACAGGGCTTATAAGCAACTTGAATCTTTGTGGTAAAAGTGCTTTGATCACCACTGCACAGAATGACAAGAATATTTATATGAGTGCTCGTAATATCCAGCGTGTAGATGTCTCTACTCTGGACAACCTGAACGCCCTTAGCGTTTTGAAGGTAGATGCACTTGTGATGACCCGGGAAGCGGTAGAAGCATTAAATGCGAATTTAAATGCCTAACGGTCCCCTTTAATCGAAAAACGAAAGCCTTAAACAACAGGTTTAACAATGGCTCAATCTGGTATACAAAATCGACAACCCAAATCACGGCTCAGCTTAGAGCCGCATCAGGTTATCCTGCGTCCGCTGGTAACTGAGAAGGGGATTCATCGCAGTACGCGTCATCACCAGTATGCTTTCGAGGTCAATCCTCTGGCAGATAAGATCATGATCCGTGAAGCGATTGAGGCTTTATACCCCAATGTTGTTGTCACGAAAGTAGCGACTCAGAACCGTAAGGGGAAAGCTCGCCGTTATCGTCATCGCATGGGTAAGACCAAGAACTGGAAGAAAGCAATTGTTTCGTTGGATCCAAATCACGGAGAAATTGAATTCTTTTAATGGTTAGTGATTTCGGGGCTGATTGGGATGTCCCTTTTTACGAACCTGACATTGAGGGAATTGAGAAATAGACATGGGTATTCGACATTACAAGCCGATAACACCAGGACGTCGTGGTGCTACTGTTAGTGACTTTAAGGAGCTAACACCTGGATATGAAGTAGAGAAATCTTTGCTTCGTACTATCACTAAAACTGCTGGTCGCAACAATCAGGGTAAGATTACCGCTCGCCATCGTGGTGGTGGTCATAAACGTCGTTATCGGGTAATTGACTTCAAGCGGTACAAGGATGGGATAGAAGCTCGCGTAGATTCGATCCAGTATGATCCGAATCGTAGCGCTCGTATTGCCCTGTTGAAATACTCCGATGGTGAAAAGCGATACATCGTCGCTCCTGATGGCTTAACTGCGGGAATGACGGTAATCAGTGGTGATTCTGCTGAGCCTAAAGTTGGGAACTGTATGCAGCTCAAGAATATTCCGACCGGAATGACGGTTCATAATATTGAGTTGTATCCGGGGCGTGGCGCAACGATGTGCCGCAGTGCCGGAACGAGTGCTGTCCTGATGGCTCGAGAAGGAACTTGGGCGCAGTTGTCATTGCCGAGCGGAGAAATTCGTCGTGTGCCAATTAAGTGCCGTGCCGTCGTCGGCAAAGTGGGTAACGGAGATCATAATGCGATTGTGCTTGGTAAAGCTGGTCGTAAGCGTTGGTTAGGGCGTCGTCCTCACGTTCGTGGTACGGCAATGAATCCAATCGATCATCCGCACGGTGGTGGTGAAGGCCGAACTAAAGGGGGTCGTCATCCTGTAAGTCCAACAGGTGTACCTGCCAAGGGTGGTGGAACACGTAAGCGTCGCAAACCATCAAACGCTTCGATCGTCCGTCGTCGTCGTTCACGCCGTTACGGTCAACTGAAACTAAAATAGTACTCGACGTAGTATTTAACAAACCATAGAAGGTCAACCATGAGTAGATCTCTGAAAAAAGGTCCTTTCGTAGATTTTAAGACGTTTCGCAAAGTCGAGCGTCAAATTGAGGAAGGTATCAAAAAACCTATTAAAACTTGGGCTCGTGCCTGCACGATTGTTCCCGAGTTTGTTGGGTTCACTTTTTTGGTCCATAACGGTCGCCAACACATGGAAGTTCATATCACTGAGGATATGGTCGGACATAAGTTGGGTGAATTCGCTCCCACGCGAACATTCAAAGGCCACAAAGGCTAAGCAGTAAGTAACATTTAGCAAGTTAGTTAATAAAGGGAACAGGCCCATGGCAGGCAAAGAGTTCCAGGCAAGTCATCGATACGCACGCATTAGTGCTCGTAAAGTTCGGCCATTGGCAGATCTTGTACGAGGGAAGAACGTGGTCGATGCACTGAGTATCCTTGAGTACCAACCTCAACGGGGAGCATACCTGTTAAAGAAGGTTATTGAGAGTGCATTAGGAAATGCAATGGACCCTGATCAGTCATCTGATTCCCAGATGGTTCGTCCGGAAGACCTTGTGATTTCTGAAGTACGAATCGACGGTGGTCCCATGTTTAAACGTATGCGACCTCGTGCTCGAGGCATGGCTTTTGTCATTAAGAAACGAACATCTCACATCCGAGTGATACTCGGGAGTAACGACTAAATAATACAAGGGAAGACTTCCTGCAATCAAACCTTGGTGGTTTGAATTTGAGGCCGTCTTAAGAAACCCCAGAGAGTAGTAAGAAACTATGGGTCAAAAAGTAAATCCTATCGGCTTCAGAACAGGTGTATACCAGGGTTGGAAGAGTCGCTGGTACGCTTCCAAGCGGGAATTCGCTGGGCTTCTTATTGAAGATAAGAAGATTCGCGAGTTTATCAAAGAACATCCGAAGCGTCCCCAGTACCGTAACGCAGGTATTGACCGCATCGAGATCGAGCGAACTCGGGATGAGGTGAAGGTCATCCTGCATGTTGCTCGTCCTGGTCTGATTATCGGTAAGAAGGGTCAGGAAGTTGAATTACTGCAGGAAGAACTGCAAAACCTGGTTGGTCGTCGCATCAATTTGAAGATTGAAGAGATTTCCCGGCCAGAACTGCAGGCTCAACTTGTTGCAGAAGACATCGCGGGGCAGCTTTCACGTCGTGCAAGTTTCCGCCGAACCATGAAGCGTTCGATGGAGCAGACAATGGATGCTGGTGCCAAAGGCATCAAAATCCAGCTAGCTGGTCGCTTAGGCGGGGCTGAAATGGCTCGCCGTGAAAAACAAATCACCGGATCAATTCCATTGAGTACTTTGTCCGCCAAGATTGATTACGGTTTTGCCGAATCATGGTCGGCTCAAGGTCACATCGGAGTTCAGGTTTGGATTAACCAAGGTAAATATCAGGGAGACATTTCCGATGGCGCTAATGCCGAGACGGATAAAGCACCGAAAGGTGCAAAGAGGCCGAATAAAAGGTAATGCGACACGTGGAAACAAGGTCGTATTCGGAGAGTATGGCCTCCAATCGTTGCAAGCCGGCTGGATTAAAGCTCAGACCATTGAGGCGGGGCGTATCGCTGCTCAGCAGTATATCAGTGGTGATAGAGGTAAGCTCTACGTACGCATGTTCCCCCATCGTTCGATCACTTCAACTCCTTTGGAAACTCGTATGGGTAAAGGTAAGGGTGAACCGGAAGCATGGGTGGCAACTGTTAAGCCAGGCACAATTCTTTATGAATTGGGCGGAGTGAGTGAACAACAGGCTCGAGTCGTCTTTGCTCGACTGGCGCACAAGTTGCCAGTGAAAGTACGTCTTGTAAAAGCACGCCCTAAATTGGGCACATAGTTGACCAACTAGTTAGTAAAAACTGGACAGTATCTTCCATTCGCATCCGCGTTAGTTAGGATGCCGAAACGGAAGAGGAGAATAAGAGACAGATGAAGGCTCAAGAACTTCGAGACATGACAAATGAGGATCTGCAACAGACCCTTGCAGATACCTCCAAGCGATTGTTTGAACTACGAGTTCAGGCTCAGGCTGAGCGTTTAGATGCTCCTTCTGAGATTCGCCGTAACCGACGATTGATTGCTCGCATTAAGACAATTCAGACAGAGCGAGCCGTTGAAACAGTCGACGCCGGTGATACCGAATAATTTTACCTTCCGACCACATTCGGCAAGCTGTTTCCTGGTGAAACAACGCACCGGAAACAAAACGATTAATCAGATTTCATTTAATTAGAAAACCAAACTAGAGCGAACCATGCCAAAAAAAGTAGCCGTAGGCGTAGTAATAAGTGACAAGATGGACAAAACTCGTCGAGTAGAAATTGCTCGTCTGATCCGGCACCCACTTTATGGCAAGTTCCTAGGTAAACAGACCGTTTGCTACGTCCATGATGAAGATAATACTTCGAGTCAGGGGGACCTAGTTGAAATTATCGAAAGTGTTCGACGAAGTAAAAAAAAGCGTTGGGATCTGGTTAGGGTTGTCAACGAAAATACAGAAGTCGATGTGGTGGCTCTGCGAGCTGCTCAGCGGCAACAACAGCTCGATGCTGAAATCACTGGCATAGGGGTGGTGGAAGAAGCAACCGAAGAAGCAACCGAAGAAGCAACCGAAGAAGCAACCGAAGAAGCTACCGAAGAAGCTACCGAAGAAGCTACCGAAGAAGCTACCGAAGAAGCTACCGAAGAAGCTACCGAAGAAGCTACCGAAGAAGCTACCGAAGAATAAAGTAACCAAGAAGGTTGAGCCTTTCACTCATTGGCGAGGTAGAGTTCAGCTTAACCATTTTTAATAACCACAGTTTCAAATCGAAATTCGTGTAAAGCAATGATTCAACAAGAAACAAGACTGAATGTAGCGGACAACACTGGGGCACGAGAAGTTGCCTGTATTAAGGTACTTGGTGGTTCACGCCGCCGAACAGCCGGACTCGGTGACGTAATCGTCTGCAGTGTAAAAAGTGTCACTCCTGGTAGTGAGGTTAAAAAGAAGTCGATTGTTCGAGCGGTTATCGTTCGCTGCAAGCAACCGACTCGCCGAGCGGATGGAAGCTACATCAAATTTGACAGTAATGCAGTTGTATTGATTGATAAAGACGGCAATCCGCGAGGTACCCGTATCTTCGGTGCTGTCGCGCGTGAACTGCGGAGCAATAAGTATATGAGAATTGTCAGCCTCGCAAATGAGGTAGTGTAACAATGAGTATTAATAAAAATGACCGAGTTCTTGTCATAGCAGGCAAGGACAAAGGACGCACCGGAACTGTACTGAACGTTGACCGTGTAAGTGATCGCGTGATTGTAGCCGGAGTGAACATTGTGAAAAAAACAGTGAAACGCAGTCAGCAGCAGCCTCAAGGTGGAATTATTGACGTTGAACGTCCGATTCACATCTCGAATGTAATGCGGATTGACGAAGAGACTGGGGTCGCTAAACGTCAGGGTGCCGAGGGCACCGGGCGCGATAAACAACGCGTCTTCAAAGAACACAATAAGCAGGGTGGCCGTAAGATTACAACTTCCGACGAGTAACAATAGGTGTTACGAGGCGGGTTAAAGAATAAGAAGGAGACTTTCTTCAGCCGATGTGCCAAGACAAGCCATCGTACAGAGAAAGTGAAAAGAAATGAAACCGAGACTTCAAGAAAAATACGTAACTGAGATTCGTTCTGCCTTGGCCGAAAGCCATGCCGGACAGAATGTTCACGCGATTCCGCGACTGCAGAAAATTGTGGTCAACATGGGCGTGGGAAAAGCGATTGATGACAAAAAATACCTGGAGATGGCAGTCTCAGCTTTAACTGAGGTTACCGGGCAAAAGCCAATCATCACTCGTGCTCGTAAATCCATCGCCGCCTTTAAGTTGCGTGAAGGACAGGCAATTGGTGCCAAAGTCACACTTCGTCGCCAACGCATGTATGAATTTCTGGATCGTCTGGTTTCAATTGCTCTGCCTCGTGTTCGTGACTTCCGTGGAATCAGCCGCAACGCGTTTGATGGAAACGGGAATTACAGCCTGGGTTTGAGTGAACAAACAGTCTTTCCGGAACTTAACCCGGATAAGTACTTATTGCCGCAGGGAATGAATATTGCATTCGTGACCTCGGCCGAAACGAACGAGGATGCATTGGAGCTGCTGGAACAATTCGGCATGCCTTTCCAAGCCGCATCCTAACGTAAACAACTTGTGATGAATCTCGCGGTTAGCAAGCTGTAAGATTCAACCCTGTTTTTAGCCCAGCTTTATACCAAAGGAAATAAAGTGGCCAGTAAATCAAAAATTGCAAAAGCAAACCGAGTACCGAAGTACTCATCCCGTAGTGAGCGACGCTGCCAAATGTGCGGTAGACCTCGCGCTGTGTATCAAAAGTTTGGCATCTGTCGTATTTGCTTCCGCAAATTGGCAGACCAGGGTTTGATTCCTGGCGTCCGTAAGGCTAGCTGGTAAAAGGAACTGATATCACCATGATGACCGACCCTATTGCCGACATGTTAACTCGGATTCGAAACTCCGTATGTGTTGAGCACCCTGTTACAGATATTCCGTCCTCTAAGATTAAACGAGGAGTTGCGGAAGTATTGAAGCGAGAAGGTTATATCTGGGACTTTGAAGAAATCGAAGGAAAACCAGGTAACGTTCTTCGGCTTGAACTTAAATACGGTAACGACGGTGAGCAACTGATTCAGCACATCAAGCGAATCAGTAAGCCTGGCCGTCGTATTTATGCGAAAGCAAAAGAATTACGTCCTATTCTAAACGGAATGGGAATTACCGTAATTAGCTCAAGTCAGGGTGTAATCAGCGATCGAGAAGCGCGTACTCGCGGTATCGGTGGCGAAGTACTTTGTGAAATTTACTAAGTCAGGCTGGATTGAATAAACAATCCACCTGGCCGACCGATTTCAGGCTGAACTTTGATGTTCAATACAACATCTTGCTCAGCTCATAAGACAACACTGGGAACTGAAAATCCGAGTTTGCACAAGACAATCATTAGAAACAAAGAATAACAAGTCAGAAGACGAGTTGCCCCATGTCACGTATAGGTAAAAAACCTGTTGAAATCCTTGCTGGCGTCACTGTGAGTGTCGCTGGTAGTACTATCAATGTGGAAGGTCCAGCAGGAAAGCTTTCCTTCGAACACCGTCCCGAAGTTACTGTGGAAGTCAACAGTGATGACAATATAGTTCTCGTTGATCGGATCAACGAACACCGAGAATCCCGAGCCTACCACGGGTTAACCCGGGCATTGATCAACAACATGATCATTGGGGTAAAAGAGGGATATGAAAAACGTCTGGAAATTGTCGGCGTTGGTTACAACGGTCAGATTCAGGGGGACACCTTGAAACTGCGTGTTGGATACGCCAATGAATTACAGAAAAAGATTCCAACTGGCCTGGACGTTTCCTGCCCGGACAACACGCATATTGTTGTTAAAGGTCCTGACAAGCAAAAGGTTGGTCAATTTGCTGCGGAAGTGCGAGCACTTCGTAAGCCTGAGCCTTACAAAGGTAAAGGGATTCGCTATCAAGGCGAGCATGTCAAGATTAAGGCTGGTAAGGCAGCCACTTAATCGGCCTGGTTAACAAATCATTTCAACAGTCAAAACCCAAAAGGGTCTAAACCGTGAATAAAAATAAGTTTCTCAACAAGCAGCGTGAACGTAGAGCATTTCATACTCGGAATCGTCTGCGTAGCGATTCCGATGCACCTCGTATGTGTGTGACTCGTTCCAATAACAACATCTATTGTCAGATCATCGATGATGAAGCCGGCAAAACACTTGTTGCTGTAGGAACGCAGAGCAAAGACGTGCGTGAAAGCATTGGATACGGCGGAAACGCCGAGGCTGCCAGCAAAATTGGTGCTGCCGTGGCTGAAAAAGCTTTGGCTGCAGGAATCAAAAAGGTTAAGTTTGACCGTGGTGCCAAGAAGTACCATGGCCGTCTTGCCGCACTGGCCGATGCTGCACGTGAAGCTGGTTTGGAATTTTAAGATACTACTAGAAGTGGTCTCCGCGTGCAGCGGAACTACTGGTTTAATTTTTTAGGGAGCAGCCGAATCGTGGCTACGAACTCTAACAAAGATTTCATCGATCGTGTTATTAAGATCAAACGTTGTGCTGCCGTTGTTAAAGGTGGTCGACGCTTCAGTTTTGCAGCTATGGTCGTCGTAGGTGACGGCAAAGGTAAAGTTGGATGGGGCTATGGCAAAGCCAATGAGGTTCCACCCAGCGTACAGAAAGCAACGAAGCAAGCTCAGAATGGCATGATTTCCGTTCCTGTTCAGGACGGCACAATACCCCATCAGATTAAAGGACGTTTTGGAGCTGCCAAGGTAACGCTCATTCCTGCTGGTCCCGGTACCGGGATTATCGCTGGTGCTGCTGTTCGCAGCGTTTGCGAAGCCGCAGGAATCTCCAACATCCTGACAAAAAGTTTTGGAACCAACAATCCTGTCACGCTAGTGAAGGCGACTATTGAAGCGCTTGGCAAACTGCGTACTAAGGATGAAGTTCAACGATTACGAGAGGTGAGTCTCTAATGAAACTTCACGATGTAAATGAAGGTGTTCAGAAGAATAAAAAGCGCCGTCGCATCGGTCGTGGTCCCGGCAGTGGCTGGGGCAAGACCGCAGGACGTGGGCATAATGGTCAAAAGTCTCGGAGTGGTTGGTCGCAAAAAGCAACCTTTCAGGGTGGTACGATGCCTATGGTACGTCGCATCCCGAAACGAGGCTTCAACAATCGCTTCGCGCTAAATGTCGTTACGGTCAATATTAAAGACCTTGAACGCACATTCAATGATGGTGATCAGGTAACTCCTGAAACACTAAAAGCTCATTCACTGGCTCAGACTCGCTATGATGTTCTGAAAGTGCTAGGGGACGGCGAATTGACAAAAAAACTGACTGTGGAAGCCCATCGCTTCAGCGGCTCAGCCAAAGAAAAGATTGAAGCTGCGGGCGGCACCGTAACCATTCTGCCAGGCAAAGCCCCTGTCGTTAAAAATAAAATGGGTGGAGCTTAACAGTTTTAATACTGCTCGAGTGAAGACCGGCGGTAGCGAAACGAAAGAGATAAGTCACAAGGCAATGGACTGTCTTTCGAATTAATTGGTAACAAAAAGATGTTGGAAAAACTTCGAGTTATATTCACGATCCCGGAATTGAGGAAGAAAATCCTCATTACGCTGATACTGCTCGGTGTTTACCGTATCGGATACCATATTACCCTGCCCGTAGTCGATCAACAGGCCATTGCTTCCAATGCTTCCGATTCAGGAGCGCTGGGGGGATTAATTCAACGCGTGTCGGTCTTCTCGGCAAGTAACCTGCAGCAGGCAACAATTTTCGGGCTTGGAATTATGCCTTATATTTCGGCATCGATTATCTTCCAAATCCTCGGAAGCTTTGTTGCTCCTATTCAGGCTCTGAAAAAAGAGGGGCAGGCCGGGATGAAAAAAATCAACGACTATACACGGTACCTCACGGTCGTGCTCTGCTTGCTCCAAAGTGCTGTATATGTATTCGCCTATTTGGATAGTAGTGAATTGATCGATCCGGACTTCCAGAATGCGTCCGGGGGGCTGAGGTTTGGCTGGAGTATTACCTCCATTATGATGATGACCTGCGGTGCCACTTTCCTGATGTGGTTAGGAGAACAGATTGACGAATATGGTATCGGTAATGGTATCAGCCTGCTGATTATGGCTGGAATTCTAGCCGCCATGCCTGCTGCTTTGAACGATCTGTTTGCCAATTCCACCTTTGAGCTCAAAGGTTTAGGCGGTGATGTTGGGGTGGAGACCATGATTCTCCTGGCCTGTGTCTTCGTCGCGGTCGTGGTCGGAGTCGTATTTATTACCATTGGCCAGCGCCGTATTCCAACTCAAAGTGCAAAACATGTTCGAGGACGCCGAGTCTTTGGTGGTACCCGACAGTATCTACCATTGCGAGTAAACCAGGGCGGAGTGATGCCTATTATCTTCGCTTCCAGTTTACTCATGGTCCCTGGAATCATGTTTAGTTTCCTAGAACAACTTGTTGGGGCTGAAGGAACGTGGGGTACCGTTATGGCGGGATTGTCTTCGGCATTTCAGCCTGGTTCTGGATTCCTTTACAACATGATGTATGTCGGAATGATTTACTTCTTCTGCTATTTCTGGACAGCTATTACTTTTAATCCAAAAGAAATGGCCGACAACCTGAAAGAGTACGGGAGTTTTATTCAGGGCTATCGTCCAGGTAAGCGTACTGCCGATTACCTGGAAAAAGTGATGGTCCGAATTACTTATGTCGGTGCTGCATTCCTGTCAGTGGTTGCTATTGTTCCAACGCTGGTTGCCAGTTGGTTGAACGTCGATATGCAACTGGCCAGTTTCTACGGCGGAACTGGTTTGCTGATTGGTGTGAGCGTCGCCTTTGATCTGGTGCAGAAAATAGATTCTCATCTGGTCATGACAAGTCACAAAGGACTTTTGGAATCCTAATATTGCCGCCGGCATAAATGAAATCAACAGTCCTTCCTTTGGAATAGCAATCAGGAGAACAAACGAATGATCATAGTCTTCGTTGGACCCCCTGGTTCTGGAAAGGGAACGCAATGCGAATTGCTTGCTGAGCACCTTGGTGTGACGCACCTTTCAACAGGAGAATTATTTCGAGTCCAGATGGAATCGGGGTCTGAGCTGGGGCAAATAGCTGCCAGTTTTATTGACCACGGTAATCTGGTTCCCGACCATGTCACCATTGACATTGTCAAGGAAAGTTTAGGCGAAGCCCAGTTTAATGTAGGGTGCTTACTGGATGGTTTCCCCCGTTCGGTACCACAGGCTCAAGCATTAGACGCCATCCTGGCGGAAAATAACTGTCAGGTGGATTTGGTACTCGCCTTGGATGTCAACCAAGATGTCCTCGTGGATCGTATGCTCGCTCGGAAGCGAAAAGACGATACCTTGGAAACCATTCAGCAACGATTTGATGCTTACGAGCACTTAACTCGACCTTTGCTGAACTATTACCAAAACCGGGATGTTTTGGTGACTGTCGACGGTAATGGAAACATCGACAGCGTTTTTGAAGGGATTCGTGAGGCTGTTGCAAGTGCTCGATCGAGCAATTCCAACGCCTAAGCATATGCCTAAACCTGCTTCAATTCGAAGATTTCGCCCCTTGTGGGTAGGTTTAAGCGAAGTTTATACTAACTTACTTACAATCTGTTTTTTGAGGCCGGTATAGAGATGAAAGTTCGAGCGAGTGTCAAGCGAATTTGCGAACATTGCAAAGTCGTTCGCCGCAAGGGACGAGTATATGTTATCTGCAGCAACCCACGTCATAAGCAACGTCAGGGTTAAGCTGACGGAAGCTGTTTGCATCGGCGGACAGATAGTACGCACGTCAAGATTTTAAGATTACTAACATTTGGCAGAGATTAAGTCATTCTCTGTTTTGCATTAAATTTACCAAGGAGTATTGGCATGCCACGTCTTTTAGGTGTGGATATTCCCAACGACAAAAAGACCGTTATTTCTCTGACCTACCTTTATGGCGTCGGACATAAGACGGCACGCGACCTGTGTCACAAGGCTAACATTGAGCCTTCCACGCCAGCGCGCGATTTGGCAGAAGATGAAGTCAGCCGTTTGGCGACGATTCTTGAAGAAGATTACACCGTAGAAGGTCCGCTACGCCGACAGGTTCAGCAAAATATTGCTCGACTGCGTAACATCCGAACTTACCGGGGTATTCGCCATCGTATGGGACTTCCTGTTCGAGGACAAAACACTCAAACCAACGCCCGTACCCGTAAAGGTCCTAAGAAAACAGTTGCCGGTAAGAAAGGGGTTAAAGACCTCCGCTAACCTGGGAACCTGCAATTTATGCAGCCCACGGGTCAGCATTACCTTATACCTTTTGTCAGTGTGATCACTGACAATCACAATCAGAGGAGCAATTGGCTGTGGCCAAAACTAAAAAACGAAAACCTCGTCGTAACGTAACAGTTGCTGTCGCTCACGTGAAAGCAACTTTTAACAACACGACCGTAACGATCACCGATACGAAAGGTGATACGCTGTGCTGGGCAAGTGCAGGCACAAGCGGCTTCAAAGGAAGTCGTAAAAGCACTCCATTTGCTGGCCAGTGTGCTGCTCAACAGGCGGCGGAAAAGGCATTGAAATTCGGTGTTAAAGAATTGGACGTTCGAATAAAAGGACCTGGTAGTGGACGCGAGAGCGCTATCACTGCATTGCAACAGGCCGGACTGAACGTGAAAACAATCGAAGATCGAACTCCGATTCCCCATAACGGATGCCGTCCGCCTAAAAAGCGTCGAGTCTAGTTCCTAATACGAGCGAACCTCGCTTTCCACTCCCTTCCCATACCGGGGACACCCACCCCCTTCACGATTATTCGGAGAAACCTGATTATGCATATTCGATGGCGAATGCTTGAGCTACCAAGTGTTGTTGAGTGCGATAAATCAACGTTGAGCGAAACATACGGTAAATTTACCGCCGAGCCTTTTGAACGCGGATTTGGTGTTACTATTGGTAACAGCCTGCGACGAATCCTACTTTCAAGTTTGATCGGAAGTGCTGTTACCCAAATTAAAATTCAGGGTGCACAGCACGAATTCACTTCTATACCTGGCGTAGTAGAGGATGTCACCGATATTCTCCTGAACGTTAAGTCCCTCTGTATCAAAAATCACTCTGAGAGTCTCAAAGTGATCACGATTGAAAAAAGTACTGCTGGTCCAATTACTGGTAGCGATATCGTGACTGATGCAGATGTTGAAATCATTAATAGTGATCACGTGATTGCCACGCTCACCGAAGACGTTCCTTTTATGATGGAAATGGTTGTAGAAAACGGGCGTGGTTACGATCCGGCTTCGGAACGGGAAAATGGCGAAAACGAAATTGGCATTATTCCGATCGATGCTATTTACAGTCCTATCACTCGCGTTCGTTATCACGTAGAAGAAACGCGTGTTGGACAAAAAACCAACTACGACAAACTAACGATGGAACTTTGGACCGACGGGACAGTAAATCCCGAAATGGCACTGGTTGAAGCTGCCAAAATCCTTCGTAAACACCTTAATCCATTCGTTCAGTACTCTGAACTTGGGGGACAGGTGCACGCAGCTGATCGCTCCGCTCGCAGCCCCGAAGATATCGAGCTTGATGCGAAGCTAAACATGCCGTTGGCGTCCCTCCAGCTGTCGGTGAGAGCAAACAACTGTTTGGAATCAGAACAAATCCTTAACGTTCGTGATCTCGTTCAGCAGACTGAAGACGGGTTGCTGGAGGTTCGTAACTTTGGGGAAACGACTCTGGTTGAAGTTCGCGCCAAACTTGGTGAAATGGGTCTACACCTGGGAATGCGAGTTCCACCACAGCCTCCCCAATCTACTTTTTAATTAATCATCCCACTGGGTATAAAGAATACAGGTTTAAGAGAACCATGCGACACCGACGTCGAGGCCGACAACTTGGCCGTACATCACCTCATCGTAAAGCAATGATGCGAAACATGGCTAGCAGTCTGTTCCTGACTGAACGGAGTGAACTGGCAAACGAAATTCATGGAAATACTCCGCGAGTTCGTCGCCGAATTGTTACCACGATTCAAAAGGCTAAAGAAGTGCGGTCCATTGTTGAAAAATGTATCACATTGGCTCGTAAAGTTCAGCCATGCTACGGTCAAGCAGCAGCATTATTGCCGGAGAATCTTCAGGGCGACAACTTCGATAAACGAAGCTCAGCTTACAAGACATGGCGTCAAAGCCCCGACTGGCAGGAGTGGGCTGAAGCTCGCGCTCCCATCGTTAATGCGCAACGTAAAGCCCTCCAAATGCTAGGTAACCGTGAAGCCGTCGATATTCTATTCAACGATATCGCTCCTGCTTTGCTCGAGGAAGACTCCGAACGTGTTAGCGGGTTCACTCGCATTCTAAAAATTGCTAAACCACGCCTTGGCGATAATGGTACGCAGGCAATTCTTGAAATCGTCGGTGAATCCAATAATCGTGATACTTCAGGTACTACAGCACCTCAGGCCCCAGTCATTGAAGACGAGCAAGATGCGGAAGACATTACCGATGAGGATGCTAGTGACGAAGACGCGGAAGAAACTGGCGACGAAGAAATAGAAGCGGAAGCCAGCAGTGATGCCGAACAAGAGGACAACGACGAATCAGAAGTTGCCGAAGCCAGCGAGGAAGCTGAAGAAGCTGAAGCTGATGCTGAGGCAACCGACGATACAGAGGACGCTGGAGAAGCTAACGAAGCTAATGAAGCAAGCGAAGAAGAAACTGAACAAGAGTAAAGCTCAGATTCAACCTCCTTCGGCGATTCTAAAATACAAGAGGCCCTTTGCAAAACTGCAAAGGGCCTTTGTTATTTGGCACATTTCAATCTATCAATTTGGTTAGCCCACTCGCCTAATCGGAATTAGCTTAGGCTGAGGCACCTTCACCCCGATAATTTTCCCGTATCGTTCCTGTAATGCCGTGAACTTAAAGCCTAGGAAGTTATACATATATTCGGGTGGCCCCATTTGCAACCACTCCCGAGCGAATTTCAGCATCTGGCGGTCGTATTCCTTTTCACTTGAAGTGTGCACGTAGCATCGTCCTCTATGACGGCGAATATCACCGTTAAAGTCTGAACTAATATGCCACAACTCATGGAAGATTGTTGTCAACTTCTCCTCAAACGGTTCGTTCTGAAATCGTGGTAAATAGAACTTCAGAATATACAACATCTCTACCCCTTTGGCATCAAAGAGCCTTTGAGCACAATATATTCTGCCCCGACGCTCCTCTTCCATCGCCCCGTTTTCAAATCTCATGGGAGTCAACGACGCATGGATACCGTGGCGCACTCCTTTGCGTGTCTGTGAAAAGGCAACTGCAACTCGGGACATATCAATATGACGCATGCGCGGATGGCGATTGCAGATGTCCTCACACAATCGGTGCATCTTATCGGTAAAGTCAAATCCGGCCGGAACACGCTGACCTGTCAACGGATCTCGACGCCGATTGCTGAAACGCGTGTTACCTGTTTGGCCTGATTGTTTCATAAGAAAAATAGAACATATTATTGAAGACCTGATTTAATCCCTGTTATGTATTGGGACACTAATGAACATCGATCACTCACAGAGTGATATTGATTCTATCGGCTGAAAAGGGTTACTCTTTTTTACTGGCTCAAACAGCTACTGTGTAACTATACCTATTACCGTCTTCTCAAGGATAGCCATCTTGATGCTTCCGCAGCTCAAATTATCTCTGCTGCTTGCAATCACATGTCTGCTTACCGGCTGTCATGCCCTGAAGACACCTGAATGGAAGCTGGAAGAGGCTGTCGACGACTCGCCACTTGCCACACCAAAGCTCGCTAACGATTCCGTGGTGATTGAGGTTACCTTTATCCGTGTACCGGCGGACAATAAACAACAAATGGCTTTGGTTTGGAATGATATCGATGAAGCTCATATTTCCACGAAACTCAGTACAAAGCTGCGGGAAAATGGAATTCGCTGCGGTAAGTTACCGAACGCCATCCCGACTTCTTTTGAGATGCTGCTTCAAGGAGATAAAAATGTTACTGACCCAAAAGCTCAATCAGGAACC
>Ga0115011_10000469_pt1 | contig 33150 bp, 26 predicted proteins | sample TroAtlMetagenome_2_FD_88705 | JGI IMG/M metagenome (GOLD analysis project Ga0115011, IMG submission 88705) | Marine eukaryotic phytoplankton communities from Atlantic Ocean - Tropical Atlantic ANT8 Metagenome | ecosystem: Environmental > Aquatic > Marine > Oceanic | place: Tropical Atlantic... | reverse complement strand
CCGCCCGGTCCGCGAGACCCGCGGGCCCAGTGGGAGGACAAGATGAAGAGCGAAATTCATCCGACGCTATACCCGGTGGTCTTCGTCGACGGCGAGCACGAGATCATCACCCGATCAACCAAGAAGTCCGGGGAGACCCGCGAGATCAACGGAGTGGAGCACTACGTTCTGCCCGTAGACATCAGCGCGTTCACCCACCCGTTCTTCACGGGCAAGCAGCGCCTGTTGGACACCGAGGGTCGCGTCGAGCGCTTCCGTCGTAAGTTCGGTAGCCGCTCCTCCAAGTAAGGAGGGCATCTGCCCTCATGCGGGAGAAACTCGACGAGATCTGCCGCCGCTTCGACGAGTTGTCGGCGCGGATGGGCGACCCGGAGGTATACAACACTCCGGGTCTCTATCCGAAAATTGCCAAAGAATCCGCAGAGTTGGAGCCTATCGCCACAACCTGGCGCAGAATGGAATCCATCCAATCTGAATTGGCTGATACCCGTGAACTCCTCGAGGACGAGGACGACGCGGACATGCGGGAATTGGCTGAGGCCGAACTCGAAGAGTTGCAAGAAGAACTCGCTGGCCTCGACGCCAAACTCAAAGTTCTTCTCCTCCCCAAAGATCCAAACGATCACAAGAATGCTGTTCTAGAGATTCGTGCGGGGACGGGGGGAGACGAGGCCGCTCTGTTCTCGGGCGACCTTTTCCGGATGTATACCCGCTACGCGGAACGACGCAAATGGCGCGTGGAAACGCTGAGTGCGTCACGAAGCGAAGCTGGGGGCTACAAAGAAGTCGTCGCGCTCATCACTGGCGAAGACATCTACAGCACCATGAAGTTCGAGTCGGGAACACATCGCGTTCAACGCGTTCCGGCGACGGAAAGTCAGGGTCGTATTCACACCTCAGCGTGTACTGTCGCCATCCTGCCGGAAGCCGAAGAAATCGAGTTGAAGATCCCGGAATCAGATCTCCGGATTGATGTTTTTCGCGCCAGTGGACCAGGTGGTCAGAGCGTCAACACGACTGACAGCGCGGTACGGATTACCCACATCCCTACGGGCCTGGTGGTCAGCTGCCAAGACGAGAAAAGCCAGCACAAGAACAAGGCCAAAGGCCTCAAGGTTCTACGGGCCCGACTCTTCGACAAAATGCAGGCGGAAGCCCATGCCGAGCGCGCCGATGCGCGACGAGTTCAGGTGGGCTCAGGGGATCGGTCTGAACGCATTCGGACCTATAATTACCCCCAAAACCGCGTCACAGACCACCGAATCGGCTTGACGCTGTACAAGCTCGACGAAGTCATCGAGGGCAATTTGGACCCTGTAGTCGAGCCCATCATGGCGGATCATCAAGCCAAGCTGCTCAATAGTCGCGCCGACTGATAGAGAGCACGTCATCGATTTTTCGCGGCGGCTCCCCAACTAAGCTCAGATTTGTGGTCACTCAAAAGACCGTGGAACATCACCTGTTAGCGTGTGCCCACAGCAGGCCTGATTGTTCGTTGTATTGAACCAAAACGACCTCGGGTTCCGTGAACACGAGCGTGGTGGGGGTAAGCAACATGGCCAACCGACCCAACACTTCTGGATCACGACCACCCACACTCAAATGAAGCCGAAAGTGGTGAATGGCTGCGTTCTCATCACGCAGAACATCCTGGTAGACCACCCCGGCGAGCCGATGCGCATTGGTGGGATTTGGATCTCGATTGACCCCCGACTCGAGGTGAGCGGCCGCCCTGGCCGGGGCTGATTGGCTCGCGTACAGACCCGCTCGCACATAAAAAGGAAGCGGTGATTTGGGAGAGTAGTAACTAGCCTGGTCCAAAACATCTCGAGCTTCCAGATAGCGGTCACGAGCAATCAAGGCCACGGCCAGATTGGTCTCGATCTCCACCACGTGTGGCTGCCGATTTAAGGCCCTACGGTACGCATCAATCGCCTCGTCCCAACGTCCTAAACGGCCACGTTCACGACCCACTGCTGCAAGAAAATGTCCGGTATCGATGCTCTGTAAGAGTCCATCTACCAAGCGCTGACGATGCATCGGGCAGGCACTCGTCGTCAGTCTCTGATTGAGCCGAGGCTGCATTACACAGGGGCCATCACAGTGCTCTGCCCCAAAGGTATGTCCCAATTCGTGACTGATGATTTGGCGGGTTCTATCGCGGGCCTGATCGTCGGGCAGCGAAACGAAAGTGATGGTGGTGTAGAGCATGGCGCGTTCGTACTGACGCGCGAATGCAATGGAATCGCGTCCAACGGAAGAACTCACGGGGGCCTCGGTGACACCGACGATTCGGAAGGTGTCCTCGGGTGGATCATCCAGCAGTTCATCGAGGATCTCACCGGCATCGTAACAAGGTGCTTCGTCGGGGCAATGGGGATACTCGCCGGCGCCTACCAGGGGTCGCATGGGCAAACGGCGCACTGGCCGCTGAGTGAGCATCCCCAAGATCTCCTCAGCGCGCTTCATTTCCGCGGCTGTGGGCGAGCCGACAGGGACCAGATAAACGACGCCTGGAGACCAATCCAATGGCGTCGAGTGGCACGCAGTCATGCTGATGACCACAGAAATGATGATTGAGCGCATCTAATGCCTCCCCACGCAGAGGGCATGATTGAGACAGAGCGCGGAGGCGAAAGTTCTGGCGAGGCCTGGTTTTTTCTCCAACAATGCCCGGCGATGTCCGCCCCACCCAACCGCCGATTATGGAAAGAAGTCATCGCCCTCTACGCGGTGACCTTGATCGCCACTGGCGGGCTCGCCCTATTGCAAGGCAGCGTCGATTGGCTCCGGGGTCTCCTCTTGGTCATCGCGGCCGCGGTCTTTTTGTATCTCCCCATCGAGGTTTTGTACCGACAGGGAACCGACCCGGCCGATTTGGGGATTCATCGCAGAGAGCCGTGGCGCGCAATCAAACTCTTCTTGCTGATGTGCATCATCGTCTTCCCGCCCTATGTCGTGGGCTTTCACTACTGGCAGACAGCACACCTCAACCAACGGTTGGCACCTGATGAGGCTCGCTTCGATCAATGGCCGGTCGAACTCAAGGACGCGCCGAGGGTCCAGAAACTCAGAGAAGGTGAAGTCCGGCTATTCAATGACGGAGAGCAATTCTGGCTGCAATGGCACCTGCCTGCCGGGCAGCGCTTCAAAGCGGAAATCGAGAGTGATGATCCCTTCGGTAACCGCGGGGGCCTCTCTCGACCCCATCCATGGAAGCTCAGGACCCATGGACGCAGTGACGGGCGCGTACATTTCGAAGTCCCCGGCTCCATGGTGAACGTGTACATCGAAGCTGGAGGTGATCGCCTGCCGCCGGAAAGACTACGACTGGGAACCGCACTCAAATCGGCAGACGAAAATCCATATAGAGCGAAGCGTGGCTACTGGTGGCTCATCAATCTCCTATTGGTCCAACTGCTCCTCGTCGCCCTGCCCGAAGAAGTCTTCTATCGAGGCTATTTGCAGTCCCGGTTAGACGGCCTAATCGGGCGAGATCGGCGAATTTTCGGGGTGAACATCAACGTCTCCAGCACGGTATTGACGAGCGTTCTCTTCGCCATTGGACATGTCGTCACCATTCAATCACCCACTCGATTGGCCGTATTTTTTCCGAGTCTTTTGTTCGGCTGGATGCGGCGCGCAACAGGCGGCGTGTTGGCACCCATTCTCTTTCACGCCATCTGCAACATCGCCGTGCAACTCTTGAGTGAATTTTACGTCCGTTGACGCCTTCTATTCCCGTCGATGCCCGACTACGGTGACACCATGTCGATCTGGGCCGTTCTTCCCGTCTTCCTCCTCTTGGGTGTTTTTATCGCCTTGAGCGTATGGCTGCGTCGTTTCGCAGCGCCCGGACGTCAAGACATCCCCATCGAGGTCGTGGGATCGAAGCGACTGGACGGCCAAAACACCGTCTATGTGGTGGACATCGAAGGAAGACGCTACCTGATGGGCACCGGACGAGATGGCGTTCGCCTGCTCGGAAATCACTCAAAGTCGGTCGTAAAGAGTGAGGAAAAGCCTTGAGAGGCTGGACCGCATCCTTAGCGGTCTTTCTTTGGAGCGCACCGGTATGGGGTCAAGGGCTCGTCGTAGACCCTCCGACAGACTCGGCACCCGACATTGATTTCGCCTGGGTGGTTCTCCTCGCCGCCGGCCCGCTCCTGGCGATCATGGCCACAGCCTTTGCAAAAGCCGCGGTTCTATTGGGCATCCTCCGAGGTGGTTTAGGTCCATCCAGCGTCCTACCCACCCCAGTTGTCTTGGGTTTCGCGACGATCCTGACCCTCTTGGTGATGGCCCCCATAAGCCGTGACGTAAACGCTGCCATTGGCCCCAATCTCGATGTGAATACCGGCGATCTCGTGTCGGCCTCCTCCACTGCATGGCCGATTTTGGAGCGCTTTTTGATCACTCACACCAAACCAGCCGATGCGGCAACAGTGGGGGACGCACTCAAGGCTTTGGATCCGGACCCCGACCTGAGGACACGCCCGGCTGCGCGCATCGTCGCTTTCTCCCTCACTGAATTGACCACCGCTTTTCATCTCGGTGTCCTGCTCCTCATCCCTTTCCTCGTGGTGGATTTACTGGTCGCCAACACTTTGGCTATCTTGGGTTTTCATCTCCTCTCCCCAATCCTCGTCGCCTTGCCCTTCAAACTCCTTCTCTTTGTGGCGGCCGATGGCTGGACTCTCTTCGTACGCGGGTTCATGGGGACCTACTCATGAGCGCCGAAACGATGGACATCGTCATTCAGGGCTTGGTTTTGACCTGTTGGCTGGCGCTGCCTATCGCTTTGGCCGGTTTGTTGGCGGGGCTGATCGGCAGCGTGCTGCAAGCGATCACGACCTGGCGTGATCCAACGTTGTCATACGTTCCTCGACTGCTCGCTGTAAGCCTTACATTGGCCTTTTCGGCACCATGGATAGCCGAGGAAATAACCACCTTTGCCCAGTTGGCTTGGGGGTGGGGATGAGCCTCGCGGCGGCGGCGAGAATCTTTGCCGCGCTTGCGGTCTTGCCTTTGGGAAATGGGTCGGTGCGCATTCTCGTCGCGTCAGTCTTCGCCATCTCCATCGGCACCTTGGTACCCAGTACCGCAGTCAGTCCCCTCATTCTGAGTGGGGAATTGGCGCTTGGTGCTGCCATGGGCGTTTTGGCAGGCCTTCCGATTTACGCCGCACGTGCACTCCACTCCACCGGGGTTCAAAGTGCCGGATTGCTCGGACAAACGTGGCTGTGGGCGCTTTTCTTCGGGGCTGGTGGGGCCGGACTATGGCTCATGGGCTTGTCCGAAAGTCTCGAGGCTATTCCTGCCGGCGCTTGGCCCGACGAGGCCCAATTGGCCGCTGCAGGGAGTGCCTTCTTTTACTGTGCTCTCCTATTGGCGCTCCCGGTTTTCTTGGTCGATTTGGCGGCGACCCCCCTCGCAGGATGGCTGGACCGCGTAGGACGACCGGGTCAAGGCGACGGCAGCCTGACCGCGTTGAGGCCCCTCCTGATCGTCCTGGCACTGGTCGTCACCTTGCCGATGCTTCTGGAGATGGTGCGCCACAGTTGGTGGGCCGCTTTGTCTAATGGGTGACCCGCTCCAAAATGCCCGCGATGCCGGTGATGTACCGCAGGCCCCCGCTTTTCTCGGCTGGAGTACTGCCATGGGAACCAGTACCGGACTCAGCTTTGGTGTAGCCGACGCAAATTGGCCCGCGCTGGCCAACGCTGCGTGGGGTATGGAGGGCATGACCCCAACCCTCGAAGCTGTCCACGATGTCGTCGTGCCCTGTGTCATTGGGAGTGTAGTGGGCAGCATGGTCGGATTGATGATCGGAGCCGCAGCCATGGGGACCCTCGCACCCGGCCTCCGTATTCGGACCCAAAATCAGTCAGGTGGGCGCGGTTTGGGTTTTGCCGCGCTTTTTGCCATTGCTCTCGGCGCTCTTTTTCTGCCCGGTTTGATGGCAAAACTTGGCGACGGAGACCCTGGCCGATTGCTGGCATACGCCCCGCTCTGTGCCTTGTTTCTCGGCGCCTTGGTCGTGGCGCCCGTGGCGTTTTATGACCGAATCAGGGCGATACGAAAGTGGCGCGCACGCCTGCGCCCCAAAGAACGCCCTCGCCGAGATCCAGATGCCATTCAACCGCAACTCAAGGCCGCTCTAAACCGTCGAATACATGCTGTCCCCATCGCCACCCAAGCCCTCTCGGTGGTCATTGCCGCAGACGAGTATGCGGTGGGTCTCATCTTCGCAGAGGGTCGCGCGCCTCTGGTCAGCCGACATGGTGACTATTTATTGCGTAGAGAAGCCATCGAGGCCGGGATTGGGGTGATCGAAAATCCGCTTTTGGCGCGTACATTGGCCGGCATTCCCACGGGGTCACCTGCACCTGAATCAACCTGGACCACATTGATTCAGATCTCGAGAGAAAGGGGGCTGAATTCAGGCCCCCACACTGACGCAGAATCGTCATAGGACGCTCCTCATTTTGGACCCCTCGCGCGAAACCGCCGTGACAGGTATGCTGGGCCATGGCTGGCGTACAGACCCTCGTGATGACGCGAAACCACCTCGACGATATGACGGGGGAAGCGCACGAGTTCATGGTGATGATCTACGGGCCCCGAATTGGTCATAAATTCGACTTACAGCGCGATGAAAGCCCCCTCATTGTCGGCCGAGATGTCGATGTAGACATCACCGTAGATGACGATTCAGTCTCTCGCCGTCACTGCCAACTCCAATACGATGAGCATGGCTGGATCGTTGAAGACTTGGGGAGTACCAACGGGACCTACGTGGCGGGACAGCCCATCACTCGGGTACTGATGCGGGATGGTGATTTGGTGAAGGTCGGCGGCACGATCTTCAAGTTCTTGAGTACTCGAAACGTCGAAGCTGCCTATCACGAAGAGATCTATCGGATGGCCATCTATGATGGGCTGACCCAGATCCACAATCGTCGTTACTTCGAAGAGTTTACCGAACGGGAGCTGAGTCGAAGTCGCCGACACGGCAGTGCCTTGTCCCTGATCATCTTCGACATCGACCATTTCAAAGAGATCAACGACCAGCACGGGCACCTCATGGGCGATCATGTTTTGCGGGAGTTGGCGGCCCGTACTCGGCGCCGCGTTCGTCGCGAAGAACTTTTTGCCCGCTATGCCGGCGACGAATTCGTCATCGTCCTGCCCGAAACCACCCCCGACAATGCCAAACGATTCGGAGAAACACTGCGCGCCCTGATCGCAGACAAGGTCTTCTCGTTCGAAGGCCGCGAAGTCGAGGTCACGGTCAGCGTAGGGGTCGGCCAATTTAGGAGCGATATGCGGCGGCCGGCGGAGCTCGTCGCCGTAGCAGACGCCGCCTTGTACCGCGCCAAGAACAAAGGTCGAAATCAAGTCTCTGTCTGAACCCTGACTCAGAAGAGCCAAACCGGTTGTCAGCGCGCGACACCGACCCCCCGAATATTGTAGAGATGCAGAGTGCCCATCGAGGTGGGCGCGAGAAACGGGCCTGAAAATGGCGCCGTAGATCCCCGAAACGAGGAGCCGATGAGACAACTTAAACCCTGGTTGCTGGTATTGGCGGTGACCCTCGGATGTGGACCTAATGGCGCCTCTGTCGGTCTCTCAGGTTGCGACGCCGACAACGATTTTCAGTTTCGGAGCACCGAATCCAATACTGTTGCCGGAGGGACTCACATCACCGTGACGGCAGCTGGGGTCGATTTCCTCTTGGCCTACAAAGAGGCCATTACGGCGCTGCTCTTCCCCGTTGACGAGGCTGGGTGGGTCCGTTTGGAGTTGGACCCGTTCATGGCCGGGAGCGATGCCTTGGGCATCACGCTCCGCGAATTGGTGGTCCGCTTCAATTTACGCACCACGGAAATCAATCTGGCTTTTCTACCAGACCCCACCCGCATTCGAGTGAGTGTGAACAATGCTCAGATTAGAATTGATGAGGGCGTAGTCGTCTTGTCTGTGGGGGGTGACGGCGCCTGTCGATTGACCAATGGAATCGATCAGGGTGAGTCATCGGAACGGTTTATGACCACCGACATTGTCATCGACGTCTTTCCGACCATCGACGAAGAAGGTCGACTCGACCTCGTCGTCGAGATGGAAACTGCAGAGCTAGAGGAATTAGATGTCGAGTTGGTCTTTGACGCCACGCTGCCCGAATGCGCTGACGGCGCCACCGCTGTGGAATGTCGGGTGGGCTGCGGGGCGAGTAATTTAGGCGCCGAACTCGTGGAGTTGGTCACCGCGACCTTTGGAGAGCAGCTTTCCCAAATCCTTTTACCGGTGGTCAACGCCACCGTGAATGAATTGGTCTCCGATTTCACACAAGACCCGCTCGCCTTAGAGGGGCAGGTCCGTCCCCAAGCCCTGGCAGACGTCATACCCCTCCCATTGGACGCCCACCCATTTCAGTTCAAAGCAGGCCCATCTGCCGAGGGATTTACGCTGAGAACAGCTGGCAATGAGGGTGATGGAATGGGCATCACCTTGGATGTGGGCATGGACGCTATCGACCATCCCTGTGTCCCCGCGGTGAACGGAGAGCCTGATTTTAGCGTAGGTGAAGCGCCAATCCTCACCGGCTTTGATCACGACGGTCGCCCATACCAGATGGGGGCCAGCATCGCGGAAGCGACCCTGAATCGAGGCCTATGGGCCGGGTGGCGAGCAGGTCTCTTTTGCCTCACCCTCGACTCACAACAAATCGACGAACTGGTCGGGCAGCGGATTGATACGGGCGCCCTGGGCCTCTTTCTCCCGGGCTTAGACGCCCTGACCGATGGACCACAACCCATTATGTTCGCCGTAGATCCCCGTTTTTCAGAAGCGGCTTTTCCCCTCGCCCGCCTCAAGACAGTGGAAGACGATGGAGGCATTCCTCAAATCGGACTCACCGTTTCGATTCCAACCCTCTCCCTCGATCTGTACACCGTGATTCAGTCGCGCTGGACACGCATTTTTCGAGCACGAGTGGACATCGAACTGGACGCTGTCATCGCTGCAAACCCCGACAACACCCTCGGACTCAGCCTCGGTGCACCACGAATAGACAACTTGGAACAGACCTATAACGAGCTCTTGGACAGTGACAATGTTCCGGAGTTGATGAATCTCTTGGTGAATGTGGCGACCACCAGCCTCGTAGGTGACGGCATCGAGTTCGAATTGGGTTTCGAAGGCATCTTGGCAGAGTTGACCGGTCTGCCTTTGGAACCGGAAATCTTGGGAATGCGGATCGACGGAGCGCGCAATGACTTCTTGAGCGTATTGACGGGGCTTCGGGCTGCAAATCCAGGCAATGGACTGACCGCAGCTGTCGATACCTACGCCCATTTGGTGACCGTCAGTCGGGGCCAGGCAATCCTGGACGTCGACGCTTTCGGGACCGACGAAGCACTCTACCAGTGGCGCGTAGACGGCGGGCCATGGAGGCCGTTGACATACGCCGACGAGGGCCGACTATCCGTCGTCGATCCTTTCCTCGAAATACCGGGCACACATCGCATCATGGTGCGAGCAGTCGCGCAGAATCGGTATCGAAGTCTCGACCCAGACCCCGCGACTCTCTCACTGATCGTCCCCGCCCATCCTGAACCGCAGACGCATATGGAACAGGTGCCGGAGGCCATTTTGCCGACCAGCCCCGGATGTCATTCAGGCCCGCGAGATACACCCGCTCCCCCGTTGGTATGGGCTACTTTGCTCTTGCTGTTGACGGGACGCAGACGACGGATTCCGTTCTTCTTGGCGGTGATGGTCATCGTCCCTCTCTTGGGTTGTGAAGATCGCGCTCCGGCGAATCAAATTCGCTGTGAACGAGACGGGGATTGCCTAGGCGGGCAGCTCTGCATCGAAGGTGTCTGTGCCGCAGCTCAGACCTGCGGTGACGCCGGCGCGCAGTGCTGCATCCTCGAAGAGTGTCGGGGGGGGTTTTGCCTACCTCTCCCCAGCGATGACTGCGCGCAATCAGGCTGTCCGGCCAACGAAGTCTGCACGGAGAGCGGCTACTGCAACCGTCGTCCCTGCAATGACGACTCGGTATGTAAGGACGAAAGTCGCTGCGTCGCGAGTCACTGTGTTCCCCAGGTTCCCTGTGAAGGACGATGTGCAGCCGGTGAGGCCTGTTATGTGCACCGAGATGCCTGCCGTCCGAGCCCGGCATCCTGCCAACCCTGTCCCGAAGGGCAAGTTCAGGTTGTTCTCAATCCAGGCCTATTTGATGGCCCAATGTGCAATGTCGAGGCTGCAGAGTGTGAGTGCGTCGGCGCTCGCCAGCTCAACGTCTCGGGTGCCGGTACCGAAGCGAGTATGGGTTTAGTGGCGCGAGTACCCGTATTTGCCGCATACGATCAGCATTTTGGGGACCTCATTTATGTCGAGGATCCCACGGGCGAATCGCCCCGAGTCACCTTCGTTGACGGTATCCCTGCCGATGCACCGGTCGATGCTGATCCCAATGGGCCACGCGGCGGGGTGAGTACGCCGGGACCCAATCGTGGGCGGTGGCCCGATATGGCTGTTGCCGCCGATGGCACGGCGCACATCGTTTATCGTGATGCAGATGCCAAAAGCCTGCGCTATGTCCGGCGGAGTGCCGATGGCATATGGACCCAACCCATCGTTCTCGACGACCAAGGAGATGTGGGTCATTTTCCTCAAATTGAACTCGATCCAGAGAATCGACCGCACATCATCCATAGTGTGGCCATGACCGTGGATGGCCTCTCGGGTGTTCGCTATCTCGTGGCCAATAACGCAACACCCGCCCCCGGCGACTTTCGTTCGAGAGCGGTTTCCGTCCGCCGGCAGCCAGACAGCCCCGCGCCTGAATTCGGCGGAGTCTCAACGCCGGGTCGCACATGTCTCCACATCACCAATACTGGGCGGGCTCTGATCGGCTTTTACCGACCCGACACGCGTTGGCTTTACCTCGCTCGAGGAGATATGGACGGCTTCGAGGTCGAGCCCCTCTCCAACGCATTACGTCTCCCAACGGAGGTGGATCCTGGTGGCCGATACCTAGACTTTGGGGATCACGATGTCGGCTCTTTTTGCGGGATTGCGGGGACCGAAGAGGCTGTTCAGGTGGTCTTCACAGATCACCGTACTTGGTCTTTGCTCGCCTATCGTGGACCCTTCGCCGGTGACGGTGACCTCGAGCTTGTCGATGGTGGGGGATTGGGGTCGAGACGTCGGGTTGGTGCTGATTTAGAGGTTCATCTAGATCCCCTCGCACGGCTCATCACCGTCTATCAGGATGCAACGGATAATGATGTGCGGTTTACGATTCGACACGCGGAAGGCTGGGTGCCGGCCGAATCACTCGCGACCCGTGGTGCGATGGGATTTTCGAACTCGCTGGTGGTCCTGGCGGACGAGATGGTCGTAGGCACCGTGGAACTGCGGACATTGCCTGGTGGACGATTAGCTCCCCGACTCCACGTGCTCCGCATCCCTTTGCCGGATGCTCCCAGACCCTAGCGTTTCTGCCGAATCAAACGACGACGCCATCGACGTCTGGCAAACACAATCAAGATCATCCAAAGACTACTGAGACCCGATGAGTGGGGGCTCGCATCACATGCACACGCATCCCCACCCACGGCCTGAGCATCGGGCACGCCTGCCTCTCCCGTTGATTGGCTGGTGTCTGGCGATGGCGTATTGGGACCTGCATCTCGCGAAGAAGTACCGCCGTCCATCGGGCGAACAGGGCCGCCAAAATCCATGGGAAACACAACGCCCCCATCGGTGCCATTAGCAGGCCCTTCATCGGGATCGGGCGGCACAGCAGGGGTGAAGTCCGTACAGGTACCATCGTGGCATTGAGTACCCGGTGGACACTCAATGTGGGCACATGGTGCGTCATCGCGACAGACGACCTCTTCTCCTTGTTCGGTTTCTTGGACGACACAGGCCGTCCCCGGTGGGCAAGGATGTTCAGCACACGGATCGCGATGGCATAGGCCGTCGGCTGGATCACACCGTTGACCGCGAACACATCGACCCCCACATGGATCACCGATGCACATGCCGTCGACGCAGTGTCGACCAGGGCCACATTCCTGTTGTTCACATCCATCGAAACAGTCGCCGTCACGACAAAACTGAGTCTCCCCACAGCGAATTCCGTGACAGGGGTCATCTTCACAGTTCTCGTCGAAACAGCGTTCGCCTTCGGGACACATTCGATGCCGACAACCAGGGGCAATACACTCGCCCAATTCGCAGACTTCGTCTGCTTCGCACGTCTGTTCATCGCAAGGGTCGAAACACTCTCGGCTATTTTGATCGCAGAGATAGCCAGCAGGACAACGGGCACCAGCACAGGGGTCAGGGTGACAGACTTGTTGTCCCGGCCATGCATTTACGCAGGCCAGTGAGCCCGGACATTCACCGCCGGCACAGGGCAGAACACACTCTCCAAAAAAGCATAGATAGCCACGGGGACAGCGGGCTCCTTCATCGATCCGACCATCACAATTGTCGTCGACACCATTGCAGATTTCGGGGGGGGCCATACCGCATGCCCCACATTCGTTGAACAATCCCTCATCCGCTTCGCCATCACAGTCGTTATCGACGTAGTCACAGACCTCTTCTGCCGGCCCGACCGCCCCCTCACATTCCAAAGACCATCCATCTGGGTCGCAAATGTCGGGTTCCATGACACAGCGGAGGTAATTGCAGCTCTGCAGACCCACTCGACACAGTCCTACGCTGCCGATGTTCAATGCGGGCCCACACTGACGGGTCAGCTCGTCCAAAACCCCGTCGCAGTCGTCATCTACGCCATTACACTCTTCCTCAACGGGCCCCACCCCATCACAGGCCCCCCAATCACCGTCTAGACAACGCTCGACCCCTTGACGGCAGCGCCCTACATCCTGACTACAGAGTCGGAAAAGGGGGTCGGCTGTCTCGGGAATATTGTCGATGCCGCCATCACAATCGTCGTCTCGCCCGTTACAAATTTCCACGGCAACGGCGGCACACCCGCCGCAGGCATTCTGCACCCGTTCATCCACCTGTCCGTCACAGTCATCGTCGACTTCGTTACACACTTCGTCTGGGACTGGGCCACAGGCCCCACACGCATTGCGTACCTGCTCGTCGACGAGACCATCACAGTCGTCATCGTCTCCATTGCAGCGTTCTGGTGGAGGCGGCCCGCAGACACCACAGGCGTTGAGCACGCCTTCGTCGACAATGCCGTCACAATCATCATCGATCCCATCACAGACTTCGGTGGGGACCGCTTCGGCCAAAATTCGACTGAATGCTGCGCGGAGGCCGGCCTCATCATCGGCCCGAAATGCACCGCCGTCGTCACTCCCGCCCTCTCGCGCGACGTCATCTAGAAGGGCACCGAGTTGCTGGTCGGCCGCAAAGGCAATGACATAGGTCTTCACATCAACGGGGACGCCGTCGATGTCGATGTTTCTCAAAGCTCGCGTCCGCTGTCCGACCGCCGATTCCGGTTGGTCCACTACGCAGGACTCTGCGCCATCGGTGAACAACACCACATAGTTCTTTCGACACCGCAGGGCATCATCTCGAACCAGCGCCCCTTCATAGTATTCGTGGGCCAGGCGCAGAGATTCGGCCAAGGGCGTTGGCCCTTCGGCACGTAGCTCCCGATCGATGGGAAAATCTTCGCGACCATCCATCCAGGACAAAATGTCGTTTTCATTGTCAGGCGCGAAGGGCACCAGGAGCGCATAAGCCCGGTCTATATTCACCTGTCGATGGACTGCACCATCGCAAAAACCCATATAATTCAAAGGGTTTTGTACAAGTCCTGTGTATCCACTGAGATGTTCTCGTCCAAAACCGTTATTGAACCCATCCTCTTCGAGTTGGGGATAACGCATGAGCGCAAATTCCACCTCGGAGGTGGTTTCGACAATGTTTCGGATCACGTCTTTGGCGACGGAAAGACGGCTACGCCCTCCATCGCCAGGGTACTCGCGCGAGTTGTCTCCCCCGGTCTCTCGACCGGTGACAATGTCGAAGCTCATGCTGCCGGACGTGTCGAATACAAGCAGGATACGCGGCTTGACCACTTGGGCAGACGCCATCCCCAGGGACAGGACAAACAGACCAAAGCTGATGGCGAACCGCGTGCCCATGAGACGCTCCATGGTGAGGAACACCGTGACGATACCGCGGGAACCCGGATTCAGACGAGTTGTTTAGTGCGGACCCGAAAGACGCGTCCGAATCAGAGCGCCGTCCTAGGGGGGTAATCCCTCAAATCTCAGTCAGGACAAGATCGTCTCGATGAACGACTTCGGGCGGATCTAACGGTGTCTCACCACCGCTTCGCTTTCCGGCAAATGCCCGGACCATCTCGGCGCTGTGCCCAGTGAGACCACGTCCGATTTCAGTCCCGTCAGGCCCGACCAAACGGACCGGCGCCCCCACGCCAAAGTCACCCTCGACCCCGATGATCCCGATGGGTAGAAGACTTCGACCCTTCTCACGAAGTGCGTCCACGGCACCCGCGTCGAGGCGAAGCGTACCGACCGGCCGTAGGGCATAGGCAATCCAATGTTTTCGCCCCTTGAGGTCAGAGCGGTGAGCAGCAAACCAGGTCCCTACCTCTTCACCCTCGAAGAGTTTACGGAGCCCACCGCCGAGTTTGCCCTTCATGATCACACAGGGCACCCCGAGCAGGTTCACCTGGCGGACAGCCTCGACCTTCGTCCGCATTCCCCCACTTCCAATGCCGGATTTACTCTCCCCCGCGCGGCCCAAGACCTCGGCATTGATGGTTTCGACCCAGGAAATCGGACCATCCTCTCGACAATCTGGGTCGCTGTAGAGGCCATCTATATCTGACAGAATCACCAGGAATTCGGCGCCAACGAGGCTCACTATTTGGCTGGACAGCAGGTCGTTGTCTCCCAGTTTGATCTCTTCGATGGCCACTGTGTCGTTCTCGTTGATCACGGGAACGGCGGACATCTCGATCAGCGCACGTAGAGTGTGCCTTGCTGCGAGAAAGCGTTTCCTGTCGCCCAGGTCGTCGTGGGTCAACAATACTTGGGCTGCTGTTTGCCCATAGTGACCCAACTCATCGGTCCACAGCCGCATCAAGAATCCTTGTCCAACAGCGGCTGTCGCCTGAATTTTCTCGATTCGCCGAGGCCGCTTCGTAAGCCCCAGTCGAGGCATTCCGAGGGCAACGGCCCCACTGCAGACGACGATGGGCTGAATCCCCTGTTCAATGAGCCAGACCAAATCTCGCACCAAAGACACGAAGGTGACTCGGTCGAATTCTGGGCCGTCCCGCAGTACGGCACTCCCGATCTTGATGACCACCCGCCGGGCCCCAGCCAGCTTCTCAGGACGATTCATAAGGGCAAATCCTCATCTTCGGATGGATTTTTCGGTGCCGGTGTTGGCGGTCCCATTGGTGGCTTCTTGGGCGGGATCGGTGGCCCCATTGGTGGTTTGGCAACAGGCAGAAAAGCATCTGGTTTGGACGGTGGAGTCGGTGGAATTGGCTCCACTCTAGGCTCAGGTGCATCCTCGTCGGAGATGGTGGTCTCAGGCGCAACACCGCCATCCTTGGACTGAGGCCCGGCCTGGACGAGTCCATTGGGTCCCAAGACGAGTTTCGGCGCATCACCTGGTCGAGGAAGAGGCGATTGCGTATCGGTCGGCGGAACCCTTTGTCCTTTGGGTGCCGCGATCAATCGTCCGTCGGGGCCCACAGACAACTTTGGAGAGTCGCCGGGAGTGGGTAATACCGCTCGTTTCTTGCCCTTACCGGGCACGGTTTTCTGTCCCAGTAGCAAGGCCCGATCAGCAAAAATTCGCTGTCGCGGTACAAAGCGACGATCCGTCTGGGGTGGCGTAATTTCGTCGTCGTTCTTTTCCACCGCGAGGACCATCGCAACAGTCATGACGACCCGCTTTTCCCCTTTTTCGAGGCGAAAACGACCTTTGATGTCTGCGCTGAGTGGGATTCCTGTCACCTCATCGAGGGCGATTTTCCCCTCGAACCCATCGACCTCGAGGTGCGTGTTCACCAGCAGTGTTCGAGGCCCCCATATCGCTTTAGACCGATCCTTTTCAGGGTCTTTTGGGTAGGTTTCGGGGACCGGTACTGAGAATTCCATGCCCGCGTCGACCTCTTCGGCCGCCGAGTCCTGAGTCAGTTCTAAACGTTCGACGACACGGTCGACTAATCGATCGCTGCCGGTGGCCTTAGACTCGAGCCGATCACCGACGATGGCCAAAAAGCCGCGCAATGGATCGAGACTGGATTGAAGACAGACGTTTTGTTCATCCCCGTTCGTGGGGACTTGAGTTGCCGGGCCGTGTAGGCGACCAATGAAGTACTGGCCATCGACCCACCAACAGCGCCGTCCATCCTTTCGTTCCCGCTCGCCGAGGGCCGAGGAGGTCGTGCCATGATCGAGTGAAAAGCGGCCCTCTGCATCCACCTCGAGTCGAATCGTATCTTCGATTTTCACCTGGGTCGCCCCGTCTGCAGTCAATTCGAAGCGAGCATCGAGTTTGAAATTGAGGGGACCCAGACCGGTCAGTTGGGGACCAATTGATCGATTCATGAGATCGACCACGACAGTAGATTGGTTGAGATCGAGGGCGGAAAGGGAGGGGGATTTTCCACGCGCTTCCGCGGCCTCAAGCCCCGCTTTGAGCGCAGTTTGTCTGGCTTCTTGACTGTCCACGAGGCCGCACCCCACCAAAGGGGTCACCATGAGGAGCAGATAGAGTATGTTGGTCCATCGAATCACGGTGATGTCATACACCAGCCACCCCTTTGATCGCCCCATTATTTAGCGTACCCACGCGACCCAAGGCTCCGCATGATCGAGTACATCGTCGTCCTCGGCGCGCTTTTGCTCGCCCTATTCATCGCTGGTCGACCTTGGTGGCGTAATTACCGCCGTCGTAGAGCCAGGCGCCGTGCATTTGCCCATGGGCGAAAGATGGAGACCCAAGCAGCCAAGATGTTGCGACGATGGGGATACCGGATTTTGGCCCGCCATCCCCGGGCAGAGGCCAGTTGGTGGGTAGATGGACAGCTCAAAAAGGCTGTGGTGGAAGTAGATTATCTGGTCAAGAGAAGGCGCCGGAAATATGCCGTCGAAGTGAAGACCGGAAAATCCGCAGATCCAACTCATCGAAACACTCGAAGACAGCTTCTCGAGTACGCAAAAACGTATGCAGTCGATGGTTTATTGCTGCTGGATGCAGATGCGGAACGACTCTATAGAATCCGTTTCGACCCCAAGACAGAACGATTTCCATGGCGTACTTTCGGCCTTGGCATCGGCCTTGGTTTTGCCCTATCGATAGCACTTTGGATCGCTTTGCATTGACACCGACCACGCGGTTCTAGAAGTATAGCCGGATTCTCAGCCCCCTGGAGCGCTCCCAATGGCACGAAACTACCTGTTTACATCAGAGTCTGTGACCGAAGGACACCCGGATAAGATCGCTGATCAAATTTCGGATTCAATCCTCGATGCGTTGCTCACGCAGGACCCCAATAGCCGGGTTGCTTGCGAAACGTTGATCAAGACCGGCTACGTAAACCTCGCCGGCGAGATCACGTCCAAGGCACAGATCGATTACGCTGCTGTGGTCCGCAAGACCATCACCGAGATCGGATACACCGACTCAAAGATGGGCTTCGATGCGGGCACCTGCGCAGTTCTCTTGGCCATCGACGCCCAGTCACCCGACATCGCGCAAGGCGTGAACGAGGGTGAAGGCGATTTCGTGGAGCAAGGCGCGGGTGACCAGGGCTTGATGTTCGGCTTTGCCTGCGACGAGACTGACGAGCTGATGCCTTTGCCCATCGCTCTCAGCCACAAATTGACGGCACGGCTCTCGGCCAAGCGTAAGGACGGTACCCTGGGCTATCTTCGCCCCGACGGGAAGAGCCAGGTGTCCGTGGAATACGTCGACGGCAAGCCCACGCGTATTTCCGCTGTGGTCATCTCTTCACAACATGACGACGCCATCAGCACCGAAGAGTTGCGCGCGGGCATTCGCCATGAGGTGATCGACCCCATTCTGCCCAAGAACCTCGTCGACGGTGACACCAAGTACTACATCAATCCCACGGGTCGATTCGTTATCGGTGGCCCCATGGGCGACTGTGGACTCACGGGTCGTAAGATCATCGTAGACACCTACGGCGGCATGGGCCGTCACGGTGGTGGCGCCTTTAGCGGTAAGGATCCGACCAAGGTTGACCGGAGCGCTGCCTACATGGCGCGCTACGTGGCCAAGAACATCGTGGCCGCCGGTTTGGCTGCGCGCGCAGAGGTTCAGTTGGCCTATGCCATCGGCGTCGCCGAGCCCGTCAGCGTGAGCGTGGACACTTTCGGCACCGGAAAGATCGACGAAGACACGATCTCCAGCTTGGTTCGGGAGCATTTCCCCCTCAAGCCGCGCGGCATCATCGAGCATCTCGATCTGCTTCGACCCATCTACCGTAAGACTGCCGCTTACGGACACTTCGGACGCGAGGACGAGGATTTTCGGTGGGAATTGACCGACAAGGCCGACGCTTTGCGTGCTGCTGCAGGCCTCTAGGCTCGCAAAAGACGTGAGAGAGGGCTGCCCTAGGGTGGCCCTTTTTTTTGCCTCTAGGCCGCTCTATGGGCCTTTAAAGCACAGAGACTCAATCGACGGTCACCCGCTCGATGGCTGCCCCCAGCTTTCGAAGCTTCTTTTCGATGTTTTCGTAGCCGCGATCAATCTGATGAATATTGTAGATCTCCGTCTTTCCGACAGATGCGAGGCCTGCGATCAACAGCGCCATGCCGGCCCGAACATCGGGGCTCTCGACCCGACCACCACGTAGCGTTTGTGGACCCACTACAACCACCCGGTGGGGGTCGCAGAGAATGATCTGGGCACCCATATTTTGAAGGTGATCCACAAAGAACATCCGTCCCTCGAACATCTTCTCGAAGAAGAGCACCGTGCCGGTGCACTGCGTGGCCACGGTAATGACGATACTCATCAAGTCCGTGGGGAAGGCCGGCCAGGGGGCATCGTCAATCTTGGGCACATGGCCGTGATAGTCCGCTTTGATCTTGAGCGTTTGATCCTCGGGTACAAAGAGATTCGTGCCTTCGATTTCTGTACGAATACCCAGTCGATTAAAGACCATCCGGATCATGCGTAGGCTTTCCGGATTCACTTTCTCGATGGTAATCGGGCTGCGTGTCACTGCCGCGAGACCAATGAAACTTCCAATCTCGAGATAATCGCTCTCGATTTCATGACGCGCGCCTCCTAAGCGATCGACGCCCTGAATGGTCAAGGTGTTGGTGCCAATCCCTGAGATCTGCCCACCCATCTTGTTGATCAGGCGAGCCAATTGACACACATGGGGTTCACACGCCGCGTTGCGAAGAATGGTCGTCCCCTTGGCCAAAGACGCCGCCATGATGGCGTTTTCCGTCGCAGTAACGGACGCCTCGTCCATGAAGAAATCAGTGCCAACCAAACGCCCACCGCGAAGGTCATATGCACCCTCGAGATTGATGCTCGCTCCCATGGCCTCGAACGCATGAAAGTGGGTGTCGAGTCGACGTCGGCCAATGACGTCACCACCAGGCGGTGGCAAGACCACTCTGCCGAGCCGAGAAACCATCGGGCCGGCAAACAAGATCGATGCCCGAATCCTTCGACACAGGTCGGCATCGAGTGCGGGTTCCGTCACGTTCTTACAGCAAATGTGGAGGGTACTCGGACCGGTCCACTCCACGTCAGCACCCTGCTTGCGCAAGACCTCACACATCACCATCACGTCTCGAATGCGAGGGACGTTTTCGTAGATGACCGTCTCTTCGGTGAGCAACGATGCAGCCAGCACCGGCAATGCTTCGTTCTTGTTTCCGCTGGGACGTACGGAGCCGCTGAGTCGACGCCGACCATCAATAACGAATTTCTCCACGCTAGTTCTCCTGAACTGTCACCTGGCCGTCTGAGACCTGCCAGGTTCGCTTGTCTGTGTCGATCCGCAAGAAACTGGGATCTGTGGTGGTGATGAAAACTTGGCCCTCGAATCGATCGAGGAAGTCGAATAGACGTGCATTGCGTTGGGGGTCCAACTCACTGGACACATCATCGAGTAACAGGACTGGTGTTCGACCAAACTTCTTTTGCAATAATCCGATCTCAGCAATCTTGAGAGCCAAGACCATTGCCCGTTGCTGACCTTGGCTTGCGTATGTTTTCGCCGAGCGATCCCCGAGTCCGAAGGACATATCATCGGTATGCGGACCACGCTGAGTATACCCACGCTGTCGATCTCGCTCCCGATCCATGGCCCAAACCTCACGCAAACCATCAACGCCGTTTTTTTCGGCTGTGACTATACTAGGACGGTAACGCAAGGAACCGGCGGAATCTTCCCCGACGATCGATTGATAGATTCCAGAAAACTGGGGAGCGATGGAGGAAACGTAGTCAGTCCGAGCCTCGATCACCTTCACCGCATGAATTGCCAATGTCTCTTCAAAGGCCTCGATCAATGGGTCCGGTGCATTGTCTCGGAGAAGGCGGTTGCGGCCATCCAATGCCCTTCGATAGTCGAGAACGCTGGCCAGATAGGGGGTTCGACCGGTGAAGATTGCACGGTCTAAAAATCGCCTTCGACTTTCGGGTGATCCGCGAACTAGGCCGACATCCTCGGGAACGAACAACACCACAGAAAGTGCACCAAAATAGGCTGCTGCACGGCTATTCTTACCTTCGCGAAGCGCCTGTCGTGTCGATCCCTTGAGCTCGACTGCGAGTCGATGCTCGAGCCCCTGATCGAGGATACGGCCCTCGACATAGGCTTCTTTTTGCCCCCACTGAACCAATTCACGCAGTCGGGTGGCTCGATGTGGACGTAAGGTTCCCAGCCAAAACAAGGATTCGAGCAAATTGGTTTTGCCCTGTCCGTTGTGACCGGTGATGACATTGAATCGGGGATGAGGCGTGACCGTCGCCTCGGCGAAGTTGCGAAAATTACGCAGCGCGAGGTGGGTGACTTGCAACGAACTCGAACTCAGATGCGCATGGGCATGACGACGAAGAGATAATCATCGCTTCCGTGTTCACGGAAGAGCCCCGGAGAGAGGGCTTCGTTGAGGGCCATATCCACTTTAGGTGCACTTAGAATCCCAAGGATATCCCGCACATAACGAGCATTAAAGGCGATGATCAAATCGCCGCCGTCGTACTCGACCTCTACCTCTTCCCGCGCCTTCCCCAAATCAGGATTGTCGCTGGAGAGAACCATACGATTCTGCCGAAGCTCGATCCGAATCCCGTGGGTGCGCTCGCTGGCCAAAAGGCCAATTCGCTTGAGGGAGCCCAAGAAAGGAACGCGGTCGAGGGTCACTATGCGTTCGCTCGACTTGGGAATCACCTGACCATAATCGGGAAAGGCCGCGTCGATGAGCCGAATGAAAAGACTGAGGTTCTCAGCAGCCAAGACGAGGTTATTGTCCAAGAAGCCAAAATTGACCTCTTTCCCAATCTCGTCGAGCAGTCGCTTGAGCTCAGACACACCCTTTCGGGGAATGATCACACCGTCTCGAGCCGGAATATCACCACCCATGGCGGCAGAACGCTCCCCCTGGCTCAGGCGGTGTCCATCGGTCGAGACCATTCGAATCCGGCCTTCACCCAAGCAGTGGAAAAACACGCCATTTAGGTTGGGACGGGATTCATCGGTGGATACCGACAGCATGGTTCGCTCGAGCAGTTCCCGAAAAACGATACCGTCGATGGGGACCAAGTTCACGCCGGAGGTGTCGGGCAATGGCGGGTAGCTGTCCGCCGATGTTCCATGGAGAATAAACTCGGTGTTCTTGCACCGAATGATGAGGCGTTCCTCTTCGGACACCTCCATGGAAACCTCTTCACCGGGTAGGCTACGAACCACCTCGAAGAGCCGCTTGCCATCTACGGTGAGCTTTCCTGGCTCATCGATTCGACAGGCCAATTGCCCGTCGTAGGTGACATCCAAATCCGTCGCGGCGACCTTCAAGCTTCCGCTGGTCTTCGCCTCGAGAAGGACATTGGACAAAACAGGGAGGGTCGCCTTACGGCTGAGAACGCCCTGAATTCGCGAAAGTGCACGCGTAAACAGATCACGATTGACGACGAGCTTCATGGCGCCCCCTCTAGACGGGTCTACATAAGCGGATTTTCGGTGAATTACATCCTGTGAAGATGCAATGCAACGGCGAATCTCCCAAGAGAGCGCCGAGAACTCAAGGGGGAGAAGATTCACACACCCCCAGAGATTCACAATTCCGGATCTAAAAAAGGATTTAGATCTTTTCTATAACCGTAATCATAAGGCCTGTGAATTCTGTGAAAAACGCCTTAAGCACATGTAACAGAAGGGGAAAAGGGTGTGATCATTTTTGGGTACATTCCGGTGGATGAACAGTGGATGAATTAAGCGCCAATATTTCTCTGATTTTTTCCCCAGCCAAAACGGGGGTATTCCACAGGTGGATCAACCAATCATCCACACCCCAATAAAATTTACGCTCGAGTGACGAATCTGGTGGATTGTCAGCATCAACGGCTCTAGATACCCTCCCGACTATGAGCTACGCCCTGATCAGACCCTTATTCTTCTCTCTCCAGCCCGAGGTTGCCCATCGATGGGCTCTCGGCGCGCTCCATGTAGGGCTGGCGATTCCTGGTGTGCGTCAAGGTATTCGTGCCTTGGCAAAGCCCACCTGGTCAACGCCTGTCGAACTCTTGAACCTGTCTTTTGAAAATCCTGTGGGGATCGCCGCAGGATTCGACAAGAACGCGGATCATATAGACGCGCTCACGAACTTGGGTTTCGGGTTCATCGAGATTGGATCTGTCACTGCCCAACCCTCGGCCGGCAATCCGCAACCGCGCCTTTTTCGGCTGCCTAAGGATGGCGCACTCATCAATCGAATGGGACTCAATAATCGAGGGGCTCGAGCTGCAGCGGAAACTCTGTCCAAGGCCACTCGAAAAGTCCCAATCTTCGTGAATATCGCCAAGAGTCATGCGCCCGGACTCGAAGGTGATGCGGCCATCGAAGATTACGTGACCTCGGTCGGTGTGATGAGTCCTGTAGCCGATGTTCTCGTCCTCAATATCAGTTGTCCCAATAGCGGTGATGGACGGACTTTCGAAGATCCAGACGCCCTCGACCAACTCATGAGTGCGGTCAAGGCCGTTCGTGACGAGAAGACCCCCCTATTGGTCAAGGTCTCGCCCGATCTCGAACCAGAAGCGCTCGACCAGGTCATCGAAATTGCGGTTCGCCATGGGGTCGACGGATTCACCGCCACCAACACCACGGTCAACCGGACCAATCTGGCTGCTTCGTCTGAGCACCTCACCGCCATCGGTGCGGGCGGTTTGAGCGGTGCACCCCTTCATGAGCGTGCCGTTGCGACGGTCAGGCAGATTCGAGCGCGAGTGGATCTACCCATCGTTGGGGTTGGCGGGATTCGTGGGCCTAAAGAAGCCGCTGCTTTCTTGGATGCCGGGGCAAATCTCGTCCAGCTCTATACGGGATTCATCTACGGAGGACCCACCATTGTCCGCCGAATCTGTAATGGGCTCTCTCAATCCGCGCAGCTGACCTCGGCCGGATAGATTTTCAAAAGCCGGCATTGAGCATCGAGAGACCGTGGCTCCACATCATTTTACTCAGCGTCCAGGCGGTTCGGCCCCAAAGGGTTACGAGTTGTAGACCCCCATGAGTGGCGATGACCACCAGTGGATAGAGCAATAGCCAGCCAGACAAGATCAGCGCGCGAGATGCGATTGCGCCCACTTTCGACAAATCAGATCCGCCGGTCAGAGCATCATAAAGATCTGTTGTTCCGTGATAGCCCCAGGTGATGCCGATGAACCCGACGACCCAAGGAAGTGCGGTCTGATCTGTGATCAAGAGCAGGATGAGAGAGAGTAGGGACAAGACCGGCACACTGTGTGGTGCGAGGGATACAAAGGTCGACCCACGCCCTTCGATCACCACCACCCCCGATCGGGCCTCTGCTGCGATCATGACCGGTTTTCGCAAGACCACCAGCGCGGCGAAGAAGTGCGTCAATTCGTGGTCGAGGACGAAAAGAAGGGGGAAAAAACGAAGGATGGCCACAGCCACCACGATCCCGATGAGTGCACCCAAAAAAAAGAATTCCAAATTCGGGGCTGCAGCGACCACGTCCCATACTGCGGTTGTGGCCATGGTGAAGACCATCGCGCAGACAACCAGTGGAAGGGTCACGAGCCAAATCATGAGGCGGGCACTCAAATGTCGACCGACGAGGTTTCTTCAACGCCAACGCTATGGTGACCCACTCCTGTTGCGGGCCGCCCGAATTGACCTTGTCACCGAAGTTTGCACTGTTGCGGTCCATGGGCAAACCGAAGCCAAGATGACAATCCAGCAAATCCGGTTAGAATCGAGTCATGAATAAGTCGGTCCGGCTTTCCAGAGTGCGTGATGGACTGGTCGCGGGTCGGGGGGTTTTGTTCCTCGGCCCGGACTTTTCCCACCGCGTCGACGAACTCGACATCGATCAGTTGTTGGAGTCTTTTCGAACCCAATTACCCGATGCATCCGGTTGGGAAACCCTCAGCCGAGAAGACAGATTTACGCTCTGTGCGCAGTCCATGGGGACCGACGCTTTTGCCCGTGTCGCGTGCGACCGTTTTCCGTCGGTCGAAGCCTTGGGCGTTGTGGTGAGCCCCTTTCATCGTCAGCTCTTGTCGACTCCGTTTCCGATTGTCGTGGATACGTGCCTCCACGATCTCGCCGAAGCAACTCTTCGTGAGGTCGGTGCTCGAGTTCGTTCGCTATCCGAAGATGCAGATTTGGTACTGAGGCCCGACGCCTTGCCCGGTGAACGCACCTTGGTGAAGTTGAGAGGAAATCTCTGGCTCAACGACGTTTCACTGACCATCGACCAATTGAGGCAAAGACCTCAAAAGCACCCGGCACTCTTCGCTTACCTTCGTAATGCTGCCGTTTCGGGACCGGTTTTCTTCTACGGGTTCGCGCCCAATTCACCCATCGTGACCTGGATTCGCGATATTTTGTCGCCCATGTCCGGCGCGGCCGTCATGGCGTCGCGCATCGACAATGCGCTGTGGCGACAATACTGGACCGGTCACGGTTTCGAGGTCGTCTCTGCCGGGGCGACAGTGGCGCTCGAAGAGCGAGTCAGTCGACTGCTCGGTGAATTTGAGTTCGGTGGTGACGATGACGCCGTTGCGCCCATCATCGAAGAGGCGACTCAGGTCGTCATTGGGCACCTGGCAAAACAGACATCGCTCGCATGGGCAAATCGTTCTCCCAAGCAGTTGGAAGAGTTGGACGCAGACGGAGTACAAGAGGTGCTCTCGAGCATGAACTTGTTCTCCAATTTGGTCTCGAGAGGCATGCCGATTCCCTCTCGACCCGTCGCGTTGGCGGCCGAGGTGTGTCAGCGAGCGGGTGATTTACCCGCAGCACGCCGTGCCGTGAGTATGGCCGTCTTCGCCATGGCCGACCAAAGCGAGATCGATCCCGTTGCATGTGGCGCTGTCGGGCGGACACTCATTCGCATGGGCGATGCAGACCGCTCTCGGCCTTTCCTACAGGATGCCCTCGAAAATGAGGATTCCGCAGACACTGTCAGCCGTGCAGATGATTTGGCCTGGTTGAGTAAAAGTGTGCTCGAACGCGTTGACCGTTTACGGTCGCGAAAGCGACGACGGGCTGTGACCGAGTTGATCGGCGTTTTTCTCAAAGAACAAGCAGATCGACTGTCTTTGGCTTCCCTCGATCCTGGTGAGGATGTGGACCTTCGATGGTCGATTTACTACATCAATCTACGTCTGGGACGCGTCATGGTACTCGCCAGCGAAATGGCGCAATCATCGGGCGAGGTGTACGCCGAACAGGCGGTGAATCTTCTCGCCCGCGCCATCGAGTTGGCCCCCTACAAACCTGATGGCTACAAGATTCTCAGACCACTCCTGACCGACCGCCGGTATGCGGTGGCCGATCCCAAGCGGTGGATGGAGATTGTGGGTGCAGCACCGGCTCAGGTGCAACGCAAGCTCGGACGACGCTGAACTCGCGGCTTTATGGAGCGGCCCATCGGGTCTTCCAGAGCTGGAATACACTCGCGTTGGGCAGTGGCGTATACCCTTCGAGCCCACTTCGATAAATGGCCACCACATCATCGTGCCACAGGCTGATGTAGGGGAGTTCCTGGGCCAAGATCTCTTGTAATTCGCCATAGAGAGCCGCCCGTTCGGCACGCCCTGTCGTAATGCGTCCGCGGTCGATCAGAGTATCGACCCGTGAGTTCTCGAAGGCACCTCGGTTACCGCCTCGATTGGGCGCTTCGGGGGTCGGAATTCGGTCGCTGTGAAAGATCCAGTTGTAGAGATGTGGCTCGCTGGGATCACCCCACTGGAGCGTATAGAGCTCAAAATGACCGCTTTTGGCGTCCGCCAACAGTGTCCCCAATTCTAGGCTCTGAACCTCGATGTTAATGCCGATGCGCTCGAGATCTGCGGCCATTAACCCAACGAGGTTTCGCCGGAATTTGTCGGTGGTGGTCTTAAAACTGAGGGAGAAGCGTGGTTGAGGGCCTGGAGGATCGGGAAAGCCCGCGCGGTCGAGGAGTTCCATGGCGCGCTTTGGGTCGTATGGGTATCGAGCCGAAGGAGCAATATAAGCCCAATGACCGCCCGGCAGCATGCCTGTTGCGAGGCGCGCTACACCGCGGAATTTGTGTTTCAACAATCGGTTTCGATCGATCCCGTGAGCAATGGCCTGACGAACCGACCGATTTTTCAGCACAGAGTTTCGCAGATTGAGGGCCAGGTAGCTGTACCCGACGCCGGGACGTTTAACGACCGTGAGTCCAGGACGAGTGCGCATCGCATCGGCCAGACGAGGCGTGACACTGTTTTGAACGAGGTCAGCAGCGCCGCTCAAGAGTGCCAATAATCGAGTGTTTTCGTCTCGCACGGTTTTAAACACCAAATGGGGTGTTTTCGGTGTGCCCCGCCAATAGTCGACGAATCGCTCCAACACGACCTCTTGTTCGCCGGTTCGGGCTCGAATTCGGTAGGGGCCAGCACCGATTGGGTCATCGGTCAGCCGGCCGTCGGTCCCGATAATGCGGGCGGGCAAAATGCCCAATGAGAGGTCTGAAATGAAGGGTGCGTGGGGGGCATCGAGAGTGAGTCTGATACGGCGAGGCCCCAGCTTTTCCATTTTTGAGATTCGATCGTAGAGGCTCCGAAACGGGCTCCTCAATCCCGGGATTCGGACGCTTTGGTACGTGGCCAAAACATCGTCGGCCAAGACCGGTGTTCCATCATGGAAATGGGCCTCGGGCCGCAGACTGATCTCGTACACCTCGGGGCTGGGCTGATGAATCTCCGCAGCCAAGGCCGGCTTGGGCGTCAGGGTTTCATTGTGGACGCTGACGACACCTTCAAAAACGAGATGAATGATCTTACCGGGCCATGCGCGGGTGTTCAGTCGGGGGTCTAATTGGCCACGAACCGCTTGGGGAAAGAGCACGACGATCCGTTCTCGAGGGTCGAGACCATCCCCAAAAGTATGTGTGTCTCGACAGCCCGAAAACCCGAAGACAACCACCAAAGCCAGTGAAAGAAGGCGCATGGCTTCCTCTTACCAGGTCTCCAATATCGGCGCGCTGGTATCGACCCCACGAGCCAGGCAAGATGGCGCCCATGAGAAATCTGGTGACCATGCTGTGCTGTGTGCTTCTCGCCCCTTTGGCGGCGGGAGAATCAATGGCTAAGGGACACGGAGCCCTTGCCGCACAAATAGATGCGCTCTTGACGGACAAGTCCCTTGCCGGGGGTCGAATAGGCATTCTCGTCGAACGGGCTCGCGGGGGGCCGTCGATTTACAAACGAAACGCTGATGAGCGTCTTCATCCCGCATCCAATAACAAACTGGTCACCACCGCAGCGGCGCTCTCTCTCCTGGGGCCTGCCCATCGATGGCAGACGGATTTGGTCACCGAGCGCTATGAATCAGGGGTAGCGAGTCAGCTCTATCTAGTGGGTCGAGGTGATCCACGATTTGTCAGCGAATCCCTCTGGAAAATGATCGACGATGCTCGAATCCGTGGGCTCAAAAAGGTCACCGGAGACATCATCGTCGATGACACTTGGTTTACCGCTGATCGAATGGCGCCAGGCTTCAACGACAAGGATCAAGACAGCGCATATCGAGCGGCTACGGGCGCTATGAGTCTGAATTTCAATAGCGTTTCGGTGCAAATTCTCCCGGGCAAGAAGGTGGGAGATGCACCCCGGGTGATTCCTCGGCCGGACAGTGGATTCCTCGATATCAAGGTGACGGCCACCACCAGTTCTCGAGGTCGAGCCAGAATTCAAGCCAGTGCCCGCAAAATGAAGGATAGAACTCGGCTGACCATCTCCGGTCGAATTCCCCTCAAACATGCAGGAATCATCACCCGAAAACGGATCGATAATCCGCCCTTGTACGCTGGTTTTGCCCTGGCTCATGGTCTCGAGCGCGCCGGGATCACCTTTGAGGGTCGAGTTCGGCTCGGAAAGGCACCCAAGAAATCGCGTCGTCTCGTTCGCCATTGGTCTCCGCCCTTGGGTCACGTCTCAGCTGATGTGAACAAGCTCTCCAATAATTTCATGGCCGAGCACCTGGTACGCACCTTGGGCCGCCGAGAGGGTGCCGGGGATTGGCGATCCGGAACGAAAGTGGTCAGTCGATTTCTTCGAGAGCAGGTCGGCATCAAAGGTTTTCGATACGTCAACGGGTCGGGCCTTTTTGGCGACACGGCCTTCTCAGCCCGAGATTTGGTCAAGGTGCTTCGGCACATGCACAAGCGAAGCCCCCCTATGCCCGAGTTTGCGGCCTCACTCGCAATCGGGGCGACAGACGGCACTCTTCGTCGGCGGGTCAAAAAAGCACGGATGGGTGCGCTTCGGGCGAAGACCGGGACTTTGGATGGGGTCATCTGTCTCTCGGGCTACGTAGTCTTCGCTGATGGGACGCCGGGGGTATTCAGCATTCTGATGAATGATGTGCCCGGTCGTCCCTGGAAAATTTGGGGCCTTCAAGACCAGATCATACAGACATTATTGGCCTATTCTCCTGGTCGATAGACACAATTTTTTGAGAGTAAAACGGCGGACAGAGTTCCAATTGTGATTTTTTATCACTGCCGATAGATCCAATTTGAACTCCACGCGTTCAAGTCTCCATGCCCCAATGGAGTTTGGCCATGATTCGCACCATCACGACGCTTTTCACTTTCCTCGCGCTGATTCCCCTCACAGCCTGCGCTCATAAGCTCGCGCCGGCAGCGGCCGGGGGATACAGCATTCAACTCGAAGACCAATACGGCAACCAACTCGCCACTTACTCTCAGCGCGGGGCGACCTACGTTCTCGGCAATCACAACACCCGCTACAACGTTCGGATTACCAATCACACCGGCGCACGGATCGAGGCGGTTTTGAGTGTCGATGGCCGGGATGCGGTCTCCGGTGACGTAGGTGACTACAAGAGCCAGCGGGGCTATGTCATCGACCCCTACGGCTCCATCGTCGTGGATGGATTTCGAAAGTCCATGAATGCAGTCGCAGCCTTTCGATTCACTACCCCAGGTGACAGTTATTCAAGTCGTCGTGGGACACCACAGAACGTTGGGGTCGTGGGCGTAGCGATCTTCAAGGAGCGTTTGGTGGCTCACCGCCTACCGGCCTTGAGGAGGCACACGACTCACTATGAATTCGATGATGCCGGCGCCGTCAACCAAGCCGAAATTGCGCCGAGCGCATCGGCTCGGTCCGGGATGATGGGCAGTCGAGATGCCAAGAGAAAGGCGGTTCGACGCCCTGCGCCGGCGGCGCCCAGTAAGAACAATCTAGGCACTCGATATGGTGAGACGCGCCACAGTCCAGTGGTCGAGGTCCCCTTCCTGCGCGCTCGGAAAAATCGACCCAATCAAGTTTTGTCGACCTACTATGACGACCAGAGGGGACTCGCAGCGAGAGGCATCATGGTCCACGGTCATGTGTCGGCGAACCCTCAGCCTTTTCCCAACAACCGCCGCTTTGCGCCCCCACCCGCACCCTGAACGCCGCGGGAGGCTCCATCCGAGGCCTTGCGTCTCTTCGCGCCATCCTCCATTCTGACCCCCCGCGGTGCTGCGGGGGGAGATGGCATGTCCGTTGTCGACGGAATCCTGAGTCGATACGACCTGGGTGAGATTCATACACATCGTCGCCTTTACTCTGGGCTGATGCATGCGACCTACATCGTTGATGCTGAGCGCGGCAGACACGTGCTCCAACGGCTACACCCTAAGCTCAGCACCGTCGAAATCTTGGCCGACTTTGAGGCCGTCACTCACCATCTTGCAGCACAGCACTTTTCCGCACCCTGTTTGGTACACACCCATGATGGTGAGCGGGTCGCCGTCGATCCCGAGGGGAGATGGTGGCGCTTGGCCACCTGGGTGCCCGGCGAGACCAAGAACAAGGTTCAATCGACGGTCGAGGCTGAACAAGGTGCGCGTGCCTTGGGGCGCTTCCATCAGGCCGTGGCTGATATCGATCACCACTTTGGCTCGCAACACCCGCTCCACGACACGGAAAGTCATTTGCGTGCCTTGGTCACCGCGGTCAAAAACCCCGCTTATGGGCCCCATCTCGCCACGGTGAAAAACGAAGTCGATCGGATATTGGCTCTCTTACCGGCCTTGATGTTGCCCGACGATCTGCCCCGTCGGGTCGTTCACGGCGATCCCAAGATCAGTAATATTTTGTTTCAAGGCGATAAGGCCATCGGTCTCATCGATCTCGATACATGTAATCGCCATACGATTCTCGTAGATCTCGGCGATGCGGTCCGCTCCTGGTGTCGAGATGGTGGTGAAGACGAGCGTCAAAAATTCCAGGTAGATCGCTTCGAGGCAATCCTGCGTGGCTACGCCGCGGAAGGGCCGCCGCTCACGACCGCCGAGATTGGGCACTTGGGTGGCGCGGGTCGGCTCATTACTCTAGAGCTGGCCTCGAGATTTGCTCGTGACGTGCTCGAAGACGAATATTTTGCCTACGATGCCGAGCGGTATCCGGATCGACGCGCCCACAACCAGGCGCGGACCCGAAGCATGCTCTATCTCGCCGACGATATGTTGGCTCATCAGACGGAAATCGATGCGTTGGTCGCTCAGTATTTTCCTCCGCGCTGATCCACCCAAGGACATAGACCCATGAACTCCTCCATCGTCGAGAATGCCCAGCGATGGGTGGCCGAAGATCCTGACCCTGTCACCAGGGAGGCAGGGCGCACTTTATTGTCGGCCGGAGATTCCGATGTCATCCGCGCCCACTTTGGTCAGCGTTTGAAATTTGGGACGGCCGGCATGAGAGGTGCGATCGGACCTGGGCCAAACCGAATGAATCGTGCTCTCGTCCAGCGGGTGACGGCAGGACTGGGGCATTACCTATTGGACAGGGTGCCCGACGCGACGAAACGTGGGGCTGTCATCGGTTTTGACGGGCGACATGGGTCCCGGGACTTTGCTGCTGACGCGGCCTCGGTCTTGGGTGGAATGGGCATCCCGGTATACCTCTTCGACACTCTCGTCCCGACGCCGGTCCTGGCCCATGCACTCCTCGAACTCGAGGGCGCGATTGGAATCATGGTGACCGCGAGCCACAATCCGCCCCAGGACAATGGCTACAAAGTGTACTGGGGAAATGGGGCTCAAATCGTCCCGCCCCACGACCGCGGAATCAGTGAGGCAATCGATGCTGTGGGGTCTTTGGCCGATGTCTCTGTGCCCGACCATTCGGGTCTTCGGGAGACAGGCCTCTTGCGCGGTGTTCCGCCGACGGTAGAGGCGGCCTATTTGACCGCCGTCGATGGTTTACGGGTCTACGATGGGCCCACCGGTGGCCTCGAGATCGTCTACACGGCCATGCATGGTGTTGGGCGGGAGATGGTCGAGCGGGTCTTGGGGCGTCATGGCTACCCGCTGCACGTGGTGGCCGCCCAGGGAGACCCAGACCCTGATTTCCCCACGGTCAGTTTTCCCAATCCAGAAGAAGATGGGGCCATGGACTTGGCGCTCGATTTGGCCCGGACTGTCTCTGCAGATCTGGTCATCGCCAACGATCCCGACGCCGATCGACTCGCCGTGGCAATTCCGACGCCTGATGGCTATCGGCAATTGACGGGCAATCAAGTCGGCGCCCTTTTGGCTGACGAACTCCTCCAATATGGCCCTAAAACGCCCGGCCGGTTGGTGGTCGACACCATCGTTTCTTCGGGGATCCTCGAGGTCATCGCCGAGACACATGGGATCGATTGTGAACAAACGCTGACGGGATTCAAATGGATCGCCAATTTGGCCATCGAACGCGATGCCGGTGGAGGCCGATTCGTGATGGGCTTCGAGGAGGCCTTGGGATACACGGTTGGGCCGGTGGTACGGGACAAGGACGGCGTGAGCACGGCGCTCCTGTTCTGTGATCTCGCAGCTCGCTGTCGAGCGGCGGGGGAGACGGTTTTGGATCGACTCGAGGCTGTGGCGCGTCGATATGGAGTATTCGTCAGCTCGCAGCACAGCATCAAGCTGCCGGGGGAAACAGGCGCGGCTCAGATCGAGGCGATGATGGCTCACCTCCGCAAAAAACCACCGAGCGAGATTAATGGGGCCTCGGTTCGGCGGATTCGCGACTACCAGACGAGAGAGTCACGGGATCTCCAGAGCGGGAAATCGACAGCTCTCAACTTACCGGTCAGCAACGTATTGGCCTTTGATCTCGAGGGGGCGCGCATTCTTGCCCGTCCATCGGGCACTGAACCCAAGATCAAATTCTACTTCGAGGTGCGAGGGACCATCGCTGAGGGGGAGTCTCTCAGTTTCGCCGAGGCTCGGGCACGCCAAGCCATGGATTCGTTGAAAGTAGAGTTTGTGTCTCGCTATGGCGCAGGCGCCAATTAGGGCGTCGCAGGCGTGTTGGGTGCTGCTGTCTTCTTGGGCGCAGCATCCTCTTGGGGAGCGCCGGCCTTCTTTGCCTTCT
>Ga0115011_10000468_pt1 | contig 33173 bp, 33 predicted proteins | sample TroAtlMetagenome_2_FD_88705 | JGI IMG/M metagenome (GOLD analysis project Ga0115011, IMG submission 88705) | Marine eukaryotic phytoplankton communities from Atlantic Ocean - Tropical Atlantic ANT8 Metagenome | ecosystem: Environmental > Aquatic > Marine > Oceanic | place: Tropical Atlantic... | reverse complement strand
TATTGCAGGTGGTGGAGGGGGAGCAATATCAAGTCCAGGTGGTGGAGGAGCAATATCAAGCCCAGGTGGTGGAGGAGCAATATCAAGAAGTCCAGGCGGCGGAGGAATGTCCAGAGTATTTTCTATACTTATTTCTGGTGGCGGTGGAGGTGGTAAATTAGAATCAGAAGGGCCGCCCCATTGTACTATGTCACTTAAGTCCGAGTTGGCCTTATTTTGACTCTTTTCGTCATCTGGAGACTCACTCATTCGATTCCACCGGTTAACGTGAATGGTATCTTTCCTATAATCTTGGCTAATATAATCGTATTTTGTGGGGTGTATTATCTTCTCTTTATCGTGGCCCAGTTCTTTAAAATCAAGAATGAAGCCACATCTTCGTTTACTTCGATAATCTCCCCTCTATAAAGATCATATTCGCTGTCTTTAATTCTAATATTTCCTTCATCTATACTTATTTCAACATCTACCTTTTTCCCTTTTCCAAGAACTACAGCTTCAGTAAGTGGATCAAATTTATTTTGATTATCAGGATTTAGTCTTTCTAATGGAAATTCAGTTACTTTAAGTCCTGATTTTCCATGCAAACTTGTAGGATATCTAATTACTCTTCTAACATCTACTGTTACAGGGTCATCAGTCTCACCACTTTTTGAAAGAATTATGCTTTGATCTGCTTTAATTAAATCTTTAAAGACCTCTTCATTTTTAGCACCTAATCTTGTGAACTTTCCAGTCATAATTTGTTCTTTTACGCCATCAGCTTTGAATTTTTCAATCATGTTTTTAAATGCTGCTTTAGGTTTTTTATTCTTGGTGCTATATTTTTCACTCATGTTTTCAAGTAAAGAACGAATTAATGTCTTCGCCTCCTCGGACCCCTCATTATTATTGATGAAATCTATTTTTTCAATTAGATTTTTAGATCCCTCTACAACTTTATTTGGCCAACCATTTGCATTAATCCATCCATCCTTATTTCTTGATTTGTCAACGTCTACTGAATTTCCCCTAATGTGGTTAACTAATTCTCTTCTTGCCGAAGAATCAAGATGAAAGATATTTGGGTCTCTATAATGTAAATGGTATCCTCTATGTCCCGAAAAGGTTACTTGCAAGTACTTTTCATCAAAACCGAAATCTGGTTTTAAAAAATCATTCCATAAATTCCACGCATATTCTCTTATTATTTCTAACATTTCTGGGAAATTATGTGGATTTATACTAGGGAGATGGTCTCCATCTAAATCAAATATTAAATCTGCACCCTTCCATCCTTTTTCTGACATTTTTAACTGGTTAGGATCATTCCAATATGCAGTGCTATAGAATACACTTGCAGGAGTCCTATTAACAAGAAATTCTCTCAAATTATTTACAGAATTGAAACTTTTATGTCTGAGAGGTTTATTATTTCCAAATGGCGAGAGCATCCATTCTCTCATCCTAATTCTTGGAGGTGTCCATAATTCCGCATTTCTATAATAATCGCCAAATTTTAGAGCATATCTCGCCCAATCACTAGATGCCACAGGCTATCTTATGAATGGTGGATTGTAAGCATTACCATAATTTCTATTACTTATTATAAAATGGTTTGTTTAATTTTGTGATTTTAGTTGAAGGGGTGGCGCCTGTAAGTTTTTGATAATATTCCCAGCACACATAATGTTGATTAATGACCATAGCCTCTCCAAAAGTCATAATCTTGCCAGTATAGTGGCAAATGGGGCCTAATTCTCCATTTTCTGTCAATCCTAATGGTACATGTTGGTGAGGCATGATGATTCCAATAGAATCAAGATATTATGGTTTGTTACGATTCTTCAAATAAATCCTCGTTGTAGTGTGAGATTAAACCTAGTGCGACTTCACACGATTCAGAAATTTCTGGTAATTTATGATTTAGAAATTTTTCCAAAATAGGTTTTGTGGAAATATTGCCCATAGCGCCAATAGCTTCTGCTGCTTCATGCCTTACCATTACATGCTCTTCTTCATCTTCTAATCTCTCAATTAGGTGAGGTATTGCTGCTTCGTTCTGCATTTGCCCCATCACATATGCAATTTCATGTTTAAGGAGTGCAGAATTAGATTTAAAACCATTACTTAAAATATCTATTGATTCGGCAGAACCATCATTCCTCAAACTAAATACAGCTCGCATTCTTTGAAACATATTTTCTTCTTCATTTGTTAATATCTTGTTTAATTTTTCTAGGGATTTAACCGCTATAGGGGGTGCTGGATCTACTGAACCAAAATCACTAACTTCAGGTTTAGGCATACTATCTGTTGCTTGCTAAATATAATTGGTTTTTCATGTTTATTATCTCTTGTGGCTTTTTTATTTTACATGAAAAAACGATTTATTAATGCTAACAATAACGTAGACCTTTATTATGTGTTAAAGAATCAAGCAAATTGAGGAGTGAACCAATGAGACGAAGACAGAATGCAATCTATCTCATGTTTTTTTTAATTTCTGTATCTATTGTGGCAAATGTTGTACAGGCAGATGCTCCGCTAAGTGCATTAATTACTCCAGATTCGGATGTACCTATAGATCGTTCAGATGAATTATCATATTCTGGAGATGGCAATCTTTTAGCTGTCGCTTTTGAAAAAGATCTATATGTATATCACACAGGTACAAGAAATGAATTAGACTTTTCACCATTGGTTCTTAATGATGATTATATCACCAGTGTCAAATTTACCGAAGACTCAACAAACCAGGGTGATGGATATTTGTTGGTTGGCAGAGAAAGTATTATGACAAATACTCCTGCACTTTCGATTTATGATTTATCGACAATTCCTTGGTCTCATGATTATGTTAGTGATGGCAAAGAAGTTTCTTCAATTGTTACGATAAGTAATGCAAGTGGCGACTCCTTTGCATATGCAACTGATTTTGCTGGTTCCGAAAGAATTTATGTTTACTCATTTTCAAATTTAGACGAACCCATAAGAGTTATTGATACTGAACACGATACAAAAATTTCTTGCCTTGATTATGATTCTGAAAATGACATATTTATTTCTGGCTCACTTGGAAGAATTGAACTAAATATGGCAAATGGCCAAATGGAAGAACATTTTGAAACAGGCCAAGAAATCTTTGATTGTAAATTTTCCAAAGAAGGAGTATATGCATGGTCCTCAGAAGATGGAGTTAAAATCATGGACTCCAGCCACAACTTCTTACAATCATTTACTCTTGCAAATTCAATAAATGCACAAAAAATAATTTTCCAACCTGAAGATGACTTGATGAGATTACTTACAAATGAAGGAGGTAGTACTTTGATAACTTACTCTACTATGGGGAACTGGGAGAAAACAGATAGTTTGGCATTAGGGCACGTAGTAAGAGATTTAGATATAAATCCAAGTAATGGAAATATTGCCGCATCTACGTATTCTAAATATATTGCAATCTATTCAACAAATTGGATAAATCCAATGGCTACCTCCTCACCTTCTAATGATTTAGATCATGACGGAATTGATGACCAAGAAGATGAAGATAGAGATGGAGATGGGATATTAAATCATCTAGATGTGTCTTGTAATTCAGATAATCCATGTAATTTAGTTTCAGATACAGACTTTATTCGTAGTGTTGAACTGACAATGGAAGAGAATAAGTTAATTATTAGTGAAACGGTTTTTTTCAGCCTACAGGTTAGCGAATCTTTAAGATTAATTGCTGCAGAAACACTTGAAGAAGATGGATATATTGTACCTGGTGAAAGAACAATTTTCAATGATGTTTTTTGTTCAAAAATAGATATAAATTTACTATCTGATGCATGGTACGGAGTATTTTTGTTTGATAATAATTCAGTGATTGCAGGAGTAGATAGTATTGATTACTCCTGTGAAGGTTTGACAAATTTAGCTCACGATTCTAAGGAAAGAATTAGTTTTAGTTGGACTTTATCATATGAACTTCTAAAGGATGTTTCAAACAATTATACCTTGACAGTTACAACTCCCCCGTCTTTAGGATATGGGATGCCTTCTGATCTTGTTCATAGTTACCCAATAAAATTATCAGTTACTGATACTGTAATTAAAACATATGTGATTGAATCATGGTTTGATACTACTGCTGCATTTGATTTAGAATTCAAGGGAGAAGAAGAGAAAGCAAGTATAGAAGTTGGAGTATTAGTAAAATATCTCAAGTATGCATCATATGGATTGTTGTCGATAGCCTTCATTGTTATTTCTGGATTATTGATAATAAGGCGTAGAAATAGATTTAGCATTGAAGAGTATTCAATTACTAAGAGGTCCCCTCCATCTACAAAAAAGAAGACGCCACCTAATTCAAAAAGAAATAAAAAAGAGTATGATTACTATAACCCTGGAAGAAGAGAAGGAGAGGATTGGAATTATGGAGATGATGCTGGTTTTTATTATTCAGAAACTTATACAGATTATAAGACGGCCTCAGATTCTTTAAACAAAAAAACCAAGGTAAGGAAGATAAAAGTAGATCCTAACAAAAAAATAGTTCCTAGCACTAAAGAAACTATGGTTAATGATACCAAAGAAAAAAATAAGTCTAGGAGAAGAGTAGCAAGAAAAAGAAATAAACAACCAGAAATAAAAGAGGATCTAGAACATTCAGTGGATGATGATGGTGATGATGAAAAACTCATCAGTCAAACAATAAAAGAAATAGAAATGCAAGGTCAAGAAAAAGGTATAGATGATTTAAAGAAGGCAATGCAAGAAGAAGTTATGGACGAAGTTATGGAAGAAGTTATAGAAGAATCAAAAGATGAAGAAGAAATGATGGATAAGGCATTAGACAAATTCTTTAGTTGAACCTAACTAATTGAATATTTTAGTATCTTTCATTAAGAACTTTCTGAACTCTTCGAATATTAGTATTGATGAAGCTAATAGTATTATTACTGGCCATGTCCACGAATGAATAAATTCTTCAACTGAAAGAAACTCACCAATCTTTAGATTTAATAGAGGTACTTTAGATTGGGAGAATTCTATGATGAATACAAGTAGTGTCGTACATATCATGAATGAGTATGCCACTGCCTTATTAGAGAAGATACCTAATTTAAATATGCTTTTATCAATACTTCTACAATTCATCACATTGAATAGTTGGAACATAACAAATACTGCAAATGTAGCAGTGACTGCTTGTTCATAATCTGTTATATCTCTAACAGTATAGTAAACAATCAATGTTCCTACTGCCATTAAGGTGCCAAGGAAAGTAATCATTACTGTATCAATTAAATTTGGCAACCCTTCGGAAACTGGCCTCGGAGCTCTACTCATTACCTTTCCATGATTTTTCTCCATGCCAAGAGCAACTGCAGGGGGTCCATCCATTAGGATATTTATTACAAGTATTTGAGTGGCAGTTAACGGTATTTCATCGGGAGATCCTAATACAAATGAACTTAGGATTAGGACTAATACAGCAGCTACGTTTGTTGATACTTGGTATCTTACAAAATTTCTAATGTTCCAATAAATCTTCCTTCCTTCTTCAACAGCGTGCACTATATTTGCGAAATTATCGTCTTGTAGGACCATGTCAGCAGCATCCCTGGCTACATCAGTTCCCGCAATACCCATGGCGATGCCGATATTTGCTGATGATAATGCGGGGGCGTCATTGACACCATCTCCAGTCATTGCAACAACTTCTCCAGTTTTTTGAAGTGCTTGTACAATCCTCATTTTTTGATCAGGTGTAACTCTTGAAAATATATTTACTGATCTTACTATTTCAATTAATCTTTGATCATTAATATCGTCTAGTTCATATCCACTGACAGTTTCCGAATTTTCATCACAAATCTCTAATTCTATCCCTACAGATTTGGCAGTATACTCTTGGTCGCCTGTAATCATAATTACTCTAATTCCTGCTTCATGGCATGTTGCTATTGCTTCATATGCTTCACTTCTTGGAGGATCCCTAATGCCTATAAGTCCCAAAAAGATTAGTTCTGATTCTATTTCACTGATATTTTCTATATCAGTTTCTTCATTTATTTTTTTACCCGCTAATGCTAGGACTCTCAAAGCACCCGAAGCCATTGAGTGGTTAACTTCTTTAATTTCTTTAAGATATTCATCACTGATTTTGATAATGTCATCGCCCTCATAGATATGAGTTATTAGCCCCTCCATTGGATCGAATGCTCCTTTTGTAAATACCCATTTTTCACCTTCAATTTCGTTAATAGTGGTCATTCTTTTTCTGTCCGCATCAAAGAAGAATTCATGGATTCTTGAATTTTTCTTCTTATATTCGTCTGATGAGCCTATGGTTTTCCACCCAAATGTTGCTGTTGCTGAACAAGTAGGATCTCCAATTGCTTGCCATCCCTCATCTTCCTTGCTTATTTGGCTATTGTTGCATAAAGCAGCACAAGAAAATGCTTTTTCAATACCTTTTTTCGATTTCAATTTTTCTAAATTAACTTGTTTTTTTGAAGATTTATCAGTGATGCCCTTTATTGTAGGGTCATACCCTCTTCCTTTAATGTCATATCTTTTATTTCCAGCGTAGAATTGTACAACGGTCATTTCATTTCTAGTTAATGTTCCTGTTTTATCTGTACAAATTACAGTCGTGGAACCTAGTGTTTCAACCGCTTTCATTCTTCTAATTATTGCTCTATGTCTAGCCATATTTCTCATGCCTAAACCCAGTGTAATAACTAAAATTATTGGCAAACCTTCAGGAACTATTGCAACAAAAATAGATAATGCAAGTGTAAATTGTACAATTAATGATTCTTTAATTGGCTCTATTGCTAATCCACTTCCATCGGCCGTTGCAAAGTCTCCATCAAGGTATGAAAAAAGTAATGCAAGAGTCAATAATAAAACTGCAACAGATAAAGCTATTCCTCCTAGAAATCTTCCTAAACCTTCTAATTTTATTTCTAGGGGTGTTTTTGGAGTTTCTACAGAAGTGATATTATCTGCTATTTTGCCTAATTCTGTATCCATGCCAGTTGCTACTACTACTCCTAATGCACGTCCATTTGTGGCAACTGTACCCATAAAAGTCATATTGTCTCTTTCAGCAAGAACCCTTTTGCCTTCTATTTTTTCTCCAATCTTCCTTCTTTGATTGGATTCACCAGTCATTGAAGATTCGTTTGTATAAAATTGGTAACTAGAGATTAATCTTATGTCTGCTGGAATATTATCTCCATCTTCTAATTTGACGAGGTCACCAATAACTAAATCTTCACTATTTACAATGACTTCATGTTCATCACGAATTACAACACATGTATCAACATTCATTTTTTTAAGGGCAGTCATTGCCTGATCAGCTTGCCTTTCCATCCACCAACCCATAACAGCATTCATTGTTATGACAAATAGAATGAAAATTCCATCTCCTAGTTCATTAACTACTGTTATGGCAATTATTGCAGCAGCAATCAAAAGAAATACAAGAGGATCTACAAATTGATTTAAGAATTTCTTCCATTGTGGTACTGATGGAGGCTCAATCAATTTATTATGCCCATCTCTACCTATCCTATATTCGGCTTCATCATCCGATAATCCTTGCAATGATGTCCTTAGTTCAACTAAGACATCATTAATGTCTTTAGAAAACCATTCTTTATCCAAGAATCACCACTAGACCTCCGAGGGGTATTGGATATATTAAGCGTTACATCGGCAATACTCCAAAAGGTTTGACAAATTGAAAGATAACGCATGTGCATGGCGGAGCAAAAATGGCCTTTTATACCAGCCGAAAAATCAGTCGCCGAATTAACTCCTAGGGTTATAATTATTGGAATATTTTTGGGAGTTGTAATGACTGCTGCTAATGCATATTTAGGAATGAAGGTGGGTATGACAGTATCTGCATCAATACCTGCTGCTGTAATGTCAATGCTTTTGTTAAGGGGGCTCAGATTTGAAAATGTTTCCATTTTAGAAAATAATGCTGTTCAGACTATGGCTTCAGCAGGTGAAAGTTTAGCCGCCGGAATAATTTTTACTGTACCTGCGTTGTTAGTAATGGGTATTTGGGATGATATTGATCCTCTACAAACATTCATCATTGCGTTTTTGGGTGGTGTGTTGGGTACAATGTTTACAATTGCACTTCGTAGAGTCTTTATTGTCGAGGAAGCATTGCCTTATCCTGAAGGAGTTGCATGTACAGAAGTACTTATTGCTGGAGAAAAAGGAGGAACAGGTTTAGTTGCAATTATTTATGCATTGATAATTGGCGGAATGTATGGATGGGTTGTTGAAGGGTTAAAAGTAACAAAAAAAGGTGTACATTCTGTAGGTGAATTCTTAGGTACTAAATTTTATGCTGGCAGTGAAATGTCCCTAGCTTTGCTTTCAGTAGGTTATATTGTAGGGCTTAGAATTGCTTCATTCATATTCATTGGTGGGATTTTAGGTTTTGGATTTTTAGTTCCCATCTTCGGACTTCTTCATGGATTTCCCACTGAGCCTGTAGGATGGAATTCAGCAGTAAATGGAGAATGGCACGGTGGTCCTTCGTATTACAAAGTATGGAGTGAGCAGGTAAGATATATTGGCGCAGGTGCAATGGTTGTTGGTGGGGTTTGGACCTTATGGTCTATGAGAAATACGATATTTACTGGTTTTTCGAAAGCTTTGAATTTTAATGCTTCAGAAAATGAAGTTGTAATTCGTACTGAAAAAGATACGGATATGAGGATCGTACTCGGAGTTTGTGGATTGATTTTATTATTGTCATTTTTATTTTTTACATGGAAGTTAGGTTTTAGTCTTGCAATTGCTGGTACAATATTTATTGCGGGTGTTGCATTTTTCTTTTCTGCGGTTGCAGGATATATTGCAGGTGTTGTAGGGTCAAGTAATTCTCCCGTTTCTGGCATGACTATTGCAACATTAATGTTTACTGCAGCATTAGTCTATATTGTAGGTTCGTTAATAGGTGCTGACAACTCTACAATGATGTTTGCAACACTAATTATTGCATCAGTTGTTGCAGTAAATGCAGCAATTGCTGGCGATGTAATGCAGGATTTGAAAACAGGACATATGGTTGGTGCAACTCCTTGGAGGCAACAAATAGCAGAAACAATTGGAGTAATTGTAGGGGCTGCAGTAATTGGACCAATACTATTACTTCTAAATAATGCTTTTAAAATTACTCGAACTCATTGTGAAGCATCTAATCTTAAAATAATTGACGAAGGAGGAGAATTATATAATTGTGATGAGGCATTATTAGCACCTCAGGCAGATCTTATTGGTACAATTATTGAAAGTATTTTTGGAGGAAGTCCAAATGTTGAAATGCTTATTTTAGGAGGTTTAATTGCTGCTTTATTAGTTTGGAGGAAATTACCAGTGATGTCTGTAGCTATTGGAATTTATTTGCCATTAGAATTATCTGTGCCAATTTTTGCTGGTGGTTTCATCCATTATTTTGTAACTAATCTTGCAATTCTAAGAGTGGATGGTGATTTAAGTGAAAAACCTACAAAATCAGCTATGAAAGCAGCAGAAGATGTTACTTCAAGGGGAGTGCTAATAGGTGCAGGATTCATTGCAGGAGAATCATTAGTCGGAGTCCTCATAGCATTATTAATTGTAACAGTTGGAGAGCCATCTAAGTGGTTTGAAATACCTCAATTAGGACAATTTCCAACTTTGATGTTTTTCTTTTGGTTCGTTGGAGTATTCATTTTCCTTACTTCACTTTCATTACCGAAGAAAATACTCTCTTTATGGGATGAAATAATACTTATTTTAAATCGCTCTATTAAGAGGCTGTATGAGAACATAATGACAAAAAAACATTAATTTCCAGTTTATAAAATTCAAGAAAGAATCAAAGACTCCATAGTTAAGGATTAATTGTTTCTTATGGGTCTTAGCCGCTTAAATGGTCTTAGTGATGATGAATTAGTAGAGGAATTAAAAGAAATTTCTCGTAAATGCAGAGTTGAAATAATAAAAATGGTGTATAGAGCACAAGCAGGGCATCCTGGTGGTTCCTTATCAGAGATAGATTTGCTAACTGCTTTATATGCAATAAATATGAATGTTAATCCGAATGATCCAAAATGGGATGATAGAGATAGATTTGTACTTTCAAAAGGGCATGCAAGCCCTGGAATGTACTCAATATTGGCCGAAATGGGATTCATCACTCATGAAGATTTAGAATCTTATCGAGTGCTTGGCGGTGTTTGTCAAGGTCATGTGGATATGAAGCATACTCCTGGTGTAGACTTTAGTGCAGGATCACTTGGAATGGGCTTATCTTTCGGCTTAGGTTGTTCCTTTGCAGCAAAATTTGATGGATCTCCTAGAAATTGCTATGTTATGTTGGGTGATGGAGAAATTCAAGAAGGAGCTGTTTGGGAAGCAATGATGGCTGCAAGACATCATGAATTAGGAAATCTAAAGGTAATTTTAGATTGTAATCGTATTCAGAATGATGATTTTGTAGAGTCCCAAATGAGGATGTTTAATATTCCCGAGAAATGGTCTAGTTTTGGATGGAATGTTAAAGAAATTGATGGCCATGACATGCATCAAATAATTGAAGGCATGAGGTGGTTTGATGAAAATAACAATTTACCTTCTGTATTGATTGCTAATACAGTAAAAGGAAAAGGAGTTTCTTATATGGAAAACAATCCTAAATTTCATGGCGCAGCTCCAAATGAAGAACAGTATTCTAAAGCATTATTGGAATTAGGTGAGGCGATATGAGCGATTCTGCAGCATCAAGAGATGGTTATGGGCATGCATTAATTTCTATGTCTGAGGATCCAAAATTAGTAGTTTTAGAAGCAGATTTAGGTAAGTCTACGAAATCTTGTTGGTTTAGAGAAAAATTTCCAGAAAGAACAATTTCTTGCGGAATTGGTGAACAAAACATGATGCTAGTAGCCGCAGGATTAGCATCTAGTGGGTATAAACCATTTGCTAGTACATTTGCAATATTTACAGAAAGAGCTTTTGAGCAAGTCAGAAATGGAATTGCTAGACCTAATTTACCAGTGCATATTTGCGGTAGCCATGGAGGTACGCACACAGGCACAGATGGTTCAAGTGCACAATCTATAGAAGATTTAGCAATATATAGAGCATTGCCAAATATGACTGTCATGCATCCCTGTGACGATTATAGCACCCAACAATTAACTATGAAGTTATTAAATCATGATTCTCCTTCATATACTCGAACTGCAAGAAATAAAACACCTAGGATTTATGAATTGAATGATTCAAGATTAGAAATAGGCAAAGGGGTTTTGTTAAAACCAGGATCTGATGTTGCAATTATTGCATGCGGAGTTATGGTTTCAAAATCAATTGAAGCAGCCGAAAAACTTTCTGAAATGGGTATAGATGCGGCTGTTGTAGATATGCATACATTAAAACCACTTGATGAATCTTTAGTTTATGAACTAGCATCTAAATGTAAGGGAATAGTTACTGTAGAAGATCATAGTGTTATTGGCGGATTAGGCGGTGCTGTGGCAGAATATTTATCAGAATCCAAACCAACAATTCTTAGAAGGGTTGGCGTCAGAGATAGGTTTGGGGAATCAGGTCAAGCGGAGGAAATGTTGCAATTATTGAATATTTCCACAAAAGACATAATTAAATCGGCATTAGATATAGTTAAAATGGAGTGATAAAATGGAGTTATTTTTAGATACGGCAGAAGTAGAAGAAGTGAGAGAGATAGCATCTTGGGGAATTTTAGATGGTGTTACTACCAATCCCTCATTAATTAAAAAATCTGGAAGAGATTTTAAACAAGTTATTGGAGAAATAGCGGAACTTTGTAGTGGTCCTATTTCTGCGGAAGTTACTGCAATGGATGCAAAAGGAATGATTGAGGAAGGTTTGGCATTAAAAGAAGAATTACCAGAGAATGTAATAATAAAAGTGCCCTGTACACCTGAAGGACTTATTGCCACAAAGGAATTATCTTCACAAGGCATTGGAGTTAATGTCACTCTAATTTTTAATGCATCTCAAGCTTTAATGGCTGCAAAAGCAGGTGCGATGTATGTTTCACCATTCGTAGGCAGATTAGACGACATAGGGCAAGAAGGAATGGATTTAATTGCACAAATAATGACTATTTGGAGAGAATATCCAGAGATTAGTACAAAGGTACTTGCAGCATCAATAAGGCACCCTACTCATGTTTTGGAATGTTTACAATTAGGCGCACATACTGCAACAATGCCAACTAAGATTTTCAGGCAACTTATGAAGCATCCATTAACAGATAGTGGTATTGAACGATTCTTATCTGATTGGGCTGAAGTAGAAAATGCTGGAAATGCATAATTATGTATGTATAAGTTATTCAGTGAGGATTTAGTCGGGATGTTAATTGGGGGCAAGTCATGTCTGGAGATTCTAGTGAAAAATTAAGAAAACTTCTTGATGGGGAATTAGATTTATCTGAGGCTGCTAACGACCCAATATTAGCTAGTTTGGCGTCAAGAATCTATAATATAGATATGGCAGATGTACAGCCTTCAGAAGAATTCAGTGTAGAAGGAATAGAAAAATCAAATTTAAGTTTTGAATTACATGATAGTAGTAGCCCTGAAGCATTAGAAATTGAAATGCCTGAATTACCACCCTTAGGAATACCTACCATTGAAGGGAAAGAGGAAATAGAAGCACCTAAACTTTTGAAAATTAGTAGTTTATTAATGATTGGAATAGGCCCAATAATCAGTTTATGTTCAATTCTCAATATTTTCGGAGTTTTTGGTTTTTTGAAATCATGTGAAACCATAGTAGCAAACAATGGTTATTGTATCGATGGGGCTGATAGATTAAGTTGGCTTGCAATTGGAAGGTTAAATCATATGGAGGGTTGGATCTATTCCGGATATTTCGGGATACCCACTATTGTAATGATTCTGTTCGGTGTTGTAATGATGTTTGTTGGAATCCAACTAAGAATGTTTAGTAAGAATTAGTATGTTTTTGCAAGGTATACTTTACGATTGGTTTTTTTATCTGTGATACAACATTCAGATTCTTTTATTGATTCTTCGATTGAATCACCTAAAAATGATAGCCCAGTTAGTTTTTCTATAGTTTCAGCATCAGAATCAGTTCCATCAAACATAGTCCAATATATTTTATCTTCTTCTAAATCTTCTGATAATGTCCATTTCCCATTTTCATTAATTAATTTAGGCAATTTATTAATTGCTTCATTTAACCTATTGTTTGAATTATTAACCATAACCTCGTGAATTCCATCCAGGAAAGTTATTACTTCAGATTCTAAATTGTCAAGATCAATAGAGGCCTTTCCCCCTGTTCTTGAGGTGCACATAATTGTATTTGCTTCCATGTCTCTTGCACCAAAATCTAACCTTAATGGTACACCTTTAATTTCCCAATCAAAATACTTCTGCCCAGGTCTTATATTTCTCATGTCTATATGAGTTCTAATTCCCATTTTATTTATTCTTTCGGAGATTTTATTAATTTCATTATTTATTACCTCAGCGTTATCTTTTGAAATTATTGGAATTAAAACAATTTGATATGGACTTACAGAAGGAGGCAGTATTAATCCAGAATCATCGCCATGCATGCCAACAATGGCTCCTAGTAATCTTTCAGACATGCCATAAGTAGTTTGATGTACGTATGATTGAGTCCCTTCTTTATTTTCGTATTTTATGTCAAATGCTTTTGCCCACTGGTCTCTGTAATGGTGTACACTTGCAACTTGTAAAGTTCTGCCATTAGGCATTACTACATCTATTGCTATTGTGTACCATGCACCAGGAAATGTGTCCCAGATTGGCCTTTTTGAAATAATTACGGGTAATGCGAATTTATTCATTAATCTTGAAACAATTTCTAGATCTTCTTCAATTTGTTTTGTTGCATCGTCTTCGTCTACATGTGCAGTATGTGCTTCAAAAAAGTGTATTTCTCTAACGCGAATAAATGAACGAGTTTGTTTTGTTTCATACCTAAAAGTATTAACCGTTTGATAAATTTTTAAAGGTAAGTCAGCATGACTTCTAATCCATAGTGGAAACATAGTATACATTGCAGTTTCTGATGTTGGCCTAAGAAACATCGGGATATCTAATTCATTTTCTCCAGCATGCTTAACCCAATAAACCTCTTTTTTGAAGCCAGCTTCTTCTTCCTCATCTCTTAACTCATCAGGATTAACTCCTTTCTCTCTTGCCCTCTTAAGTAAGGAAACTAATCTATTTTCTTTTTCAAGTAAATCTTCAGGTATTAATAATGGGAAATTACATTCTCCATGGCCTGTATTTTCCATTTCCCTATGAGTGTGGGAATCGATAAGCCTCATGGTTTTCCAACCATATGGTCTCCAAACATCCATGCCTTTTATGGGATATCTTTTATCGATTAATTCCGAGGCTTCTACTATAAACGGATACCATTCATTAAAATTAGATTTTGGAGGAATTCCAGTTTTTGCTTTAAAATTTCCTTTACCCATACCTATCCCTCTGACATGTCTTCAAATAATTTTTTTTTAATTGTTCTCTATTAGTAATCTAATTGCATTAGATATTTCGCTATTTGTAGAAAGGGCAAAATGATCACCATTTCTTAGAATTAAATGTGCTCTATTTTTTGAGTTATCATTAAGATCTTCTAACCTATTTGCAATTACTGCATTTAATTCGTTTCTTTCTACAAATGATGTTGCTTTTGTTACAAGCTCTTTTAATTTAATGTTTGATTCTAGTTTGAAGCCAATTCTAAAAGATCCTTTTACGTCATTTTTTAATTCTTCGAGATGTTTGGAAGATTTTGTTAAATTAAATGACATTTCTTCATTCCCACTAGGGAACTTACCGTTAATTATATTTTTATTTACATAATCTAACACAGCAGCACTATGAATCCAAACATCTATGGAACATTTTGTTAATGCCTTTAATTCAAGTAACATTTCATGAGGCTCTGGTGTATTGATAATTAATGGTAATTTGTAATCATGAACGTAACTCGTATCTCCCGAAACGATAGTCACTTCATGCCCCCAACGATGCAATCTAGATGCAATTTCGAAACCTGTTTTTCCGGATGATGTATTTTTAATATGTCTTATGTCGTCAAGTAAACTAATAGTTGAGCCTAAAGTAATCACGACCTTTTTTCTATTTTGTAAGTAACTATTTACATGATTTGAAAAGTTTGCAACTATGCTTATCGAATCTGGTTGTTTTGATTTATTTTCATCAATTTCTCCCCAAAATATATTGAAACCCATTTTATGTATTTGCCCACTTAAATCCTGTGTAAGGGGGTCTTTTGCAAGTACTTGATGCATACTTGGGATAATCATTACTGGCGTCTTGTTTACCTTTGCCGATGAAATAGCCATTAGTAGCGGATTATCAATGATTCCATTACATATTTTAGCCATAATATTTCTTGTTGATGGTGCCAATAATATCCCGTCATAATTTTTAAGCCCAGACATATTGTGTTCCCAATCACAAATAACTTCACAATTTCCAGCCCAGTTAATTGCCAATGGTGTAATTACTTTTTGCGCTGATTTAGTCATAATCACAGTTATATTTGCACCATATCTTCTTAGTTCTCTTAATAGTTTAACACTTTCAGTTGCAGCGATTCCTCCACTAATCCCGAGGAGTATATTTTTGTCTTTTAATGAATCACCTTTTGTTTCAACAGCAAGGTCATCCATCTCGCGCATGTACTTGCGTAATTATCTTCGCACAAAAGCAAAACGGTTGAATTTATCTCGATGGGTTCAGAAAGTATGACTTTTTGGAGTGAAATAGATGGATGATTTAGTGCCAGCAGGAAGTACTCCTGATCAATGGGGTGGGCCAATGGAAGCGATTCATAAACAAATATCCTTCATGTTGTTGATGTCATCTATCTTATTTGCAATGATAGTTGGTAATTTTAGCCAACTTTCATATTTTATCATGATATTCTTATTTGTAATGTTAACAACACAAATAATTGTATGGTCATCATTCAAGAGAAAATCAAAGAATGCATTAATGCCAGCTATGCTTAATTTATTATTCTCAATCGTATTATTTTCATTAGTTTCTATTTACTTTATCTCTTTTGGAATTACTTTTGGAGATATCTTGTATTTATTAATTGGAATTATTACATTATACACGACTACTACTTCTTGGAGAAGATTAGGGATTTTAAGAGATCCAGTTTATCAAGCATGGTATTATGGACATAAGATTGATATTAATGGGATGTCTTTTGGAAATGAGGTTGTAGCTAGTTGTCAAAATTGCGATTCGATTTTGGCAATTGAAATAGAAAAGTTTGCAATGGATCTTAAATGTCCTAATTGCGATTCAAATCTAGTTTCCGATGAAACATTATCTGAGTTGTTAGAGGAAGAATAATTATCTAGAAGATAGTGTTAGATTTTTCCACATTTCTTGAGGAACTTCCATACTTAATCTAAGTCCTCCAAGAGCACCTAATTTCACAGGATCATCTACTGTATGTACCTTTACTTTACCTAAATCGGATAGTTTACCTTCAATCATGGCACCTAATCCTCTAATTCCGCTGCCTCCTCCTCCAAGAATCATGTTTTGTCTGAATTGGTTATGGTATTCTGGGTTAGCTGAACTAATTAATGATTTTACATTTGAAACAATAGGATCTATTATTGTTTCACATGCTCTAGCAATACAATCAGTTATATCTAGCCTCATTGCTTTTCCTTCAACACTAAAATCAACAAGAACTGGTTTCTTTGGCATTGCAGACTGAGTAAAACTATGTTTTTCTTTCCATCTTCTTGCCATATCTTTTGTTATTTGGGCTCCGTGATATTTCTTCTGAATTTCTGAAATTAATTGTTCATCAATATAATCTCCTGCATAGGCCATATGCAATTGGTCCTCTGGTTCTGGAATTGTACCATATACACGGCAAATATCTGTAGTTCCTGCACCAATATCAATTACTAGTGTATGTTCAATCATATCTAAAGCATATGCAACAGCAAATGGTTCTGAGATAATCATGCAAGCGTTAACTGAACCTGCTGCTGCATCAAAAATTGCTGTTTTATCAACAAAACTGGCTTCTGCAGGTGCGCCAATAACTGCTACAACGTTATCGTAATCTTCTGGTCCAGCTAATTCAATCATGTGATGGATAAAGTGTGCAATGAATTTTTTATCTTCTTGACTGTCTTTAATTACACCATGTTGCAATGGTCTAAAAAGATCTAATGCTAATCTATTTTTTAGTGCTTCTTCGCCAAATAAAACGTCCCTTCTCAAAAAATTTCTAGCAATTGCATCTTTTGGTGTACCTATTACTGTCAATAATTCCTCTTCATGTCCTGCACTTGATACCATTACAGAACGGAATGTCCCTAAATCTACGCCGATATACAATGTTTCATTCTTAGCCATCTCTATCGTACCTTCCTATAGGTGTCGGTATATCAACTTGCGCAAAAATAACGAGTTGCTGATGCAGAGAATCATACCCAATTTTCACATGTTTCACAATACCATGCGTTGTGTTCGGGATACAGTAATGCCATAGAATTGCAAACAGTACATTCCTTCATTACGTCATCACCAAACATGGCTCTTACAATATGCACATGTTCGTCTTCTGAAATTTTTAATGCTTGCCTCATTGACCAAAGCATTTGATCTTCACTAGGTGTGATAATGCCATCTGCTAATGCCAATTTTATTACTTCTTGATAATCTTGCAAGGTCATTCCTCTAGGGTCTAATTCCACTCCTTGCTTTTCTGCAACCATGTCTTTTCCCCCAGGGTCATCAACAAAAATCACTAGAGAATCAGGATTTAAACTAGAATCTCTTAATTCGAAAACGACTCTGTTTGAGTCGGAAAAGGCATGAACTAATGAACTTCTTTTGTTTATTATAGAGGCTATATTTCTTGCTGTATGTTCGGGAGTTTTACCCTTTCTCCATCCAGATTCATCATCATAGTCTAGTGTATAAAATTCGGTTCCTTTCCCAGGATATTCTAATCTTATTTCTTCACCGCCATCAAAATCATTAGTAAGTAAAGAAACACTTCCAATCTCAGTGTGTTGTATGTTATCCTCATCATCAAAGGAAATCATTAGAGGTTTTCTTTCTTCTTCTGCAGCATTATATGTTCCTTGTAATCCAGACATCCATTTTTGTTCTAATCTTTGCAAACTTGCCTCTTGTTGCTTTGATAAATTTTGATCAATGCCTAGCATTTTTTGTAATTCTCCGCCTTCTTCAAGTTCTTTTCTTATTCGTTCTTGCTCTATAGGGTCTTGCACATGTTGGTTTTGATCATGTGAATTTTCTCCATCTGATTCTAGTAATGCTCTACGTTCGGCAAAAGCATCATCAATGGCTTCATGATTCTCTAAATTTTCTTTTGATTCTCTTCGGCCCTTTCTAATTGCCATATGCTCCGTTAAATGCGTTGATATTATGATACTATCGTATTAAACACATATTTAGGAGGATAGTCATCAATAAATCATTCATAATTTTCTAAGATTGTTGCAATACCCATGCCTCCTCCAATACACATTGTTGCAAGAGAATATTGAGCATCCAATCTACCTAGTAATGTTGCTGCTTTACCCGTGATTCTGGCTCCACTTGCACCTAATGGATGCCCTATTGACAAAGCTCCTCCGTCAATATTTACATTTTCTTGGTCGATATTTAAGGAATTTATAACGGCAATAGCTTGTGAAGAAAAAGCTTCATTTAATTCTATGACTCCTATGTCTTTCATTTCAAGCCCTACTCTTTTAAGTGCTTTTTTTGAAGCCTGAACTGGACCCATCCCCATTAAAGAGGGTTCACATCCAGTAACTGCAGTACTTAAAATTTTTGCTAGTGGCGTCATATTATTTCTTAATGCATAATCCTCAGAACAAATAATTGTAAATGCTGCACCATCAGTTAAAGGTGATGAGGTTGCTGCCGTCACAGTCCCGTTTTCAACAAATGCAGGCTTCAATTTTTGCATTGAATCTAAATTAGTATTGTCTCTAATACATTCATCTTTAATTAATACTCCTTGCTGTGTTTCAATTGGCACCAACTCATCTTCAAAATAGCCTTTTTTATATGCCTCTGATGACTTTTCATGGCTGCGCATGGCAAAATACTCTTGCTCTGTACGATCAATGGAATATTTTTTTGCAACATTTTCTGCAGTAAGCCCCATTGAGATATATGCATCTTTTCCATTATTTATTTGATTATTATTTATTTCGGCAGATAGTAATGGATTTGGTGTATAGTTAAATCCTCCTCTCATTACTCTTGACATTGATTCTACACCTCCGCAAAGAAAGATTTCACCAGCACCCATACTTATCGATCCACAGGCCATATGGATTGTTTGCATTGAGGAACCACACAATCTATTTGTTGTTGAAGCTGGAATGGTATTGGGTAATCCAGATAAGTAGGTAATTATTCTACCAATATTATTTCCTTGTTCACCTTCTGGATAAGCACATCCCACAAGAACATCTTCTAAGTCATCTAATGCAATCTTGTTTTTAGAAATCAAACCCTTTACTACCTCGGCTGAAAAATCATCTGGCCTAACTTCTTTTAGTGCTCCTCTATGTGCTTTAGCGAAAGGAGTCCTGAGGAATCCTGCAATTACTGGTACAGCCATAAACCACGGAAAGCAAAACACTTTGTGAACCTCTCGGTTATACTTCTGTGACCGCATCGATTATGAACAAGACCCTTGTCGCCTTGACTAATGTTAAGAAAAAGTAAACACGGATATTTCAAAGGTTCTAATTGCCCAATATGCAATGAAGAAGGAAAATTCATTATGAGTGATAAAGAATCAGATAAATTAGGCAGAGTATTAGCCTTGGTATTAAGGCACGCTCCAGAAAAATTTGATGTTGAAATGGACATTAATGGATGGGTAGATGTAAATGCTTTGTGTGATGGAATAAAATCTCAAAGAAGAGATTTTGAAAGGTGGTTAAAACCCTGGCATTTTGAAGCAGTTGCAATTACAGAAGAAAAGGGAAGATATGAAGTTGAAGGCCAAAGAATAAGGGCGACATATGGCCATAGTATTGAAATTGAAATAGACTTGCCAACAGACGACATACCAGATTCTTTGTTTTATCCTGTTGATCCTGATGAAGTTGATGACATAATTAAGTTAGGGATTAAGGGAGGAGATAGAAGGCATGTGCATTTATCAAAATCAGTATCTAAAGCACATGAAGCAGGTAGAGTAAGGATAAACTCACCATCTATTGTTGAAGTTGATGCAATTCGTGCAATAGCAGATGGAATAGACATTTACAGGGCAGGGAAACTTGTGTTTTTGACTGAAGGAGTTCCCCCTCAATATCTATTCAAAGTTTCTGCTGATGATCCAGATTTAATCGAAGTCCTCGATAAATTAGCAGAGGAAGAATAATCATAATATTATTTTTTAAATCCGCAAGATTCACAAAAACCAAGATTTTCAGTAATTTCGGATTCACATTTAGGGCAAATAAGATTTCCCTCTTCGTCATGATTTATTGAATTTGATTTAGGTGTCTTTTGTTTTTTTCTTAATACTCTTACTGCTTCTTTTTCCTTAAACATAGCATCTAAGCCTAATATTTTCCTTTCTTCTATTTTATTAAGATATTTTAAACCCTCTTGAATGGCTACTTCTATTTGCCATTGTCTATGTTCTCTAGCCTGCAAATCTAAAATTTCTGAAGTTTCTTCAAGTTCTAATTGTAAATGTCTAATGAATAAATCAATATCAGAATCTGCCTCCATCTTTTGACACTCTCAAACCTTCGTGAAGCCACATTGCATATTAGATTGTGCTTTTACGGAGGTATGATGGCGAGCGATTTAATCATAATCAAATTTGGCGGAAGTTTGATTACAGATAAATCTAAAATTTGTACACCTAAAATAGATGTAATTCAAAAAATTTGCACATTAGTATCTAAGTTGAATGCATTAGGAAAAAAAGTCATAGTTGTTCATGGAGCAGGTAGTTATGGCCATATCAAAGCTAAAAAATGGAGATTATCCGAGGGGTTAATACCTGAATTAAAAGATCAATTGTCCGCCTTAAATGAAGTTAGAGATGATATGAAAATATTGAATGATTTAATAATCAAGTGCATGCAAGATAATTCTATAGATGTACATACTTATAGGCCACATGAACATGGAAATGGAATTGGTATAAACTATAAATTTTCTAACTTATTTGATGAAATAGTAAATTCTGAGAATACGCCTGTTGTATATGGTGACGTAGTAGAATCAGAAGACGATAGGAATTTTGGGATATTGTCGGGAGATGATATCTGTGAGATATTGACGCGCAGATATAGTCCAAAACATGTCATATTTGCAATTGATGGAGCAGAAGGAATCATAGAAAATCCTAATTCTAATCCTAATTCAATAATTAAAAAATATGTTTTGGGCACTAAAATTAATACAATTGATGTCAAAAATGATGTAACTGGAGGAATGAAATTAAAGATTCTGCGTGCTAGTAATTGTTTAAAATTAGGATCAAGAGTCTCAATAATAAATGGCAATAATACTGAAATGATACTTAATTCAGTGTTAGGTTTAGATTATATAGGTACAGAATTCGTATTGTGACTTGTTTCAGACATCATTTCCAAGTCTTTTTTTGTAAGCCTCTATATGCAAAGATATAGTCGGAGCACTGGTGCCAGAATGCAAAATAGCGAATTATTAACTGGATATGATTCAATACAAGCAGAGATGATGGAAGAATCTTGTATTCATGTTGATGCACAAGATAATATTCTTGGCCCAGTTTCAAAATACAAGGCACATAGGGACGAGGGAGTACGCCATAGGGCATTCAGTGCACTGATATTCAATCAAGATAATCAATTACTAATTCAAAAAAGATCTGACGATAAAATCACATTCCCAGGAGTTTGGGCAAATACTTGCTGCAGCCATCCACTATATGTGGAAGGAGAAATGGACACGGGAACTCACTTAGGTGTTGCTAATGCAGCAATTAGGAAATTACCGCAAGAACTTGGCATAGATTCAACCATTTTCACACCTGGAGATTTTAATTTAATAGGGCGATTTGAATATTCTTCAATTGCGGAATCAGGGTGGATTGAGTATGAAATTGATTATGTGATTGCAACTCACGCAGATATAGAAATAAAACCAAATGAAAATGAAGTTTCTGACCATAAATGGCTTTCAAAAGAGGAATTAGAGGTTTTTTGTTTGGAAGAATCAAATATCATAGCACCATGGTTTTTAGCTATTATTGATTTATATTTAAGTAAATGGTGGCCTAAAAATGACAGAGATTACCCTAAATATGATTTACATATCGAAAATGTAGGTGTGTTGAAATGAGTCTGCCAGAATCTGTGAAGAATAGCTTGATGGAGCATTCACCACTAATCGAAGAAAAAATAATTTCAACACTCTCACTAAGCAAACAAGAGAAACTTAAATCAGCAATGTTATATTTGATAAATAGTGGTGGAAAGAGGCTAAGATCTACACTACCTTACTTGATAGGAGAATTATTACAAAATCCAAATAAATCACATTATGACGTTGGTGCGGCCATAGAGATAATACATAATTTTACATTAATTCATGACGATATAATGGATAATGATTCTATGAGGAGAGGCCGCCCCTCTGTGCATAAGGCGTTTGATATCCCCACAGCAATAAATGCAGGAGATGCAATGCTTGCAGTTGCTTTTGAATTAATTTCATCCTCGGAATTTATAGATTCTAAATACTTGCCAGAATTAGTTAAAATAATTGGAGGAATGGTCAGAAGAGTTTCTGAAGGACAACAACTTGACATTGACAATGAAAATCGTAGAGACATAACGATTGAAGACTATCTGTATATGATTGAGGGTAAAACAGCAGTTATGTTTGAGGCATGTGCGAGATGCGGTGCAATTTTATCTGGTGCAACACCCGAAGAAGTTGAATTATTGGGTAAGTGGGGATTAAACTTAGGCCTTTGTTTTCAGATAGTAGATGATTTAATTGATGTTATTTCAGATTCCAATACTTCTGGAAAGCCAATAGGTAGTGACTTGATACAAGGAAAAATGACTTGCATGGTAATTCATGCAATGAATTCCGTAGATGAAGAATTAGTGAATTTAGAAGCAATCTTGGGGAAGGGCTCAGATGTAACTAATGATCAAATAAGAATGGCAATTTCAGATTTAGAAAATGTTGGCAGTATTGAATATTGCAAATCACTTGCTAATAAGTATTACAATATTTCAAAGGAATGTTTAATGAAATTTAATGAAAGTAATGGGTTTGAAGTACTTTCTGATTTAACAGATTACCATATTAACAGGATTAATTAATCTGTATAGTAACTTTCATTAGGCTTTTCTGCTTTCAAGCCCTTTCTTTCCCTGATGCTTCCTATGACCTTTTCAACTAATTGTGGAGGGACCATATCAAAACCTCTATTTTCCGAATTCCATATGGCTCTTCCTTGACTTGCAGCTCTTATGTCATTTGAAAAACCAAATGTTTCTGCCACAGGCAAAGTACCTATTACTGTAGTAGTTTCACCTTCAGAGGGCATATCTTCGATAATACCTCTTCTTTGGGTTACTTCACTAGTTACTCCTCCTAGCCAAGCATTTGGAACACTTACAAATGTTTTTTGCATGGGTTCCATCATTACTGCTCTTGCTCTCAACATTGCACCTCTTATTGAATTTCTAACAGCAGGTATTGTTTGAGCAGGCCCTCTGTGAATTGCATCTTCGTGTAGTTTAGCATCTACTAATCTAACCATCATGCCCATTACAGGCTCTTCTGCTAATGGTCCTTTTTTACAAACTTCATTGAATGCTTCAATAATTAGTTCTCTTGTTTCATGTAGGTTTTGAATACCTTTTGTAGCATTTACAAGGACATTAGTCCCTTTTATCGAATAAATATTCCTCATCATGTCTTTGTCTAAACCATATTCTGAAAATTTATTTCCTACTTCCTTACGATCTCCTTGCCTTACAGCACCATCTCCAAATTCACCATCTCTTAGCGCTTTGATTACTTCATCTGGAAGTGGTTCTACTTCTACATAAAATCTATTGTGCCTATTCGGAGATTTGCCTTCGAAAGCACTACCGTGATTGTTTCCTTCAATAGACTCACGATATACAACAATTGGAGGAGACACTTTAACTTGAATTCCTTGCTCTTCCTCTATTCTATAGGTTGTAATTTCTAAATGTAGTTCACCCATTCCTGCAAGTAATGCCTCACCCGTTTCTTGATTAGTAGAAACTTCAAGAGATGCATCAGCCTTAGCTAAGGACCTCAGAGCATCGATAAATTTTGGTAAATCTTTCATGTTTTTTGGTTCTACTGCTACGGTTACTACTGGCTCTGAATAATGCCTTATTGCTTCAAAAGGCGTTGTTTCTGGGTCTCTTACTACTGTGACTCCAGCAGCTGCAGAACGAATGCCTGTTACTGCTGCAATATTTCCCGCCACAACAGAAGGTACAGGGATTCTATCTCCTCCAACCATCATAGAAACTTGTTGAACTCTTTCAGCTTTTGCTGCACCGATTGCCCAGACTGATTCACCATGATTAATAGCTCCAGAATATAATCGGCCCACTGCCACTTCTCCTGCATGTGGATCCATCCAAATTTTAGTAATCATCATTGCTAAATCTCCCTTTGGATCACAAGAAATCATAGATTTGCCAATTGGACTTTCCAAATCTCCTGTCCAAATATTTGGAATCCTGTATGGTTGTGCAACCTTAGGGCTTGGCAATTCAGAAACTGCCATATCGAGCAATACTTCGTGTACTGGTGCTTTTTTTGCTAACTCTTTTTGCTGTTCATTATTACAATATTCAAAAATATCCTTGAAATTAATGCCTGATTTTTTCATATACGGGACCGTGATACCCCAGTTATGGTATGCAGAGCCAAACGCAACAGTTCCATCAGCTACATTTACTTGCCAATCTTTTTTGTGTTCCTCTGGTGCAAATTGCCTAATTAATGTGTTTACTTTAGTTATTTGTTCTTGAAATCGATTCATCATATCTTCTGGAGTCACTTGCAATTCATTGATTAAACGATCTACTTTATTGATGAATAATACTGGTTTTACTTTTTCTTTAAGTGCTTGCCTAACTACAGTTTCAGTCTGTGGCATTGCACCTTCTACAGCACAAGTCAGGATGAAACATCCATCAACTGCACGCATAGCCCTTGTTACATCTCCTCCAAAATCTACATGCCCTGGAGTGTCAATCAAATTGATTAAGAAATCTTCGCCTTCTACTGCATGAACCATTGATGCACTTGCAGCATTAATTGTAATGCCTCTTGCACTTTCTTGTTCATCGAAATCTAAAACTCTACTTTTACCTGCAAGTTCTTCACTCATCATCCCTGCTCCTGCTATGAGATTATCTGAGAGTGTAGTTTTTCCGTGATCTATGTGTGCCGCAATACATAAATTTCTAATTTGGTCTAATTCGTGCATTACTTCTGTTGCTCTCTTAATGTTGTCTTCTTTCCTGCCCATTTAATCACCTATTTTTCTAATAATTGTGCGACTTAGATTGAGTTCATAAAGTCCTCGTATGAAATTACTCCTAAATCACTATCTTGCGGAGGCAGCAATTCTTTCAACCTCTTCCTTCTTTGAAATTGCAAAAGATGTTGCATCACCGTTACTTGCCTTAATTAATTCATTTACAATACAATCTTTAAGACTTCTTTTAGATTTGGAAGTCCCTTGTGTAGCGCCTTTTGCAAGATTCCTAATTGCTGTATCCAGCCTCCTACTTGGAGAAGAATCCACGGCTTTAGGTTGAGATACTGCTCCAAACCTAATTCTTGTAATTTCTTCACGTTGTGCTGAATTAATTATTGCATCTACAAATGTTTGTAATGGGTTTTGCCCAGTCTTTTCACCAATTGTGTCTAAAGCCCCTTTGAAGGCTTTAGCAGCACTTTGTTTTTTACCTGTGTATTTTCCAGTCCTCATTAAATTGTTAATGTATCTTTCAGAAAGTGATAGTTTTGATTTGCCAAACCATGTATTTGCGTGTTTCCCTCCAGTGTGAGGCGTTCCTACCTGCTTTAAATTAATGTATTTGGCTAAACCAGGATCTGCACAAGTAATCTCTGATGTATCCCACTTGCCAAAAACCAGAGTACCCAGTCCAGCTATTGGAGATTCGTCAATCACTTCTTCCTGAACTTCTTCTTCAGCAATAACTTCTTCTTCTGACATATTAAATCCTCATCTAACTGGTTTCTCTTTTCTTCCTCTTACCATTTCGTCGAGGCTGACTCCGTTAACTTGGATTACTTTGTAACGAACACCAGGAATATCTCCATATGAACGCCCCATTCTTCCTCCAATACCTTCTACCATAACTTCATCATGTTCATCAATAAAACTAATTGCACCATCTCCTGGTGCAAATGCAGTTAATTTGTTTCCACTTTTAATTAAAGAAATTTTTACAGCCTTCCTAATTCCAGAATTTGGTTGTTTTGCTTCGATACCTACTTTTTCAATTACAATCCCCTTTGCCTGAGTAGAACCTCCAAGCGGGTCATGCTTTTTTCTAGAGCCAAGCATACGTTTTTTGTATGTTCTATCGCCCCATCTAAACTTCTGTCTGTCTGTTTTCATTTTACGTCCTGCAAAAAGTCCACGACCCATGAATTCACCTTGAAGCAAGTGGCCCACCAACCTTTCCTTTATATCCGTAGCGGCAAGAGATTGATTTTGCAAATCAACTCAAAAATAGATATGTTGTGTGCGAACCTTCAAACGTCGAGTAGTGGTGAGGGGTATAATGGCCTTTAGAGACCACTTAAAAAGCGTAAAAACTGACTCAAGGAAATTAACTGATTTTGATGGGTTGCCGAAAATCTCCCAAGCCAATTTGGAGCAACCAATTATCTTGAATGGTTTTGAATCGGAAATTAAATGCCAGTTGGCTCTAGACATCTGTCAAATTTCAGTAATTGCAGATACCCTCGGAATAAAAGAAAGTAAACTTAGTGATTTGATTGCATTAGGAATATCTAATCCTAAAGATCCTAAATTAATTTCAAGGGAAAATGCAACTGTATTGGAAAATAATATGGATGTTGTTGATTTGTCTAAACTACCCATACCTCAATATTTCCCAATCGATGCAGGGAAATACCTTACCTCTGCCATGGTTTTTGTTATGGATGAAGGTATTTCGAATGCATCATTCCATAGAATGTTGATAATAGACAAGGACAAAATGGCAATTAGGATAGTCCCAAGACACTTGCATAAAATAATTCATAAAAATAGAAAAAATGGAGAGTCGACAAAAGTTGCAATTGTAATGGGCGCAGACCCATTCGTATTATTGAGTGCCGCAATTTCCTTTGATTTTGAATTTGAAGAAATAAAAGTTGCATCATCACTGCATAGTGAAGGTTATGGGAAAGAGTTAGAAGTTGTAGAGTTGGAAAACGGAGTCATAGTTCCAGCAAATGCCGAATTTGTAATGGTTGCTGAAATACTTGTTGAGGATATTAGTGAAGGTCCATTTGTAGACATTACTGGCACAAAAGACAAAATAAGAGATCAACCGATTGTTTCTGTAGAAAAAATATACCACCGAACAGGACCTTATTTCCATGCATTAATTCCTGCAGGTATCGAACATCAAACGTTAATGGGATTACCTAGAACACCAACAATAAAAAATGAAGTTAATAAAGTAACAAAATGCGTTGATGTACGGCTTATGAAAGCCGGTTCTGGGTGGTTGTCTGCAAGTGTATCTATTGAGAAGAAAAACGATGATGAAGCGAAGAAAGCTATAGATGCGGCATTTAAAGGACATCCTTCTTTGAAAAAAGTAGTTATCGTTGATGCAGATATAAATGTTGGAGATGGTGAAAAAGTGGAATGGGCAGTATTAACAAGATCGCAGCCCGATAGAGATTATTATATTTACAAAAACCAAAAGGGCAGTAGTTTAGACCCTACAAGATATTCTGATGGGACCACTAGCAAAATAGGTATCGATGCAACAATCCCAGTCGCAGAGGACAAGGGAGAATATTTGAATTATAGGTAGGTCATAAATTGGATGATAAGCCAGCATTATATTTACCGCGAAAGAGCCTAGGAGATAGAAATCGTTCCCAAGCACATAAATTCCTTAAATTAAGTAAATTAGACTCCAATCAAAGATTTGAAAATCTACAATGGGCAGAACAGAGTGCAAGACAAGCAATTTTGTATGATTATACTAATTTTCAAAATTGGGAATTATTATTGAAATTAAAATACGAATTAGTTGATGAGGATGGAATTTATGCCTTGCTTGAAGACCTATTGACAGTATTAGGGAAGGATATTGAATTAATTACACAATTGAAAAACATAGATCTCCTTCCATCTTGTTTTGATTTATTCTCATCTATTTTGAAAAGAGAACCCCTTAATGCAGATATTTGGTGGGAGAAAATAAGTTCTGATGATGCCGAATTGAATTATTTTATCAATAAGTGTAAAAAAATGGATTTTAGAGATCGGCGTTCTAATGTGGTTTTTGGGAGGAGATTAGAAAGAATTAGGGGAGCAGGACTTAATGATGTATTTTCTGAATTAATGCCGTACTTATTGGCCCATAGGCCAGATAATTATGAATTATGGATAGAGTTAGGAAAACACCATGAATCATTAAAAGATTATAAAAATGCATGGATGTGTTATGATCAAGTATTACAATTTAAACCAAGAGACAATAATAAGTCAAGATTATCGGAAATCATCTTACATAAGTTTGATAATTTGGAGGGTATTAAACCGACCAAAATGGATGTTCATACATTTAATTCACGCTTGGAGGTTTTAACAAATTCCATGAAGGATGAAGAAGTACTTAAACCTAAAATTGAAATGGGGAAACATACAAATGAGGTAGAAGCAAAACTAAGTGATTTGATAAATTCTAAAGGGTATCAAGAGGCTTTTTTTATGGCAAGGTCATTGCTTTCAGAAGGGGAATTTTGGGCACAAACATATTTTGAAAAGGCAAAAGAGGGTTTAATTGATGAGTGAATTAAATTATGTCATGGCATTCATAACTAAGAATGACTTGCCAATAAATGATTTTTCTGGTAATCAAGAATGGTTAATGGTAAAACATAAGTCGAGAGGATGGGAACTACCTGGTGGAAAAATCCAGAGAGAAGAAGATTACGAAGAAGCCATAATTAGAGAAGTATTTGAAGAAGCAGGAATCATATCATATGTTAGAGAAGGGCCTTATGAATATGAAGAGGGTTTGGTTTTTTGGATGGGCGCATCACCAGATTCCGATTTGCATTTAAAAAGTTCAAATGACCCAATCATTTCTGAAATAAAATGGTTTAATGAACCTCCGAAAAATTTAGCATGGGGGCTTGTCGAATTACAAAATATTATTAATTTATTCAAATAGATAAAAATGCAGTATTCTCTATAATCTCATCTACAAATTTTTTAATTTCATCATCAACATTTGAATAAATAACTTCAGATTCTTTTAGATTCATAGCTATTTCTTTAAGATCTAGAGGATTGATTTCTGGTTTAGGGATCTCATCACCAATTTCCCTAGGTGATGCCTCTTTGGACTGTTCCGCCATTCTTTTCGCATTAAGATTCGTATATGGCGCCGCGGTTGTTAAGAATTGAAATCCGGAATGCCATGCCAATTCATCATTTTTTGAATTTCTGAATATTTCGTGTGCATTGTAAAGATGCCTACAAGCATCTGCGATATGCCCAATTTCCATCATAATCCTTGAAGCACCTATTCTTGAAAAACCAATCACTTCTTTAGGAAAATCTCCATTCAACGGTATTTCTCCATATAGGTGTAAGGCCATCAACTTTTCATCGATATGTTCGTGAAACGCTGCTTTATTTATTATTGATAATCCGTGAAGCCTACTATTCTCGCACATAGAAGATAACCTCTTAAGTGCCCATTCAAAATCCTCCCTCGGATCATCCTTTGAATTAGTTTGGACTTTTAGTAAACCTAATTCCATCCTTAATCTCCCTTCTAATATCAAATCTCTTGAGGTTTTTTCTCTAACTAGTATTAGTGCTTTATCGATATTGTTGAACATTTTGTCCAATTCTCCAGAATTCCTCATACTAATTAATTCCAGAACTAATAATTCCGCCTCTGTTAATTTTTCTTTAGCTAGGTTACACAAATCAGCAATTCCTAGCGATAAAGAGCATTCTGCAACTTCCAAATTAGGATGGGATGAATCTATCTCTTTAATTTGTAATTCATAATCTGCTAATTCATATTGGCCGGATAGCCAATTATTAACAAATTCCATTGCTAGAATAATATCACCCTTTAATTTATATTTTCAATTTCAGAAACTGTTTTTTCATATATCTTTTTTAGTTCTTCGTCTTGTTTTTCTAATAGTTCAAGGTGTTCCTTTAATGTTGCAATACTAGTATTTAATTGATTTTCCATGTCTTCTTTATTATCAACTTCAAATAACAATGCACCAATTTGCCTGTAAATTTTTTTATCTTCTTCATGATTTGAAAGTGCTTCCATAGTAACTTCAAACTCTCTTATTTGTGATGAAGTAGTCATCAACTGTTGCCTAGTTGCCTGTATGTCTCTAAGTATATTTTGTAATTTTTCTGCATCGCTCATATTAACCCTCCATTTTTTTTAATACTTCGTGTGAAACTTCTATAGTCCTCATTACAGTATTCCATCTAGATCTTAAATCTTTGAGGGTATTTGTAATTATTTCGATTTCCTCTCCATTAACTATGACTTCCTCGCAATTTAATGCTGCGAGTAAATATTTTGATGTATTATTGGGTAATTGTATTTTGATTGATGCTTCATTCTTCTTCATCATCAGTATCAACACCTGCTTCCTCAGCACGTTTTGTTTCAAAATCCATTGCTGCTTGAGTTGCCATTGCTACAAGGTCTGTGTCTGTTGTACCTTCCATGCTTTTACGGATTATTTTCTGGTTAGCGCTACTAGCTCTCGTAAATGGTTCCCAAGCACCTCCAGTAAATGTGTGGCTACATTTGGAACATTTCCAAATTCCAACAGATACTCTTTTGACTTTATTGTAATGGCAAATTGGACAAGTGTATGATTGTGATTTTTTCCTCATTGCATTTGCTGAGTTTCTTCTGACGCTAACACCGTATCTTGCTCCAAATTTCGCTGTCGCACCTGCTTTTTGTGTTCTTTTTGCCATTTTAATTCACCTTTTCTTCTACCATTTCCCTTAACTCGTTCGCTTGTTCATTAGCGTTTGCAAATATCTCGGCAAAATCACTCGTGCTAAACGTTCCTTTTAATCCCTTTTGAAGAGAGTGTACGTGTCCATCGTCACCTAAAGTGATATGAACTCTTTCATCTCCACCTAATTCTTCTTCTTCACAAGGATCATATACAAACCTGTTACCTACTTTTCGATAAGATGCCATAATTGGCAGTTTGCTCACAGGCAATTGGTGATCGTCTCCTACATCGAATCTTTCAGCAGGGACTATTGCTGTTTTTAATGCGGCTATACCTGCTAATGCGCATGCATCAAAGATGTTACCTTTATCGGACATTACGTGAATATCTAACATAACTCCCCATACTTTTTCACCTGGTACAATACAAAGCTCCTCCATATTGATGCATCCAGATTCTCGAATTCCTCTGTCAACAACTCTACCTAATTCTATTGATTCAGCCGATGGTGGCCCTGGCTCGTATTTTAAATTGGCAACAGGTCTAAGTTCTGCTCCACACATCAAAGAACCTTCTGTTGGTCTATCTGGCCAAGGTGTTCTAATTTCAAACTTAACACCTGCATAGACTATTGTTCCACCCCAAACCACTTTCGCAGAACCTTCTGCGTTCGTAAGGACATTAACTTCAAGATCTACGTTTCTTCTTTGATATTGTTCTCTACCGTCAATTCTATCATTCTTCTCAGCCAATTTTAGTAATTGATCTTTTAATAATCTCGGCACTATTTCTACCATTATTCGACACCTCCGTCATATTTTGATTTTAATGCATTTATTTGCAATTTATGGATTTCTTTAGCGGCTTTCATATTATATTCCATTGCCAAATCAAATTCCTCTGGAGACAAATCTCCATCCATTTGTAAAAATGCAATTTCTTCAGTATTTGGCATAATTCCTACTGGTAAATCTGCCTGACCATAATTGTCTTCTGCTTTATCTAAATCTAGTACAACAACATCATTGATTTTTCCTGCTGCCACACTAACTAGCATATCCTTCATGGGGATGCCAGCATCTGCTAATGCTACTGCTGCTGCAGTAATGCCACAACATCTAGTGCCTGCTTCAGCACATAAGATTTCAATTTCGACCCTGATTTTAGATCTAGGAAACATTTCTACCATGACAATACTTTCTAATGCTTCAGCAGTTACTTTACTGATTTCTCTACTTCTCCTATTATATCCAGGCCTTATTCTATCAGATGTTGAAAAAGGTGCCATGTTATACCTAACGTCTAAAACCGCTCTATCAGGCCTTTGAATTTTTCTAGGATGTGCTTCCATAGGTCCGTATACTGCAACTTCTGCAATATTAAGTCCCCAAGTCATTCTACAAGAACCCCTGGCTGCTGGCAATACACCAACCTCAATTGTAATCGGTCGCAACTCATCTGCTAAACGACCATCTAGTCTTTTCCCATCTTTTGCTATTAATTCTACGTCTCCATATCCGCCCATTATATCTCCTCCATTTTATTCTCAAATGCTTTTTTTAAATTTAAATTAGGATATGGGTTATTTGTGTCCGAAAAATCCAGCGATATGTCTCTCACTTTTGAAATTCCTTCGTCATCACCCTCTACCCATATTTTTCCATTTTCTGCCACTGTAATTCTACAGCCTGTGTATTTTTTAATTTTCTGTAAATTATTTCCTTCTGAACCAACAAATAATTTTATTGAATTTGAACCGATCTTTTCGACAACTCCTGT